>ENA-OQEX01000239-OQEX01000239.1-human-gut-metagenome-genome-assembly--contig:-NODE-239-length-31988-cov-5.726562_pt1 | contig 31988 bp, 44 predicted proteins | sample MGYA00242802_ERZ504649 | MGnify/ENA primary metagenome ERZ504649 (study PRJEB26092, sample SAMD00036194) | human gut metagenome | host: Homo sapiens | study: EMG produced TPA metagenomics assembly of...
AGGCAGCAGCAGGCTCCACACGCTGGCGGCCAGCATGATGCCCGCCGCCATGCCGCAGAGCATCCGCCGGGTGCGGGGCTCGTCGGCCCGACGCACTAAGAAGACCCCCGCCGCCCCCAGCGCCGTACAGAGCGCCGGCAGCAACAGGATGACCGCCGCAAACAGATAGACGTTCACATTGCATTCCCCCTTCCCACCGATGTATGCGAAGGGAGGGGGAAATGTGAAGAGAAAAAGCTCTCCTCATTCCGGCAGCTCGTGCAGGGTAAATTCGTTTTTTGTTGTTTTCAGGATTCCCTCATCCCGCATTTTGCCCAGCTCTTTTGAGAGGGCGCTGCGGTCAAGGTTGAGGTAGTCGGCCAGCCCCTGACGGTCGAAGGGGATGCGGAAGCTTTTGCTGCCCGCCTTCGCGGCCTGATTGGAGAGATACAGCAGCAGCCGTCCCCGGACGGTCTTCGGGGCCGTGCAGAAGATGCGCTCCGAGAGGGCCAGATTCTTGCGCAGCGAGATGTTGAGCAGGTTCTGCACGAGGACCGGCTGCCACTCGCTGTCCGGGTGGGGCGTGTGGATGAGGACGTCCATGTTCAAAAAGAGCGCTTCCGTCTCCTCCGCCGCCACCACGTCCACCATCATCGCTCGCCGCAGAAGGCATAGGTCTCCGCGAACACCTGCCCCGCCGGGACATGGCTCAGGATGCTCCTGTTGCCCCAGAGGTCGATGTTCTCGATGTTGACGCCGCCCGCCTGCACGACGCCCACCTCGCGGGTGATGCAGCCCGCCCGCAGAAGGACTTCGCCCTTCGCGTAGGTCTTGCAGCGCGCACCGCCGCAGGTGAACATCTCGGCCAGCGCCGTCTCGCCAATGCCCCGGAAAAGGGGCGTTTTCTCTGTTTTCACCCTCAGTGCCCCCTTTTACCGCTTGACGTGATAGACCTCGAGATAGACGCTCTTGCGCGTCTCGTCCAGTGTTTCCTTCAAATCACGGCAGAAATCCTCATCGTCCAGCAACGCTACCACCTCGGGCGCATAGCGGGTGCCTCTCTGGGCGTGGAATTCGCCCAGCAGCGTATCCACCGGCTTTGCCATCGTGTAGCAGCGGCCGATATTATCGGTGGCCGCGTCCAGCGAGTCGGCCACGGTCAGAGCGTCCACGATGGGCTTGATGCCCGCTGGGCAGGGCGGATAATTTTTCGGGTAGCCGCCGTGTCCGTCGTAGAAGGTGTGGTGGTAGAGCGCCGCCGGGGCCAGGTCGTCCTTTCCGCCCACATTGCACAGCAGCTCGCAGCCGAACACCGTGTGCCACTGGATGCAAGTAAATTCCTCGTCCAGCAGGCGGCGGTAGTTGTTGCCGATGTACAGGAACACATAGCTCTTGCCTACATCGTGGTAAAGGCCGCACTCATAGGCCAGCTCGCAGATCTCAATGCGGCTGCGGCGGACTTCCTCCACCGTCTTGCAGCCCATGACGCCCACGAACCGCTCGGGCGACTTTTTGAGCATCTGCTTGACGAACATGCGGGTCAGGCCGGCCACCATCATGGAGTGGACATAGGTCGCTTGTGAGCCACGAGGATATAATTCAGCAGACTGCGGCGGGCCGTTCCGGCCTCGGCCTGCATCTCCACCAGCTCGCGCACGGCACGGCTGACCACACGGGAGTACCGATTCTGGGGTACATTGTCCAGATACCGCAAGCTGCGGTCCATCACTTCTTCGGTGCGGCATGCCATCTCCCTCCGGTCGGCAGGCGGCATCTTGACCTCGTAAGCCACCAGATAAGACACCGCCGTGAGGTTCCTGTTGATGCCAGTGTCGCTGTAGTCCTGGATGTCGGTGTGGTGGATGATGTCCAACAGCTCTTCCACCACCTCGCGGGCCGTACACCGTCCGGCATGGAAGCAGGCCGCCTTATAAAGATAGCTGACACGCCAGTTCTGCAGCCGTGCCTCCTCGCCCTTATAGAGCACCCGGTCGCGGTAGATGGCCTCCGCCGACTCCATCACCCTGGCGGCGACCACCGGGTCGTTGTGGTGGCGCAGATAGCTCAGCAGCGTCTCCCGGTCCATATGCATCGCATACTCGAATTTGCCCCACGGAAGGTCCGGGTCGAGCCGGTGGTAGTAAGGGTCGGTGATGATGCCCATCGCCTTGTCGAACACCTTCATATATTCGGTGCATTCTTCCGGCGTACTGCGCGGCATGGACATCCGGCTGTTGCCCAGACAGCGCATGATGTAGCCCTTTGTTGTCTTATCAAAGGACTCATACTCCGCAATATAGCCTGCACCCTCCCGAAAAAGGCCGCGCACCTGCGTCCCATAAGGGTTGATGGCATAGTCGCGGCCCCGGACATTGAGGTAGTGGAGAGAAGCCGCTTTTCCATACAGATAGCGGACGATGGCAGGCTTGTCGCCCCGAAGGCGGGCGTTTTCCAGCAGGAGGCTGTAGACCTTGTAGGCGATGCCGCAGTCCTCGCTGCTGGCGTAGTCGAACATCTTGTCGGCAAACTCCTGCAGGCTGGCAATTTCGGCACTCGTCAGCTCCGCAGGCGCACGCCGGAATACCAGCTCATTGAGGATGGCGTTGTTCTCCTTCATGTAGTCGAAGCACCTGATGGCGTTGGACTGGATGGTCTCCAGCAGCTCCTTCGCTTTCATATCCGGGGAGAATTTAGGCTGGGAGAGGGTGCGGACTGTCCTGAGATCTTCAATATAGCGCTCGAATCGTGGGTCCATCCCCTCTCCCCCTTTTCTGTTTTTTCACGCTTTGCTGTTGGCAGAGTCTCGTTTCCCGTGATAGCTTATTATACCGTCTTTTCAAGTCGGAATCAACTGATTTTTCCAGCCCGTCCGTTTCTGACGCACAAAAAGACTGCCGTGCATCATCTTTCTGCACGGCAGTCTTGTCAAATCGGATCTTCAGTTGCGGTAGCAGCGGTCCTGGCCTACCAGCCAGTCCTCGCACAGGCGCTCGGCCTCTTCCCGGCTGCGGCTCACGCAGCGGAACAGCCGCCCCTTCAGCGAACAGTAAGAATAGCGAACCTTCGGCACCCCATTTGCATCCCGGAATGATTCCCATCGTTCCTGTCCCGGCATCAAATAGCTTTGTTCCATAGCTTTCGCGCTTCCTTTCCGGCTGCTCCGGCAGCACAACGTGTCTATTTTATCACGTTTTGGCCGGAAGGGCTATTCGCTCTTTCCACAAAAAGCGCTCTGTATTTTATGGGAGAATGCGCATTGACAAACCGCGATTCAACAGCGTTTCTTTTTCTTCCAGACAAAATACCCGGCGTATAGGACGAATGCCGCCAGCGCTGCCAGCGAGACTTTGCTGGCCAGAGAATAGCTGTCGGCCTGATAGACGAAGTCGATGGTGTTCTCCCCCGCCGGGGCAAGGACGGCCATCAGCCCTCGTCCACCCGGACAATATCTGCCTCTTTGCCGTTGACGTAGGCCGTGAATCCATCGTCGTACGGCACGGAGAAGAAGACGAGGTCGTCTTTTTTCAGCGTGATCTCCGCATGGAAGCCGGAGTTGGTCATCCGGAAGGTGCTGCAGGCCGAGGCGCGGCGGTCGGCGCAGTCCGAGACGTAGGTGTCGTACCACAAATCGTCCAGCTTTGCGTCAGGCAGCTTCTCGAGGTACTTGCCGTAGGCTTCGGCGTCCTCTTCGCTGAGCACCAGCGCCCGCATCAGGAGGTTCGCGCGGGTATTTTTAACGGTCGTCTCGTAGGACGCCTCCGTAATATAGTAGTCGTAGGTAAAGCCCATGGGAACGTAGTTCTCGTTCTCGTAGAGCATGAAGCCGTCTTTGGTGTCGTAGTAGCTCCATCCGTCGTCCGCAGCGGCGAGGAAATCTTCCTGCTTTTCGGGCGTGGTGATGAGGTACTTGACGCTCAGCAGGCCCCGCAGGGCGTAGTTGGAGATGTCCGGCTCACTGCGGACATCCCGCTTGACGCCCAGTGCCGGGTAGAAGCTGAGGATGCTGGGCGCGGCCGTGCTGCCGAAGTATTGCAGGCTGCTCTTGTCGAGCCAGAGGCCGAGGTTGTCGTGGGTCTTGTAGGTATCCACGCGCCAATCTCCCTCGGGCAGGTCATCCTTGAGCTTGATGGCAGAGGTGTACTGCTCCACAAGGTCGCTGTCGGTGTGCCACTGGCCGAACTTGCCGATGCCGATGTGTACCATGCTGAACGCGCAGGCAAAGGCCAGCACCACTGCCGTCATCCGACGGGCAAAGGCCCGGCTCCCCCGCCAGCGGCGGCAGAGCAGGCGGTACAGGATAAGACCGCCGATGCCGAAGCTCAGGACGGCGGCATACTGGCCGGGGTTCTGCAGCACACCCAGCGACCATTCTTTGGTGTCGCCGTCCTGCACCGGCACCAGGGCAAACGCCAGCGTCGCAATCATCAGCCAGCCGATGCCCCGGACCGGGGCGTCCAGCTCGTCGGCAGAGATGTCGGGGCTTTCCAGCGCACTGGCCGTCATGGCGCAGAGGATGAGCACCGGCATATAGTACCACCGGGCGTAGTAGCTGGAATTGAGGGCGTAGAAGGCGCTGTTGAGCACCGGCACCAGCGCAAAGATGGCGCAGGTGGCGACGATGCGCTTTTTGCTGTCGCCCTTCCGCGCCCGCCAGTAGGCCATCGCGCCGGCCAGACTGCACAGGGCAGATAGGCCGACATACTTGTCCATTTGATGATGCCCTCCGACCAGATGGAGGTGATGTAGGGCGAATCGGGCGGTAAGATCCAGCTCAGCAGGATGGCCAGATACTGCTGTACCTTCGAGTAGGTCAGAAAGCCCCAGCCCGACGACAGGTCGATGGTGCGGGGGTTCTGCAAAATGCTGAGTACCGCCGGCCAGAGCAGGACGAAGCCCAGAGCCGCGCCCAGCAGGCTCTCAAAGGCCAGCCGGACGAAGAGGCGGACATTCATCGGGAAATCTTTCGTCGTCAGCTTGCAGATGAAGTAGATGACGAGGAAGAGGACCTGTCCGATGAAGAAGAAGTAGTTGTTGAGCAGGTTGACGCCCACCCAGAACGCGAAGAGGCCGTAGTGCTCTTCCTGCTCGTAGAGCGTTTCGTCCAGCGCCCAGAGCATCCACGGGAAGAGGGCCACCACGTCGATAAAGTGGTTGAAGAAGACATTGTAGATGCTGAAGCCCGAGAAGGCATACAGGCAGGCGCCCAGCACCGCGTGATCGGAGCGGCGGACATAGCGGCAGAGGTAGCGGTAAGCGCCGCCGCCCGCCACGGCAAATTTCAGCACCAGCAGCGGCACCATGAGGTAGGGCAGCCAGTTCTGGGGGAAGATGAGGGACAGCCAGAAGAAGGGCGAACCGTACAGGTAGAATGAGTAGGCGTTCATCGCGCCGCTGCCCAGGTCGGTGGCCCAGGAGAAGGTGCTGCGGGCCGCGCCGGCCATGCCGTCCGGGTAGCCTGCCCCCTTGATGAAGCCGTTCATATAGCGGTAGAAGCTGATCTGCTGGCTGTTGAAATCGCCCGCGTAGTGGAAAAATCCGCCGTCGATGATATAAAACGGCAGGAAGAATATCGCCGCCGTCAGCGCACAGAGCAGCATGGTGCGGAGCATCTGGTCCCGCCGCCCCGGCATATTGAGCAGCCGGGCATTTCCGGCCTGATTTTTTGAATCGTCCATGGTCTATCCTCTTTCCCCGCCCGGAGGGGCGGCACAGGCCCATCGCCTGCATCGTTCTCGCGTTCCAGTATAGCACGCGGCTGTGTGGAAAAAAAGAATTTTCGTGTTTTGCTTGACATTCGCCCGCCGGGCGGGTATAACCCTCTCAAAGACACTTCAAGGAGGCCGACATGAAGCTATACCCGTTCAGCGCCCTTCTGGCGCGGATGAAGTACATCACCCGGTGGAGTCTGATGCACTCCACCGCCCGGAATCCCTCAGCGAGCACACCTGCGACACTGCCCTGCTGGCCCATATCCTCTGCCTCATCGCGCGGCGGTACACCGGCACGCCCTGCCGCCCCAAGACGGTGGCGGTGGCGGCGCTCTATCACGATGCACCCGAGATCATCACCGGCGATATGCCCACGCCGGTCAAGTACAGCAGCCCCGGCCTGCGGGACGCCTACAAGGCGCTGGAGACAGAGAGCGTGGATTCCATGACCCGTCTGCTGCCGCCGGAGCTGGCCGAGGAGGTCAGCCCCTTCATCACCGGCAGCCTGCTGACCGCCGAGGAAAAGCGGCTCCTGAAAGCTGCTGACCGGCTCTCGGCCCTCATCAAGTGCATGGAGGAGCAGCGCAGCGGCAACCACGAATTTGACGCCGCGCTTCGTCAGCAGCGGGAGGCACTGGAAGGGATGCACTGCCCTGAGGCCGACTGGTTCATGGCGCACTGCCTTCCCTGCTTCACCCAGAACCTCGACGAGCTGACCCGCAGCGAATGATCACGGAAAGGGGACTTCCCGCACGTCGTCCGGGTCCAGTCCGGCCTTGCGCTGCTCTTCGAACACCGCCGTGATGAGCTCGTCCAGGTCTTCCAGACGGGACAGGGTGCAGCAGCAGCGGCGGAGGGCGGCAGCGCCCTTGAGGCCCTTCATATAGTGCATGGTCTGGGCGCGGGCCTGAGGCATGGCGGTATACTCGCCCTTCTGCTCCACCATCTCTTCCACCTGACGGCGGAGAGCGTTCATCCGGGCCTGCAGGTTCGCTCCTTGGGAGCCGGCAGGCCTCGATGGCGGCGTTCACCCGCTCGAAGAGCCACGGGTCGCCCAGCGCGGCACGGGCGATCATGACGCCGTCGCAGCCGGTGCGCTGCATCATCTCCACGGCATCTTCTGCCGTGTGGATGTCGCCGTTGCCCAGCACAGGCACCTTCACCGCCGCCTTGACCTTGGCGATGATGTCCGGTCGATGCCCGGGGCATACATCTGCTCCCGGGTGCGGGCGTGGACGCGATGAGTTCAGGCCCCCGCCTGCTCGCAGGCTTTGGCGCACTCCACCGCCGTGATGTGGTCGCGTCCCAGCCTTTCCGCATCTTGACCGTCACCGGGCGGGTGGTGTGGGCCTTGACCTGCTCGACGATGCGGCCGCAGAGGTCGGGGTCCAGCATCAGCTTGCTGCCTGCGCCGCCCGAGACGATCTTCGGGGCCGGGCAGCCCATGTTGATGTCCAGAAAGTCGAACTCGTATTCTTCAATGGCCGCTGCGGCCTCGCCCATGATCTGGGGCACCTCGCCGAAGATCTGCACGCCGTAGGGTGCGCCGTTGGGTTCGGCTTTGAGCAGGCTGACCGTTTTGTGATCGTGGTAGACCAGCGCCCGGCTGGACACCATCTCGCTGACCGTAAAGCCTGCGCCGTGCTGGGCCATCAGCCGGCGGCAGGGCGCGTCCGTAAAGCCCGCCATCGGGCCAAAAACTGCCCGGTGGGGCAGGGTGATATTTCCGATTTTCAGAGAATCCATCTTATCCCTCGTTTTGCTTGACAATGGCTTGCAAAAGCTCTATACTATAAACAAGAAAGGCACTGTCTGCGAATGGTCAGCGTCCTTCCGGCGTTGGTTCAAAAAGAATGACCGCAGCTTGTCAGGGCGTGGCGGTCATTTCTTTTTACTATTCGATATGGTCCATGTAATCTGAAACGTGACAAAAATCGCTCCGCCGATAATGGCGAGCAACTGAAGCACTTCACTCAGCGTCATAGCACATCCCCCTTTCGCACCATGCGTCAGGGGATAGCAAAAAATTCACCTCCCCGGCGCAGGGCCGGAAGGGCGTGACCACCTACATTGCAGACAGTACCTTGCTGCATCGGCAGCACCTATAGAATATCATATTTCCCGCACGAATACAACACCCCGGCTGCCTGCAGGCCGGGGTGTTCGTCTTGTCTATCGCAATTTCTCCTGCTATACTTAGGGCAGAGGAGCGGCGGGCAGACCCCCGCCGGAGAAATGGCTATGGAGTATCGTGATTGGACGAAAAAAGACGGCATCGGGCGGGACATCTCCACCTCCCTGCTGGGCTACGGGTGTATGCGCTTTCCCACCCTGCCGGATGGTCGCATCGACGAAGTGCGGGCCGAAAAGCTGCTGAACACTGCCCGGGAGGCGGGTGTCAATTACTTTGACACCGCTTTCCCCTACCACGGCGGTGAGAGCGAACCTTTCGTGGGCCGGGTCATTGCCAAGTGCCTCGGGAGAGCTTCTACCTCGCCACCAAGCTGCCTCTGTGGAGCTGCAAGACCCTCGACGAGGCCAAAGACATCTTCGAGAAGCAGTTCGAGCGGCTGGGTGTGGACTACATCGACTTCTATCTGCTGCATTCCCTGCACAAAGCCCGCTACGACGCGGCCAAAGAGATGGGCATCGTAGACTGGCTCTGGGAGCAGAAGGCCGCCGGCGCATCCGGAATTTTGGCTTCTCCTGCCACGACAACGCGGCGGGCTTCGAGCATATCCTGCGCGACCAGCCGTGGGACTTCTGCCAGCTGCAGTACAACTACCTCGACACCGACGACCGTGCCGAGGAGATTGCAGGAGACCGGGGCTATGCTCTTACCGAAGAACTGAATGTTCCCCTCATCATCATGGAGCCCATCAAGGGCGGTACGCTGGCACAGCTGCCGCCGGACGCTGCCGCGCCGCTGAATGCACTGGACGCCGACGCCAGTGCAGCCTCGTGGGCGCTGCGCTGGGTGGCCAGCCACAAAAACGTGAAGGTCGTCCTCTCCGGTATGAGCGCAGAAGACCAGCTGGACGACAACCTCGCCACCTTCGGAGATTTCCGCCCCATGACCGACGCCGAGAACGCCGCCATCCGGCAGACTGCCGACGTCCTGCGCAGCCACATCAAAATCGGCTGCACCGGCTGCCGCTACTGTATGCCCTGCCCCATGGGCGTGGACATTCCCGACAATTTCAGCATCTGGAACAAGCTCGGGATGTTCGGCAATAAGGACGCCATCCGCCAGCAGTGGACAGCCCGCTTCCCGGATGCCGAAAAGGCCATTCACTGCGTCCGCTGCGGAAAGTGTGAGGCCGTCTGCCCCCAGCATCTGCCGATTCGGGACTCTCTTGCAAAGCTCCAGACGGAACTGGACAATTTATAATGAGTGAAAGCGGGCGCTCCTCTGTCTCTCCGGACAGGTGGAGCGCCCGCTTTTTTGTTTAACCTACGTTGATGTGACCCACCGGGAGGACTTTGCGCTTGTTGTCGTCGGGCTTTGCCGTCAGGCTGATCGCCAGCGACACCGGGCCGACGCGGCCCATGAACATACAGGCCATATACAGCAGCTTTGCGCCGGTGTTCAGCTGCCCCGTGACACCCACCGACAGGCCCACCGTGCCGAACGCCGAGCAGGACTCGAAGATGCAGTCGATGACCGACACCGTCTCTGCGGTGTTGTAGTACACCACGACGGCAGAGCCGAACGCCGCCACCGCGCCGATGACGATGATGGTCAGAGCGCGGTAGACCGTCTTGGACTCGATGTGGTGGCCGCCGATGACGCAGTCATCGCGGCCCTGCGCCACACTGCGGATGGTCAGGATGAGCACCGCGAAGGTCGTCACCTTGACGCCGCGCCCGTCGAACCGGGGGCCGCACCGATGAACTGCAGCACGCTCATGAGCAGCTTGCTGATGGGGCTGCAGGCCGCGAGGTCGATGGTGTTCATACCCGCGGTACGGGTGGATACCGACTGGAACAGCGCCGCCATGATCTTGCCCGGGACGGACAGGCCGCCCATCGTCCTGGGGTTCGACCACTCGAGCAGGGCCAGCAGCGCCGCGCCGCCCACCCAGAAGATGACCGAGAACTGCAGCACGACTTCGCGTGGAGGGAGAGCCGCCGCTTTTTGCGGTGCTCCGCCAGCTCCACCCAGACCATGAAGCCCAAACCACCGGCCATGATCATGAACATGATGACAGCCTGCACATAGTAGTTGTTGACGTACGGCACCAGCGAGGAGTAGGCGCCAAACCGTCCGAAGAGGTCAAAGCCTGCGTTGCAGAAAGCCGAGATAGCCGTGAACACACTGACCCACACACCCTCTGCGCCGAACTGCGGCACAAATGCGAAGAGCAGCAGCACGATGCCCACGGCCTCGAAAGCCGCCGCCAGCTTGATGACGATCTTCAGCACCTCAGTGGCCTTGGACAGGCCGTCTGCCGAGACGCTCTCGCCCAGCAGCCGCAGGTCGCGGAAGCCCATCCGCCGCCGGGCCGCCAGCGCGAAGAAGCTGGTGAGGGTGACAAGGCCGAGGCCGCCCACCTGAATGAGCATCAGGATGACCACCTGCCCGAACAGCGAAAACTGGCTCCATGTATCCCGCACGACGAGGCCCGTCACGCAGGTGGCACTGGTGGCGGTGAACATGGCGTCGATGACGCCCAGCCGCCCCGTCCTGCTGGAAATGGGCAGGGTAAGCAGCAGCGTTCCCACCGCGATGACCAGCAGAAAGCTGCCGCAGATGGTCTGCGTCGCACTGCTGCCCGCCAGCCAGCCCTTGTTTGGCCGGCGTGTCCGCTTTTGGTTTTGTTTTTCCCATTGCAACCTCCCGGGGCTCCCCCGGCCAGCAGCCAGAGGGGCGAGTCGTTCTGCCGCCCCTGCGCAAAGTTTCCCGGCGCAGGAGCCTCTCTTTATAGGATACACCTTTTTTCTCTCCGATTCAACTTGATTTTATGCGCTGTTTGCGGTATCATACTCTGTAGTGCGTCTCAGTAGCTCAGTTGGATAGAGCGTCCCCCTCCTAAGGTTGCGTTACAACGGCCACCTCAAAAAAAACTAAATAAGGGATTGCAGTTCGACTTTGATCGGGCTATAATCATATATCAGACACGTCCATATAGCTCAGCTGGATAGAGCACACGCCTCCTAAGCGTGGGGTCGGAGGTTCAAATCCTCTTATGGACGCCAGTGAACAACGCCGAAAGCCTTTGTTTTCAAGGGTTTTCGGCTTTTCTTATATAAAAAGCTACGAAAAAGCTCTTTCACTGTATGAGATAAAATTCTACTCCAAAATTTGATTTTTGACAACCCCTCCAGAATCGAACGGTTGTTATAAGACAAAATCGCCAGCTAATTTTTAGCAGAAAACGGGCTGTTCTTGCTAATGAAAATGCCCTTCCTGCTAATCAGCCCCAAAATCGTGCCAAAAATCCAGCTAATCAAAAAAGGCGGATGTTTTGAATACCATGCAGTTATAGCAGATAAAATTAAATATCGTTATGTACATAGAGCGTCTATTTGCCCCGCATTGGGGATGGATAGGCGCTCTTTTTTTATGCCCAAACCCATGGGCAAATACAAGAGATTGGAGGTGTTTTATTTGAGCAAGCCTGTTTATACCGCAGACAAGCCGAGCGACTGTCATTACTGCTACTTCTGGACGAATGGCAGAAAGGGCTGCCGTCTGGGTAGAAATAATTGCTACTACTTAATCTCTTTGCCGCCGAAACCCAAGTCGGAATGTGATGGCTGTCCCTATGGGCGAGATCACCCGTGCATTGGTTGGTGTACGAAGAAGGTTATGCGTGAAGTGGGGCTTCGTTGATATGGATGTGTATGAACAGGAATACCGCTTCTACTATTTTGCCCGATGTCCTTACGAAAAGACGGATACGACTTTCCGCAGCATTCCGCTGACAACAGAAAGTTTTCCGCAGAAAGAAGGTGGTGAAGCCGTGTGAGTTTTGATTATTTTTACGGTCAGCAATCCGATCTATTCACATTCTATCGAGTTCCGAAGGTGTTGTTCACGAACGAGAGGTTCTGGAATATTTCTGCCGATGCCAAGATGCTGTATGGCATTTTGCTTGACCGCATGAGCTGTCTGCCAAGAATGGTTGGATAGATAAAAACGGTAGAGTGTATATCATTTTTACAATCGACGAAGCGAAGATGGCTCTGAACTGTGCTGAACAAAAGGCTATCAAGCTGCTCAGTGAACTTGAGAAGAAAGCAGGATTGATTGAACGTAAGCGCCAGGGTTTGGGAAAGCCCAACCTGATCTATGTGAAGAACTTTATCTCTGCTGTGGATTCACAACTCTTGAATTGTGAAAATCACAATTCTGGAACAATGGAAATCACAACTCAAGAACTTCCGAAATCACAATGTAATAATACTGATATTAAAAATACTGAATTTAGTGATACTGATTCTATCTTTCCTTCCGGAATGGTGGAATGATGGACGAGAATGACCGGTATCAAGAATACTTTGATTATTTCTCGGATCAGCTTAGTATGGATTTGTTGAAGAAGGATTACCCTTACGATTCCGAAATGCTGGATAACATTCTGGAGTTGATCGTTGAAACAGTTTGCACGAAGCGACCGTTGATTCGCATTGGTGCAGAGGAGCGTCCGGCAGAAATTGTCCGCAGTCGGTTTATGAAACTGAATGCCGAACACATTCGATATGTTATGGACTGCTTCAAGGAGAACACCGCAAAGATTAGAAATATCCGTCAGTATATGCTGACTACGATATACAATGCGCCGACGACAATAGACACCTACTACGATGCTCTTGTTCGGCACGATATGTCACACGGATATTTGGAAGGAGGATTTAAGAAATTGAAAATGAAGCGAGAGGAAGGAGAGTGACGATAAATGTCGAAAAAAGCAACCATCATTGCGGTGGTCAATCAGAAAGGAGGCACTGGAAAGACCACCACCACCGAGAATCTGGGCGTTGGCTTGGCTCTTGAAGGAAAAAAGGTGCTTCTGGTAGACACCGATCCCCAGGCTTCCCTGACGGTCAGTTTGGGCAATCCCTGCCCGGATGATCTGTCTCCGACACTTTCCGATCTGATGGGAAAGATTATGATGGAAAACCCTATTACTCCCGATGAAGGATTCTTCATCATCCGGAGGGCGTTGATTTGGTGCCGTCCAACATCGAACTCTCAGGTATGGAGGTAGCACTGGTCAATGCCATGAGCCGGGAAACCATTCTCCGGCAATACCTGGATACAGTCAAACAGAATTATGATTACATTCTTCTTGACTGTATGCCGTCTTTGGGTATGCTGACCGTCAATGCGTTGGCAGCTGCCGACAATGTGCTGATACCGGTTCAGGCAGCATACCTTCCTGCAAAGGGTCTGGAACAGCTGCTTGGAACCATCAACAAGGTCAAGAGGCAAATCAACCGAAACTGAGGATTGAAGGGATTCTTCTGACGATGGTGGACAGCCGCACCAACTACTCCAAAGACATCAGCAATCTGATTCGGGAGAGCTACGGCGGAAAGCTGAAGGTTTACAAGACCGACATTCCCCGCTCTGTCCGTGCAGAGGAAATCAGCGCAGAGGGAACCAGTATCTTCAAGCATGATCCCAAAGGCAAAGTTGCCGAAGCCTATAAAATTCTGACGAAGGAGGTGTTAAACAATGCAGAAAAAAGGCGCAAACATCAGCTTGAAGGGGTACGATGATATTTTCTCCACCGATCAATCCAGAGCTGAAGCCCAGCAGGAGCGTGTGCAGGAAATTCCGCTTTCTGAGCTACACCCCTTTGAGGGACACCCCTTCCGTGTGGTTGATGATGAAGAAATGATGAAAACGGCAGAGAGCGTCCGAGATTTCGGAGTTCTCACTCCTGCGATTGTCCGTCCTGACCCCGACGGTGGTTATGAAATCGTTTCTGGTCACAGGCGGCACCGGGCATCGGAGCTTGCGGGTAAGGAAACCATGCCTGCGATTGTTCGTGACCTGGACGATGATGCAGCCATTATTTTGATGGTTGATGCGAATTTGCAGAGGGAGAGTATCCTGCCGAGTGAAAGAGCATTTGCTTATAAGATGAAGCTGGATGCGATTAAACATCAAGGTCAACGCACCGATTTAACTTCATCCCAAGTTGGATGAAGTTGCAGGCAATGGATATAGTCGGTCAGGAGGCAGGAGAAAGCAGAAATCAGGTACACCGTTATATCCGTCTGACCGAACTGATTCCGGAACTGCTGGATATGGTAGATACGGGTCAGATCAAATTCAATCCTGCGGTGGAGCTTTCCTATCTGGCAAGTGAAGAACAGAAGGATTTTCTTTCTGCAATGGATTATGCTCAAGCAGCTCCTTCCCTTTCGCAAGCACAGCGAATTAAAAAGCTCGCACAGGAGGGCGAGTGTACGCTGGATGCGATGTGCGAGATTATGAATGAAATCAAGAAGGGAGAGCTGGACAGAGTAACCTTCAAAACGGATTCGTTGCGAAAATACTTCCCGAAGTCCTATACCAACAAGCAGATGGAGGATAAAATCATTCAGCTTTTGGAGCAATGGCAGAAAAAAAGAGAAAAATCAATGGAAAGGTAAGGTAAAAAATGTTTACACCCAAAAACATTCAGGGCGCTTTGGAAGAACTCTACGACCTTTGCGATCCTGATTATATGGTAGATATGCTCGTAAACTACAGTGAGGAGTTCGATGATATTTCTCCTGCGCTTCTGGCAAAGTCGTTTCAGAAAAATGCCGAGATGATTAGCGAGTATCGAGTATTGTCCTCTGCTGGTGAGGGTATCGACTATCAGGGAAAGGTACTTCTGAACAGCAGAGCCGTGCGGCTTCTGTCCTATGTAGAAGATATGAGCGGCGATGAAAAAGTTCGCACGATTCAGAGCAAGGAGCTGTGGTTAGCAGAAGATATGACATTCTATGTGGTGTCCTGTATGTCTACGATCACGATGGACAAGGAAGAAGCCATTTGTCTTAACGAACACCGCAGCGTGGTTACTACGGTGGAATGCGAGGACGATATTTTCTTCGACATGGGTTCCCTGATTTGCGAACTGGACGATATTTGCTTGTTCGAGCTTTTAGCCGATGTGGATGCGACTATTTATGAACTGTAACAGGTTCATGGATGGTCGCTTTTCTTATTTCCAAAGAAACGGAGGTATCGAAACTTGAAAGAATACGATGTGAAGATCACCGAACCTTGGAGAAAACGGTTACGGTGCAAGCAGAATCTCACGATGCGGCAGAGGAACAGGTTAGAGCCGCTTATTACAATTCGGAGTACATTCTGGACTCCGAAAACTTTACCGGTGTTGCGTTCGGCACGACCGAGGAACGGGAGGTTCAGAAAGAACAGGCAGATACCATGAATGTGTTGCTGGTAAAGCCGTTCATGTATCCGCAGGCTGTGCAGATCGGCTGTGAGCTGGAGGATTTGCAGAAAGCCGTAGGTGGCGATATTGAGGCAACTTATCCGTTCAATGAGCCGGTTGCACTGGTGATGCACGACGAAGGTAAACTCGTAGGCAAAGAACTGAACCGTGCGCTGCGTGATGATGACGCGATATTTATGACATTATCGCCGGTGATTTTCTGGTTGTGGGATTGGGCGAGGATGATTTTTGTTCTCTGTCCCCGGAACTGATGAAGCAGTTTGAGGAACACTTTCATCAGCCTGAGACTTTTGTACGCATGGGGCGCAGCATTATGGCGCTTCCCCTGCCGGATGACATGGTGAAGAAAGAAGATGCACCTGTCAAAGCTGATTCGGTTCCCCACAAAAGTAACCCTGACCGAGATGTTCTGTAAGGAGGTTCTTATGCAAAGAAATTCGACGATTGGAGAGCTGATGGAGCGAAAGCGGATTCAGGATGGTGCCAAGGAGTACCAGGGACATACCTATATGGACTTGGCACGATTTGATGACGCCACCAAGCACATGATTATTTTCGATGTGCTGACCGATGAATCGCCTGTCGGTTGGAAAGGCGAAAGAAATCGCCTGTATTTGAGCGATGTGGGTTATCAGAAGGCTCTGGATAACCAGAAAGCTGGCAATATCAAGATTATCAGCCATGCCGCAGTTGCCAAGGGCAATCTGTATTACGACCACAGAGATATGGCACGATAATCTGTTCACTCTACTGCTTGCAGGAGGTGATGAATCATGCAGGAAGAAGTTGAAAACAGAACAGTAAACCTGGCGATCAGCACAACCAAGCTGACGGGGCGCACTATCATTGCCGGTATCCGCAAGTATTTGCAGCACCGGGAAAAAGTGAAGATGAAAAGGCACGAGACCCTGCCGTTCATGGAAAGCAATCCGTGAAACAGCTTTTGGGACAGAATCAGGGTGCTACGAATGTTGAGATCGACAAAGAGAGTATCCGTGATTTTGAAAAGCTCGCCAAGAAGTATGGCGTGGACTTTGCCGTAAGAAAAGATAAGTCCGTTGATCCTCCCCGGTTTCTTGTTTTTGTCCGTTCTAAAGATGCAGATGCTTTGGATGCAATCTGCAAGGAACATCAGGCAAGGGCATTAACCAAGAATGAAAAGCCGAGCGTTCTGGCGCAGCTGAAGAAGTTCAAGGAAATTGTCGCAGCGATTCCGAAGAAGGTTCGAGAGAAGAAACAGGAGCGTGATCTGTGATGGATAAGAGAAAAATGAAAAAGCTCCTGATTCTGAATTTACCGTATTTTCTGGTAGGGTTGTTCGCTACGAATTTAGGAGAAGCATGGAGATTGGCTGAGGGGCAGATTCATCTGCGAAAATCCTCAGCTTTTTTCATGCCCTTCCGATAGCCTGAACAATCCGTTTCCCAGCTTTCACCCGTTGGATTTGCTGATTGGTATTCTCTGCGGCGCAGGACTTCGGCTGGCTGTCTATCTAAAAGGCAAAAACGCAAAGAAGTACCGACACAATGTTGAGTACGGTTCTGCTCGTTGGGGAACGGCAAAAGATATTGAGCCGTTTATTGCACCAAAGTTCGAGGACAATGTGATCCTGACGAAAACGGAGCGGCTGATGATGAGCAATCGCCCGAAGAATCCTGCCAATGCCCGAAATAAGAATGTTCTGATTATCGGCGGTTCGGGTTCCGGTAAAACTCGCTTTTGGTTGAAGCCAAACCTTCTCCAGATGCACAGTTCCTATGTGGTCACTGACCCGAAAGGCAGCATCGTGATTGAGTGCGGCAACGCCCTTTTGAAGCATGGCTACACCATCAAGATTTTCAACACCATCAACTTTCAGAAGTCGATGCACTATAACCCATTTGCCTATATCCATTCAGAAAAAGACATTCTGAAACTGGTGACAACGCTGATTGCCAACACAAAGGGTGATGGAAAAGCCGGTGATGAGTTCTGGACGAAGGCGGAAACGCTGCTCTACTGTGCCTTGATCGGATATATCCACTATGAAGCTCCGGTTGAGGAACAGAATTTCTCCACCCTGATTGAGTTCCTGAACGCAATGGAGGTGCGGGAAGATGATGAGGAGTTCCAGAACCCGGTGGATCTGATGTTTGAAGCCCTGGAAAAGAAAAAGCCGAATCACTTTGCAGTCCGTCAGTATAAAAAATACAGCTGGCTGCCGGCAAGACCGCTAAGTCGATTTTGATTTCCTGCGGCGCTCGTCTGGCTCCTTTTGATATTCAGGAGGTCAGAGATGTGACTGCCTATGACGAGTTGCAGTTGGATACTCTCGGAGATAAGAAAACGGCGCTCTTTCTGATTATGTCAGATACGGATGCGACGTTTAATTTTTTGATCTCCATGATTTACACACAGCTGTTCAACTTGTTGTGCGAGAAAGCAGATGATGTGTACGGCGGCAGACTGCCGGTTCATGTGCGCTGCTTGATTGATGAGATGGCAAACATCGGTCAGATTCCCAATCTGGAAAAACTGGTAGCGACAATCCGAAGCCGTGAAATATCGGCTTGCCTTGTTCTCCAGGCACAATCACAGCTGAAAGCCATTTATAAAGACAATGCCGATACCATCATCGGCAACATGGATTCCCGAATTTTCCTGGGTGGTTCTGAGCCAACCACGCTCAAAGAACTGAATCAGGCATTGGGAAAAGAAACTATCGACACCTACAACACCTCCAACACCAGAGGTAACAGCCCGTCTTACGGCTTGAATTATCAGAAGTTAGGCAAAGACCTTGCGAGCGTAGATGAGCTTGCGGTTCTGGATGGCAGCAAGTGTATTTTGCAGTTGCGTGGTGTCAGACCGTTTCTTTCTGACAAGTACGATCTGACGCAGCACCCCAATTATAAGTACACATCAGACTTTGATAAGAGAAATGAGTTCAACATTGAGCAGTTTCTGAGTCGAAGGTTGAAGCTCAAGGCAGGTGATGAGTTTGTGGTAGTCGATGCGGATTAAGGAGGTTTCTGTTTGGAAAATCTGAAAACGGTATCTGCCCTGGTTAAGAACATCTTGGAACACGACCACAAGGCAAGAAATACCGACAATCATTTGTACCTGATGGTACTGGAACACTATTCCGGTCTGCGTGGCATCGACATTCATGCCATGACGGTTCCTGTGTTTTTGAAGGAACTGGATAGACGCAGCTTTCCGGGGTTTGAAACTGTCCGCAGAAGCAGACAGAAAGTGCAGGCAACCTACCCTGACCTTGCTCCCAGTGAAGCCGTAGGCAAGCGCAGAGCAAAAAATGAGGTTGTATATCGAGAATTTGCAGAAAGCGAGGTGTAAAAAAAATGACTTGGTGGATCACGGATACCTCTATTGGGCAGCGATTGAAGTTCGTTAGACGATTTCGCCGCCTTACCCAGAAAGAGCTTGGACTCCTGATGGGGTATTCCGAGAAAACAGCGGATGTCCGTATTGCTCAGTATGAGAAAAACGCTCGAACCCCTAATGCAGAAACCACAGCGAAACTCGCAGAGGTTCTGAAGGTTTCACCTGTCGTTTTTTCACCGACAATCTGTGCTTCTCGTGAAGATTTGTTGCAGTCAATGTATTGGCTGTTTCTTATGAAAGGTGGTGGTGATATATATGATTGTGAAACTGAATATGCAAGAAGCAGAATGGAACAGAAACTTGGCGTGATAACCGTCGAGGAGTTCCTTGAAAAGATTCTCGTAAACTAAGCCTTCCGTCCGGTTTTGATGCCGGTAGTACGGAGGGCTTTTTCTATTCTCAAAACAATTTCAAATTTTAGGAGGAAAATATTATGGCATTTTTCAATAGCGCAGTAACCGTTCTTCAGACTCTCGTTATCGCTCTGGGCGCAGGTCTTGGCATCTGGGGTGCAATCAATCTGCTTGAGGGCTACGGCAACGATAACCCCGGCGCAAAGTCCCAGGGCATGAAGCAGCTCATGGCTGGCGGCGGTGTTGCCCTCATCGGCACCACCCTTGTACCTCTGCTCTCCGGACTGTTCGGTTAATCACAAAACAAGGAGGTAATCGCCTTTGGACAGCATACTCCAACAGATCACAGACTGGCTGAAAGAAATGCTCGTTTCAGCTATTATGGGAAATCTGTCGGGGATGTTTGAGTCCGTCAACAACCAGGTTGGCGAGATAGCAACCTCCGTTGGCATGACCCCGGCGAATTTTTCGCCGGGTGTCTTTGCATGGTACGAAACATCTCCGAGTCAGTGATTATCCCAATCGCAGGCTTGATTCTGACCTTCATTGCCTGTTATGAGCTAATTCAGATGATTATTGACCACAACAATCTGGCAAATTTTGAAACCTGGATCTTCTTCAAATGGGTGTTCAAGACTTTTGTTGCGGTCATGTTAATCACAAACACATTCAATATCACGATGGCTGTGTTTGATGTGACACAGCACGTTATAAACGCAAGCGCCGGTATCATATCCGGAAATACTGCCATAGATGCTTCGGCATTGGAAACAATGGAAGAAACGCTGATGGCAATGGATTTGGGTCCTTTGCTCGGCTTGTTCCTGCAATCCTTTATCGTGCAGGTCACGATGTCCGCTTTGGCAATCATCATCTTTGTGATCGTCTACGGTCGAATGATTGAAATTTATCTGATGGTCAGCCTTGCCCCGATTCCGCTTTCCACTTTTGGAAACAGAGAACAGAGCAATATCGGACAGAATTATCTGCGTTCGCTGTTTGCAATCGGATTCCAGGGATTCCTGATTATGATCTGCGTGGGCATTTATGCGGTGCTGATTCAGTCTATCGCATTCAGTGATGACATCATCGGTTCTATCTGGGGTGTTATGGGCTACACCGTCCTTTTGTGCTTCACCCTGTTTAAGACTGGTTCGCTTGCGAAGGGTGTATTCAGCGCTCACTAAGGGAAGGAGGAAATTGTTTGGCAGCGTATATTCCCGTACCTCGTGACCTGACGAGGGTAAAAACAAAAGTGTTCTTCAATCTGACGAAACGGCAGTTACTTTGCTTTGGTGCGGCGGCGCTCATCGGAGTGCCGATTTTCTTTCTGGTCAAAGCAACCGGAAATGTGAGCCTTGCAGCACTGTCCATGATGATCGTCATGTTACCGTTGTTCTTTCTGGCAATGTATGAAAAGGATAGTCAGCCGTTGGAAGTGGTTGTAGAACACTTCATTCAGACCAAATTCGTTCGTCCCAAGGTTCGCCCTTATCAGACGGACAACTATTATGACGCTTTGATGCGTCAGTACAAACTGGAAAAGGAGGTTGAACGAATTGTTTTTCAAAAAGAAGCCACAGGCAAGAAACATCAAAATGCCTGCAAATCTGAATCGGAAGCAGCAGCGAGAAATTAAAGCTGTTGTGGAACGGGCAAAGAAGGACAACGGTATTCCGCAGACTGCACAGCAGTCCATTCCCTTTCAGAGAATGTTCCCGGATGGCATCTGCCGTGTCACTGACAGTTATTACACCAAGACCATTCAGTTTCAGGACATCAACTATCAGCTGGCACAGCAGGAAGATAAGACTGCCATCTTCGATGAGTGGTGCAGTTTCCTGAATTTCTTTGACAGCTCCATTCACTTTGAGCTTTCCTTTATGAACCTGAGTACCGATGCTGAAAGCTTTGAAAAGAGTATCCGTATCCCGTTCAAGAAGGACAGCTTCAATCCCGTCCGTGCCGAGTATAGCCAGATGCTGAAAAAGCAGTTGGCGCAGGGCAACAACGGCTTGACCAAAACCAAGTACCTGACATTCGGCATTGAAGCCGAATCCATGCGGCAGGCAAAGCCGAGACTCAACCATATCGAAAACGATCTGCTCAATAACTTTCGGCGTTTGGGTGTCATTGCCACTACCATGAACGGCAAAGAGCGGCTGCATCTGATGCACTCTATGTTCCACATGGGTGATAATGATAAGTTCTTCTTCGATTGGAAGTATCTTGTGGAATCCGGGCTGTCCGTAAAGGACTTCATTGCTCCGACGGCGTTTGCTTTAAGACCAACCGCACCTTCCAGATGGCAGTATCTTCGGTTCGATGTCTTATCTGGCAATTACGGCATCAGACCTGTCTGATCGTATGCTGGCGGATTTTCTGGATATGGAATCCACGCAGATCGTGACCATGCACATCCAGTCGGTTGACCAGACTGCGGCGATTAAGACCATCAAGAGAATCATCACCGAGCTTGACCGTTCCAAAATCGAGGAACAGAAAAAGGCTGTGCGTTCTGGCTATGACATGGACATTATCCCATCTGACCTTGCTACCTATGGTAAAGATGCGAAGTCACTTCTGAAAGAATTGCAGAGCCAGAATGAGCGAATGTTCATGGTGACATTTCTGGTGCTGAACACCGGGCGCACCGAGCAGGAACTGGAGAACAATGTGTTCCAGGCACAGAGCATCGCCCAGAAGCATAACTGCAATCTGCGTCGTTTGGATTTTCAGCAGGAATCCGGACTGATGAGCAGCCTGCCTTTGGCACAAAACCTGATTGAGATTCGTCGTGGCCTGACTACCAGTTCCACGGCTATTTTTGTGCCTTTCACCACGCAGGAGCTGTTCCAGAATGGTGGAGAAACGCTCTATTACGGGCTGAATGCTCTGTCGAACAACCTTATCATGGTGGACAGAAAGAAGCTCAAGAACCCCAACGGACTGATTCTGGGTACTCCCGGTTCCGGTAAATCCTTTTCCGCAAAGCGTGAAATCACCAATGCGTTCCTGGTTACGGATGACGATATTATCATCTGCGACCCCGAAGCGGAATATGCGGCTCTGGTTCACAAGTTCAATGGTCAGGTGGTAAAAATCAGCTCCTCCAGTACCAACTATATCAACCCTATGGACATCAACCTGAACTACTCTGAGGATGACAACCCGGTAGCACTGAAAGCTGATTTTATCCTGTCCCTCTGTGAGTTGATTATGGGCAGTAAGGATGGCTTGCAGCCTATCGAAAAGACGGTTATCGACCGTTGTGTGCATCAGATTTACCAGAGATATTTCGACAATCCTGCCCCTGAGAATATGCCGATCCTTGAGGATTTGTATGATGCCCTTCTGAAACAGGACGAAAAGGAAGCCCACCATGTAGCGACCGCCTTGGAAATCTATGTTAAGGGTTCTCTGAAACTGTTTAACAACAGAACCAATGTGGATATTCAGAATCGTCTGGTGTGCTTCGACATTAAGGAGCTGGGCAATCAGCTGAAAAAAATCGGTATGCTGATCGTTCAGGATCAGGTCTGGGGGCGTGTAACTGCCAACCGTTCTGCCGGTAAATCGACCAGATATTATATTGACGAGTTCCATCTGCTTCTGAAGGAAGAACAGACGGCAACCTATTCCGTAGAAATCTGGAAGCGATTCCGTAAATGGGGCGGCTTGCCGACCGGTATTACTCAGAATGTCAAAGACCTGCTTCGTTCCCCGGAGATTGCCAACATCCTCGAAAACTCTGATTTCATCTATATGCTGAATCAGGCAAGCGATGACCGAAGTATTCTGGCACAGCGGTTGAACATTTCGCCGCATCAGCTGTCCTATGTAACCAACTCCGGTGAGGGCGAAGGACTTCTGTTCTATGGCAATGTGATTCTGCCGTTCATTGACCGATTCCCGACAGATCTGGAACTGTATCGCATTATGACCACGAAGTTAAACGAGGTGGCACAGGAAAAGGAGGCGTAATGTATGGCGAAAAGACCTACACGACTCCGTTTTACCGAAGATGACCTTGCAGATTCTCATGTGAAGAAAGCTGCCGACCGTGCAGATAAGGCGGTTGATAGGGCTGAAAAAGCGGCAGACAAATTGGCTTCTAAAAAGGCAAAGCCGAAGCTAAAGCTGGAAACAGATGCAGCCGGTTCCCGTAAAGCAAAGCTCCGTTTTGAAAAAGCGGAGTTTACGGAAATCGAGCGCCCATCTGTGGCAAAGCACATGGCAAGCCGTGGTGCCGCAGTCACGCTCACATCCAAAGCACATCGGGCGGTGTCAGAATATGAGGATGATAATATCGGCGTTCAGGCTGTGCAGGAAACGACCAAGGCTGTTGAATCCACTGTCTATACCGTCGATCATGCCGTTTACAGTCACAAGCTGAAAGCCTACGACAAGGCGGAAAAGCTGGTTGAGAAGTCAGATAAAGCAAATGTAAATGCCCTGTATGAGAAGTTCAAAAAGGACAACCCCGATGCCGGTTCCAATCCCTTTTCCCGTTGGCAACAGAAAAGGGCAATCAAGAAAGAATATGCTGCCGCCAAAGCCGGTAAGAATACCGCTTCGACAACGGCTTCTGCATCTAAGGGTGCAGGCAAGGCAACGGGCAAAGCAGCTCAGGGAGCCAAGAACATCACAGAAAGAGTAACGGAGTTCTGCACCACACACTCTAAAACGATTCTGTTTGTTTTGATTGCCGGACTGCTTTTTATGATACTCTCAGGGATGTTCTCGTCTTGTTCGGCTATGTTCCAAGGCGGCACACAGATCATTCTGGGAACTTCTTTTACTGCAAAAGAGGAAGATATTATTGGTGCGGACAATGATTACAAGGCTTTGGAAGCTGCGCTCCGCAATAAAATCAATAATATCGAGCGTACTCATAGCGGATATGACGAGTACCGGTATGACCTTGATGAAATCAACCACAATCCTTATGAGCTGGCGGCGTATTTGACGGTGAAGTTTGAGGATTACACCAGAGATGAGGTGCAGGCTACCCTGCAATGGCTATTTGAGCAACAATATGAGCTGACCCTGACGGAAGTAGTAGAGATTCGTACACGAACAACATCTTCTACTGATCCCGAAACGGGAGAGACAACAACAGAGGAAGAAGATTACGAATATTATATTCTGAATGTGAAGCTCAGAAATAAGGGCTTGAACAGTGTGATTTCAAATTCCGGCTTGTCGGAAGATGATATGGAGCGATATAGAATTTTGCTTCAGACAAGGGGCAACAGACCGGATATTTTCGGAAATGACATTTACGCCACCCCTGGCGGCGAGTACACCGATTATGATATTCCGGGCGAAGCGCTGACAGACACAAGATTTGCCAATATGATTCGGGAAGCTGAAAAATATCTGGGATACCCGTATGTGTGGGGCGGCAGCAGCCGTCTACCTCCTTTGACTGCTCCGGATTTGTTTCCTATGTAATCAATCACTGCGGAAACGGTTGGAGTGTTGGTCGTTTGACCGCAAACGGTTTGATGGGCGTATGCGACATTATCCCGAAAAGCTCTGCCAAACCGGGAGATTTGATTTTCTTCCAAGGCACTTATGATACCTCCGGTGCATCACACGTTGGTATCTATGTTGGCAATGGTATGATGATCCACTGCGGAAACCCCATTTCCTACGCTTCTATCGAATCGAATTACTGGCAACAGCATTTTTACTGCTTCGGCAGAATCAGAAACTAAAGGAGGGATGGCGATTGAGTGCCAAGTTAGACAGAATAGGTGCAGACCTTGAAAAAGCCCGTAAGAAACGGGCAGAATGGGATGCTAAGGTGAAAGACCTGGAACGCAGATACCGTGAGGAGGAAAATTCCGAAATCCATGAGATGGTTCATGCTGCGAACCTGAATCCCGAACAGCTTTCCGAGCTGCTCCGTATGTTTGCTGCGGATATGGCTCCGAAGCCTGATACGATCAATACTATGAATGAGGAGGAAACGCAGAATGAGATTTAAGAAAATTGGAGCCGCATTGCTGGCGTGTGCAATGTGTTTTGGCGTGTTTTCTACAACGGCATTTGCCTATGTAGATGAAAGCGTAGCGACTGAAGAACCTGCGGTCGAAGAAAAAGTTCCCGAAACAGAGCCGGAGGAGCCGATGCTACCGCTTACTCCCGACGGCAATCTGACTTTGGTTGATGACGCTGGCTCGCCTACGAAAAGCGGAAAGCAGTTCATTACCGCTGTAACCAAAAACGGAAACTACTTCTATATCATCATTGACCGAGATGATAAGGCGAGGAAACCGTGCATTTTCTGAATCAGGTGGATGAAGCCGACCTGCTCAAGCTGATGGACGAGGAAGAAGTTGCAGAGTTCACCAAGCCGGTTGAGGAAACAAAGCCGGAAGTAGTTGAAACAGTTCCTGAAATTACAGAACCGACACCGGAGGAAAAGCCGAAATCCACAAATATGCTCCCGGCGATTCTTACTCTGATTGTGCTTGCCTGTGGTGGTGGATTCTTCGTATTTAAGAAAGTCCAGGAAAAGAAGAAGGCACAGGAAGCGGCAAAGCCTGACCCAGATGCTGATTATGTGGACGATGACGAGGACTATGGGTACGATCCGGAGTTTGAGGACGACGATGAAGATAGCTCCGTCGATGAAGATGATAATGAACCTGTGTAAACAGGATAGGCTTGATGCCTGGGGCAGCCCTTCGGGTTAGCCTTTAACATAGTTTTCCGCTTTCAAAAATAAAAAATTTGCGTTTTTGAAAGTGACATCTTGCATATACTATTAGCAGACAGTATAATAAGTACAGCGAAGCGGTTTCGAGAAATGAAAAAACTTCAATTTTTGAAAGCGGGTGACTATATGAAAACAATCACGAGAGCAAAATATCTCGATAGAATCATTGAACTGAATGGTACTCCTGACATCAAGATCATCACGGGCATTCGTCGATCTGGTAAGTCCAAATTGATGCAGGCGTATATTGCGTATCTGAAAAGCAATTTTGAAAACATCAATATTATCTTCATCGACTTCATGGATTTGGCGTATGAAGAAATCAAGGAATACCATCCTTACACGCCTATGTGGAAGAACATTATCAGGAAGGAAAAACGAACTACCTGTTTGTAGACGAGGTTCAGATGTGTCCCAAGTTTGAGTTGGCAATCAATAGCCTGTACTCTAAGGGAAAATACGACATCTATGTAACAGGCTCTAATGCTTTCCTGTTGAGTGCAGATCTGGCAACTCTGTTTACCGGACGCTATATTGAAATTCATGTGTTTCCTTTCAGCTTCCAGGAATATTGCCAGTATTATGATGATATTAGTGACAAAGATAAGCTCTTTGATGAGTACGCTATCAAGGGCGGTTTAGCAGGTTCCTATGCTTATAGAACCGAAAAAGACAGAACAAACTATATCAAAGAGGTCTACGAAACGATTGTTACAAGGGATTTGGTACAGAAATATACTCTCCCGGACACTTTGGTTTTACAACGTCTGAGCGAGTTCCTTATGGATAATATCAGCAACCTGACTTCTCCGAATAAGGTCAGTCAGCTACTGACAGCAAATGAGACTCCAACCAATCATGTAACCGTCGGCAAGTACATTAAGTATTTGTGCAATGCTTTTGTATTTTATGATATTAAGAGATACGACATCCGAGGTAAGAAATACCTTGAAAGCTCTGAAAAGTTCTATTTGTGTGACAGCGGTATTCGATATGCAATACTGGGAAGCAGAAATATGGATTATGGCAGAGTATATGAAAACATCGTTTGCATCGAGCTTCTTCGCCGTGGATATGATGTCTATGTCGGCAAGCTCTATCAAAAGGAAATCGACTTTGTTGCTCAGAGAGGCAGCGAGAAGATTTATATTCAGGTCAGCGACAACATTTCCGGGCAGGAAACATTTGAGAGAGAATACTCTCCTCTGCTTCAGGTTCGAGATGCTTATCCGAAAATGATTATTGCCAGAACCAAACATCCCCAATATAGTTATGAAGGAATCGAAATTCACGATATAGCCGATTGGTTACTACAAGAATAAGCAGGGTGAAATATCAGTAGTTAATGAAAACTCCTGCTTACATGGAGGTGCATTAGCATAATAAAATCGCTTGTCAGAAAAGCGTTCAAATGGTAGTCTTTTCATGGGCGGTGGTGTCTTTCTGTATTGAATTGTTTTGTGTGGTAACTTTACAATATCAAATACTGGTAAGAATTGCCATTACCTATTTTATTATTGAGAAAAAGAAAGCCGTAAATACGCAAAAAACAGTTCGTAAAAATATGCTTTTACGAACTGTTTGTATTTTTGGTCAGTTCTGCAAACTTGAATTGAGATTTCATATATTCCAAGGAATTTAATAATTGTTATATTTTATTATCAAATATCTCTCAATCCCTTGAAAACACTAAGTTTATCGCAGGTGAGCTTTCCCTTAGACTTTCCCTTATGTTATATCTTCCCATATGGATTTACGAACTCTGATAAGGGAACACAACAGCATTGATATTTATACAATATCCATTCTTATTTCATCAATAATACTTTTATCTCTTAACTTGTGAATTTCAGTTCGTGTGATAAAAAACACAATTCCTATCAAAACAAATATACCCCCAAATAATGCCGCCCACGGAATATGATACAATACCGGGAAAGCCTTACGAATAGATAAATTAATTAAAAATGGAATGGCAATTCCAAGTACAACTCCCGGAACAAGTGCCTTTACAACACAAAAAATACTTTCACTATATAACATCCTGCAAAGTGATTTATTTGTCATTCCAACACTCTTTAACACAGCAAACTCACGGCTTCTGATTCTGATATTTGTCGTCAGCGTACTAATTACACTTGTAAATCCCATGAGAATGAGCAGGATAACAAAACCATACATCACAATTTCAGCAAGAACTATAGCTATATTGAGCATTTTAACCATAGCATCTGTGCGGGCAATTCTCACGGTATATCCCTGCTCTACATAAGAATCCTCTGCCGCAATCGGATAATATTCATCCATGACACTTCTGGCATATTCTGTATAATCATCTTCATCTGATGGCATACTAAACCAGTCAAAACTCCTCGCATCCGCATCAGGTACGACAATTCTGACCGGATATGGTGTCATTTCCCCAAAACCATATTCCTTTAAACCGGACTGTTCTAAAATACCTCCAATTGTAAGTGTGTTCTTCTCATTGGCTGCGTTTATCAGGGAAATCTGTGTCACATCATCTTTAAAAGGTTTTATCGACCTATACTCTCCATTGTCATTATATTGGTAAGTGTTCAGCAGAAGGATACTTCCATATTCTGCGCCTGCCCTGTCACACAGTTTTTTATAGAGTACATCATCAACGGACACGATTTCTGTCCTTGTTTCCCCATTATCATCGGAAAAATTCGGAACCTGCAGCATATCCTCTGTTAATGTATTTCTATCTAATAGCGCATTGTAGGTAAAAGTATCTGCTCCAACACCATATACGTCTGTCCCGTACTTTTCCAGCTTTTGTGTGATTTCATTATATTGGTCTGATGTAACAGGCCGGCTGATTTTTCTCTCTTCTTTCCCTGTTTTCGCATTTACCTCGATATCGTAATTGGAAGAATAATCCACCATCATTTCTTTTGATTTTGGTGTCATCCATTCTTGGAATCCCTTTGCCTGACCGGATAATCCTCCGGTTAACAGAAAAAGTAAAATTCCAAGTGACAATGCACGTATCGTTGCCTTATAGCCGTATTTGTTTCTTTTCATGTTTTTATAGGCAATTGCAGCCTCACATCCAAATATTTTTTGGATAAAGCTGTCTTTTACCTGGATCTCTTTCAAAACTGTACCTGCTCCAATCCCTTTTACACACTGGATAGCAGTAAATTTACCAACCTTTTTAGCTGGTCTGTATGCAGAGAATAATACAATGCAAAACGAAAATACACCTGCAAACAAATATGTCCACACAGATATATGAAAGGGCAGGGAAAAGGTAAAAGGTCTCATAATAATTTCTTTTGCAGCATCATTGATATCGGAAATAAAATGTCCTGTAAATTTTACACTAATATAACCAAGTATAGTTCCTGCAATGAGTCCAAGCGGGATGCTGTCAGACTAAGCCATAAACTCTCGTAGATAACACTTGCCCTTATCTGTCTGCCTGTTGCACCAACACATTTTAAAATACCAAACTCCTGAATCCGCTTATTGGCACTGGCAGAAAATATATTGGATATTACAGTAATCGACATTGCTGCAATAAGAAGACCTAAAAGCAGTGCCGGTATTGCAAGCATGAGAGAGTATGCTCCTCCATATTCTCCATAATCCGAGCCAAGGAAATCCGTAAGCATCTTATTTGCGCTTGTCACAAAGCACATTACAGTTGTAATAAGTGATGTTGCAAGTGCGATCGCAAAAATTCCTGCAATCGTTCTTTTTTTATTCACTTTCATCTGGCTTAAGGCGAGTTGTGCTGTTATTTTCATTACTTCATCACCTCGTCTTTTATGATTTTTCCATCTCCGATTGTGATGATTCGGTTCGCCTGCAGCGCTATCTTTTCGTCATGTGTGACAAGAAGAATAGTCTGCTTATATTTCTGATTGGTGAACTTCAAAATATCCAGAATCTCTCTGCTTGTTTTACTATCAAGATTTCCCGTCGGCTCATCTGCAAGAATAAATGCCGGCTCGTTTATAAGTGCCCTTCCTATGGATACTCTTTGCTGCTGACCTCCTGACATTTGTCCCGGCAGATGTTTTGCCCTTTTCTCAAGACCCAGCATATTCACAATCTCAGAAAGCCGTTCCTTATTCTCTTTTCTTCCATCTAATTTCCATGGCAGCGCAATATTTTCCTCCGCAGTAAGAGTGGGTATCAGATTATAAAATTGATAAACAATTCCCAGATTTCTTCTTCGGAAAATTGCAAGTTCATCCTCACTCATTGCTTGTATCTCATTTCCATCAATGATAATAGAACCGCTTGTTGGATAATCAATTCCGCCAATCATATTCATAAGTGTCGATTTCCCGGAACCGGATGCTCCGATGATTGCAACAAATTCTCCTCTTTCTACCGAAAAAGACACATGATCAAGCGCAATCACTTCCGATTCGCCTTCACCATATTTCTTTGTTAATTCCTTCACTTCTAAAACAGCCATTGTAGTCCTCCTTTTTCAAATACCATCCTAGCAATGCAAAATGACTGTTCCGTGACAAAAGAATTTATTATTGTGACAATTTTGTCACTTAGAAACAATTCACTTAAAAAATTTTAAAATAAACGTCGTTCCCTTTCCCCTGCCTCCAAAATCAACATCAATATCTCCACCCTGTCCTTTCAGAATAGAGAGTGCAAGCGGCATTCCGATTCCAAATCCATTCTCATTGGTAGAATTTTCAAACCGTTTAAAAAGAGCAGCATACTCTGTTTTATCCATTCCCATACCGCTGTCCTTAACCGAAATCCAGCTATACATGGGATTTTCTCCGCTGTCAATCTCAATCTCACTTCCATCCGGTGAATATTCGATCGCATTTTTGATAATGTTCGTAAGTGCTTCTGTGGTCCAGCGTTTATCACAATGTATGATGCAATCCTGTTTCAATCCTATGGTCAAATTGTGGATATCCAAAAGGATTTCCACTGATGGTTTTACCGCCTCTAAAAGTTCTGACGTGCGAATGTCATTTTTGATAAAATCAATTGCATGGGCATCAAGCTTTGCCATCTTAAGAAGTGCCCCTACAAGCCACTCCATTTTATTTAACGAAACCTGTATGTTATGAATGAACTCTGTCTGTTTTTCCGGCTCTGCCTCCTCCAGTAAATCTGCCATAATCATCATAGATGTAATCGGTGTTTTTAACTGATGGGAAATATCTGCCATATAATCAGAGAGACTGTCTCTTTCTGCCTCAACTGCCTTTATCTGTTCATTTTTCGTGTTCACAAGAGCATAAATATCATTTTTTAATATGTTAAAAGAGCCTTCCTTATTCTTTCGAATATCCAGTTCCTCGCCGGAACTATAGCCTTTCACAAACTCCGACAACTGTTCTATCTCTTTTTTCTTAATCCACACGATATCCCATTCCTCTCACAGTCTCAATATGTATTGCCTCTCCAAGTTTCTCCCGCAGCCGTTTCACATAAACGGTAAGTGTATTATCCTCAACAAAGTTGCCGTCTGCGTCCCATATTTTGTCAAGAATCTGCTGCCTTGTCAAAAGGATTCCTTTATTACTCGCAAAAATAAGCAGCAACCGATATTCCAATGCTGTAAGTTCTATGCTTTTATCATTCACATAAACTTTTGCCTCATCTGTATGAATGGCTGCATGACCCATATAGATTATGTTGTCCTTCTCTCCATTTTTGATATTGGCAGATAAAATGCGCCGAACTCTCGCCAAAAGTTCCCTGATTCTGAAAGGTTTTACAATATAATCCTGTGCTCCTTCATCAAATGCCCTCACAATTGTATTTTCATCATCCACAACTGTCAGGAAAATCACAGATGTAGCATTATTTTTGAATATCTCACTTACATCAAATCCAGTTCCATCCGGAAGCTGCATATCTATAATTGCAAGGTCAAAATTATAATGTTCAATTAAACTTCTGGCATCTTTTATACCTGTGGCATGATTTGTTTCATAACCTTCTGTCTCAAGTGCATACAGAATCCCCGAAGCAATCATTGTGTCATCTTCCACCAAAAGTATTCTACTCATGAATTATAGTCCTTTCGTTATCGTTATAAGATATTTGCCTTACGATTATCTCATAAGGGCAAAAATAAGGGAAAATACATATCATTTCACTAATGAACGGACTGGAAAGCCTGTAAAATAGGGAAAATTAGAAAGATATTTCTACAAACTTGAAGTTATCGCTTTACTTTTGTTGTATCTTAGCCAAAATACTTTCTATTACAAGTGTTACTGTTATAAAGGCTCCTACAAGGTATAGTAGTTTAAGCCATACATCAATGGCAAAAGAGAAATAACTACCGTAATAATGGAAAGGACAAACAATGCTTTGAGAACACCTTTCTTCTTCAATGAAAACAATGAAAGTAAGAAGATGGCAACAGTAAGTGTGGCTG
>ENA-OQEX01000240-OQEX01000240.1-human-gut-metagenome-genome-assembly--contig:-NODE-240-length-31954-cov-3.218777_pt1 | contig 31954 bp, 32 predicted proteins | sample MGYA00242802_ERZ504649 | MGnify/ENA primary metagenome ERZ504649 (study PRJEB26092, sample SAMD00036194) | human gut metagenome | host: Homo sapiens | study: EMG produced TPA metagenomics assembly of...
ACTTAAGTTTTTTCATTATAGTTCCCTTTGTTGATGCTCGCGAGCCTTTGGGCTTCGCGCAGCATCAATCAAGTTCGCGGAGTGATGGTTGTCGGATCTTCCATTTTATTGGCATTATCCGTTTACCTCACCATTGATTATATCGAACTACGCCAAGCCGGTGCTACAGGAGAGATGCTGTTCACAGCCAGCACAGTTTGGTATGCACCGCTCCATATATGCTACTCAGTAGGAGTAGACGGTATATCAGTAGCAATGTTGCTACTTAGTTCCATTATTGTATTCACCGGTACTTTCGCATCGTGGAAGTTACAACCATTGACAAAAGAATATTTCATGTGGTTCACTCTATTGAGTGTAGGGGTATTCGGATTCTTCGTTTCAACAGACCTGTTCACCATGTTCATGTTTTATGAAGTAGCCCTGATTCCAATGTATCTGCTCATCGGTGTGTGGGGAAGCGGACGTAAAGAATACGCCGCCATGAAACTTACATTAATGTTAATGGGTGGTTCTGCATTTCTACTGATCGGAATTCTCGGTATTTTCTATGGTGCAGGTGGTGAAACAATGAATTTGCTGGAAATCGCCAAACTACATATTCCTCATGAAATGCAACGCATCTTCTTCCCGCTTATCTTCTTGGGGTTCGGAGTCTTAGGAGCTTTGTTCCCTTTCCATACATGGAGTCCCGATGGTCACGCTTCCGCACCGACTGCTGTTTCTATGCTTCACGCTGGGGTATTGATGAAACTAGGAGGTTACGGATGTTTCCGTGTTGCTATGTACCTGATGCCTGAAGGTGCGGCCATGTGGGGAGATGTATTCCTGATATTGACCACTATTTCTGTAGTTTACGGTGCATTCAGTGCTGTGGTACAAACCGACTTAAAATATATCAATGCCTATTCATCCGTATCCCACTGCGGATTGGTACTCTTTGCCCTGCTGATGATGACACGCACCAGTTGTACGGGTGCTATTCTCCAAATGTTGAGTCACGGATTAATGACCGCTTTGTTCTTCGCCCTTATTGGTATGATATACGGACGTACCCACACCCGTGATGTCCGATTAATGGGAGGTTTGATGAAGATTATGCCTTTCCTGGCTGTAGGTTATGTTATTGCCGGTCTTGCTAATCTGGGACTTCCAGGACTAAGTGGTTTTGTTGCTGAAATGACGGTCTTTGTAGGTTCTTTCCAAAATGATGATACATTCCATCGCGTATGTACCCTAGTGGCAACAACAAGTATCGTCATTACCGCAGTTTATATCCTGCGTGTAGTAGGTAAAATCCTTTACGGCAAAGTTTTGAATCCCGAACATCTGAAACTCACAGACGCAACTTGGGATGAAAGAGTAGCCGTTATCTGCCTCATCGCCTGTGTAGCAGGTTTAGGATTGGCTCCATTCTGGATAAGCGATCTGATCAGTAACAGTGTAGAACCAATCATAAGTCAATTATTAAATTAAAATTTGAGAATTAAAATTAAAAATAGCAATGATGGACATAACTGCAATACTCCATATGCATGCCGAACTGAGTCTGACAGCCGTTTTTATTCTGATGTTTCTGTTAGATTTATTTTTACCGGCTCCACAACGTCACTGGTTACGCCCCATGGCATGTATCCTGCTGACCATTCAACTCTTAGCAAACCTATGGTCGGAAGAGGTGACTTTATTCGGCGGCATGTACCATTCAACCCCTATGGCGTCTGTTCTGAAAAGCATCCTGACCATAGGTACCATACTGGTTTTTCTACAAGCAGACCCTTGGCTAAAACGTGAAGACACCCGCCATAAACAAGGCGAATTCTACATCCTTACCCTCAGTACCTTGCTGGGTATGTATTTCATGGTAAGTGCAGGGCACTTCCTGCTATTCTTCCTTGGATTGGAATTGGCAACCATTCCTATGGCTTGCCTCGTAGCTTTCGATAAATATAAAGGACATAGTGCCGAAGCCGGAGCCAAATTCATTCTTTCAGCTTTATTCTCCAGCGGTATTTTCCTCTATGGTATTTCCATGATTTATGGGACAACAGGTACTTTATATTTTGAAGATATCCCTGCCGAACTGACAGGAACTCCATTACAAGTTCTTGCACTAGTATTCTTCTTCTCCGGACTAGCCTTTAAATTAAGCTTGGTACCTTTTCATCTGTGGACGGCAGATACGTATCAAGGTGCACCGACTACAGTGAGCGCTTACCTGTCCGTTATTTCAAAAGGCGCAGCTGCTTTTGCTTTAATGATTATTTTAATGAAAGTATTTGGGCCAATGACTGAACAATGGAGTGAAATACTATGTATTATCATTGTAGCCACCATCACTATAGCCAATCTGTTCGCCATCCGCCAAAACAATCTGAAACGCTTTATGGCCTTCAGTAGTATTTCACAAGCCGGCTACATAATGTTGGCTGTACTGGCTGGAACTCCGCAGGGCATGGCATCCCTAGTATATTATATAGTAGTATACATTGCTGCCAATCTCGCCGTATTCGGTGTCATCAATACCATTGAACAACATACCCACGGTAAAATAGAGCGCGAAGATTATAACGGACTTTATAAGACCAACCCCAAACTAACTATGGTCATGACACTTGCTCTTTTCTCATTGGCAGGTATCCCGCCATTTGCCGGATTCTTCAGTAAGTTCTTTGTATTCATGGCAGCATTCCATAGTGGATATTATCTTATTGTATTTATCGCATTGGTCAATACAATCATTTCATTGTATTATTATTTGTTAATTGTAAAAGCCATGTTCATCACACCTAATGAAGATCCTATCGGCAATTTTCGTACAGCAACTCCGATGCGCATCAGTCTGTTGGTATGTGTAGCCGGCATATTCGCTTTAGGAATTATAAGTGGGGTATATCAACTATTAAGTGATACATCAATACTATAAAATTTTAGTTACAAGAAGAATCACAACTGAAATGATTATTGTATTTCTATGATCAATATTCTTTTACTTTAGAGGCAGAATCAATCTGTTTCCAAAGTAAAAGAATATCTTAAAGTTTCTATTCAACAAATTTATCATTATCTTCGTAGCAAATTATAAAAAATAAGACACTATGAAGAAAGTCCTCTATATTACAATACTCGCCTGCTCTACTTTATGGGTATCTTGCACAGAGAAAAATAAACAATCCGTCAGAACAGATTCCTTTATAGAAAAGAATGTAGCATTTGCACGTGCACAAATCGGGAATGAAATACGAATCATAGAAAAATCAGAAAAATTTACAAACCCCGTTACACTGAAAACTGACAGTACCATTTATTATTGTGACTACGCCGACTGGCGAAGTGGTTTTTCCCTGGGTCAGTGTGGTATCTATATGAACTGAGTGGCGACACTACTCTCTTATCATTAGCTGATAAATACACTTCGGCCATAGAAGAAGCCAAAAAACTGACTTGGCACCATGATGTAGGTTTCATGATAAATTGTAGTTTCGGCAATGGATGGCGAACAACTAAAGTACCCAGATACAAAGAAGTCATGATAGAAGCTGCCCGTTCATTGGCTACTCGTTTCCGTGAAAAGCCGGGAATTATCCAATCATGGGATGTGACCCGAGGCTGGCAATCGGAACGCGGTTGGGAATGTCCGGTCATAATAGACAATATGATGAATTTGGAGTTACTATTTGAAGCAACTAAATTATCTGGTGATTCCACTTTTTATCACATAGCAGTGAACCATGCAGACCGCACTTTGAAAGAGCATTTCCGTACAAACGGAAGTTGTTATCATGTAATAGATTATAGTTTGGCAGACGGCATGGTACGGCATAGACAAACAGCCCAAGGATATGCAGACGAATCGACTTGGAGTCGTGGACAAGCATGGGCTATTTATGGTTACACTGTGTGTTACCGGGAAACTCATGATAAAAAGTATCTAAATCAGGCATTGAAGACTTCCAATTCATGAAAACACATCCCCGGCTTCCCAAAGACTTGATTCCTTATTGGGATATGGATGCTCCCAATATTCCCAATGAACCACGAGACGCTTCAAGTGCTTCTTGTATAGCTTCTGCACTTTATGAAATTAGTACAATGGATGTGCCTGATGCAAACAGTTATAAGATCTATGCAGACAGTATTATGGCTTCTCTAGCCTCACCAAACTATCTGGCATCTCTTGGAAAAAATGGTAACTTTTTATTAATGCATTCAGTGGGCAGTATTCCTCATGGCACAGAAATAGATGTACCTTTAAATTATGCAGACTATTATTTCCTGGAAGCACTGAAACGAAAGCGGGACATTGAAGAAGGCACACGCTAATTATACAGACAAACAGATAACCATCCGAGTACCTTCAGTATAACTCGAGTCAACAAATATGTTACCAGACAAACGTTTAATAATTAAACGGCTTAAATATAACCCCAATCCGTTACCTTGTGCAAACTCATCCAGTTTGATAAAACACAGAAATATTTCCTCCCGTTTTTCGGGAGGAATGCCACAGCCGGTATCGGTTACTTCAATTCGTAACTTACTTTGTGCCTTATCCAACCTCATCTTAAGAGTTATAGATCCAGAATCTGTAAATTTATTAGCATTATCCAACAGGTTCTCTATCACTAACGACAAATACAATTCATTGGTGGAAACAAAAATTTCCCCTTCTGGTAATTCCAAATGATAAATTATTCCCACCCTGCTCCATCGTTCTACTTTATCCATTTCTTGTCTGCAGATATGAGTTATCTGGTTTGTTCACAAAGAAGAGGCGCATCAGATGAATCTAAATTAGCCACTACCAGCAAGTGATCTATCAACGAAGTGAGAATTTCCGCATTAGCAGTAATAATACCTGAAAAGCCAACAATAGCGTTTAATGGAGTCCGTATTTCATGACACATAGAATTAATGAATGCTGTTTTCATTTTCTCACTTTCCCCAGCTTTTTGATTCAGTTCACCTAAAACTTTTTCCATCTGTCTTTCTTCAAATCATAGTACAAGTAAAAACAAATACTCATCACCAATACAAGTACCATAAAAAGTGTAATTACTAAAATACGCCTGTTCTTAGTTTCCAAACGGTAATTCTCATGGTTCAATTGATCTACTTCATACTTTACCTGTAGTTCACTAAGTTGTTTTTTCAGATTGGAAGATTTAATGGAATCCTGCACTTGTATATAGAGTTTATGATACTTAAAAGCATTTTTATTATCTTCCATAGCCTCATAAATTTGTGAATTGATATCCAATAATCCCGGGACATTAGACTGACTTGTCATCCAAGCATATTTTATCAAGCTGTCATTAGTTATCAATGCATTATGGAAACTATGCTTATATAAGTAATAATTATTCATGCCAAAAAACAATTATACTTATCAATAGGCTCCGTAACCCAAGCACTCATCTTGATCATCAGATTATAATACTTCTCTAATTTATCATCGGATAATTTATCCGCACGCATCAACAAAGAAGTATAACATTGGAGATATCGTATATTAATATTATAGAAAGGACGTTGACGAGCATAGTACAACTCATAATATTTTCTATATTGCTGAAGCTATTTTTCAACATATTCAATTATAGATCTCCTTTATCTATAAAGTTCAAGGTCGAAAGAAAATTCCATACAGTACAAATACGAAACTTGAATCCTTCCTCATATGGTAACTGACAAGCCAGCTTATAAGCAGTTTCCAAATAGGGATCAGCCTCTTCATATTTACCTTCACTACACAAAGCATAGCCTGTAATAAAAGTCTGTTCCATCTGTATGTAAATATCATTCCCACCTATATTTTCTTTACCCATAAAAGCCAATTCCTCTGTTATAGCAGTTTCAACCTCATTATTCCTGACTCTGCCTGCAAACAATCTCATTCGTAAAAAGAATAAATATGGATGAGATTCTTCCAGTGTCCCAACATCCTTTAAAAGAGACATATAATACCAAACAGAATCGGCATGATAAACTTTAATATACGAGAAAACCAAATCAGAAAGAGTCTCAAACATATGAGTCTTATCATTTACTGCTTTTGCGGTGAAATACATTTTATTAAGATAATCCACTTCTTCAGGTTTCTCAAAATAAAAATCAGCCAAACCTCTGTAAATCTCAATTTGTAGAGAAAACTCTACAGGACTTCCTATAATATTCAGAAGACTATCTTTGGTAGTAGAAATACTACTTCCTATAACAACAAAAATCCCCAAACAGATATCAGTATATAACAAGTGATATATTTCATAATATCAGATTATTAAGGTACGAATATACAAATAATATAGCAATGTAGCAGCAATTATTCTTTCATTATTAGAATTTACACAATAATGGGCAATTAATCCACTTATTTTTTAATTATATGCTTTAATATTGCATCGTGGATATTTTCTGGCAACTATGAAATTATTAATTATTAAACATCAAATATATGGTAAAAAAGTTAGTTAGTGTATTTTGTATATGTGCATATTTTGGACTTGCTCATGCACAAATACCACAAGAGATTTGGAAAGAAAGTGAGCAAATAGAAAAACAAATCAAAAAGACCTCTTTTCCCGATCGTGTGTACAACATTAAAGATTTCGGTGCCAAAGAAGGAAATAATGGTGAAATATTCTGCCATGAAGCAATCAATCTGGCTATCCTCACATGCAGTCAAGCAGGTGGAGGAACTGTATTAGTTCCACCCGGAGAATTTCTAACAGGTCCTATCACACTGAAAAGCAATGTAAATCTGCATTTGGAAGAAGGCGCCTATCTAAAATTTTCTTCAGAGAAATATCTATATACTCCAACCGTACTCACCGCTGGGAAGGAGTAGACTGTTACAATTTGCATCCATTAATTTATGCTTATGGAGAAAGTAACATAGCTATCACCGGTAAAGGTATTATAGACGGACAGGCCAGTAATGATAACTGGTGGAGTATGTGTGGTGCTCCACACTATGGCTGGAAGGAAGGTATGACAGCTCAAAAAAATGGCGGCAGAAACAAATTACTGATGTACGCCGAAACATTTGCCCCGATAGATAAACGCCAAATGACTTTTGAAGACGGTTTACGTCCCCAGCTTATCAATCTATATCGTTGTAACACTATTTTAATAGAAAATGTAACATTGAAAAATTCTCCATTTTGGGTTATCCATCCTTTATTTTGTGAAAGTCTGACAGTACGTGGGGTTAAAGTATCCAGTCACGGTCCCAATAGCGATGGCTGCGATCCGGAATCAAGTAAGAACGTATTAATTGAAAACTGTATATTCGATACTGGAGACGACTGCATCGCTATTAAAAGCGGACGGAATGCGGACGGACGGAAATGGAACGTACCAAGTGAAAATATCATTGTACGCAATTGCGAAATGAAAGACGGACACGGTGGTGTAGTTGTAGGTAGTGAGATCTCGGGAGGATATAAGAACCTGTTTGTTGAAAACTGCAAAATGGACAGTCCGAACCTAGAACGTGTCATCCGCATCAAAACCAACAACTGCCGCGGTGGGGTCATTGAAAATATTTATGTGCGTAATATAGAAGTAGGCGAATGTCGCGAAGCCGTTTTGAAAATCAACCTGCAATATGAAAACCGTGAAAAATGTGACAGAAGTTTCCCACCTGTAGTACGCCATGTATATCTGGATAATGTTACTAGTGAAAAAAGTAAGTACGGAGTCTTAATTACCGGATATGACGACCGTGTCAATATTGAAGATATCCATGTAACAAACAGCCGTTTCAATAATGTAGAGAAAAAAGGGAATTTAATTACCGGAGCTAAAGATGTAGTACTGAATGAAGTATATATCAATGGAAATAAGGTGAGAAAATAAGATCCCCTTATTATATCGTGAACAATGAGTTCACCCGATATAATGATAAAACATAACTTTACTATCATTTATCTTCATCGTCCAATCTGATTTTTGCATATTCTGTAGAAGTCATTCCCCAATAAGACTTAAAACTTTTACTAAAATAATGAGGATCACTAAAACCTACCATATAAGCTATTTCCGCCATTGTATATTGGTTTTCCTTAATCAGTTCAGCAGCTTTCCTCATGCGTATTTCTTTTATATACATTATAGGAGCCATACCAGTTAAAGATTTCAACTTATGAAAAAAATTGGTCCGACTCAGACTGAAATAACTGACCAATTGATCTACATTCAATTCCGGATTACCAAGTTGCTCTTCCATAATTTTAGCTAACTTATTAAGAAAAGCAGCGTTCTCTTGCCGACAATTGAACCGATTCTGTCTTTTTCTTTATTTTCGTTCCCCTCTTCATATCCTACTTTACAATAATATGCTTGTAACATTTTACGCCGAGCTAGGATATTTTCTACTTTAGCTTGCAGATAATTAACACTGAACGGCTTCGTTATGTAATCATCAGCTCCTGTATGAATACCAGTCAGAATGCTATCCATATCTGTCTTGGCAGTCAATACTATGGCAGGAATATGCGAAGTTCGTTCATCGTTCCTTAGTTCCTGCAACATCTGTAGACCACTTTTTACAGGCATCATGATATCAGTAATTATCATATCAGGCAGATCAGAAAAAGCCTTTTTTAATCCAACCTCGCCATTATTAGCCTCAACAAACCGATATGCTTCCTGAAATATTTGTTTGATAAATACTCTTAATTCATAATTGTCTTCAACAATAAGCATGAGCGGCTTCTCCGCTTCATTCAATTCTTGTAGTTCGTTTTGAGAATTGAAATCTAAATTTGTATCTTCATTCCAATCTGATAATATATATTCCGTGTCAGACGGATAATGTTTTTTACCTTTTAATAGCCTTACAGTAAATAGACTCCCTTTTCCGAACTCACTTTCCACATTTATACTACCATGATGCATTTCCACAAGTTCTTTAGCCACTGAAAGTCCGATACCAGAACTTAAAGGAGCATAAATGCTATCCGGAACCACATTCTCGTAACGATTGAAAATCACTTTCTGCTTTTCTCTCTTTATCCCTACTCCTTCATCTTGGATTTGAAGAAGGACTGCATTCCCATCATCTTTCATACTAACCCAAATGTTCTTGCCATCAGAAGTGTATTTGAAGGCATTAGACAGCAAATTAAAATAACTTTCTCTAATTTATCTTTGTCCACCCAAAGATTTACTTTAGACAATTGAGTGTTAAAATTCAAACTAATATGCCGCTCTTGAGATAAAGTTGTAAAATAGTTGATTATTTCTTTCGTGAAACTGATAATATCCACATACTGAACTCTCAGTTTCATCTTGCTATTCTGGATTTTACTAAAATCAAGATCTGCCCTACCAACCTCTGCATACGGTCACTATTCTTTTTAATAATCTTCAAAGTATCTCTCACCTTCCCAGAAAGACTTTCGTCTCTGAGTATATATTCCAAAGGTCCGGTAATCAATGTTAATGGAGTTCTTAATTCGTGAGACACGTCAGTAAAGAAGCTGAGTTTTAATTGAGTAATCAATTCTTTCATTTTTAGCCTTATTTTTTATCCGATAAAAAGGTATATACATAAATGGCAACTGCAATAAATAATACAATCAAAAAGAAATAGAGCATAGTAGCACAAGGTGTCTCAGAGAAGTAGGAAGCACTTCAAAAGAAAGTGTTCGTTCATTTTCAACCCATACACCTTCATTATTGGTAGACTTTACACGAAATACATATTTTCCCGGAGGAAGATTAGTATAGTTAGCCTCATGCCCGTTATCCGTCAAACGAAAGTTTTTATCAAAACCGTCTAACTTGTAAGCATATTGAATATACTCCGTATTGGTCATGTCTAGAGCAGAGAATACTAACCTGAGGGTGTGATTATTAGGAGGTAACTGCATATCCTTGCTATTATCAGGATTAACAGACAAAATAGAAGGAGTTTTTCTGGGAGTCAGTTCCTGATTGTTTACCCAAATAGAAGAGAAAAATATTTGTGGTATAAAATCTGTTTTATGAATATTCTCAGGGGTAAAATAGAACAAACCTCGGTTAGTACCAAAAAAATCTGCTTGCCATCTGTTGCCCCTACACCTTCACTAAAATGCATATTAAACGCGATATGCTCACTAGAATACTGAATCTGTTCGGCCGAAGCTACAAATTTCACTAATCCACCACCCGTCACCAACCATAAATTTCCTTGTTTATCCTCGTGCATGGAATAAATAATATCTGAAATAAGTCCATTCTTCTGTGTGAAGGATTTACATTGATAAGAATGGAGCCCCATGGGAGAAAGCTCATTTAACCCTCCGCCATAAGTAATGGCAAAAATGTTCCCATTATCCATACATTGAATCATTTGTACGTCATTATTACTAAGACTATTCACATTTCCCTGTTCACGGCATATAGAATGAAAATCTATTTCTTCAGGACAATGAAAAGAAACCTTAAATTGTAAAATTCCCGCTGTTGTAGACACCCAGATACGCCCTTGATTATCTTCAGTAATATGTCTGACTTTATAAAAATGACTAATCGGATATCTCTTTAACAAATTGCGATGATTGATAAATCTTAAAGTACCATCAGGCATAGTTTCAATCAAATTCAATCCACCTCCGTAAGTAGCTACCCAAAGTCTCTGCCTACTATCCTGAAAAGTAAAATAGATATTATCATTACTCAATGAATAGGGGTCGTCAGCTTTATGTTTAAAATGCTGTAGCTTAAAATTGCCTTGTGAAGTTTCTATTGCTTTTATCAATCCCTGGCCTTTAGTCGAAATCCAATAAACACCAGCCGAATCTTGCATGATGGCATATACTTTGCCCCATTTCATCCTTTTCAATAATCGAAGCCGGGCATCATATATGGAAACATTCATATCTCTGCTTCCCGTCCAAATACGTTGTTTTTTGTCTATATACAGTGCCCTGATCTCATTATCAGGTAACTCTACATCCTGAGGAGCAGGTGTATAGATATGAAATTTATCAGGGATAAAAGTGATGCGCTTAAGTCGGTTGAGCTGGGTACTCATCCATAAATTTCCTTGTTTATCAACAAAAGCAGCAAAACAGCGGTCATTTGATTTCCACTTGACAGGCTGCTCCGTAGTATTAAAAGGTATTAACCGCCTATTTGAGAATCAAAATAAGAAAATCCTCCGCCCTTAGGGTGTACCCATAAAATATCATTCCGATCCTCAAAAGCAAAAAAATCACTTTCAGTATTTAGTGGTCTTCCCTGTTCATCCTTTCCTTCAATAAGCTTAAACGCTGTGTTTTCAGATCAAACAAAGTGACTCCCGGAACAGGATGTACAAGCCACAATAAATCTCCACAAGTAATTTTAGCAGACTCTATGTTTTTGTCTTTCAACAGAGAAAGAGAATCAAGCATCACATGTCTTATCTCACCGAGAGAGTCATGAATAAAAAAAGCCATCCGAATCAGTAACATATATCAGTCCAGCCACAGAAGGCAAAATAGAAATCACAGAAGCCGATGTTGGCAATTGAGTATGGATAGAAAGTTCTCCTGTCAACAAGTATTTATAGACTTTGCCTTGATGTGCACCTAAATATATATATTCTTCCAACTCTGTTGCAAAATAAAAAGGTATTTTCTCACTTTTTCGACAATCAGACAAAGAAATAATAGAAAGTTCTGAATCATATAATCGATATACCCCCTCATCCGTAAGAAGCCATTCCTGTAATTTCGAATCCATAAATACAGACCGGATTTTACCAGTAGCCAAAGTATTTTCTCTTGATGAATAGAATTGAAATGTCATAGATAAATCTTCAGGAGCCGTAACGACCCGTACTGCACTCCCATCTTCACGTAATAACCATACTATTCCATTCGGAAGGACAGATATTGACCGAAAGTTATTGACTGTTTTTTGAATGACAGGTTCAAAGACTTCCTTGTCAGGATTAAAACGATAACAAGTGGAATCATAACACAATACCCATATACATCCGAATTTATCCTCGACTATATCCAATAAACGATCATTGGTCAATCCTCCCAGATCTTCCATATTCGATTTATAATTCTTAAAATTATAACCATCAAAACGATAAAGCCCATTCCAAGTAGCAAACCATAACAAACCTTTATGATCTTGGATAATATCATTGACCAGCCCATCCTCCACTCCATTCTGACTGGAAAAGTACGTAACTGAATATTTTTGAGATATAGCTCCTTTTGCCAGTACATCGGCTGTAAAAAAGCATAGTATTACTACACAGAAAAAGGTAAGAATATCAACCCAGTATGTTTTCATATCAAAGTAATGTGTTTCCTTTGCGAAATTAGCAGAAAATGGGTATTCATCAAAGTACTTCTATTTTTAATCCACCGCAATATATGTTGTTTAGCTACCTTTGATAGATATTCCAACTAAATTATCAGTTTTTCCACTTATAAAAAGATAACATCCGTCTATATTTGACATCAAAACAAAAACAACTCTAATACTAAATTAATAATGAAAGACATGAGAAAAAAGAGTATTTAAAATCCCGCTCTGTTATAGTACAGGGTATTCATTCTCCAAAAAGATTTTGGTTTGCTTGCGGACTTTCCTTAGGACTAGTTTCCTTACCATTATCCACTTTTGCAAACAATTGGTCAAACCAACTAGGTTCATCAATTCAAAAATCAATTCAACAAAACCGAATCATTACAGGTAGTGTCATAGACGAAAGCGGAGAAGCATTAATCGGCGTTTCCGTATTGGTAAAAGGAACTACTTTAGGAACGGTAACCGATTTAGATGGTAATTTCACACTGGAAGTTCCAACAGGTGCAATCTTAGTTGTTTCATATGTAGGGTATAAAACACAGGAAATAAAAGTAGGAGAGCAGCAAAAACTAGCTATCACGGTCGAAGCAGACAACAAATTGTTAGATGAAGTGGTAGTAGTGGGCTATGGTGTAGTAAAGAAATCAGACCTTACAGGTTCTGTAGGTAGTGTAAAATCCGAAACAATTTCTGCCAAAGGTGCAACATCAGTTGTCGAAAGTCTACAAGGCAAGTTGCCGGAGTGAATATCTCACAGTCTTCTAGCCGTGCCGGTGACGGATTCAATATTCAGATTCGAGGTAAAAGTTCATTAAATGGCGGCAATCCATTATATGTAATCGATGGAGTAGTTTGTGAAAATATGGATTTTCTAAATCCGATGGATATTGAAAAAGTAGACATTTTGAAAGATGCTTCATCTACCGCTATCTATGGTTCACGGGCCACAAATGGTGTAGTGATGATTACCACCAAAAAAGGAGACAAAGATATAGCCAAGACTACAGTCAGTTATGATGGATATTATGGTATAAAAACCAAAGCCAATATGCCGGACTTTATGGAAGGAGATGATTTCATGAAATTCCGTTTCTCCCGTTATCTAGTTTCATCTATGGATGCCTCTTCAGGAATGACTAACTGGGAAATGACTGATGCCAATTTCCTGAACTTCTGGGGAAATGGCAGTCAAATAGTGAAAGATATGTATCTCAATAAAAATTACACCGATTGGGTAGATATCGTAACCCGTAACGGCTCACAACAGAATCATTTCATCAATATTCCGGAAATACAAAAATATAACCTACCGCGTAGGACTAGGGTATCAAAATGAGGAAGGAATCATGTATGACGGTTATGAACGCTGGAATATAAAAGGAGCCGTAGATCATAAGATTTCAGATAAAATCTCAGCCGGATTCTCCACAAATATGGCAACAGCATCCAAAGAGAGTGGTAGCAACTACTCTATTTTGGAAGGGTTCCGTATGACCCTAATATGCCATGCTATTATTGGGAAGGGGAAAAGGCAGGACAGTTAATTTCACAACCAGGTAAAGATACCGCCATCTATCCCAATGGTGGTGGTCCGACTTCCTCCATCAATCCAGTGGTGGACCGTTTGAACTCAAAAGACGATACACGTTCTTATGATGTGATGGCAAATATTTATTTGCAATACAGCCCCGTTAAAGAAATAATTCTTAAAACTACTTTCTCCCCCATGTATACCAAAACCCATCGTGTACATTCTATAACGAAGAAACCCAACTTCGTTCTGGAAAAACAAACATGGCCGAAAACTATAATGATGAAATATTCTCGTATACTTGGGATACGCAAGCCAATTACATCAAGAATTTTGGAGATCATAGTCTGAATGCCTTGGCCTTATTCAGTGTCTATGAACAAAAGTTACAAGGCGACTATATCAATGTAGTGGATATGCCATTTGATGTAGACTGGCATAATCTTGGTTCAGGCACTGTACAAAGTCAGTCTAGCTATTATAAAAAAATCTCCATGTTATCTTATGTAGCCCGTATCAACTATGCCTACAAAGGCAAATACATGCTGACTGTATCTTCACGTTGGGACGGCAGTTCCAAATTCCAAAAAGACAATCGTTGGGGGATGTTCCCCTCAGCTGCCATGGCATGGCGCATTTCCGATGAAGATTTTATGGGATTTGCCAGCAAATGGTTAAGCAATTTAAAACTCCGTGCCAGCTTTGGCGTTACCGGTAATAATGCCGGTGTAGGGCCTTATGACACACAAGCTTTGGCAAATATTAAATATTACTATAATTACGGATCGTCTGTTGCCAACGGTTATGGTTATACCATGACAAACGCCGACCTGACTTGGGAGAAGACAACCGAAATCAACCTCGGTCTTGACTTCGGTTTCTTGAATAATCGTATCAATGGATCTATCGATATCTACAACAAAGATTCCAAAGATCTCTTGATGGAGATGGAAACTCCATTTGAACTAGGTTCCTATACAGGCTCCATTGTAAGTAATGTGGGTAAGGTGAACAATAAAGGTATAGAAATCCAACTGAATACCATCAACGTAAAGAATAAAGATTGGAACTGGGAAACAACCTTCTCTTTTGCGCGTAACATTAACTCTATCAAAGAATTGAATGGTACCAAAGAAGACTTAGTGGGTAACAAATGGTTTATCAATCACCCTATAGACGTAGTCTACGGCTATAAATACACCGGAATCTGTACTCGAGAAGAAGCGCAAGCTTATGCCCAAGACCCGAAAATGAAAACCAAATTCTATGAAGGCGAGATGAAAATCTATGATAAGGATGGCAATGGTACTATTGATGCCAATGACAAAATGATCCTCGGACATTGTGCTCCGACCTGGACCGGCAGTTTCACTTCTAACCTGTCATACAAGAATATTGATTTCTCTTTCAGTATTTACACCAGTCAGGGAGGAATGGTATACTCTCCCTTCATGGCCGAATTCGTAGACTATGGACAGCGTGGCATGAATCGTCTGAACATGGATTACTATATACCGCAAGGTGCTCCGATACTAGGTGCTGATGGCTCTATAGCTATCAGGAAGCCACTCATTACGGTAGTTATCCCTTCCCGACCAATGGTGGAAATGGTAAAGGAGGCGGTGCATACTGGCAAAGTGGTGCCAATGAGGACCGGGCACAAAATTTCGTTGATAACTCATATGTCCGAGTCAAAAACATTACTCTTGGCTATACTTTTCCACAGAAATGGATTTCAAAACTTCATATTTCCAATTTAAGAATCTACGCCAATGTATTAAACCCCTTCACTTTCACAAGTTATGAAGGATTCGACCCCGAATGGGCTGATGCACAAGTAGGTGACGGTACCGGTGGTGTCAGTTCAAGAACTTATCAAGTTGGTGTAAATTTAAAATTCTAAAATTAAATGATTATGAAAAAAATATATTTCATTATGGCATTAGGATTGGCAACTCTCTCAGGATGTTCGGATTTTCTTGACCAAAACAACAAATCTAATGTTCCATCAGCTGAATTTTATCAGACTTCGGCAGGATTCGCCAGTTTAACTAACAGCGCTTACTCCACACTGCGGGAGCTTTATAATGCCCAACCGCAATTATTCGTAGCGGGAACAGACCTGTATGCAGACGGAAAGTCACAGGGAGTAGTCATGAGCCAATATACCTTCACTGCAGATGAAGGCATTATAAAAAATTTCTATGTAAGTTGTTTTAAAGGTATTCAGCTAGCCAATAGCGTTATATCTTATGGAGACATAACGGAAGATTCCAGTGTACGACTGCAATATGTGGACGAAGCACGTTTTATCCGTGCATGGTATTATTTCCAACTAGTGCAACAGTTCGGGCCTGTAGCTTTGAACAAACAAATGTTTGACCATGCCGAAATGAGTCATGAACGTGCCAGTCTTGCAGATGTTTATAAGTTCATCATTGAAGAGTTTGAGTATCTAGCCTCTTCCGAATCCCATTTAATGGAACGTGCCAACTCCGGTGTAGGACGTGCCAATAAACGCGCAGCAACCTTTTACTTAGCCAAAACCTATCTGACTCGTGGATGGCTAGATGGCACTGATTACGAAGCCCAAGAAGAAAATATAGCTCAAAATTCAGACTTCGCAAATGCAGCTAAGTATGCCTTGGAAGCAATTAATGGCGAAATTCCTTTCCTCTCCATAGAAGAAGCTTTTGACGTAGAAAATGAAGAAAACAATGAAATATTCTGGAGCATACAGTTTAATTCGGCTGCTGTAGAAGATCCCGTAAAAGACGGTTCCTACCAACAAGCCCAATTCGGAGCTTATTTAGGTGGTTCCGAAAAACCAAGAAATAAGGCAATTGACGGTTGCTTTGCTCCTTCACTACGTCTACAGCAAATGTATAGTCGGGGTGATGCACGGTTGGAACAAACTTTTATGTTAGAATTCCATACCAGTTATTTCGACTATTACTCAGCACCGACTAGTTCTTCTATCATTTATTATTATGCTCCAGCATGGGCTACAGATGAAGATATCGCTGCCTGGAAAGCAGACGATCCTTATGGAATTAAAAAGAATACACTGGTAAGCAAAACAATAGCAGACGGTGGTATTGCTCCATCCAACGGTGCCCCAGCCACATACAAAGACCGTCGTTCACAAGACTACGGCAATGCTTGTATCAAGAAATTTGATGATTATTCAGAAACTTCTATTGCTAACCGTAATTCTACTTGCAGCATGCATGATGTGGTAGTAGCGCGCTTAGGAGAAACCTATCTGATTGCCGCCGAAGCCTATTTAAAAATGGGTAAAACAGAAGAGGCTGCACAAATGATCAATAAACTTCGTCAACGTCCAGGAACTATTCGTAAAGGATACACAACAGAAATGACTGTCACCAGCAACGATATTAATATTGATTTTATTCTTGATGAACGTGCTCGTGAATTAGCTGGAGAATATGTCCGTTGGACAGATTTGAAGCGTACTCACACTTTAGTGGAATATGCCACAAAATATAATGAAGACGGCATAAAAGAATCTGCTATGATAGGCCCTGATGGTAAATACAAGATTCTTCGTCCTATTCCACAAGCTGCCATTGATTTGAATCAAGCTAAAGTGACACAAAACCCTGGTTATTAAGTTAAAAAACATGCTGATGAAAAATTTTTTACTTATTCTTCTATACTTTATAAATAATGTATTAGTCTTGTCAGCTCAAGGTACTCCCGGTAAATGGGGAGATCAGGGCAATGGAACATACATAAATCCGATTTTAAATGCTGACTACTCTGACCCGGACGTTATCCGGGTCAGAGATAAATATTACATGATAGCTTCCGACTTTCATTTTCTAGGAATGCAAGTATTGGAATCTTCAGATATGATCAATTGGAAACTGATTTCCCAAATCTATCACCATTTTGATTTTCCCGGCTGGGATAACAACCAACAATATGCAGGAGGTTCATGGGCACCTTCAATTCGTTACCATGATAACAAATTCTGGGTCTTTTTCTGTACTCCCAAAGAAGGATTATTCATGTCAAATGCTATCAATCCTTCAGGTCCTTGGAGCCCTTTACATTTAGTTAAGAAAGTAGAAAAATGGGAAGACCCTTGCCCCTTTTGGGATGAAGATGGTCAAGCATACCTAGCCGGAGCCGTCATGGAGCCGGGCCTATCATTATTCATAAAATGAGTGCAGACGGTACACGTCTACTTGATGAAGGAATGACCGTATACACCGGACCTGTAGCCGAAGGAACAAAAATTTTCAAAAAAGATGGTTACTATTATCTCTCTATTCCGGAAGGAGGAGTAGGTACGGGATGGCAGACTATCCTCCGCTCAAAAAATATATATGGTCCTTATGAAAAGAAAGTAGTATTGGAACAAGGAAGTACTACGATAAACGGCCCTCATCAAGGAGCCATTGTCGATACTCCGGATGGTCAATGGGCTTTTTTTCATTTCCAACATCATCATGCCTTAGGCCGTGTAGTTCATCTTCAGCATGCATTGGGAAAACGATTGGCCCGTTATCGGAGTAGACTTTGATAGAAATGGAATAGGAGAACCTGTATATGTATGCCAGAAACCCATTGAAAGCAAAACCATATTCGCTCCGCAAACAGATGATGATTTCTCTACCCCCAACCTATCACTACAATGGCAGTTTAATCATAATCCGACAGACCACGCATGGTCCTTATCGGCACATCCAGGTTCACTCACTCTGAAAGCATTGAAATCTTCAACCTTCAGACTGGCACGCAACACCCTGACACAAAAGATTATGGGGAATATAAGTGAAGCTACAATAGCTATGGATTTTACAGAAATAGCTGATGGGCAACGATGCGGATTAGCTTGCATGGGAAAAGAAAATAAAGTTCTAGGTATCAAGATGGAGAAAGGACAAAAATATCTATACATATCCAATGACACAACAGAAATAAGTACAACTTTCCTAAACGGAAACCAGATTTATCTACGTGTATCCATCGACATGCTCAATCAAAAGTTCCAATATTTCTACAGTACAGATAATATACGTTTTATTCCTTATGGAACTTCCTTTTTTATTCCATTCGGTTTTTGGAAAGGTGCCCGCATTGCACTATATTGTTATAACAAAGAACAGGAAGCAGGAGCAACTTCATTTCAATGGTTCAAATACAAACATGACGGACCTCAAAATAAAATAGAAAATACAACCGAACAGATTATTGCCAATATAGCGCGCACTTCATTTCCGCATAAGAAAATAAAAGTGATCTGCCCTGATTCCGCTTCCAACCAAAAAGGTCATTCACGCCAGTTAATACAGCGAGCAATAGACTCTTGTTCTTTGGCAGGCGGAGGACACGTTATAATTTCGAAAGGAATCTATTATTTAAAGGGAAATCTAGTACTGAAAAGTGATGTCAATTTACATTTAGAGAAAGACGCCTATCTACTTTTCAGCGGTAAGGCTGATGACTTTCTTCCTGAAGTATGGACACGTTGAAGGTACGGAACTATATGGACATTCTCCCATGATTTATGCCAAACATGCCACTAATATAGCCATTACAGGACAAGGTACCATAGACGCCCAAGGAGGACGGGAATTTGCTTCATGGTCTCAGATAGAGGTATCAGACAGAAATCGTCTGCGTAAAATGGGAGAAAAACTAATCCCTGTCACAGAAAGGATCTTTGGGAAAGGTACTATACTACGTCCCTCTTGCATACAATTCATGGGATGTTCTCGCATTTTAGTAGAAGGTATCACCATTAAGAATTCTCCTTTCTGGACTATTCATCCTGTATACTGTGACAATGTAATAGTACGAAGCATCACCATTGACAGTCACTATCCTAATAATGATGGATGTGATCCTGAATCAACTTCCAATGTATTAATAGAAGAATGTATTTTCCGCACAGGAGATGATGCCATAGCTATCAAAGCAGGCCGTGACGCGACGGCCGTGAAATAGGACGCCCTTCAAAAAACATCGTCATTCGTAATTGTCTGTTCCAGTCTGAATGCAATGGATTATGTATCGGCAGTGAAATGTCAGGCGGTGTAGAAAACATATATATGGATAATATACAAATAGGAACGGTCAAGAATGCCCTTTATTTTAAATCCAACCGTGACAGAGGAGGATATATTCGTAATATACAAGTCAGCAATATTACTATAGAACGCTCAAAAGGGGCAGTGCTCCGTTTTGAAACCAATTATTTTGGTTTCCGAGGTGGCAGACATACCTCTCAATACGAGAATTTCCGCATCAACAATGTAAAGGCTGGCTGTTCCGACCATTATGCAATTTTTATAGATGGATATGAAGAAAAGCCTATCAAAAATATTGAGATAGAGCATTTCCATGTACAAAAGGCCCCTCATCCTTATTACTTAAGGTGTGTAGAAAACATCTGCCTCAAAGCTACTTTTGTAAATGGACAAAACTTACCGGAATATCCGAAAAAACAAAAAGAACGTGTAATACTAGATGTTTACTGATTCTTCACAAAATCTGTATAATAGAATAAAAGTTCTGCAAACAGAACTTTTATTCTATCTATATGCATATCTTATTCCAAACACTCATCAAGTTCACCTATCAACTCTTCTTTATCAAGATGCCGCCCGATAAAAACTATTTTCTGCATACGGTCTCCATATTTATCATCCCAATCCCGCAACAAGCCGGCTCCTGACGCATTACCTCCATCAGTTCTTCTTCAGGTGCCGTAGCATACCATAAACCAGCTTCCTTCAACTTTTTCTGCACACCAGCCTGCTCAAAAAGAAAAGACATATCACGATTATTGCTGAAATAACAGACTCCTTTTGCACGAATGATATTACGACTCCATCTGGTTGATACAAAACGATCGAATTTATGGATATCAAAAGCCGGACGACGATAATACACAAAAGTACTGATACCATATTCATCCACTTCACTACCCTCATGATGATGATGGTGCGCGTGTTCCTCCGCTTCTTTTTTCTGCTCTTCCGTAAGGGCGCTCTCTATTCCACGTATCCAACCGGCAGAAGTGGCAGTACGTTCAAAGTCAAATACTTCAGTATAGATTATCTTATTCAAATCCACATCAGCATAATCACATTCTATTATTTCAGCTGCAGGTTGCAATGTACGGATAATCTGTTTGATACGTTCCAATTCGTCATGTTTCACTTCTGAGACCTTATTCAATAATACAACATTACAAAATTCAATCTGTTGGATAATCAGATTTTCAATATCCTCTTCGTCAATACCTTTACGGGTCAAATCGTTGCCACAAGAAAACTCACTTTGCAGACGTAAGGCATCTACCACAGTCACAATACAATCCAAACGACATCCCCCGTACGTATTCTCCATACTTGAAATAGAACAAATAGCCTGTGCGATAGGAGCTGGTTCACAAACACCACTTGCCTCAATCACAATGTAATCAAAACGCTCCAACTTCATAATATCATCTATCTGCTCCACCAAATCCATCTTCAGAGTACAACAGATACAACCGTTCTGAAGTGCTACCAAGCTTTCGTCTTTCTTTCCTACAATCCCTCCTTTCTGTATGAGATCAGCATCAATATTCACCTCACCGATATCATTGACAATAACCGCAAACTTAATACCACGTTTATTAGAAAGAATATGGTTCACTAATGTCGTTTTCCACTGCTAGATAACCGGTCAAAAGCAGTATAGGAATTTCTTTTACTCTCATATAAAATTCAATATTACTTTCACAAAGGTATAGAATGATTAATTTCCAAACAATAGAAACATCTTTTTATACCTTATAAACAAAAAATACTCTTCACATACCACCCAGTTAGAATCTATTAAAATTTAATTCGCAGTGCAATATTTTTCAAAAAATGCTTTAAATATTCCAAGAGTATAACTATATTTCGCAAAACAAATTTATAATAACAATGAAGAAACAAATTAGACAACAAAAATCAAATTAGGCGCAGCTTGTTATTGATGGCGGGAACTTCAGCCTCGCACAAATCTCCAATCAAATTTATATCCCTACTCCTGAAAATATAAAAGCACGGCAGGAATTTCAAGATAATAAATTCGGCATATTTCTTCATTGGGGCATTTACAGTATGACCGCTCAAGGAGAATGGTATATGAACACTCACAACATCAACCGTGATGAATACGCCAAACTGGCATCCGGATTCTATCCTTCGCGCTTCAATGCTGCCGAATGGGTTTCTGCCATCAAAACCTCCGGAGCCAAATATATCTGTATCACCAGTCGACACCATGACAGTTTCTCAATGTTTGATACAAAAGAATCCGATTTTAATATCGTAGACGCTACTCCTTTCAAACGAGACGTACTAAAAGAACTGGCAGAAGAATGTCAAAAACAGGGCATCAAACTCCATTTTTATTATTCGCATTTGGACTGGTTTCGTGACGACTATCCGGAAGGAAACACCGGACATGGGACAGGACGTCCCAAAGGACATGGAAACTGGGAAAGTTACTACAAGTTTATGAATAAACAGCTGACCGAGCTTTTGACTAACTATGGCCCCGTCGGCGCCATTTGGTTTGACGGTATTTGGGATCAACCTACCAACTTCAATTGGCAACTGGAAGAACAATATGCATTAATTCATAAACTGCAACCATCCTGTCTAATAGGCAACAATCATCATCGAACTCCTTATGCAGGAGAAGATTTCCAAATGTTCGAACGTGATTTGCCCGGTGAAAACAAAGCCGGTTTTTCAGCAGGACAAGGAATAAGTGAACTCCCTTTAGAAACTTGTGAAACAATGAACGGAATGTGGGGCTACAGAATTGAAGACCAAAATTACAAATCCCCCAAAGAGTTGATACACTATTTGGTTAAGGCAGCCGGAAAAAATGCAAATTTGCTAATGAATATTGGACCTCAACCCAACGGAGAATTACCCGCTACAGCTATAGAGCATCTGAAACAAGTGGGTAAATGGATGAATCAATATGGAGAGACGATTTATGGAACCCGTGGTGGTGATGTAGCTCCTCACACATGGGGAGTATCAACCCGCAAAGGTGATCGTTTATTCATCCATATACTAGATTTGCAGGATAATGCACTTTATATACCTCTAAAGGCAAAAGTAAAGAAAGCAATACAGTTCATTTCCAGAACTCCACTTTCTTTCAAACAGGAAAAAAACGGCATATTAATAAAACTGCCTCAAGTACCTGATGACATAGATTATGTAATAGAATTAGTCATTAAACAATAAAATAACATTCATCTTTAAACAAGCATCTTTACGTAAAAAACAAGAATTTCCGATGCAAAAGAGAGAAATGTATTCTACACACATCAGAAAAGAAACATGAGTAATCGCATACATTACTCTTCTAAAAAAGAATTCGTCCTTGGATTATTGAAGCCCAAGGACGAATCACTCTTAGTTTGTGGAGCTGGAGGGAGTCGAACCCTCGTCCAAACGAGGAAGCCATACGCTTTCTACATGCTTATCTTCGCCTAAATTTTCGAGTATAAGCAGGACCGAAGCCACCAACTTATACCTTATCCTCTAAATTTTCGTAAGAGACATGAAGCGGATCTCTAACTATTCCCGATTTTACTGCACCACTTGATCAAACGCTTCGGAACAAGAGCTTTTGAGTGATGTCTCGTTTCCACCACTTTGGCAGAAATAAAGCTAATCTACTATGATTCGATTAAGCAGCAAGAGCATAATTTTCGTTGCCAGATAAAATTTTGAAAACTGGGATTATAGTGCCAATCAACCACGCACTGCATGCTTACATACCACTTAGCCACGCTGTCAAATCCAGTCAACCCCGTACTGGTAACTCATAAAGAGGTTACAAATATACACACACTTCTGTTAATATCCAATTATTTATTCGTTTATTTAGCGCATTTTAATAAGAACAACGTATCTTTGAAAATAATTTTTCTAATACTAACAGATCAGACAATATGAACAAAAAATTAATGGTATTGTGTATGAACAGTATGATACTGGGAGGCTGTATACCCTCTCCCAAGAAACAAACAGAACCAATTACAGTTGAAAAAAATCCGAATATGATGTATATGTTGGTAGGTAGTTATGCAACTCCAGATGAAGAAGGTATCAAGGTTTATAACTTTGATGAGCAAACTGGCAACTCCCAATATATCAGCGGAATAAAAGGAATATCCAACCCTTCTTTCCTCATTCCGTCGGCTGATGGAAAAAGAATATATACTGTAGGGGAGGATGCCGGAAAAAGTTCTACCGCCAATGCCATCAAATTTGATAAAGAACAAAAGAAACTAACCTTGCTTAATTCTCAACCCACTGACGGCGGCGCACCTTGTTATATAACTCTCAGCCCATCGGAAAAATTTGTCTTGACAGCAAATTATATGGGAGGTAGCATTACCGTTTTCCCACTAGATAAAGACGGAAAATTAAAATCCGAGACACGCCTTATTTCCTTTACCGGAAACAGTCTTGACAAAGAGAGGCAAACACAACCACATCTACATTGTATAAAATTCACTCCAGACCATAAATATCTACTTGCCAGTGATTTAGGGACAGACCAGATTCATGTATTTCCTGTTAGTGAGAATGTAACTGATGGCGTATCCCATTCCTTACTGAACGAATCTGAAGAATTTAATATAAAAGTAGAATCAGGATCAGGCCACGCCACATTTGTTTCCATCCGAACCAAAAATTCGCTTATCTGATTAACGAAATCTCAGGAAAAGTTATAGCTTTCTCTTACGACAAAGGAAAATTAAACGCCATACAATATATAGAAGCTGACACAGTGGGTGCCAAAGGTAGCGGAGATATCCACATTTCACCCGATGGAAAATTTCTGTATGCATCCAACCGCTTAAAAGCAGACGGTATCGCTATCTTTTCCATAAATCAGGAAGAAGGGACATTAACAAAGACAGGTTATCAGCTGACTGGTATCCATCCACGTAATTTTATTATCAGCCGGAACGGGCGATACCTGTTGGTGGCCTGCAGAGACAGTAACTCTATACAAGTATTTGAAAGAGATTCCCAAACAGGATTACTGAAAGACACAGGCAAGACAATAAAAACCAATAAACCTGTATGCCTGAAGTTTACCTTTTAAACAGGAAACATAGTCTTTAATAAAATAAACTGCTGCCTTCATTGTATGTATTGGAGACAGCAGTTATTTTATTAAAGACAAAACGAATCTTTATACATAAGTTTCCAAGAACTTAACATGACCTTCCACGGTTACTTTCACTTCTTTTGTTGTGGCAGGGAAAAGGATAGATTCACCGGCTTGCAATTCCAATGAGTTACCATCCCCATCAGTTACCGTACATATACCTTCCATACAAATATAAATTACAAATGAATCCAGTTCACTATAATCTATCGTCATATTTTCAGTCAAATCATAAACAGAAGTAGTGAAATACGGACAGGTAACCAACTCGACAGACTCATTCTGTTTCGGAGTATAATGAGTACGATAATCCTCTTCTACAGAATAATCTATGGCATCTTTTGACAATTCTGTATGCAGTTCACGAGTATTACCATTCTTATCCTTACGATTGAAATCATAAATTCGGTAAGTCACATTCGAGGTCTGCTGAATCTCAGCAATAAAGCATCCGGCTCCAATACTATGGATACGTCCTGCAGGCAAGAAAAACACATCACCCGATTGTACGGCATAATCAGCCAATGCATCACAAATCGTATTATCAGCAATCATTGCAGCATATTCATCGGGAGTAATCTTTTTACTTAGTCCCGAACGCAGATGTGCTTTCCCCCCGGCATTGTCAATAACATACCACATTTCAGTCTTGCCCATCGAATTATGACGCTTCTTTGCCAGTTCATCATCCGGATGCACTTGTATAGAGAGGTCGTCACAAGCATCAATGAATTTGATCAACAAAGGAAAATTATCTCCAAAACGCTGATAATTACTTTCTCCTACCAGAGATCCTTTATATTCTTTTACCAACTGGCTCAAATTTTTGCCGGCTTCAGTTCCATTAGCAACAACAGACTCATCGCCCGGAACATTAGAGATTTCCCAACTTTCACCAACCTGAGGCTGTTCAATATTCAGATGCTTGAACGGGATAATCTTTTCTCCACCCCAATGGTGGATTTCAGAATGGGGTTAAATTTAAATGGATACATAGGTGTATTAATTAATAGTTTCTAGGTTTGGATACAAAAATAAGGGAATTCTATGACTTTACCGCATAGAATCCCCTAAAATTAACAGCTATGTGTGTGTATATTCAAAGGTGTATTAGTAGTCTGTATTATTAGGATCGAAGTTAGTCCAGCTATCCAACCAATTATCATCTGTTCCAAACGCTCCGATATATTCTACTTTCTCAAAACCACTGCTCAACAGTGCGTCATTAAATGAAGCGGCTGTCAACACAGGACTACCTGCATCCGGCATATAATTAACACCGATATTACGCCCGTCCTTGAATTTCAACTCATTGACATCAGTCAATACTTTATTTCCTTTCTGAGCCTTAAAAAAAGTAGAAGAGTAAGACTCTTGTCCAGCATCAATGATTTGCTTGTTCACGGCATCATAAAGCACATCATCATATATTTTGTTGGCATCAGAACCGACCGCCGTCATACCTGCAAACCAAATATTCTCCAACTTTATGTTTCCTGCCTTGGTCATCTCAACTGTATTACCTTTCTCACCATCAATAATTAAACCGACAGGATATCCCACAGCTACTGAATTAAAGCAATTCAAACGACTGGAACGTCGGATCTGCATAGCAGACTGGAACTTACCTAAAGCTGAACCGTTATTAGGATTGAAGCTACCACCGGTAATATAGCTCTCATTATTAACAAAGTTGGCATCACGCCCCAACGGTCCGATAAAAGTGACATTACTAAATACGGCTGTCGTATAGGGTTCTATCAATGAGGCGTCTCCACAATTATCCGACTCAAAACCATTAGACTGAGAAGTATCTGCGATTCTCGGGTCACGGATTGAAAGACAATACTGGACTTTACCGGAGAAGCCATTATCTGTATCAAATTCATCGTCCCATCCATTATAAGCCACTAGATATTTACAATTTACATTACCTCCAAACCATTCGTAAGAGTCGTCATTGGAATATGATACCTGTAAATGATCAATGGTAGTCCCACTACCTACAGATCCAAAAGTTATACCATTAATTTCCTTATCTTTTTGAAAAGGATAACCAGCAAATTCCACACGTACATATCTTAATATACCTGAATTGTCAGCATCATCATTTCCTCCATGTTTAGTACGCGGACCTCCTTCAATCTGCTGATTCAACACTCCCTGATTGTTCTTGGCATTACCACAAATAATCAATCCCCCCCAATCTCCCGGTTTACGCTGGCCTTTAGGCTGTTCAGAGGTAAAGACAATCGGAGCATCTTTAGTACCCTCGGCTATTAGTTTGCCACCCGGTTCTACAATCAAGGCAGCCTGTGTATCTTTATCCCCTTTGATAACAGTTCCCGGTTCGATGGTCAATACCGACCCAGTCCCCACATAAATCCATCCTTTCATCAGGTAAGTTCCTTTAGACAAAGTCTGTGTACCTTTAAAAATAAACTCCTGATCTCCATTTCCTATCACGGTACCTTTGGCATTCTCAGTTTTATCATCATTAAATAACAAGTGGTCACATGTTTTAATAGCTCCCTCAGTCCCCCATACATAAGGAGCTTCGGCATTTCCACCGTTGCCATTACCGTTTCCTGTATCAGTTTCCGGATCATCACTGCTACAAGCAACCATTCCCCCCAGCATTATTGCTGAGAATACGTAAATCATAAACTTGTTAGTTCTCATTTCCATTTGTTTATTGGTTAATAATGAAAGATTCATTCTATTTTAAAACGTATAGTTAATGTTCAAATTGAAATTACGCCCTGATTTGTATTGACGGGTAATTTGCTCCACTTTTCCATGTCTAGTTTCTTCAAATTGCTTAAAAGAAACTTTCTCCGCCAACAAATCGCGTACAGCAACCTTTATTTCCAGATTACCGATTTTTTTCGAGACACTTAAATCTACTGCATTACGGGGCATTTCATAAGAATCGGGTACTCTTACTTCATTGCCTGCAGTTCCCAAACTACGGCCTACACCAATAATACGCTTACCGATACGGTTATAAAGCAATGCAGCATTCCATCCGCTATCGGCATGTTGATAGAAAAAACCGGCATTAATCAAATATGGAGATTGACCTTGCATCGGACGGTCCTCCTCTTTGGCTCCCGGCTCAAATTTCACTTTACTTTTAATTAAGGCCCCGTTCAGACTAAGACTAAAATTACGCATACCTATAAAATCCAGATTTTTGCGGATATCCACCTCTACCCCATAATTATCCGCTCCTTTGGCATTGACATACGAATAGATAAGGTCTGTGCCTCCGGATACAGTATAAGTCCATTCAATAGGATTTTTAAACCTTTTATAGAAAAGAGAAACAGAAATCAGCTCTCCACTGCTGGGATAAAGTTCATAACCAAAATCTAAATTATCAATATAAGCAGGCTTTAAATTATAATTACCTTGTACATTACTGGCAAGATCAAAATCATAATATACAGAAGAAGAAACCTCCCGAAATTCCGGACGATTCACAGTACGTCCATAAGATAAACGGAACTGCTGCTTATCATTCAGACGATAAGCCACATTTACAGACGGGAAAAAGTCATTATACGTGTAAAACACGCTAGTGGGGCTTTCCTCGTTTTTCTGTGTATGGCTAACCAGCTCCATTCTATTATGTTCAAAACGAACTCCTGCGTATACATTCAATTTGCCCAATGGAAGATTGGTCCCTACATAACCGGCACTCAAGAGATTATTGCTTCGTAATTATTGCGCCAATCCACTTGTTCCAATAAATAAAGTCCATTCTCCCCATAATTCTTCTCTTGTAATAATTCATTAGGGACATTCATTACTTTATAAGCACTCGGCAAACCATTTTTCCAACTATAAATAAAAAAACGAGTATTATATTCACGAGCACGATACTCCGTGTAAGCTCCAGCCTTCAGGCTAGGAGTAAAAATCCCGAAAGAAAAATCGTGCTGATAATTGATGTTAGCCGACAAAATATGTTCATCCAATCGGGAAAACTCCCGATTAATCTCATTCAAGTTCTCTACTTCCAACTGATTGGTCTCTTCATTGAGTACGGTAGTATATCGACGGCGGTCTGGCATATTCCGATTGGCATAAGAATATCCAGTACTCCAATCCAACTTATCGGCATCACCCAATGTATGTTTCCCCGTAAATTGACCATTATAAGTGGTACGACTCTGATAATAATATTCCGCGCTCTCTTCATAATCACTTTGTGCATCTGTCCCCTTACGATAAGTATAGCGGTCTTTCCCTAATTGATTAAAAATATTCTTAAACTCATAGCGGCTGTTACCACTGGCAGGTACATAAGTAAAATTCAGCATAGTTCCTATACGAACATTATGATTATATTGGTCATCTATACTTTTACGTAAATAATTAGAACAGTCGTGGGTCGTATCATAAGCACCAAACAAATTGTTATCCATATCCAGATATGTCTTATAGCTATTACTATAGTTCACTGTTCCTAACATAGCCAAAGTACGTCCGCTACTATCCACCCAGCGACGGCTGAAATTCATATTCATGCTAAGATCTGCCAAGGGCCTACGATCTTTAACGGTCCAGTCATTGTTCAACCCATTATTTAATAAATCATAGCCGTTATTTATCGGATTAAGCACAGCATTGATTCCACCTTTCAAGCTACGAAAGCCATTATCGAAACCTAGAAAATCTGTGCCACTTCCTTTATTATACAGAAACTTTTTAAAATGAGTCTGATCATTTAAACTAGTTCCAACCGAAATAGTAAACAGATTACTGCTAGGAACATCTTTGGTATTCACTAAAATAAAACCACCACTGAAATCAGCTGGATATTCCGGTGCAGGTGATTTCACTACCAACATATTATCCAACTGCGACGATGGAATAATATCGAAAGAGAAAGCACGCGCATCGGCTTCTGAACTAGGCACGGCACTATTATTAATCCACACATTATTATACCGTTGTGAAAGCCCACGTACCATAACGAATTTCTCCTCAATTATACTGATACCCGACACACGGCGAATCACTTCCGAAGCATCTTTATCTTGCGTCTTGGTAATCTGCTGGGCAGAAACTCCCGTTTGCATAACCAAGCTGGTACGTTGTTGGGTAATTATAGCATTCTCCGTATTCTTTTTAGCATCCGCTACAACCACAACTTCTCCTAATTGTTGATTATCCTGTTCTAGTTCTACTTTTATTTCGAACATACCATTATTGTAACCTCAACAATCTGTGTACAATAAGACACATAAGATATAATAAGCTTGTACGTTCCATTTCTTAATCCCGCAAGTTCAAAATTACCATCCACATCAGTAATAGTTCCTATATTTGTACCACTTAACTGTACGGCAGCACCAATAAGTGGCTCTTTAGTCGCTTTATCTGTTATAGTTCCTCGCAAAACGGCCGCCTGTACGGTCAATGCCAGCATCAAAAGAATTATCATAAGGCTAATGCCTTTCATCTGAATTTTCATCATACTTTTACCTTGTTATTTTTCCGATGGCAAAGATCAGATAAAAGCATTACATGTATAATACATCTGCATGATGCTCCTTTTGCATATTTATTTCAATGACATTTCATTGCATTTTGTTGAAAAAGCTCCTACCTTTACAAATAAATTGTAAAATAGAGAAAGAATATGAGAAGTTTTGCATCTGACAATAATTCAAGTGTACATCCCCGTATCATGGAAGCATTAATGAAGACCAATAACGGACATGCACTTGGCTATGGAGATGACCCGTGGACAGAAGAAGCCGCCCACAAAGTGAAAGAACAATTTTCACGTCCATGTGAAGCACTGTTTGTTTTTAATGGCACAGGCAGTAATACTATGGCGTTGCAAATGATGACCCGTCCTTACCATATTATCTTCTGTGCGACACAGCTCACATTGCTGTAGATGAATGTGGTGCCCCCAGTAAAGCGACTGGCTGTTTCATGCGCACAATTCCTACTCTGGATGGCAAACTGACTCCGGAATTACTAAAACCATTTATGGTTAACTTTGGTATAGAACACCATTCTCAGCCCGGAGCAATTTACCTAAGCCAATGTAGTGAGTTGGGAACAATTTACAAACCAGAAGAAATATGCGCATTGACAGAATTTGCACACCGGCATGGACTGTTTGTGCATATGGACGGCGCCCGTATCTCTAATGCCGCGGCAGCATTGGGAATGAGTCTTGATGATATATCAGGAGCTTGCGGAGTCGACACATTGACTTTGGGAGGAACAAAGAACGGACTGATGGGAGCCGAATGTGTCATGATTTTCAATCAAGATTTGATAAAGGAAGCGCGTTATGCCAGAAAACAAGCCTGCCAATTGGCCAGCAAAATGCGTTATATCTCTTGCCAGTTCACAGCCTTCCTTGAAGATAACCTATGGCTAACATGCGCACAACATGCCAACGCAATGGCGCAACGCTTGTACAAGGAACTTTCCACAATGCCTGATATAAAGTTTACCCAAACGGTGGAAAGCAACCAATTATTCTTCATCATGCCACGTGAAAAAGAAAATAAGCTACAAAAATATTATCATTTCTACTTTTGGAACGAAGCCATAGGAGAAATGAGACTTGTTACCTCTTTCGATACAGAAGAAGAAGATGTAGACAAACTGATAGCTTGCATAAAGGCGCTATAATCATCTTCCGTTTCTCTGTTAGGCGGGCCTTCAGACCTGCCTGTTCTATTTCCCGCCTTTTTCCAAGGCATGAGTGTCCGGAGCCACACGTGGATGCAAAAAAAGCCTCCGGAACTTCTTCAAGTCCGGAGGCTTCAATCAAAAACGGCAGCTACCTATCTCCACTGTGACGCAGTACCATCGGCGTGACAAGGCTTAACTTCTCTGTTCGGAATGGGAAGAGGT
>ENA-OQEX01000241-OQEX01000241.1-human-gut-metagenome-genome-assembly--contig:-NODE-241-length-31925-cov-7.853387_pt1 | contig 31925 bp, 38 predicted proteins | sample MGYA00242802_ERZ504649 | MGnify/ENA primary metagenome ERZ504649 (study PRJEB26092, sample SAMD00036194) | human gut metagenome | host: Homo sapiens | study: EMG produced TPA metagenomics assembly of...
AAGCTTCGTCCTGTTTTTGAAGGAATGCTCAATGGATACAGTGTGAAGCATAAGGCAAAAAATAAAGCATAGATATGGTATTATCAGGGAGATAAAAATTGGCGTATTTTCCGATGTTTGTGGATATGACGGAAAGAGAGTGTCTGATCGTTGGCGGTGGAAATGTGGCATACCGCAAGGTGATCGTAATGCTGGATTTTGGTGCGAAGGTCACGGTTGTGGCAGAGGATATATGTGATGAGCTGAGAAAGCTTACAATCGATGATATAGCAAGCGAGGATAAAACGGGCTCATATACGGCAAATAAAGAAAACAATCAGACGGACCCGGATGCAGCAGATAGAATTACATTCATAAAGAGAAGGTTTGAACGAAAAGACTGTGACGGCATGGAAATGGTTATCGCTGCCACTGATGACAATGCTTTAAATCATGAGATTGCAGAGTATTGCAAAGCTAAGGACATCATGGTAAATGCGGTCGATCAGAAGGCTGATTGCAGCTTTATTTTTCCGTCATACATAAAGGAAAAGAATCTTGTTGCGGCATTTTCGAGCGGAGGAAACAGCCCTGTGCTGACTCAGTATCTGAAAGGCAAAGAGCAGGAGATTCTTACTCCGTTTCTTGGTGAGCTGAACGAATACATGGGACAGATCCGCGAAAAAGTAATAGCGCAATATGACACTGAAGCCGAGAGAAAGCGTGTGTTTAAAGAAATCTTGTGTGCAGCTATTGATAATGGAAGGATTCCGGAAATATAGTTTAAAGTATGGTATTACAGATTTTAAGTTGTTGTTCATTTATAAATTATAAATGGAAAATGGAATGATCCGTAGGAGAGTAAAATGAGGTATTTAATAGGAACGAGAGGCTCAAAGCTAGCTCTTGTTCAGACTGATTACGTGATAGATAAGTTAAAAAGAGCATATCCGGATGATGATTTCGAGGCTGTTATCATAAAGACAACAGGCGATTTAGAGCAGAAAAAGGCGCTCGATAAGATTGGCTCAAAGGGTATCTTCGTAAAGGAGATAGAGGACGAGCTTTTATCGGGAAAGATTCATATGGCAGTCCATTCCATGAAGGATATGCCTGATGAGCCGGCAGCAGGGCTTACATTTGCAAAGGCATGGAAGCGTGAAGATCCAAGGGATGTTTTGGTGCTAAAAAATGCCGCTTCACTGGATGAGCTTCCTTATGGTGCCGTGATAGGAACCGGAAGCAGGCGCAGAAAGTATCAGCTTTTAAAGCTGCGTCCTGATCTTAAGGTGGTTGGCATACGCGGAAATATCGATACGAGGCTTCGTAAGCTATATGATGGTGAAATTATATATGAAGAGGTTTCCGATAATACTGTAAATAACAATGAGATAGCTAACGAAAAGCAGAATAAGTATAACGAATACAGGCTGGATGGAATCGTACTTGCAGCGGCGGGAATAAAGCGTATCGGAAGAGATTCTGAGATCACACAGTACTTTTCAGAGGATGATATGATTCCGGCCCCGGCACAGGGCACACTGGCGCTTGAGCTGCGTGCTGACAATGCTAAGCTGATGGCAAAGCTTAATGCTTTGTCAGATGAGAAAACCAATCTGTGCGCAGGTATTGAGAGAGAATTTTTAAAGCGAATCGGTGGAAACTGTCATCTGCCTGTGGCTGCATACTGTGATATTGTAAGTGAAAAAGACCGCGGTAATGACAGCAACAAAAATAACAGGCTAAAGCTTCTTGCGATGTTTGGCTCAGAGGATGGAAAACAGCTTGCAAGGACAGAGCAGGTATGGGATATGACATCAGACAGAAACAATATTGTGGAGCGTGCGGTGCACGATATTCGGTATAAATTAGAAATCGACTAAAAAAAATATCAAGTCATAATTTTTAATCATAATAATTCAGTAGAAAAATAATTAGGAAAATCATGAGAGAAAACACAGGAAAAGTAGTATTAGTTGGAGCAGGACCGGGAGATACGGGCCTGCTCACTTTAAAAGGAGAAAAATATATAAAACAGGCGGATTGTCTGGTGTATGACAGGCTGTCATCACCAGAGTTTCTTTCAATGGCAAAGGCAGGCTGTGAGCTTATTTATGTGGGCAAGGAAAATCACAACCATGTCATGAAGCAGGATGCCATAAACGAGCTTTTGTACGAGAAATCAAAATATCATGAGCTTGTAGTCCGTTTAAAGGGCGGAGATCCGTATGTATTTGGAAGAGGCGGAGAGGAAGCTCTCTACCTGGCAGATAGAAATGTGGAGGTAGAAGTGGTGCCGGGTGTCAGTTCATCGGTTGCAGTGCTTGCGGCTGCAGGAATACCTATCACACACAGAGGCATAGCAAAAGGCTTTCAGGTCATCACTGCGCACAGCAGAAAGGATGAGGAGGCAGATATAGACTATTCCCTTCTTACAGATGAGACAATCACCTGCGTATTTTTGATGGGGCTTGCGCATGTAAAAAGCATTGCAGCAGGGCTTATGAAAGCAGGACGAAGATCGGATACTCCGGCAGCAGTGATATCGAATGGCACACTTGCCGCGCAGCGCAAATGTATCGGAACGCTTGCGGATATCGGAGAAAAGATTGAGGAAGCAAAGCTGACATCACCGGCTATAATCGTTGTGGGAGATGTGGTTTCACTGAATGACAGGCTTGATTTCTTTGAAAAAAGACCGCTGTTTGGAAGAAAAATCACAGTACCGTATATCAAAACAAACGAATTGATAGCAAAATTACAGCAGCTTGGAGCAGACATCACATCGGTTAAGACAGGCATAATTAAACCAGTTATAATTCCTAAATTTGTTGATAAGGTAAGATCAGCTGATTGGATAGTTTTTACAAGCAAAAATGGTGTAAGATCATTTTTCTATAATCTGGATCTGGCAGGGGCTGACATCAGGCTTATAGCAAATGCAAGGTTCGCAGTGGTGGGAAAAGCTACAGAAAAAGAGCTTGCAAAGCACCATATAAAGGCAGATGTTATTCCTATGGAACAGACCGGAAAAGAACTTGCAGGAGAATTGAGTTCGTATATGGGCGATAATGATGAAATAAAAGTCTGCATTTTCTCGGCAAAGGAGGCTTCACCTGACCTTGAGGCAGGGCTTAAAGAAATATGTGAATTAGAAAAAATCGATGCATATGTAAATGAGCAGGCATATGAGAGTATTCCTGAAAGCATTGGAAACATGGTAAGTGAAGCTGTTTTTACAAGCGCATCAAATGTGGAAAGATTTTTTCATATGCTGCCGGAGAATGCATACGTGAAAACAGCATACTCAATAGGTGAAAAAACAACAGCAGTATTAGAGCATCACAATGTCAGAGAGATAGTACAAGCTGATGATAGCAGTTATGAAGCGTTGGTAGATAAAATATCTTATAAAGATGCTTTTAAAGATTAAGAATTTATGGTGACAAAAGTTATATAATCTGAATTTGTCAAAACGCGCCAAATGTAATATACTATATCCAACTGAAACATTAACATAATAAAGGAGAAGCACAATGAAAGAATACAGTATAGGTACAAAGTGTGTACAGGCAGGCTATGCAGCCGGAAACGGAGAGCCGAGACAGATTCCGATTATTCAGTCAACTACATTCAAATATGACACAAGCGAGGACATGGGAAAGCTTTTTGACCTTGAGGCAGAGGGCTATTTCTACAGCAGACTGCAGAATCCAACCTGTGATACGGTAGCAAGAAAAATCGCAGCTATGGAGGGTGGCACTGCTGCCATGCTCACATCATCAGGACAGGCAGCCAATTTCTATGCCATGTTCAACATATGTGAGTGCGGAGACCATATCGTGGCATCATCATCCATCTATGGAGGCACCTTCAACCTCATCGCGGTAACTATGGCAAAGATGGGTATTACAGCTACATTCGTATCTCCTGATGCTACAGAGGAGGAGCTGAATGCAGCATTCAGACCGAACACAAAGCTTATGTTTGGTGAGACTATTGCCAATCCTGCGCTTACGGTGCTTGATATAGAGCTTTTTGCAAAGGTGGCACACGAGCACGGAGTACCGCTTATAGTGGACAATACCTTCCCGACACCTGTAAACTGCAGACCAATTGAGTGGGGCGCAGATATTGTCACACACTCTACCACAAAGTACATGGACGGACACGGAGCCACACTCGGTGGAGCAATCGTAGACAGCGGCAAATTCGACTGGATGGCACATGCAGATAAATATCCGGGACTGTGCACACCTGACGACAGCTATCATGGCATCACATATGCAGAGAAATTCGGCAAGGAAGGTGCGTTCATCACCAAATGTACAGCACAGCTTATGCGCGATTTTGGTTCTATGCAGTCACCACAGAATGCATTTATGCTGAATCTTGGCCTTGAGTCACTTCATGTGCGTATGCCAAAGCATGTGGAAAATGGACAGGCAGTGGCTGAATTTTTGGAAAATCATCCAAAGGTTGCCTATGTAAACTACTCAGGGCTTCCTTCAAACAAATACTATGAGAGAGCACAGAAGTATCTTCCAAACGGAGGCTGCGGAGTCGTATCATTTGGCTTAAAGGGCGGCAGAGAGGCAGCGTCTGCATTTATGAAGGCATTAAGGCTTGGTGCAATCGAGACACATGTGGCAGATGCGAGAACCTGCTGCTTAAATCCGGCAACAAGCACGCATCGTCAGATGAATGATGAGCAGCTTAAGGAAGCAGGAGTGCCGGCAGAGCTTATCAGAATAGCTTAGTCTTGAGGACAAGGTGGATTTGATTGCAGATATCTCAAACGCACTCGACGCTATAAAATAAAATATATATTCATAAAATACACAAAAAGAACAAAATTAGTAAAAACAAAACTTTACGAAATGACTTACTAATGATATAGTAGTGATAGGTATGAAAGAGTTTTAATAATTATTTTATTTTTGTGGGAATTATTATGAGTAATAGATTTGATGATGAAAACAATATAGAGATGGATATAAAGACCGCATTCGCATCCTGGGGAAAGTATGTTTTTAAGTGCTTTCCGCAGGAATGCCGTTTGAGGTCTTTTTTATCAGAGGATTCATTAGATGACTCAGAAGAGAAAAATGTGGATATTATAAACAATCCGTTTATAGACAGCATGGTTGACAGGAACAATCTGCTGAAGGCTGTTGAACAGATTGCAGATGGAGAAAAATTTGCTACTGTAGTACTGCATGCCAAGGAAGGAACAGATACCTACAGGATATCATTCAAGTCGATTTGCTTTGATGATGATGGCAGAACAGTTGAGGCAATAGGGCTTGCTGAGCAGCTTGATGAGCGCCTTAACGAGAGTGAGATGGTGAATGCTTTAGGAAGTAACTTCAACAGTATCTACTATGTAGATGTAGACAACAATAAGATGTATCCATACAGGATGAATCCTTCTGTCCGTGCTATGTTTGGAGAAGTGCTTGAGTCAAAACCGGGCTATAATGAGATGATGGAACAGTATGTAAATGCTATCGTCTTAGAGGAGGATAAGCTTCACATGCTTTTAGAGACATCAATTAATAATCTGCGCAGGCAGTTTTTGATAAAGGATACCTATCAGCATGATTACCGCATCGTGAGGGATGGACAGGTACAGTATTGCAGAGCCAAGTTTGTCAATGTGTCTGGCGTGGGAGAGCTGCACAAGATGATAGCGGGCTTTTCGGATATAAGCCCGGAGAAGCAAAGAGAGCTTGAGCGTATAGCGTATGTGGATACAGTGACAGGAGGCAACAATTACGAGAGCTTTAAAAAGAAGCTGCGTGACAGAAATGTATCAGGATATCTGATTTCCATGGATATTCACTCCTTCAAGATAGTAAACTCCATCTGTGGTGTGGCAAAGGGCGATGAGGCGCTTAGATGGATTTCAGAAAATATATGCGGTGTCATAGGACATAATGACATATCAGGTCATATAAATGCAGACAGATTTGTTATTTTCTGTGCGGATGACAAGATAAATAAGGTTATCAGAAAGATAGAGACCATCAATTTACAGCTTATTAAGGTTTCAGAATCCTTAAAGATTCCAAAGATTCAGCCATACTTTGGTGTGACAAAATGGGAGCCGGGCAAAAAGGTTGAGGAAGCATACGGCGAGGCCAACTTTGCCAAGAATCGGATCAAGGAGCGGAAGGACGTGCTCTATCAGATATACAGTCAGGCCGATACAGAAAGGATTGTCGAAGAAAAGCAGATGGAGGATAACTTCTACAGGGATTTAAATGACAATCATTTTGAGATATGGTATCAGCAAGTATGCTCCAAAGACCAACAAGCTGGTCGGTGCAGAGGGACTTGTCAGGTGGAGAAGAGAAAATAATGAGATTATTCCGCCATCCAAATTTATACCGCTTTTTGAAAGAAACGGCATGATTAAGGCGCTTGATGAGTATGTGTTCCGCGAGGTGTGTACACATCAGAGAAGATGGCTTGATGAAGGAAAAAAAATAGTTCCTATCTCAATCAACCTGTCCAGAGCGAGCCTGTACTTTGAGTCTGTGGTCAAAAGATATCATGATATAGCAAGAAGAATCGGCATATACACACATTTTGTGCCTATAGAGATTACAGAGAGTGCAGCGGTCGATAATGATGAAATCAAGAGTATTGCGGATAAATTCCATGGCAATGGATTTCCGCTTTTGGTGGATGATTTTGGCTCAGGCTATTCATCACTTGCTACCCTCAATATGAAGTGCTTTGATACACTCAAAATCGACAAGAGCCTGATTGACTATATAGGAGATTAATGGTGAGAGGCTGCTTGTGCACACGATAGCACTGGCCAAGGAGCTGGGAATCTGCGTGACCGCCGAGGGTGTTGAGAGTCAGGAGCAGGTAGAGTTTTTGAAGAATATAGACTGCGACAGTATACAGGGCTTTTATTATTCAAAGCCACTGCCGTTAGCAGAGTATGAGATGCTTTTGGATTGATAAATATAAAAAAATATAAGCAGTATAAAAGAGCCGGTCACGTGACCGGCTCTTTTGAGGGGAGTATAAATAATTAATAAGAGGTATAACATTGAAAAGATTTCTCTCTTCGGAAATATTATAAAATAACAGTAATTAAAAAGCAACACTTTGAAACACAAAATAATACAATCTTAATAAAACGGGTTAATTTATTAAAGAATTAAAGTACTAAAGTGCCAGCTGTAATGATTTTGGTGATTTATCGCAGTTCACATCTCATAATAAAATGAATATCATAATGTAAATTCGTATTTTGGCGTATGGATGTATGAAATTTAAAATAGTTTATGCGGATGAGCTTTATAAGGTGCAAAAAGAGATGAATGCACTGCTTATAGATATAAGAACAAGAGAGGAATACGACAGGTCGCACTGGAAAGGCGCACTCAGCATGCCTATGGATATCACGGATTCATATGAGAGTGAACTCGATGTGTCACAGAGTGTGATTTTTTACTGCACGCATGGTGGAAGCAGCATGAAGCTGGCCAGATATCTGGGAAATCGCGGCTTTGATACAGCGACAGTCATAGGTGGATACAATGCTATGTGCGGATATCAAAAAAGTTGCAGAAATATGGCTGAAACTATTTAAAAAAATTGAAATTTATGCAACAATATTAGATAACAATGTAAAGTACAATTATAGAAAGGCAGTTACACAATATATGGATAGATTTGAGCTTGTTGTGCCATGTCATTTTGGCCTTGAGGCAGTAGTCAAGAGGGAGATATATGATCTGGGATATGAGATAACACGTGTGGAGGACGGCAGGGTATCGTTTGAGGGCGATGCTGAGGCTATATGCAGAGCGAATATATTCTTAAGAGGCGCAGAGAGAGTATTGCTTCAGGTAGGACGCTTTAAGGCTACCACATTTGATGAGCTTTTTGAAAATGTAAAGGCTCTCCCATGGGAGAATTATATCCCAAAGGATGGCAGATTCTGGGTGAAAAAGGCTTCGTCCATAAAGAGTAAGCTTTTTTCGCCATCTGATATACAGTCTATCGTGAAAAAGGCTATGGTTGAGAGAATGAAGAGGTCTTATCACATTGACTGGTTCCCGGAGGACGGAGCACAGTATCCGGTAAGGGTTTTTCTGTACAAGGATGAGGTGATGGTGACACTTGATACATCGGGGGATTCACTTCACAAGAGAGGATACCGTCTGGCAACGAGCAAGGCACCGCTGACAGAGACACTTGCAGCATCGCTCATCATGCTTACACCATGGCATGCAGACAGAATACTTGTAGATCCTTTTTGCGGCAGTGGTACATTTCCGATAGAGGCAGCCATGATGGCAGCAAATATAGCACCCGGTATGAACAGGGAGTTTACAGCTGAGAGCTGGACCAATATCATACCAAGAAAGCTGTGGTATGAGGCTGTGCAGGAGGCTGAGGATATGATAGATAAGGATGTGCAGGTGGACATCCAGGGCTATGACATTGACCCTGATGTGGTGGCTGCAGCCAGGGAAAATGCAAAGAGAGCCGGAGTGGAGCACATGATTCATTTCCAGCAGAGGGCTGTGGCTGACCTGCATCACCCGAAGAAGTACGGATTTATTATCTCAAATCCTCCATACGGTGAGCGTCTCGAGGAGAAATCAGCGCTCCCGGCACTGTATTCACAGATTGGAGAAGCTTATAAGAGGCTTGATGCATGGTCGATGTATCTGATTACGAGCTATGAGGATACAGAGCGCTATATCGGCAGAAAAGCTGACAAAAACAGGAAAATCTACAATGGTATGATAAAGACATATTTTTATCAGTTTATGGGGCCTAAGCTCCGAGAAGGAAAAAGGATTAGCAGGGTATATGAAATATTCAAAGAGATATATTGCATTTACATTCATCTTGGCACTTATCTTTGTGTCTAATTTTTACATATATGCAAAGGACAGCTCTACACTTGGCGCGTTCAGAGGAGCACAGATAGATAATACTATATGGAGTCCGCTTGTGGCTGCTGATGTAAATGGCACCACCATCAGGCTTATGATAGAAAATAAGGAGTATACGAGCGAGGATGAGCATGTGTATATGGATGAGAACAGGAATATAATGGTTCCCGTGTCTATGCTTCGCGATGCACTAAACAGCAGTGCCCATGTATACAACCAAAATGAGCTTCTGGTGGAAAAACACAGTCTGACAGCTGATTTCAAGCTGGCAGATGACAATGGCTTTGTACAGTATAAGGGGCAGTTTTATGCAAGCTTAGACAAGCTGTCTAAACTTTTGGATATGACCTGCAGCTTTGATACGGCGACAAATACACTCACTATGACAGACAAATCCGAGGGTGTATCAACGGTGCCAACAAAGTATGATCTGAGGGAAAGACAGCGTGTGTCACTAATCAGGGATCAGGCAGCTATGGCACCTGTTGGGCTTTTGCGGCCACAAGTGCACTCGAGTCAGCCTTATGCCGGAGGAGCAGCTTTTGTTTTCCGTGGATCATATGAGTATGAGCAATTCCTTCAACGTCAATCAGTATGACGGTGGAGAGTATACCATGGGAATGGCATATCTGGCAGCATGGCAGGGACCGGTTTATGATGCGGATGATCCTTACGGAGATGGAGTGACACGCGATGATCTTGCTGCAGTAAAGCATGTGCAGCAGATGCTTATCATAGATGGAAAGGACTATCAGGGCATAAAGGAGGCTGTTTTCAAATATGGTGGTGTGCAGACATCGCTTTACAGTACAATAGCAAGCTCAAAGACAAAGACGCCTTATTACAATAAGCAGACTAATTCTTACTGTTATATGGGTCAAGATAAGCCAAATCATGATGTGGTTATAATTGGCTGGGATGACAATTACCCTAAGGAAAACTTCAATGTGGACCTGGAAGGGGATGGAGCCTTCATATGCCAGAACAGCTGGGGCAGCAGTTTTGGAGACAATGGGGTGTTCTATGTGTCATACTACGATACAAATGTGGGCACGCACAATGTTGTTTATACAGATATAGAGAGCACTGACAATTATGATAATATCTACCAGAGTGACCTGTGTGGCTGGGTAGGAAAGATGGGCTACGACAAGGAGGATATGTACGGAGCCAACATATTTACAGCACAGTCGGCTGAATCGCTAAGGGCTTGTGGCTTTTATGCTACAGCAGCGGATACCTCATACAAGCTGTATGTAGTTAAGAATTTTGAGAATGAGTATTCTTTTAAAAATAAGACACTGGTGGCTGAGGGGTCACTAAAAAATGCAGGCTATTACACTGTTGATTTTGATGAGCCTGTTGATTTGGAGTCCGGTGAGCGTTATGCCATTGTACTTTATATAAATACACCGGGCTCGACTCATCGATGGCTATAGAATACAACTCGGGAGAAGCTTACATGTCTACGGTAAATCTGGATGATGGCGAGGGCTACATCAGCTATGATGGTGTGGCATATATCAATGTAAAGGAAAAACAGGATTGTAACCTCTGTATAAAGGCCTTTTCTGATAACAGATGATATGTACAGAAATATTCTAAAGATAATAACAGTATTTTTCGTTATGCTTGCACTTATCGTGCCGGTCACGCTTGAAAAGCTTCCGGCTATAAATGAGAAGTATGATATGGCAAAAGCACTGGAGGATAATGTGCTGCAAAACTATGTCAAGGCTTCCTCAGATGCAAAGCAGGAGAAGAACCCTGATGAGATATTGCAGGAGGGAGCCGGCTTTGAGGATGATTTAAGGATAGAGCTGCCGGACGACTCAGAAGGGGAGCGCCAGAGTATATCGGTGGAAAACGATGCCCTGACGCAGACGGTCTATGTAAAGCTTAAGGCTGATGTGGACAATTACTTTACGAAGTATTCCATGACAGGCAGGTCAAATCATATAGATTCCATGCAGTATTACCGCAAGGGGGCAGATGGTGTGATAGCTATCACTACAGACAAGCTCTATCAGGTGAAGCAGCGCATAGAGAATGGATATCTTTATCTGAGCTTTGTCAATCTGCATGATATATACGATAAGGTCATCATAATAGATGCAGGTCACGGCGGCCGCATGACCGGTGCCGTTAGAAACGGAATAGAGGAAAAAAGCATCAATCTGGACATAGTGCTGGCACTTAAGGAACAGCTTGACAGCTATTCAGGTGACAAAAGGCTTGGGATATTCTACACCAGGACAACAGATACCAATCCTACACTGCAGCAGAGAGCGGCACTTGCCAATAAGGCGGATGCGGATTTATTTATAAGCGTGCATTGTAACTCATATGAAAAGGGCAATTTCACCGCAGTTTCGGGTACGCAGGTGCTCTACAGCCAGTCAGATAACAGAGAGCTCGGAAGTAAACACCTTGCACAGATTTGTATGGATAACGTGACAGCTGCGACAGGAAACAGGGCATTTGGGCTGCTTCCTGCGGATGACATATATATAATAAGAACAAGTGAGGCTCCGGTTGCACTTGTGGAGGTGGGTTTCATGACCAACAGACAGGAGCTTGACAATCTGGCCAATGCAGACTATCAGAAACAGGCAGCGCAGGGTATATACAATGCAATCATGCAGGCCTTTGATGAGGGATACTAGCTGTATCTGGAAATTGTCCGAATAGAAAAAGAAGGAAGGAAATATATTATGACAAAAATTATATTTGCAACAGGAAACAAGGATAAGCTCAGAGAAATCAAAGAGATACTTTCAGACTGTGACGTGGATATCATGTCAATGAAGGAAGCCGGTATCAATGTGGATATAGTGGAGGATGGGAAGACCTTTGAAGACAATGCGCTGATTAAGGCACGCGCAATAGCGGCACACACAGATGCAATTGTTCTCGCTGACGACTCAGGACTTGAGATTGACTATCTGAATAAGGAGCCTGGAGTATATTCAGCGCGCTATATGGGCGAGGATACCTCATATGATATAAAGAATAATAACCTTATAGAGCGCCTTGACGGTGTGCCAAAGGAGAAGCGTACAGCCCGCTTTGTGTGTGCTATCGCAGCAGTACTTCCTGATGGAAAGGAGCTTGTGACCAGACAGACTATGGAGGGCTACATAGGATGGGAGATAGCAGGCACTAATGGATTTGGTTATGATCCTATCTTCTATTTAGATGAGTACGGCTGCTCCTCAGCAGAGCTTACTCCGCAGCAGAAGAATGCCATAAGCCATCGGGGCAAGGCTCTTCGCGCCATGAAAGAGATGCTTGTGAAGGTGATCTAGTATAGCATTTAATTAAAAAACGCTATACTGGTATAGGCACTGAATTGCAACATATACGGATAAAATACCTGCCGGAAAGCGCTTTTAAGCTGACCGGCAGCAGCTTTAAAAAATTATCAAAAAATAAAAAAGTTGTTGACATATTCTTCTCTTTGCTATATACTAATTCTTGCGTCACGGAAAGAACGCAAACAAATCCTTCGGGGTGTGGCTCAGCTTGGCTAGAGCGTGGTTTGGGACCAGGAGGTCGCAGGTTGAATCCTGTCACCCCGACTACATGCGGGTGTAGTTCAATGGTAGAACACCCAGCCTTCCAAGCTGGATACGTGGGTTCGATTCCCATCACCCGCTTAGATATTGCAGTATTCGCAGTATCCATATGTGTCTGTAGCTCAGTTGGATAGAGCACCGGCCTTCTAAGCCGGGTGTCGGGGGTTCGAATCCCTTCAGGCACATTTTTTATTTCATATCAATTCCATATGGACCATATGAAGTAAATATGGTGGGTATAGCGCAGTTGGTTAGCGCGCAGATTGTGGCTCTGGAGGCCCAGGGTTCGAATCCCTGTATCCACCCTTTGCATTATTGCAAATAGTGTCGTGCGCATTATATGCGTATCCGTGCGGCGCACGAGTGTTACTCAAGGCTATCGCCAAGCGGTAAGGCACAGGATTTTGATTCCTGCATTCGTTGGTTCGAATCCAACTAGCCCTGTTATAATTTGAATATATGGGATATTAGCTCAGGTGGTAGAGCACTTGACTTTTAATCAAGTTGTCCGGGGTTCGAATCCCCGATGTCTCATTAGCGTAAAAGAAGCCGTTCCTTGAACGGTTTTTTTGTATTTAGAAGAATGGAGGTTTCGAACTCCGGACAACGTAGTTGATCTAGCGCTAGACAGAGGAAAATATGTGGGTATTATATGCATTTGGATCCGCATTTTTTGCGGGTATAACATCAATACTGGCAAAGTGTGGTATCAAAAAAACTGATTCAAACGTAGCAACTGCAATCAGGACAATTGTAGTTTGATTTTTTCATGGATTATGGTATTTGTGGTTAAAGCGCAGGGGCAGATCACAGCTGTGTCAGCAAAGACATGGATATTTCTGATGCTTTCAGGAGTCGCTACCGGAGCCTCATGGCTTTGTTATTTTAAAGCACTCCAGCTTGGCGATGTAAACAGAGTGGTGCCGATTGATAAATCAAGCACAATACTGACCATTATACTTGCATTTATCTTTTTTAAAGAGGAGATAAACGTACTCAGGCTGGTATGTGTGGTGCTTATAGCAATTGGAACGTATATGATGATCACCAAAAAGGAGATATCACAGGAAGAGCAGAATAAGGCCAGGGGTTCTCATGGATGGCTGTTTTATGCAGTGCTGTCTGCTGTTTTTGCCAGCTTCACCTCAATACTGGGAAAGGTCGGCATAGAGGGGATCAATTCTAATCTGGGAACTGCGATAAGGACGATAGTGGTGCTTATCATGGCTTGGATAGTGGTATTTGCCACAGGAAAACAGCACACCATAAAGCATATAGAGAAAAAAGAGCTTGGCTTTATCTGCCTTTCGGGACTTGCAACAGGCGGCTCATGGCTTTGCTATTACAAGGCACTGCAGGACGGACTTGCGAGTGTCGTAGTGCCTATAGATAAGCTCAGCATAGTTGTGTCAATCGTGTTTTCATATTTCGTATTTAAGGAAAAGCTGACTCCTAAATCCTTTACAGGACTGGTGCTCATCATAGCAGGAACATTGATTATGCTTGTTTAAATATATAAAAACATCTTGACGTTTTTCTGTTTTTTTATTATCATTGTTAACCGAGAAAAAATTTATAGTTGACAATTATAACGGATGATATGTATTATAATGATACTTATTAAATGAGAAAAGAAATACAGGACACGAAGGAGATTAAAATGGATCCAATAACACTGGCACAGGAGATAATAGACGGAAGAAGAATTACAAGGGATGATGACCTATCATTTTTCCTTACATGTGATTTAGACGAGCTGTGTAAGGGCGCAGATATGATCAGGGAGAAGTTTATCGGCGACAAGGTAGATTTGTGCTCGATAATAAACGGAAGAAGCGGAAAATGCCCTGAGGACTGCAAGTATTGTGCGCAGTCAGCACATAATCATACAAATTGTGAGGTTTATGATTTTTTACCTGAGGAAAAGATACTTGAGGCTTGCAGGATGAATGAGAGAGAGGGTGTAGACCGTTTCTCGATAGTTACAGCGGGAAAAGCGCTGACAGGTGAGGAATTTGAAAAGGCAATACATGCATATGAGACCATGAACAGAGAGTGCAAAATTGATTTATGTGCATCAATGGGCTTTCTTTCAGCAGAGCAGCTTCACAGACTGCACGAGGCAGGTGTCAGCAGCTATCACCATAATATAGAGACCTCAAAGCGTAATTTCCCCAATATATGCACCACACACACCTATGATATGAAGATTGAGACGCTTAAAAAGGTGAAGGCAGAGGGTATGTATGCGTGCTCAGGCGGCATCATCGGAATGGGTGAGACCTGGGAGGACAGGCTGGATATGGCAGTAAGCCTTGCAGAGGTAGGAGTGGATTCCATTCCGCTTAATGCGCTTATGCCGATTGCAGGCACTCCGCTTGAGGGACTTGAGCATATCAGTGAGCCTGATATACTGCGTACAGTGTCATTTTTCAGATATATAAATCCAGAGGCTGACATACGTCTCGGCGCCGGAAGGGCACTGCTTACAAATGACGGAGAGCTTGCATTCAAGTCTGGAGCATCAGCTACAATTACAGGAAACATGCTTACGACAGTAGCGTGTGCCACAATCAGAAGTGATAAGGAAATGCTTGAGGGCATGGGCAGGAATGTGACACCTGAGTACATGAAATAAATGTAATTATTCAGAATATAAAATATGTCAAAGATGCGTAAAATAGTATTAGTTTTGCGCATCTTTTTTAGTATAAATGACAGGTTTTGTTGCGGGGTAAAAAAAATTATTATATAATGAAAAAATTACAGGATATATGACAGAAAAGGAGCAGAATATGAAGACATTGATAGTTGTAGAAATGCAGAATGATTTTATAGACGGAGCACTTGGCACAAAGGAAGCTCAGGCGATTGTTGGAAATGTTGCTGCAAAGATTAAAGAATATAGGGCAAATGGTGATGAAATAATTTATACAAGGGATACGCATGATGAGGATTACCTCGATACACCGGAAGGAAAGAAGCTTCCTGTGAAGCACTGCATAAAGGGAACAAAGGCTGGGAAATAGCTGATGGTCTCTATGTCGCAGGCGCAGATTGTATCGACAAGCCGAATTTTGGATGGCCGAACTGGAATGAGCGCAGCTTGATGAGATTGAGCTTGTGGGACTGTGTACTGATATATGTGTTGTATCAAATGCACTTATTCTAAAAGCACAGTTTCCGGACGTGCCGGTTTCAGTGGATGCATCGTGCTGTGCAGGTGTCACACCGGACAGTCATGAGGCGGCACTAATCACCATGAAGATGTGTCAGATTGATATTAAATAAGTGGGTTACTATATGTCATTTTTAAAAATAAGAGGTTACGGGAAAATATGATTAAAGAAAATCCGTCATGCCGGGGAATGCGCGTGGCGGATTTTTCGTATGTAATTGCTTGCGCCTGATACATTTTAGATACAAGTATCTGTTAATATAGAAAAAGCAATGCATAATCCTGGCTGATACATGCTCCTTAGGATTGACAGCAAAAGAAGAATATGCAAAGATTTATATAAAGAACATAAAATTTTAGAAGGAACAACATGATAGAAATACTTATAGTGGAAGACGAAAAACCGATATCAGACCTCATCAGATTAAATCTCATGAAAGCAGGCTATAGCTGCACCTGTGCCTTTGATGGTATGGAGGCGGCAGATATTCTTGAGGAGAGAAATTTTGACCTGATAATACTTGATGTAATGCTGCCGAAGTTAAACGGCTTTGAGCTTATGGAATACATAAAGCCGCTTGGCATACCTGTGATATTTCTCACAGCAAAAGCCACTTTAGATGACAGGCTAAGAGTCTCACGTCCGGTGCCGAGGACTATATGGTAAAGCCATTTGAGATTGTTGAGCTTTTAGCCCGGGTAAATATAGTGCTAAGACGTTATAATAAGATGGAGCAGCAGCTCACCTTTAAGGATATAGCTATCGATACGAAAAACCAGAATGTATCAAAGGCAGGGAAGCATATAGAGCTTACACCAAAGGAATTTGAGCTGCTTGAGCTTTTGATGCGCAATAAAAATATCACACTTTTCAGAGAAAAAATATATGAAGAAATATGGGGAAGTGAGTACTCTGTCGAGTCGAGGACTCTCGATCTTCACATACAGAGACTGCGCAAAAAGCTTGACATAGGCGACTGCCTTAAAACCGTATTTAAGGCAGGATACAGGCTGGAAGAATAGAAAACTAAAAATCATTAAATATGGGTAAGCGTAATATACAAAAAGAGGGATAAATGAAATTCAGGTACAAGGTATTGTTCACAAACTTAATACTGCTTTCACTTGGACTGGGGCTGGTGGGATACCTCATGATACACAAGAATTTTGAGCTGGCGAAGCAGACACAGCTAAAAAATGCTATTGTGCAGAATAATCTGGTACAGTCCTCTGTGGAGTATGAGCTTTTGCAGCTTTTAAATTCAGTTTCAGATAATTCTGAAACTTCGAACAATAATACAGATAACAATAATGCAGATAACAGCAATGCAGAAAAGAGCAGCATTTCCGCATCATCAATAGCCGCGCAACTTCCGCAGATCGGAAGCCGTGTAAGCAGCAGTGTGCGCTCAAGGGATTCATTTTTCTACATATATTTTGATGGTGAAAAAGTATATACAGATGATAAAAGTGATGCAAGGATAGGTGATACACTTTTCAAAAATCTCACAACAGGAAACAAAAACTATGTGATTAAAGAAGAATCCCAAAAGCACTATATCTATGTTACTTCGCAGAGTGTGATAGATGAAAAAAATCTCTGGATAGTAAGTAAATGCGATGCATCAGAGGCGTATACACTGCTTGATGAGCAGATAAACTATTTCAGGCTGATAATAATAGTCATATTGATTGCAGAGTCGGCAGCAATGTATTTTATCAGCAGGTACATGACAAAGCCGCTCGAGAAGCTTAACCATGTCAGCGAGAAAATAGCGCAGGGGGATTATGCCACAAGGGTAAACGTAAAAAGTCATGATGAGATAGGACTTCTTGCGCAGAAATTTAATATCATGGCGCAGGCAGTATCGGATCATGTGGACGAGCTTAACGATATGGTGCACAGGCGTGAGCAGTTTGTAGCGGATTTTACCCACGAGATAAAAACCCCTATGACGTCAATCATTGGATATGCAGACACGATGCGTTCACTGGAGCTTCCGAGAGAGGAGCAGATGATGGCGCTTGGATATATCTTTTCGGAGGGAAACGTCTGGAGAGCATGTCGCAGAAGCTTTTTGAGCTGATATATCTGCGCGGCATGATATTGAAAAAGCGCGGGTTCATATGGCAGATCTTTGTGCAGAGGTGATAAAGGTTGTTGAGCTGCATACGAAAACAGGCATCTTACTATAGAAACAGAGATAGAGGATACTGTGCTGACCGTGAATAGAGAGCTTTTGGTTACAGCACTTGTCAATATGATGGATAATGCAAGAAAAGCATCAGAAGAAGGTCAGCAGGTTGAGGTTACAGGAAAATTTGTGGACAAAATGGCTTGTAATATACTTAAAGATAAAACGGATATAGCGAAGCCGAATCAACAGATGACGGGAAATGTATGAGGGCATATGAAATCTGCATAATCGATCACGGAATCGGAATGACTAAGGAACAGGCAGAAAGAATTTGTGATGAGTTTTATATGGCAGACAAATCAAGAGCCAGAAAAGAGGGCGGTGCCGGAATCGGAATGTCGCTTGTGGCAATCATTTTAGAGCACCATAATGCAGTACTTTCAGTGGAAAGTGAACCCGGATGCGGAACAACTATGAGGATTTTGCTGCGTGGTAATCTGAACGCAATATAGATAAAAAAATGGTAAATTCGTAAGATTTAAAGGAAGATATGAAAAAAGACAGCTTCAAATTAATAATAATGTCTGTTGCAGTAATCTGTATAGTAATAGCAGGCATCATGGTGCCGGGCATAGTGCTTGAGGCAAACCAGAAAAGTGAACATGATCATGTGGCGAAGGTTCCTAAAAGCTATCTGCCTTCAGGCTCTGTAATGGCAAAGGAAGCATCTGCCAATCTGAAATTGTCAGAGAAACTCTCGCTCATAGATGGGCAGTGGGACAGCACGACAGATGACGCCGCCTCTTATGAGATGGATGAGCAGGATTATCAGGCAGTTGCCACATGCAGAAAAAGCATAGAAAAGCTTTATGAAGAAAAGCTCTATCCTGTAAATCTTTCACCTGACTACTCTAACTGGTATACGTGGGAGGCAGCAGCGAAAAAGGCATCGGATAATACCTTTAACACATATACGGCATATTACTGGATAATCAGGTTTGAGAAGTATGATGGTACACAAAATCATACAATCTGGATGCTTGAGGATGGGACAATCATTATGGCAAAAGCACATATGAAGGATATTAGTGATATGAGTGAATATAAAGAGGTTTTGCAGGCAGATGATGAATCACAGGCAGAAAATGATTTGTCTGCTTACAAAGGATATTTTGACTACAGCGGGATAGATTTTTCAAAGCTTAACCTGATATCCGAGACAACAGCAGTTGAGCAAAAAAATAATGAAAGCTATGAGGTGATGCAGTTTTTACAGGAAAATGAATATGTGTATGCGATTCATGAGAAGTGATATAGACCCGGTTTGCATAAGTATGTGCAGACCGGGTTTTTATAATAAAAATGCAATGTATGATACAAAAAGTTTACAACTGACATATATACTCATTATAACAACATGGAAGATAACTATTCTGAATAGTCACCGGGAAAGAACAAAAAGGGAGGAGAGCTACATATGGATAAAAGGGGTAATATATCTTCACGAAATATGAGATTATTTGCAGCAATTATGACACTCATCGAGGCACTTGTCCTCACATCATTCACAGGCTGTGCCGGCAAAAAAGTAGATTATGGGAATGAGAGCGAAAGTAAAGAGACAAAAAATATGTCTGCCTTAGCTGATATAAAGGCAGACTCCGGCTGGAATGAAAACTTTACCATACAGACCGGTAATGGCGAGAAAACAGTATATGTATATGCAAATATTGTAGTTCCGGACTTCGATAACATGTCGGTTGTTGAGGTGGAAAATGTAAAGATAGATGCTGATTACAAAAAGCGTTTTCTGGATTTATATTTTGGTGGGAACGAGTACTATTATCACGATCCGGATCATTATACTGTTGACGAACTGAATGAGGTCATAGAGTACTGGCAGAAAGAACAGGATGATACTTACAGGGAGTGGTTGGAACAGCGGCTGGCTGAATACAGGGATAAGCTTGAAACGGCAAAGACTACTTATACCGTGGCAAAGGATCTCGAAAACTGTGAAGTATTTGCAGGCTACAAGGGTGATGTGTTCTGTGAGGTGGAGTTTGAGGCTCACAAGGTACATGCTTACGCCTTGCATCAGTCCGGGACAGATTACGGTCCATCATCTTTAAGGAATGAGGACTATGATACCATAACGCAGACTTTTCAGGATGATGATCTAAAGGATAAGGCAGACGAGACCTCAAATGAGGGCAGTAAATCTGCCGCATCAGCCAAAAAAGAAGCCGGGAATTTCCTTAGTAAATTGGGAATGCAGGATCTGGTGGAACGAGGTGAATGTGAGTGCAGCTGGATAGGTTTTAATATTGACAGCGAAAAGGAAAATGACTATCAGACAGCAGCGTGGGGATATATTTATTCATACGCGACCGGCATAGACGGCATCACATTTAAGGATGGATTTGATATGGATACCTATTTGTCGGTGTATGAAGCAAATGATAGTGATATAGATGATGTTACACTGCCTGACAGTACACTTCTTACAGTCACGGATGATGGAATAATCGATGTGCAGTTGGAATATCCGGTAAATGTAACACAGATCTATAAGGATGTGGAGCTTATTTCTCTGAAAAATATAGAGCAGATCATCAAGGCGGAGATTACGGAAAATCCTGATAAATATGATACCGCGGCAACATTCAATAAGCTGCAGCTTAGTTATCTTAAGATAAGAAGTGACAGTGAACAGGGAAAATACAGCTATGTTCCGGCGTGGGTACTGTCACGTATGGTAGACTCCAATGAGCAAAATGCTATCTTTGTAAACGCTATAGATGGCACGATCATAAATTTGGAAAATTCACTGTAAAGGAGCAGCTATGAAGAGGAAAAACGTTATTATACTGGCATTGGTTCTTGCAATAGCATTAACCGGATGTTCAGGAAAAAAAGTAGATTACAATATGGAAACTGAAAATATAAACACAAAAGCAGGAAGTGATATAAGCGCGTTTGACGACAGTACGAAATGGAATGACAGCTTTTCTGTTGAGATATCGGACGAAAGTGTGGATGTGGATATTTTAGCAGGCATTACCCTGCCGGACTGCAAAAGCATGTCGGTTGTTGAGGTGGAAAATATAAAGGTAGATGCCGATTTCAAAAAGAGTGTGATAGAGGCTTATTTTGGCGATAGTAGCGTATATTATCACGACATACCTCATTATACGAAAGAAGAGATATATCACAGCATGGAGGTTGTAAAAAATGAGATTGCCGGGTATCAGCAGGAAATTGATGCGGGACTTATCACAGAAGAGGGCGTCAGCAGGGTGATGAAAAGTGAAAATGATCTGCTGGAACAGTATGAAAAGGCAGAACCGTCTGCACTGGATACGCGTGAAAAAGCTACAGATTATACGGATTGTAATGAGTATATGGGATATATTGGTAATGTTTTCTGTGAGCTTAGATTTGGAATTGCTGAGGACGGCTCTCTTGAATATATTTCAGCACAGCCTCTTAAGGCAGGAAGTGAGGGGACATTATACGATGATAGTGAGTATGGCTATTACGGACCACCATCCTTTGCAGAGGAGAAAGGTGTAGAGGGATTTAACTTAGGCTCTATAGGTGGAGCTACTACATCTTCATATGATAATGAGTGTGCATTATCAAAAGACGAAGCTATAAAAAAGGCAGAAGAATTTCAAAATAAATTAGGCAGGGCTTCACAGGTATATATAGGAACATCAGACTACGAGTGGAGCGCAGGAGTGATAGAGGATGGTGATGATACTGTAAAAACTGATGATAAAGAGAGCGTCATAAAGGATACAGCCTGGGGATATATCATAGATTATGGCGAGGGTGTGGATGGCATAGCGTTTTGCAAGTCACTCGATTTCACCCGGAATATGGATATATGGGAGACACTCGATAACTATGATGATTTTATGCCATATGGCAGCAGTTCCTTTATTGTGACGGATCAGGGAGTGACGGAATTTACTGTTTCTTACCCGGTTGATATTGTAAATGAGTCAAAAAACGTAGAACTCTTGTCAATGGACACTATTAAAGAGATCATCAAGGATGACATGACAAAAAACTCAGATCAGTATGATTTTACACAAAATCACACTTACAACAATCTAAAGCTCGGATATATCCGTTTGAAGGATGCATCTGACAAGGATAAATGTACTTATGTTCCGGCATGGTGTCTGTCAAAACAGGACAAGGGCTACGACAGATATCCGGTGTATGTGAATGCGATAGACGGCACGATCATAAGGAGTGATGATCTAATATAAGATATTGTTATTGGCTGCAATAAAGTTTATACATGGAGTTACATTTTTAGATAATAGATCAGGTTCATATTTATTTGGAAAAGATGTGAAAAATATATGATTAACAGAAAGAAAAAATATATAAGTCGTTTGACACTTACCGCTGCAATTACCTCTATTTTATTTTCAGGATGTGGGGCGGCACAAAAGGAGCTTGCACAGACGGACAGAGCTTCCTACGAGAAAATATCATACCAGACAGTTACGGTACAGAGCGGTTCACTCACACCTCAGACTACCATCAGTCTGAGCGCGCAGGGCTATACCAGGTTTTCCTATGGTGCGACAAACACGGAGCTTACGCTCGAAAAGGTAAATGTGGCAGTGGGTGATCATGTGAAAAAGGGTGATATACTGGTGGCTTTTAAATCCGGGGAGATACAGAAAAAGATTGAGGACTACAGCGGGCAGATCAGTCAGAATAAGCTTCTGGCAGAGCACTACAGGGCTATTATGAAAATCGATGATACTCAGGATTATTCAAGCGATATTGCCCAGCTTGATAAGGATACAGAGGTTGCGCAGCTTTATCTTGATGAGGCAGAGGAAAAACTGTCGAGATATCAGATCACGGCATCCGAGGATGGCACGATCACAGCAATGAACAATTCGCTTTTGGCGGGAGTTTTTGAACCGGGCAGCAATCTTATAACAGAAATCAGCGGAAACGGCAATTACGAGGCTGACAGACCGGAAGGTTATGACTTTAATGTAGGTGATGTATACACGGCAACAGCATCTGATATAGAGTTTGAACTTAAGGTAAAAGAGGTGGACGATAAAAAGGTTGTTTTGAACCGGTATCGGACATGTCGGCAGTATCGGATGCACAGATATTTTCCATGGAAGTGACGCGCCCTGCTATAGAAAATGCTGTGTATGTGCAAAAGGACGCAGTACATGAGAAGGATGGCAGGTATTTTGTATACACACTGGATGAGAATGGATACAGACAGGCGGTATGGATAAGTGCCGGAGATCAGGTGGGAGACTACCGGATCATCACAGAAGGACTTAAAAGCGGGGATGAGGTGGTTTTGCAGTGAAGAACAGAAACCTTTTATCAATAAAAAAACTGGCAGTACTGGGGATATGTGTATCGTTTGTGGCAGGCGGCTGTGGAAAAATGACAGAAAGCAGCATACCAAAGCTTGAAGAACCTGTAGCGTTAAATGAAGCCTATAGACCTGTGGAATACGGTACGATCGGCTCTATGCAGGTGCTGATGGCTACTGCAGTTCCGAGGGATTACTGCAATTACTACAGTGCCAATGTAAATATTTCACAGATATATGTGGAGCCGGGAGATACAGTAAATGCGGGGGATGTGCTTGCAGTCTGTGATGTGGATGAGGCAAAAAAACAGTTGCAGGAATGTAAGGATGCGCTGGCGCATGAGAATGAGACATATGAGATATCCGCTCAGATCTCGGATACGCAGATCAAATTATGGGAGAGTCAGGCTGCGGATACGGACGAATTTTCAACAGAACAGATTGAGAAAAAAGAGAGCACAGAAGAGGATTACAATACGCAGATTGCCACAGAACAGGAAAATGAACGGTACGATAAGCAGCTTCACGAATACCGCGTGCAAAAGATCAATGAGCAGATGGCTTTATATCAGCAGATCGTTGATGATGGAACGCTTAAGGCAGCCCACAGCGGTCTTGTCACTTACACTAAGAAGCTGACAGGTGGAAGGTCTGCTGCGGCATACGAGAATATAGTTATTGTCTCTGATACGGATGACCTTGTGCTGGATATAAAAGATACAGCCATAAATGAGTACAAATACAGCGATTATGACAAGAAATATGTGATAGTCGATGGCGAAAAATATGATGTCACTGAGTCTCAATATACACCAGAGGTTTTGGTACTTTCGAAGATAAACAACCGCTATCCGGATGTGTGCGTGGAAAGCAGGGAAAAGCTGTTTCTTACGGCAGGACAGATGTATCCGGTATATTTTGAAAAGACAAAAGCAAATCAGGCACTTGTCGTGGGAAAAGATTCCATCTATAAGGATGGCGATACCAGATATGTCTATGTGAAAAATGATGAGGGCGGCCGCGAGAAACGCATCATAACAACAGGTGAGTATGATGAAAACTATACACAGGTCACAGAGGCTTAAAAGAGGGGGAGCTGGTCTACTATAATTCTACAGATCAGGTTCCGACAAGGTACAGCAAATATACGGTAACAAGGTCTGACTTTGATATAGCAAACTACGGTGTGAGCTACAGCAGATCTGACGCAGGGACGATAACCGAAACCTGTGATTATGAAGGGCAGATCGTATCGGTCAATGTGAAGCAGGACGATACGGTAGAAAATGGGATGCTGCTTTACGTGGTGGATACCGGAGAGGGCAAAGCTGCCATAACAGAGGCAAAAAATGAGATCGACTCGGAGAATGAATCCTATGCGCACAAGATCGCAGATTACGATAAACAGGTAAAAGATTTATCTGAAGGTGGTAGTAGCGCAGAAGAAAATAACAAACAGGATGAAAAGCCGGATACAGCATATGAAGAGCAGCAGTTGAAATTGAACTTACAGCTGCTTGATCTGCAGAAAAAACTTGCCGGTGCAGACCACACCTATCAGCTTTCCCGGCTACAGTCAGCATATGACAGCATAAGCGCAGGAAATGACGGCAAAGGAAATATTTCAGTATATGCCAAAAATGACGGAAAAGTTTCAAAGGTGAGTGTCAAGGCAGGAGATAATGTGGAGGAAGGCTCAGATATCCTGCAGATAACCGGAAATTCCACGGACGTACTGCAGGTCCTGGTAAAGGATAGCAATAACTATAAAGTATATACGGACAATATAGCAGATGTGGGAGAGCGCGTATCACTTGAGCTGGACGGTACAACAATCTACGGAAACTGTATCGGTTTTGCCGGTTACGGCAGGCAAGCTCAAAGGGGATATATAAATCAGGATGATAAAGGTGTGCATATTACCGGAAACACAGATTCAGGATATGGAAATGCAGCATTTTATATAAAACTTGACAATGGAATACCGGATGATCTGACCAGGGCATCTGCTGTAAAGTTTTCTTATGTTTCTTTTAAAAAGGTGGTAGTGGTGCCGACTTCGATCATACACAAGCAGGTCAATCCGATGGACAAGGATGATATATCATACTATGTGTGGAAAATTGATGGGGACAGCGTGGTAAAGCAGCCGGTAATATTGAGCGATTATACATCAGGCAGCAATACACTTGTGCTTTACGGTATTGATGAGGGCGATGAAATATGTTTGGCTTCGTAATTAATAAATTAAAAAACAGAAAATGGTTAAATTTGTGTCTGCTTATGGGAGTGGCTTTGTTTATAGCACTTTTTGTGTGCCACTCTATGTTTGAAAAGGGTGCGGGAAATCAGATACTCGACAGACTTTTTACGGATCATGCCACACAGCAGAATGAGTTTCCTGCACAGATGAGCCGCGAGGGAACATATGCGGTGGCAGATTATCCTGATTCGCAGTCAGTACTTGATAAGCTGTCAGGATACGAGCAGAAGTGGACTGAATATGTGGATATAAACAAGGTTTCCTCACAGCAGCTTATCACACTCCCAGGAGGACGCGCGGATACAGAGTTTGGAGGACCTAACAATTATTTTACAATAGGATATCTGCCGGGACTTTCGGAGTACGCGGATGTTGTAAAATCTCAGACTGACACAGCCACATTCGAATGCAGTATAAGCGAAAAGACAATGGATCACTACGGACTTGTAGCAGGTGAAAAAATCTATTTACATGTACCTGATGGCAGTGGGAAAAAGGAAATTTCTTTCGTAATATCACAGATCTGCCGTGAAAAAGATATAAACAATCCATATTGGGCCAAGATGCTTTCGGATATGGGCGATGTGATATTTGTTTCGCAGGATGTTTTTGACGAAATGATGCAGTATTACAGTGAGGACAATATCAGCTACAGTGATTTCCTCATGTTGGATTACAGGCAGATCAACACGGAAAATGCCTCACTTTATGACGGGTATATGGAGCAGTTTAAGGATGCTGACAAGCTCTACAATGACAACATCCGTGATACGCTGGAGCGCTTTTTTACACAGCAGAAGACGATAAAGCTGATGATTTGGGCGTTGGAGCTGCCGTGTCTTGTGCTTTTGATTTTATTTATAAGAATGATATCTGTACAGATACTTTCGCTCGAGCAAAATGACATACTTGTTTTAAGAAGCCGCGGTGCGACAAAATTACAGGTATTTATTTTGTACTTACAGCAGTCGGGAATAATAGCGTTTGCGGGCTGTGTACTCGGAATAGTACTCGGATATATAATGTGCCGGGCTGCCGCATCTACAGACGGATTTTTAAGATTTACGGCAAAGGATATAAGCACTTACAAATTTGTATGGCAGATGCTTGTCTATGCGGTGGCAGCGGCAGTTATCATGGTGCTGTTTATCACAGTTCCGGTGTGGAAAAATCAAAGGATGCCATATCAGAGCGCAGCAGGGAACGAATATCAAAGAAAAAGCCTCTTTGGGAGAAATGCTTTATAGACGTTATACTTTTGGCTCTGTCAGCATATCTGCTTTACAATTACAACAAGCAGAAGAGTACGCTTGCGATATCTGTTCTTGAGAACAGGAGCATAGATCCTGTCATGATACTGGACAATTCGCTTTTTATATTTGCAGCGGCACTTTTGTGCGTAAGACTTACCGGACTTATTATTCTGCTTGTGGACAGGCTCTTTAAAAAGCATTTTTCTCCGGCAATGTATGCATCATTTTTACAGCTAAAACGAACCAGATACAATCAGGGATTTCTGGCAGTATTTCTTATCATGACAGTGGCTGGTGGTATTTTTGACGCGAATATGGCGCGCACCATGAACAGCAATATGGAGCAGCGTATCGTCTACAATGTGGGCTGTGATGCGATATACAACGAGGATTTCAGACTCAGGATACAGTACAATAAAAATGGCTCTGTAAACTGGATGTATGACGAGCCTGATTTCGGTAAATACGAGTCGCTCAAAAATGAGGGCATCTGTGACGGTGTCACGCGTGTGCTTGAGGACGAGAGGGTAGACATTTCCGCAGGCAGTGGTTCGGTTTCTAATGCATATCTTATGGCGATAAACACAAAAGAATTCGGTGAGACTGCGAAATTGCAGAGTGGACAAAATGATGATATTAATGACGCTCACTGGTTCAATTACCTGAATGAGCTGGCAAAAGAGCCGGACGGAGTCATCATTTCGTCAAATCTGGCAAAAGATCTGGGACTTAAAGTTGGTGACAGCTTAAATTACTCAAGGTATGTACCGGAGGCTGTCGATGAAGATCAGATCTACGCATCCGAGAATGTAAAGGTATGTGCCATAGTAAAAGGTTTTCCGGGCTACGAGCGTTACACCTATGAGACAGATGCAGACAAAAATGTGACCGAGCAGGAGAAATACCTGATTGTTGCAAATTATGCTACGGTTGTGGAAAAGTTCGGCATGACACCGTACAGTGTGTGGATGAACCTGTCAAAAGGAAAAACGGTGGATGATATTGTGGGATATCTGGGCGGTGAGAACAGTGAAAATTCAGATAGTACAGCAGACAATTTAACAGACACTCAAAGTGAAAAAGTACAGAGTGAAATATACAGGAATATAACATCCGTGCAGCAGCTTATAGACGAGAATAAAAACTCAGCCACAGTGCAGATCACAAACGGTATGTTTACATTAAGTTTTATACTTTCACTGATAGTGTGCTCAGTAGGATTTTTGCTGTATTGGGTTATGACACTAAAACAGAGGGAGCTGCAGTTTGGTATATACCGCGCAATGGGAATGAGAATGAGAGAGGTAAAAGCAATGCTTTTAAACGAGCAGATATTTTTATCATTTCTGCCGCTTCTTGCGGGAGCAGGCATAGGTATAACTGCAACAGCGATGTTTGTAAGGCTCATATCGATCATATATCTGCCGCAGAAACACAATATCGGAGTAAATGTATATATTTATCCATCTGATATGCTGGAGCTTACAGGAGTACTTTTCGTGGCTGTAGCCGTATGCTATGTGGTTATCAGCAGACTGCTTAAGAGTATGAAGATAGCACAGGCACTAAGGCTTGGAGAAGATAGTTAGCAGATAAAAATGATTTTGTGGTAGTCGGTAGAAAGTTTTTATAGCATGGTAAATGAGGTCGTGACATATGGAAAATGCGATAATTGCTCAAAATATAAAAAGATATTTCAAGGCGGGAGATGGTACAACTGTCCACGCACTTGACGGAGTATCCATGGAGATAAAAAAAGGAACACTTGCCATCTTAAAAGGGCGTTCCGGCTCCGGAAAGACCACACTTCTTAATATCCTTAGTGCGCTTGATATGCCGACAGAGGGAAGTGTGCAGTTTCTGGATAAAAATCTCGAGCAGATGACCGAGAAAGACCGGGAAATGCTAAGGCGGTATGAGATGGGATTTGTATTCCAGTCTATAGCACTAATTCCCACGATGACGGCATATGAGAATGTGGAATTTGCCCTTAGACTTGCGAAAAATAAACGTCAGATACAAAAGAATTTGACTGAAATGGATAATGACATTGGAGATGCAAAAACCGATGTGATAAATGAGAATACGCATGACAGAGTATCAGAGCTGCTGGAGCGTGTCGGACTCTCAAAGCGCATGAACCATATGCCGGAACAACTATCGGGAGGTGAGCAGCAGAGAGTTGCGATAGCGCGCGCTGTGGTTCATCGCCCGAAGGTGGTCTTTGCGGATGAGCCGACAGGAGCACTTGATACCGCTTCTGGATTTGAAGTCATGCGATTGTTCCGTGAGTTGATAGACGATGAGGACATCACAATAGTTATGACCACGCATGATCCGAACCTGATGGAGCTGGGAGATGAAGTGTTTGAGCTTAGTGACGGCATAGTAATTTAAATTAAAAGGGAGAAAACCAGATGATAAACTGCGATGGACTGGTAAAAATATATGAGACAGACGATAAAAAGGTGATGGCACTGGAGGGGCTTGACCTGACGGTGGAAACAGGGGAGATGCTTGCGGTAATAGGAAAATCCGGCAGCGGAAAATCCACCCTTTTAAATATGATAGGAGGACTGGAAACACCAACGGCTGGAGTACTCACTATTGACGGAAAAGATATTTCCACATATTCAGAAGCTGAAATGGTGAGATACCGCAGGGACAAGGTGGGCTTTGTGTGGCAGAAAAGTGCCAAAAATCTGTTCCCATACCTGACTGTGCTGCAGAATGTCGAGGCAGTGATGATGTTTGAAAATTCCAGTAATTTAAAGTACGATGCTCATGATGAGAACAGCGGAAAACATGTAAATAGATGCAGGGACAATAACAAAAGCTATGCCCTTAAACTGTTAAATGCAGTGGGATTACAGGAGCATAAGGATAAGCTTCCGGCTCAGCTATCGGGAGGAGAGCAGCAACGCGCAGCGATAGCGGTGGCACTGGCAAATAAGCCGGACATACTGCTTGCGGATGAACCGACCGGATCTGTGGATACAAGGACTGCTGATACAATCTATGAGCTGTTTCATAAGCTGAACAAAGAGCTTGGTATAACCATCATCATAGTGACACACGATATGGCACTTGCAGGCCGTGTAGACCGCACAGTGCTTATATCTGACGGAAAGGTAAGCACGGAGAAATTGAAGAAACACCCTGCAATGGAATATACGGTATTGGACAAGGCACACAGGATAAAACTCACTGATGAGATGCTTGAGGCGGCGGGGATAGAGTCTAATAAGGTCAGGGTTGATGTGCAGGATGGAAGGCTTGTGATATCGCGGATTTAAGACATATTAATCAGCAACCATAGTCTTGAGATCCTTCTTAAAGTCTGTAATTCTATACTTTATAAAATTGATTATGCCATCCTGATTAAGATTATCCATAAATGCGTGAAATATCATTTATGTGCGAATTTATGTCATTTATGCAGATTTGATTGCAAATGAATTATAGATTGTATATTATTTATTATAGAGTAAGTTTAGAAAAGGAATACAGGATGATGTACAGAATTGGAATATGTGATGATGAAGAAGCGTGTAGAATAAAAATATCGGAAAGTATAAGAAATATAGCTTTAAAAATGATATAGAAGTTAAAATTATCCAGTATGAGTCAGGAATTCAGGTTATGGATTGTGAGAAACCTGATATATTGATACTAGACATGGAGATGGAACACATAGATGGTCTGAAAGTCCGTGATTTGTTGGAACAGACGGACAATGAGGTACTGATTATTTTCTGTACTAGCCATGATGAAATAATGAGTAAAGCATATGGGCAAAATGTTACAGATTTTATTAAGAAGCCTGTGAAGGATGAGGAAATGGAAAAGAAATTGCTTCATGCGATAAATATTATTAATAGAAGAGTAAAATGGATTTTTCTAAATACTATAAGTGGACTGACAAAGTTTAAAATTTCAGATATAGTGTATGGTATTGCACAGGGAAGGTACTTAAAGATATACATGTTAGATGGGAGCGAATATTTTATTACAGATAAAGGTGTATCACAGCTTTATGAAATGTTGAAGGATATGAATTTTGCCAGAATAAGCAGGAGCGTTATAATTAATTTTGAAAATGTTAATACAATTGGAGATGAGATAATTATGACAGATGGGGTGAAGCTAAAGAGTAGTAGAAGAATGAAAAAACAAATACAAGAAGATTTTTTTAATTATATGTGTAAAGTGGCAAGGGTTGAAAGAGCAGATAGATGATTTTAGAATTAATATTATTTGAATGGCTGATATGTAAGCTGGAGATTGGTGATATCAAGTTAAAAAAATATTTTGCGTTTATGCTCATAATGTTAATGCAGTTAGGTGAAATTATTGTTATCTTTATTCGACCGACACAAAGCATATGGTATACCATATTAGCGCTTCCGAGTGCTTTAATTGCTACAGGGATACTATTCAAAGAAACGATGTGGCGTAAATTAGCAGTGTTTTTGTTTGCATATGGATATATCGATGTAATAGAATATCCGATTAAAATTATAGTTGGCAGCAATAATGAGTTAGTGGTATACATAATTACTATTATTATAATTTGTCTTATTGGCAAAATAATAAATCAATTCAAAAAAGTGTCGTCCATGATAGCGCGTATTGATCCTATATATTTTATGGCTTCGTCCATGATAGAAATAATCAATATGGGAATAATTGTAATGACCGATGATATAATTTTACCTGGTCAGGATAGACTTAAAATTGTAATAAATGTATTAACAATGATTTCATTTGTTATGTTAGGAATATTTGGAATTGTTTTTATGTTTTTGGGTGCATATAAGAAGCAACTTGAGATAGATAATAAGATAAAACAAAACTATCTGATTATTCAAAAAGAACATTATAGTCAATTGTATTCTCATATGCGAGAAATACGGAAAATAAAACATGATATGAATGCTCATATAAATATATTGTATAATCTGTTAGATACAGAACAATATGATGAAGCTGTTAAGTATATATATGACATCAAAATGCATTATGATATAGGTAAAAAATTGGAATCATATTATGATAATGGAATAATTGATGCAATTATCTATTACTTTAATCAAAAAATCCATTAATTAAGTTTATTTGTATGGGAAATTTTAGTGGCAGGAATGAAATTTCTGATTTAACAATTTGTACAATACTTTCAAATTGTATTTCAAATGCAGTTGAAGCATGTAGTAGATTACAGAA
>ENA-OQEX01000242-OQEX01000242.1-human-gut-metagenome-genome-assembly--contig:-NODE-242-length-31912-cov-2.771590_pt1 | contig 31912 bp, 40 predicted proteins | sample MGYA00242802_ERZ504649 | MGnify/ENA primary metagenome ERZ504649 (study PRJEB26092, sample SAMD00036194) | human gut metagenome | host: Homo sapiens | study: EMG produced TPA metagenomics assembly of...
TCAACTGAAAATTCATCATCCAAAACCTCAAGTTTAGTTTGTATCTCCCGAATAGCACAACGATACATCATCATTAAATTATAAAATTTTGTAGCATTATTTAAAAACTGTAGTGATTCCGGACTGTCCATCCAGAGTTTTTTTACTTCATCCTTTGTCATGGTACTTTCCTTTCTACTTCATCCCTAATTTCAAAACATTATTTATTTTGATAGTTGATTCGTTCTCCTTGAATTACTGGATAACAAATCATTTTATCACTATCCAGATTTTCTACATGCATATCTACTGCACTGATCTGATGGTTTTCATAAGTATTGTAATAATAAATACCTTTTGTAACATTACAACACGACGTATACAATGTGATTTCATATTTTCCATCCGCTACTTCGCAACATCCTCGTTGCTGATCCACAGATCCGAGAATGTGGAAGAATTGGCTAACGCTTTCTTCCTCTGATTCACCTGAAATTGCATTTACCTTTGTAAAAGCTACACGTACAAAGCGTGAGGAAGATGAGAGATCTCCCGGAAGACCTAATCCTCCCATACCTCTACTATATGCATCAAGAGCCAAATTTTCGCAGAAAGTATTTCTGGGCTGTTTAGGAGATAAATACATATAATTATTTAGTTGAAACATCTGCTGTGGAAATGGCGGATTATTCGTAAGCACTCCTACTGGATTGTCATAAATATGCAAACCATCTGACATAGATTCTACCGTAATTGACTCATTCTCATCAGAAATGATCCAGTGTAATTGTGCTAATGGTAATTGCTCGCTGAAAGGAGTATTAACAATATTAATTCGTTCAAGAAGCTCGCGAACTTCAACTAAAGAAGAACACTGACTTAAAATCCACGGAATAAATTCAAACTGTGCAATATTTTCCACATCTGGCTTAATCGCGGCATAAACAGCATTTCCGACAAAATTCAGTCCTGCCATTGCCACTCCTTTTTCATTCATAGCATCATAATACAAAGGATAATCCTCTGCAACATGAGCCATTCCAATAATTGCATAATGATTTTTCATATCGCCAACATGGCGAAAATTAAACGCATAATTACGTGGTGTAATTACTATCTGATCACCATAAGAGAATTCATAATCGAGGGTTCGTCCAAAGTAAAAATCTTTTGTTTTATAAGTTGCTGCTGTACACATGATCGTTTATCCTCCTAAATAGATTGAAATATGTCAATGAGTTTTTTTCTTGAACAATAGTATAGCACAATCTTTTATTTTGTTCCAACTTCATACATGATCATAACATGTAAACTTTAAACTATTTTCCTAGATTATTTCTCCATCAGTTTTTCAAACCAGGTATCCATAGCTAGGATGAATTGACCTACGTCTGGCAATTCTTGCAGCATTTCGTTTAGGGTTTTGTGCTTCACATATTTCTGCACATACACCCAACAGGCAACGCTACTGGCTTCTGATACAATGTCAGCTATGGTTTTGCGCATAAGCTCTTCAAATTCAGCAATTTCTTCTTTTGGGACAACATCATACAGTGTTGGTGCCTGATGACTTAATTTTACTCCATTTTCATTTGCATCTTTAAGCAGATTCTTAACTTTTTCTCTTGAATCCTCCGGTACTTTCATGTACTCCCACATAAATGCTACCACATCGGATGGTGTGTCTTTTTTTAGTGGTGGTAACTGAATATAATCATTGTTTTCGCTCATTTTCATATCCTCCTCACGATATAATAAAATCAATAAGACGTTCTCTTGTCATGTCCAGTACAGTGTCCACGAATACTCCTGCAAACAGGATCAGATACAGAATTACACTCAGCGAAAATAGAAATGCAACCTGTACCCAGTCATGATAACAGTATGCAGTCGCTATAATCAACAAAGTGAATATAAACCCAAGGATCCCTCTGACAACCGCATAAGTCTGTACTGTCATCTTCACTGCCAGGCCGATCACAAAAGGATCAGCCATACCGGCAGTAATAATATCTTTCCAGCAAGTTTTAAAATAAACATGTGCACCTCCTATCTTACCAGTCCTGGCATATCATGGTTCACCTCTGCCTGATAATATCCGTTCATCGTTGACGGTGCATTAAACAGGGCTGCTAATAAATATTTCTTGATGTTCTTCACCTTTGTGGTGTTACCACTCATACAGTGTAAGACATACTCGATATGTGAATAGGTCAGCATCAGAAATTTTTTCTTCACCAGTGATGCCGGATACCAGTTGCTGGCAATCAAGATCTTGTCATTTTTACACATCACAGTCTCTACAATCAGGTTCACGATTTCATCTACCTGTCGCATATCGTCATGATGGGTTACTTCCAGTGATTCATAATCAATGGTCTCTTTGACAAGGTTTTCATAAGCCTGATAATCCTCAGAGCGATTATCGCTATCAAATCTTTTCTCATCCACAGATATGATAGGATTAGATTTATTATCATTCATTTCAGTATCACTAAGATTAGTATTATTAGGGTTTGAAATGTAAACTTCTTGAAGTTTGTTTTCGGGACTTCTAGAAGTTTGATTTTGGGACTTCATGAAGTTTAAATTGTAAACTTCTGCAGGCTCTTCATTTTCCACAGAAGTTTGTTTTTTAAACTTCTCTAATTCCTCTCCAAATTTTTTCTCATCTGTTTTCTCAGGCATAAAGGTTTTCACGTAGATAACGTTCACCTTTCCAAATCCCTGCCTGCGTTTCTCAATCAGACCAATTCCTGTTTCGTCATCCAGTTCTCTCATGGATTAATGGCTTTATTTCTGCCACAGTTCAGTAATTCCATGATATCTTCGATGGAAAAGCAGATATATGCTCTGTTTTTGTCGTCAAACCACTGATTCTTGATGGAAAGAGACATTCGATCCAACATCAGTCCATATAAAATTTTAGCATCGCTTGATAAATCTTTAAAGTAACTGTCTGTAAATAATGCTTTTGGTATGCGGTAGAAGCTGAACTGATCAGCTTCGGTACCGTAAAAATAATTAAATGTCATTTTTTTCTCCATAATATCCTCCTTTCATTTTCTGCTAAGAAGTCCTCTTTTTAAACTTCTTTGACTTTGTTTTCTTAGCTTTTTCTATCCTTAACAGGACTGTTCCTGCATCCATTTTTCTAATAATGATTCAATCACCTGCTCCATATCTTTGGCTGTATAATCATCCGGAAAGTACTTTGTCAGTTTCTTTCTGAGAAGTGAGGGACCGGGATACTTTCTTTGCCATCACACAGTTATTGAAAATTGATAACATCTGAATCTGATTGATTGGTCCATCATTTAGCTGATTTCTAAGTGCTGCAATCTGCTTGGGTTTAATAAATCCGGTGTCGCTGATATATTCGTAGATCCATCCCTGTATTTCCTTATCGATGTAGGAGATATTGACAGCAACCGTGAATTGAAGCTTTTTGTTATCTAACAGATCAAGAAGTTCTGGTAGCAATTCTGTCAGTCTAATGTAACGCTGAATCTGTTTATAGCTTTCACCTGTCCCATCCGCAATTGCTTCCGTTGTTCTTTTGAACTTTGGGACATTTTGTCCCAAAGTCAAGTCTGTCCGAGAACCTTGGTGTTTCATGGCCTCTTGTTTCATTTTGTAAGCAAAAGCTTTTTCACCCGGCAACAATTCCTCTCGCTGAATGTTAGCGTCCACCATAGCTACAATGGCATCATCATCTGATAATTCTCTTACGATAGCCGGAATAGTCGTCAGTCCTGCAAGCTGTGCTGCATGCATTCTTCTGTGACCGGACACCATTTCATATTCTTCATTTTCATCCATGCGAAGCAGTACTGGTGTCAGCACTCCATTGATCTTTACACTTTCTACCAGATCCTGCATCTTTTCATCATCCAGCACCTTGAACGGATGATTCTTAAACGGATGGATCTTACTGATCTCTATCTCCATTGCAGATTCTTCATTTACTACTCCGAGCAGTTCGTCAATACTTGCCAGCTTAATCTTTTCGCCACTTCTATTTTTCATTCTTCAAAACCTCCTGTGTTAAGTTCATATATGCTTCGGCAACCTTTCCTTTCGGACAGTGCATGTAGATACTTTTTCCCTCTGCACTGGTCTCAGCAGCTTTTACAGACATCGGGATCACATTTTCAAATACCTCGATCTGACTTCCGTAGGTTGTATGTACTCTCGATGCAATATCCCTTGCGTAATTGGTTCTGAAATCTACCATGGTCAGGAGAATGCCCTCAATCGCCAGTTTCCGATTCAGTCTTTTCTTTACTGTAAGAATGGTCTTGATCAGCTGCTGAAGTCCTTTCACCGGCAGATATGCGGCTTGCACAGGTATCAGCACAGAATCGGAAGAGACCAGTGCATTGATTGTCATCATACCAAGGCTCGGCATACAGTCGATCAGGATATAATCGTATCGGCATCGTATCGCATCGATATATTCTTTCATGATCATTTCTCTGCTCATAACATTTCCCATCGTTACTTCCAGTGCGGAAAGCTCAATATTTGCCGGGAGAAGATCTACATTTTCCTGGTGATGTAAAATCCCATCTTCCAGAGAGATTTCTTCTTCGTTGATGACATCCATCATGATCGTTGCCAATGTGATGCGAAGATCATCCGGTTCCTCATATCCAAGACTTGCGGTTAAACTTCCCTGTGGATCCGCGTCGATCAGCAACACTTTCTTACCTTCTCTTGCCAGTCCAATGCCTACATTTACGGTTGTGGTGGTCTTTCCAACGCCACCTTTCTGGTTTACTACGGATATAACTTTACACATGATTTCTTCCTCCTTTAACTTTCCCATGATTCTTTTTTCCATAATTTCAACAGTGCCAGTATTTCCCGTTTCATCATTGCCGGTGTATAAGAATTTGGAAAATACTTGTGCAACTGCTCGTTTGTGAATGCCACTCTTGTGATCTCACCCTTTTTCACTTCACACATGATCTCTTCCATCTTTTCCAGTGACAACTGTTTTTCTTTACTCAGTTGCCGAATCCTCTGGGCCTGTGAGAGTGATGGGATTGCCTGTGCATACTCCATTGCTACAAGCAGTTCTCTTTGTTCTTTTTCACTTAATGCAGCTATCTCTACAGCCGGACAAAAAGAAATAATCTCATCATCCAGTTTCTGCAACATTTCCGGTATCAGTTTTGTCAGTGAGATATAACGCTGCACTTGTTTTGGGCTATCACCACAATCTTCACTGATGATTTCTATTGCCCGCTTTCTTGGTGTTTTGTGGTCAACTTGGCTCTTTTTTCGACCACTTTTTCTTTTTAATACGTCATTCTTCAGTTTGTAAGCAAAAGCTTTTTCACTGTAGCTGATCCGTTCTCTGTGAAGATTGGAATCTACCATGCTCAAGATGGAATCATCTTCACTTAATACCCGGATGATTACCGGTACTTTACGGTATCCCAGTTTCTCCGCAGCATGTTTTCTTCTGTGGCCGGATATGATCTCATAGTATCCATCCGGTACCGGTCTGACGATCAGCGGATTTAATATTCCATACTTCTCAATGCTTTCCTGCAGAAGAAACATTTCCTTATCATCTTTCACCTGAAACGGATGCTCTTTGAATGGACGAAGACGCTCAATCTCAATTTCTATGATTCTTTCTTCGTTTTCTCCTGATTGTCTGTTTGGCTCAGTCATCTTGACTCCTTTCCTCCAGGATTCAGGATACTAAAAAATGCCAGCCTGGAACTTTTATAGATAGTAAAGTTCCAAACAGACATTGCTGTTTGACCATTAGCTGTAGCTAATAGAATCGAATACTGTTTCAGATAATTTATGTTTGCAGGTTTGGGAGAGATTGTTTCTTTTCCCGCCTTTTCTCTGATTTACATCCCCGAATAAGGGGTGACAACGGAGCGGAACCCAAATGTTAGCTGGAAATTGATCATTTTGAATGGAATTTCATGTCACGAACGTGATTTGAAAATAACAAAAGCGTTCGTTGTCAGCTAATCCAGCTAACATTTTCGAACGCTTTGAAGCCCGTCGCCAAGAGGATTTGAACCTCCGACCCCTCGCTTAGGAGCGAGTGCTCTATCCAGCTGAGCTATGACGACACATGCCGCAAACCCTTGATTTTACTGGGTTTCTGGGATTTTTCCCTTCGGCCATATATAAGATTATCAACTCTTTTTCGAGTTGTCAATCTACAGATTTTTTCGATTTGGTAACATTAGACCGCTCCCCAATTTGGGGAATGCTTTGTTGTCACCTTTGGCATTTTTCAGAATAGATTCGAACTGAAAGTTGTTTTTCATTTTTTCCCTTTGGGGAATGCCTCGGCTTTCTCTTAGGAGGCGAGTGCTCTATCCAGCTGAGCTATATGGACATTTAATCAACACCCATAATATAAGTTACTGTTCACTCCGTTCTCAGTAACTTAGCCAAATTCATTCCAGATTACCTGCGACAATGGGATTTTGGCTTGTATGTCTCGGGACTTTGGCATATTTTTGCAAAAATACCTCGAGGAATAATGGTGTATGAACAGTAACTAATATACTATATTTCAAAGAAAATTACAAGTGCAATCTGGCTTTTCTTATCTAATTTTCTGCTTCCGGATTCCATGTATTATCTTCCAGCTTTTGAATCATCTCATCCAGTTCAACAGTGTATGCTACTTTTACATCACTATCCTGCTTAACGATAAACTCAGACAGCCCGTAAGCCTGTCCATTATCCGCCCAGTCATAAGTATATCCCAATCTTGTCCATGGATATTCGCCATCATAATAGCTGGAAATAATGTTCGCATCAAACCATGCTTTATAATCCGCATCAACATCTTCGGAGAATGAGTCTGTCATTTCTACTGTTCCAATATCCGAAATATATGCCGGACGAAAAACATCTTCCGGTTTTACCCACATAGCTGTAACATAGTTAGATTCATTATCAGGAGTCAGACCAAGCAATTCTTTCATTCTTGTCTGCCAGTCTGTTACACCCTCTTTATTTTCCTGATACCAGTCTTCCAGTTCACCACCTGTAAATGTCCATACATTTCCCCATTCCAGTTTCACATCAGTGCCATCCGGATAACTGTCCGGATATTTATGGAATGTATATAGAAGAACTCTTCCCTCTTCATTATAAACTGCATAAGGCTCTCCCTCATCCAGGCTTACTACCGGAAGAATCTCACCATCCTCAGCAATCATCGCATCTTCAACTGCCTGATCAAAAAGAATCTGCAGATCATCTTCACTTTCAGTAGAGGAATCGGTTTCTGCTGCTTCTTCTGTCTCTGTTGTTTCTTCTGCCTGTACACTTACAGATACCCCGCATGATACAACCATTGCAGAAACCAGAACTCCACTTAACATCCATTGTTTCCATAATTTATTTTTCATATAATGTCATCTTCCTTTTTTTAGTTTTCCGACTTACCTGCCCCAAGTATATCATAGTAATTCTTTCTTTTCTTACCCTTGGAATAAATTGCAAATATCCGGCGTGAAATGTATATTACTGTTCACTCCGTTCTCAGTAACGTAGCCAAAATTCCAGATTGCCTGCGGCAATGGAATTTGGCTTGTATGTCTCGGGATTTTGGCATATTCATGCCAAACACCTCGCAGGATAGTGGTGTACGAACAGTAACAAATGTATATCTATAACACTCCCTCGTCAAGCGGATTGTTATAAGCATGTTTCACGTGAAACATATTCTTGTAAATCACAAGATGGCATAGGCGAAATATTCGTCCATGCATCATAAATCATTTTAATTAATAGTGCAACTGTCCCTGGAGCCATATGATTCCTTTGAATCTACGTCCGATCTTTGGCTCCCCCAGCAAATCATTCTTATTGATACAAACATCAAACTGCATATCATTACAGTCTAATGTAAGCTGGCAGATTTCTTCTCCTGTTATAATGTTCTTGAATGTCATAAAATCCAGAATCTCACCCATGATACTATATTGATCACATTCAATTCCATATGGCATGAAATAGGAATCCACTATAGAAAAAATATCGTCTGTAACTATACGCTGAGAAATCATGGAATATGTATCCATATCCTCCATCGTGAGGCTCTCCATAGCCTCTTCATCACCGTTTCTGGCGGCTGCAATGAGATGATTTCTGTTCTTTGTCAGTTCACGTTCTGCTTTTACTGCTTCTTTATCTTTCTCTACAGGAAAAAGGATTTTTCCTTCCCTGGCCAGCCCGGAAAGGTTAAAGGCTGGCACCCGGAAGTATGTTGCCTTTTTCACGCTGTTGCAGATACTCAGCCGCATTCTGAAGATAGAAAATTAAAGTAACCCCAATTCTCAAATCGTCACAGGCACCTGCAAAAGATTCTTTGTCTGCATGTCTTTCTATCACAACACTCTCCTGTGTTGTAATGCCTGTTCCGCGAAAAAAGGAAAATAATAATCCGGATAAAATACGTTGTTTTCATCATACTGCCCGCAGACAGTAATTCCACAATCGCATCCATAATTCTTGGAAACTCTGCAAACATACCATCAGGGTAGTTCTCTATGACTGTTTTCTCATCATAAGTTTCAACCACATCCGTAATGATCTGTCTGATACTGCTTCTTTTGGTGATCCTGGAAAAACCAACTGCCCTCAGATAACTGTGCATAAGAACACCTCCCTGAAAAAGCTCACCCTCCATTAAGCGTGCTTTTTCTCAATCTTTGTCATACCACCCATGTATGGCTGCAGAGCTTTAGGAATACTTACAGAACCGTCTGCATTCAGGTTATTCTCCAGGAATGCGATCAACATTCTAGGCGGTGCTACAACAGTATTATTTAATGTATGTGCAAGATATTTCTTACCATCTTTTCCGTTTACACGGATCTTAAGACGACGTGCCTGTGCATCACCAAGGTTTGAACAGCTTCCTACCTCGAAATATTTTTTCTGACGTGGAGACCATGCTTCTACGTCAAGAGATTTTACTTTCAGGTCTGCCAGGTCACCGGAGCAGCACTCAAGTGTACGAACCGGAATGTCCAGAGAACGGAACAGATCTACTGTATTCTGCCATAATTTATCAAACCACATCGGACTCTCTTCCGGTCTGCAGACAACGATCATTTCCTGTTTTTCAAACTGATGAATACGGTAAACGCCTCTCTCCTCAAGTCCATGAGCACCTTTTTCCTTACGGAAACATGGAGAATAGCTTGTAAGAGTTTTCGGAAGTTCTTCCTCAGGAATGATCTGATCGATAAATTTACCGATCATGGAATGTTCACTTGTTCCGATCAGGTATAAATCTTCACCCTCAATCTTATACATCATGGCATCCATTTCAGCAAAACTCATTACACCTGTTACAACATTGCTTCTGATCATAAAAGGAGGTACACAGTAAGTAAAACCTCTGTTTATCATGAAGTCACGTGCATAGGAAATTACTGCTGAGTGAAGTCTTGCGATATCTCCCATTAAATAGTAGAAACCATTTCCCGCAACACGTCTTGCACTGTCAAGATCAATTCCATCAAAATTTCCATAATTTCTGTATGATATGGCACTTCAAAATCCGGAACAACCGGTTCACCAAACTTCTCGATTTCTACGTTCTCGCTGTCATCTTTACCGATCGGTACAGATGGATCAATGATATTCGGAATTACCATCATATCTTTGAGAAGTTCTTCCTCTACCTCTTTCTCTCTTGTGGAAAGTTCTTCAATACGGGTTCCGGAAGCAGCTACCTGTTTCTTTACTTCTTCAGCTTCTTCTTTCTTTCCCTGTGCCATCAGTGCACCGATCTGTTTGGAAATTTTATTTCTCTCTGCACGAAGAGCTTCTACTTCCTGTTTGATTTCGCGATTCTCTTTGTCCAGTTCCAGAACTTTATCCACTAATTCCAGTTTATTATCCTGAAATTTGTTGCGGATATTCTGTTTTACAACTTCCGGATTTTCTCTCACAAATTTAATATCTAACATCTTGTTCCTCCTGAAATATTCTATTACATTATGTAATGATGTCAGGGTAAAATCTGGCAACAACTTTCCCCCTGATATCAATTTATCATATCATGTGCATTCCTGCACAAAACAGATTCTCTTTTAGTATGCTCTTGTTTTCAGCTTTTAAACATTACTGTTCACTCCGTTCACAGTAACTTTTAAAAAACTTTATTCTTCAATATTATCCAGTCCAAAATTCACTGCCTTACGAAGTGCCTCTACTTCTTCCTGGCTGAGCATAACGTAGGATTCGCCTTTTACAATTTCTTTCATATACAAAAAACAATTGTCCCGGCTGTGTACTGCATTTAAGATAAGCCTGTATTCTCTTTGTCCAGCAAAGCCAGCGCAAAACTTAACTTTCCACCTACATCATCAAATGCGTCATACTTTTCTACACCATATTTATTAAACATTTTATCAAGATTCTTTTTGATAAAAGAAGATCATGATCATGTTCTTCCTTCGCATCATAGAGCTTATCTATCTGAGCGAATTTTCTAACGAATACTTTTTCCAGAGACTGTGCATCTGAACCTTTCATGAACGTCTTATATTTACGTTCCAGACGGCTCAGGCGCATATTCATACTGATATTCCTTACCAGCAGGAAGATAGTAAGAATCAGCAGTATAATAATGATGATCCCGGAATCAATTCCAAGATTTTCAAAAATGCCACTCATATTACTGTCACTCCTAACCAATGGATTCGAAAAGATCTATGATTCTTTCCAGTTCATCCTTGGAATAATATTCAATTTCAATTTTACCTTTGTCATTTTTCTTTCTGTGAATCTGGACTCTAGTACCCATGATACTTTTCATTTTTTCTTCCAGACTCTCATATATTGCATCCTCAGCAGAACTGAATTTGCTCTTCTTTGCTGTTTTTGGCGGCTCCAGCATACGTTTTACAAGCGCTTCTGTTTCACGAACACTTAATTTCTCGTCAAAAACCTTCATTGCAATTGATTCCTGCTTTTCCTTATCTGCTATCGAAAGGATTGCCCTGGCATGACCGGCAGTGATCATCTCATCAATCAGCATCTGCTGCACTTTTTCGCTGAGTTTGAGAAGTCTCATTGCATTTGTTACTGCTGTTCTGCTCTTCCCTACACGCTCTGCGATTTCATCCTGTTTCAGATGAAATTCATCAATCAGTCGTTTATATGCCATCGCTTCTTCCACAGGGTTTAAATCTTCCCGCTGAATATTCTCAATCAGGGAAATTTCTACTAATTCCTGCTCAGAAAACTCTTTAACAATTACAGGAATCTCTGTCAGTCCGGCAAGCTTTGCCGCTCTCCATCGTCTTTCACCTGCAATTATTTCATAGTAGTCCTTTTTATCAGACACGAGAAGCGGATGGAGTACGCCGTACTGTTTAATAGACTCAGACAGTTCCATGAGTGCATCTTCATCGAACTGTTTACGTGGCTGATCCATATTCGGCTCTACACTTGAGATCTTTACGATCATTGCCCCTGTTTTCGAATCCGCTGTTTGCTTCTTTGCAACAGTAGGGTTTGTCTGTTTTTCAGCTACGTCAGATTTCTTCTCTGTTTTAACTGTTTTGGTTATTGTCTTTCTGGCAGGTTCTTTGACAACAGATGTTCTGTCTGGAAAAAATGCATCTAAGCCTCTGCCAAGACCGTTTTTTCTTCCTGCCATTAATTATCCTCCCTGTTGTAGCACTTCCTCTGCCAGAAGCCTGTAGCTTCTGCTCCTGCTGATCTCGGATCATAGATATTAATCGGCTGTCCATAGCTTGGAGCCTCCGCCAGTCTTACATTACGTGGAATAATTGTTTTATAAATATTCTGATTTAAATTCTCTTTTACGTTTTCCACTACCTGCAGAGACAGGTTTGTTCTTGCGTCATACATTGTGAATACTACGCCTTCCATTTTCAGACGTTTATTCAGTCTTTCTTTTACCAGATCAATGGTATGAATCAGCTGTGAAAGTCCCTCCAGCGCATAATATTCACACTGGATCGGCACTAATACAGATGTAGCTGCGGTTAATGCATTGATCGTCAGCATATTTAATGATGGCGGACAATCCAGTATTATGTAATCATATTTACGTCGAAGCTTATCTGTGATTCCCTTTAAGATAAATTCTTTATCATCGATTCCTACCAGCTCGATTTCTGCACCGGAAAGATTAATATTAGATGGAATCAGGTCAAGATTCTCAACAACATCTTTTACAATCGTGTCTTTCGTTTCTGCCTCTCCAAGCAAAAGTTCATACAATGTATTTCTATGCCGTTCTTATCAACGCCGAAACCACTGGTAGTATTTCCCTGTGGATCCATATCAATTGCGAGAACCTTTTCCCTTTTTCTGCAAGACATGCTGAAAGATTAATTGCAGTTGTTGACTTTCCAACTCCGCCTTTCTGATTAGCAACTGCTATAATTCTTCCCAACTTCATTCCTCCTTTATGAGGTTTTAATTGTAGTTATTCCTATTTTGCCTGTTACATTATTTTTTATAATAAACAGCATATGCATGTTTATTATAACACTTTTATTTTAATCATGCCACATAATGTTCACGTGAAACATAAAAAACACATTATTTTTAACATAAATATTGTATATTTTGTGGTGATTGACATTTTCTTTTTCCATCAATCGTTACTGTTCACTCCGTTCTCAGTAACGTAGCCAAAATTCCAGATTGCCTGCGGCAATGGAATTTTGGCTTGTATGTCTCGGGATTTTGGCACATTCATGCCAAAACACCTCGCGGGATAGTGATGTGTGAACAGTAACCTGATATCTCATTATAACAGAAACAGGAGATGAATGCATCATCTCCTGTCTGTCAGTTTCTTATATTTAATTCTATGAATTACAGGTTCTCCTGCATGAATTTGCTTACTGCTTCATATGCTGCTTCTTCATCAGCGCCTTCAATTGTGAATGTTACTTCATTGACCTTTCTTAACGCCAAGCCCCATCAGTGCAAGAAGTTTCTGCAGTCTACTTTTTTACCTTTCTTTTTCGATGGAGATAGTGGATTCAAAGCCTTTTACCAGTTTTACAAGTTCTCCTGCAGGACGTGCGTGGATTCCTTCGTTGTCTGTAACTACATACTTAAATTCTTTCATTTTGATATCCTCCATGTTCTTTATTTTAATTTTTTGTTATTGCTTTTTTATTTCGCTGCTTATGCTGCTTTCTTCTTTAACAGGCCAAGCAGAACCGCAGAGATTACTGTTCCCGCAACCAGTGCGACCAGGTACATAACTGCGTTTCCAACCACAGGGAATACGAAAATTCCACCGTGTGGTGCCATCAGTGTACAGTCGAATGCCATGGAAATCGCTCCTGCCACCGCAGATCCTACGATACAGGAAGGAAGTACACGAAGGGGGTCAGATGCTGCGAATGGAATCGCACCTTCTGTGATAAATGCAAGACCCATGATAAAGTTGGTAGGACCTGCATCTCTCTCTTCTTTTGTGAACTTATCCTTAAACAGCAGTGTTGCCAGTGCAATTGCACAGGGAGGTGTCATACCGCCAATCATAACTGCTGCCATAATATCATAGTTACCTGCTGCAATTGCAGCTGTTCCGAATACATATGCTGCTTTGTTGAACGGACCACCCATATCAATAGCCATCATTCCGCCAAGCACAATGCCAAGTATTACTTTACTAGAACTTCCCATTCCTGTCAAGGCATTATTCAGACCTGTGTTGATACCGCCCATAACCGGCTCTACAATAAATGTCATCAGGAGTCCCATAACAAGGATTCCAACTACAGGATAGATCAAAACAGGGGCGATCTTTTCCAGGGCTTCCGGAAGTTTATCACATAATTTACGAAGTCCAAGAATAATATATCCGGCCGCAAAGCCTGCAAGCAAAGCTCCAAGGAAACCAGATTTACCGTTGGCTGCCATCATACCGCCTACCAGACCAAGTGCAAGTGCCGGTCTGTCACCAATTGCCATTGCAATAAATCCGGCAAGGATCGGAAGCATAAATCCGAATGCTGTACCACCGATGCTTTAAACAGAGCCGCTACCGGAGTAATGGTACCGAAGTTTGCTCTCTGATCTGCCGGAAGCGCACTTAAATCTACACTTAATCCATCGATCAGAAACGCAATGGCGATCAGGATACCACCGCCTACAACCAACGGAAGCATATGAGATACGCCATTCATCAGCTGCATATAGATCTTATGTCCTACACTGCCGCCGGATTTGTTACCGGCAGAAGATGTCTGGGAACCGGCTGCTGCGTGGTAGACCGGTGCATCCCCATTGATTGCTCTGTCAATGAGCTGATCTGCTTTACTGATTCCGTCGGATACCTGACATTCGATCACTTTTTTACCATCGAAACGTTCCATGGGAACCTTGGCATCTGCTGCGACAATAATACAGTCTGCATCAGCAATCTCCTGATCTGTCAGCACATTCTTTGCACCGCCGGATCCGCGGGTTTCGATCTTTACAAAACAGTTCTTTGCTTTTGCAGCTTTTTCAATTCCTTCTGCTGCCATGTACGTATGTGCGATACCGGTAGGACAGGAAGTAACAGCAAGGATCTTAGCCTGTGTTCCTTCTGCTGATCCGGTATCTGCCAGTCTCTCATCAATATCTTTCTTTTCACTGTCTGCCCTGTCAATAATGTCCATAAACTCATCTACAGACGATGCATTGCGAAGAGATTCTGTAAACTCCTCATCCATCAGCATCACAGAGAGCTTGCTGAGTACATCCAGGTGAATGTTATCCTCTGTATTCGGCGCTGCAATCAGGAATAATAAGGTTACAGGTTCATCATCCAGTGCCTCAAACTCTACACCATTTTTGATGACCATTGCCGCAAGTCCCGGCTTCTTAACTGCGTCACATTTACCATGAGGAATGGCAATTCCCTCGCCAATACCTGTTGTGCTCTCTTCTTCTCTTAAATATACCTGTTTACGATAAGCCTCACGGTTGCTGATCTTCTCACTCTTTACCATCAGATCAACTGCCATATCCAGAGTTTCTGACTTTGTTTTCGGAGCAGCTGTTAACGATACGCTTCGCTTGTCAAGCAGATCTGTTATTCTCATCTTTTCTTCCCCCTTTATTATTTTTCGGTTATCTGACCATAAACCGCTTCTATTTCTTGCTTTGTTGCAAGATTTTCAGAAAATGCACTTGCACTTCCCGCCGCAATTCCCATGTGGAATGCATGTTCGTAATCCTTCTTCTCCATCCAGCCTGCAACGAATCCTGCTACCATGGAATCTCCTGCACCCACACCATTGACCAATCTGCCTTTTGGTGCAGGTTCTTCAAATACCTGTCCGTCCTCAGCTACCAGAACTGCGCCTTCGCCAGCCATGGAAATCAGCACATTTCCTGCACCTTTTTCCTGAAGTTTCTTTCCATAAGGAATTACATCTTTTCTTGTTTTTAATTCTACACCGAAGATCTCACCCAGTTCATGATTATTTGGTTTCACCAAAATGGATGATATTTCAGGACATTGACCAGAAGATCCTTTGTGGCATCAACTACGATCATCACACCTTTTCCATCCAGCCTTGCCATGATCTGTTCATACATGTCATCCGGCATAGAAGATGGAATGCTGCCTGCCAGGAAAAGTACATCGCCTTCTCCAAGCTCTTCCAGCTTCTTCATCAGTTCCTCCACTTGTCCTTACTGATCACCGGTCCTGCACCATTGATCTCGGTTCCGTCAATAGATTTCAGTTTCAGATTGAATCCTTGAAACCCCTTCACTGATCTGAATGAACTCAGATTTTACTCCCATCTCATGTAATCTACGGATAATTTCTTTCCCTACAAACCCTGCGGTAAATCCAAGTGCAGTGTTCTCAATCCCAAGATTCATAAGGACTGTGGAAACATTAATTCCCTTTCCCCCCGGAAGCATCAGCTCTGAACTTGTTCTGTTTGTCAGCCCCAGTTTAAAATCATCTACCGAAACGATATAGTCCAGAGATGGATTAAAAGTCACTGTGTAAATCATCTCTTCTTGCCCTCCCGTTTTATATTGGTATCCTTTCGGAGTCTTTATTTCACTTGCACCAAAAGATTCCAAAAGTACATATTGTCATGTCTTTTCTGCATGTTCGTGACTGCTTTTTGTTTACGTTCTTAGTATACTGTCATATTCATTCAAAGTCAATCAAACTAATTCATAAAATAATGACTGATTTGGTTACTTTGCACAAAAGTCATAATCAGTCAAATGCAAGCAGAAAAAATCCTCTGATCAGGATTGCTATAAATTCCATAATCAGAGGATTTATTGTTTTCTGTTATTTTATTACTTTTGATTCCTTACATTTTATGCTTTTCTGTTGCAAAGAACGCTTTTGTTTCTTTTACGATCACTCCACTTAATGCGAACAATGCGATCATATTCGGAATCGCCATCAGTCCGTTGAAGATATCTGCGATTGTCCATACAGCACTTACTGTCATGTACGGTCCGATAAATACTGCCAGAATGTAAAGCCAGCGGTATGTAAGGATTGTTTTCTTATGTCCGTTTGTCAGATATTCCAGACATCTTTCACTGTAATAATCCCATCCAAGAATTGTAGTAAATGCAAAGAATACCAGGCAGATCATTAATACAAATGCAGAAATCTGTCCAGGGATCGGAAGTCCATGCTGGAATGCATAGGTTGTTACCTGAACACCTTCCAGACCTTCTACCTGCCATGCACCTGTCAGAACGATGGAAAGACCTGTCATTGTACAGATCACGATCGTATCAATAAATGTACCGGTCATGCTTACAAGACCCTGACGTACAGGCTCTTTTGTCTGAGCTGCTGCTGCTGCGATAGGTGCGCTACCAAGACCTGCTTCATTTGAAAAGATACCACGAGCCACACCTTTCTGCATGGATACGATCATTGTTCCTACCACACCGCCTGTCACTGCTGACGGATTAAAGGCTCCCTTCACAACCGTTACGATAGCTGCCGGAATCTCTGTAATGTTTAAAAGAATCAGCGCTACACTGAAGATCAGATAGATCACCGCCATAAACGGTACAATAATCTGGCTGACTGTTGCAATTCGTTTCAGACCACCGATGAGGATTGCTGCAACACAGGCTGCAAGAATCAGGGAAGAAATTACAACTGCCCAGGAATACTCTCCAAGGAACGGAATATTTACGCAGTTTGATTTGTTCGGATCAAAGAAGTTCTGAACTGCACTGGAAATACCATTTACCTGGCTGAATGTACCGATTCCGAAAAGACCTACACATACACCAAAGAATGCAAAGATCTTTGCAAGCCATTTCCATTTTGTTCCCATACCTTTCTCAATATAATAGAAAGGACCGCCAAGGCTGTGACCATCTTCTGCTACCACACGGTATTTCACTGCAAGAAGACCTTCGGAAAATTTTGTTGCCATTCCGAAGAATGCTGCAAGAATCATCCAGAATAAAGCTCCGGGACCTCCGGCACAGACAGCAGTTGCAACACCGACGATATTACCGGTTCCGATTGTGGCACTCAGTGCTGTACATAAAGCTGCAAAGCTGGAAATCTCACCGTCGCCTTCTTCTTCGTTTTTAAACATCCATTTTAATGCAAGGGGGAGTCTTCGTATCTGAAGAAGTCCAAGTCTGGCAGTTAACAGGATGCCACCTGCCATGATCAGGACCATAAGGGGCACGCCCCAGACCAGATTGTCTACTGTTGCCAAAAAAGAATTGATCGCTTCCCACATAATAATAAATCTCCTTTTTCTTTTAAAAAGTGTAATATATTGTACAGCTGGGAAACAAAGTAATAACAGACCGTTTCAAAAATCAGAAGTTCAGAAAATACTGTTCATATAGTTCATATGAATCAGCGGGGATGATAAAGCATCCTCTGTCCTTTTGCCTGAGAGATTCAAAACACGGATCAGATAACCAGTTGTGGGAAGTTATCCACATTCCATGTTATTTGCACCTTCGGCCCCCGATCTAACGGGTGTCTCCAGAGAAACGATCCATTTGCAGTTCTTCCCTGCATCCAGGGACCTGAGAGTTTTACTCCTTCGGCGGGTATGGCCTTTTGTGTGGCTTCCTCTTTCCTGCAACTTCACCTCGTTAATTTGCTGTTACTGTGGTATACTATATCTCTTAAATTTGAACTCGTCAATAGAAAATTAAACTTTTATAAAAAAAGTATAAAAATTCCAGAGATTTCCACCTTGTAAAATCCCTGGATATTTAAATAATTTTTATACATCAGCCATATCAGCTGCAAACAGCGCTGCGCCAAGTGCACCGCAAAGCTGAGCCTTGTCACTGATTACCAGCTTTGTTCCAAGCTTCTCTTCCAGCGTCTTTACCAGGCCCTTATTCTTAGAAACACCACCGGTCATCATATATTTCTCCTCACCGCCCACACGTCTGGTAAGAGCTGCGGTTTTTACGGCAACCGCCTTATTCAGGCCATGAACAATATCATCTGTTGCCTTATTCTGGGCGATCAGGGATACAACTTCTGATTCTGCAAATACTGTACACATACTGGAAATTGTAATATCTTCTTTGAATTCCAGCCCACATTCGCTCATCTGATCCAGATTCATTTCCATGGTACGTGCCATCATTCCAGAAATCGTCCGGTTCCTGCCGCACATTGTCATTCATAACAAAGTTTGCAACTGCACCGTTCTCATCCAGTCGGATCACCTTGCTGTCCTGTCCGCCAATGTCAATAACAGTACGGACTTCCGGATTCAGGAAATGCGCACCTCTTGCATGGCAGGTGATCTCTGTGATACTCTTATCACCATTTTAATAGCTGTACGTCCGTATCCGGTAGTAACCAGCGCATCAATATCTTCTCTTTGCAATCCGGCCTCTTTCAATGCCTCTGCAAGGGCACGGTCTGCTCCAATAGCAGCTCCTGCTCCTGTAGGCAGGATAATACTGGTCACAATCTCATGATCTTTATTTAAAATCACCACATCTGTACTGGTGGAACCACTGTCAATCCCTGCGAAATAGCCTTTTCCCATTTTTCTCTCTCCTTTTGTGTCTCCATCTATGGTCTGCTCCAGTGTTTCAGGCTGAATGCTCTCTGCAAAAGCTTCCAGCCTGGTAAGAAGCTGACCGCTGCTCTGAATAGTATAATCTGATTCAATTTTTAAAAGAGGTACATCTGTATGGTTCTTAATCTCAGCATATTCGAAGCTGTAAAATCACAGAACTTCACTGTATGATAAATAATTCCTGCAACAGACGGATCATTATAAAGCTTCTTACGGCCTGTGGGTCCATCATCCGCATACATGGAATCTGCCCCAGAAGCTCTCCTGCATACCAGTCCATCAGTTCATCAAAAGAAGCACCCTCCGGTGGAAGTATATTTCCCACAGAACGGTTATGCACACAGGTATCATTCTCTACAGGAAGGGGCATAGCCTTGCTGGTCATTTCAAATAATTCCTGCCCCATTCTGGCACCAAGCACTGCAATATGAGGCTTTGTGATTTTCTCCTGTACATGGAAAGCAGCCCGGAATTTTCCAGCATCAAACTCTGTGCCTTTGTACTGTGCATAAGCCTTGGCCAGCCCTTTTAACTGTACAGCCATACGCTCTCTGCTGCAGGCACTGTCACAGTGAAGCACATCCAAAATATAAAGAAAATCCAGCTTACCGCTTTCCAGCAGAATATCATACACACTTCGGATGGTATCACAGCAGCTCACCAGAACAAGTTCCTTAATTTTTCCCTCCATGACTCCTTCCAGAAGTGTTTTCCCAAAACCACAGATATTGGGATGTGAAACCTGATCAGCCAGGTCAAAGCCATCCGGCATATGGTTAAAGTTCTCACATTCCCCGCCAAGAGATTCCAGAAGCTCAATTGGAGTATATTTACAGACATAATAAGTTTTATTCATTCTCAGCACCTCCCAGCATTTCCAGAAAAGCTCCCAGCCTGGTGGAAGTCTGTCCTTCTCCTCCATGGCTTCGATCACACCCGTCACCGTCCAGGATCAAAAGGGGCAGTCCGGCTTCCTCAAATTTCTTCTTTGCAAGCTGTGCAGCTCCAAGGGTATGTTTACAGCCCCAATGTCCAAACCACACAGCACCGTCTGCTCCTGCCTGTTTCGCATGACGGATGCCGGCTTCAATCCTTCTAAGGGCACTTCCGTTCAGTGAATGATATACCATTCTTCTCGCCATCGCTTCAAAGGGGTTCTCAGGATCAAAGTCCGGCTCACAGGTTTCTGCAAGTTCACATCCCACAATCTGGGCTTTCTCGCTGAAGGCAAAGCTCCTGGCGCACTGCATCCGACCAAAACGGAATGGTATGCATCCAGTAAATGTGTTTCCCTTTCGCTGCCGGTGCTTTCTTAATATCTTCAAGAAGCATCTGTGTATACTTTCTTCTTCTGCTGTTCCAAGAAGGATATTGTTGGTCATTCCTGCATATAACGGTGTGACCAGATCAGAGGGCACATATCTGTCCGCACGCAGCTGCTGATATTTCCTATAATTTTCCAGAGTCCGCTTACTGCAGACAAGGCGTTCCTTTAATCTGTCCTCAGAGATTGTTTTTCCTGTATTTTTTTCCAGAAATACTTTTAAATCCCTTAACTGATCTGCCACATACTGTACATTCTCTTTCGTCTGATTCCATGGTACATCAATGGCAAATACAGGTACCTGGTAGAAATCTGCCAGGGTACGGAATGTAAGCAGGTTGGCATCGCAGGTCAGGTTGGTATAAACAATACATTTGGGCTTCAGCAGAAGTCCTTTCTGCGCCGCACCCAGAAATGTCTTATGATAACTGCACAATGTCTCTGCAATTCCCTGATTCTCTGCCTGCTGTAAAAATGCTCTCTCCGCTTTGCTTGCAGAAAGATAGCAGGAAAATCCCTCTACATTATAGGGATGTAATCCCACCTCCTGCATCATTTCGCAGGGAGTAAAAATACTTACAATAACAGAATCTTCCGGTTTCTGAAGGGGCCGCAGCATGGTATCCATCATCAGATTTGCAAGATGCCTGTCTGCAGGCATCAGTCTCTTGTCCTGCATATAACGGAACTTCAGATTCTGTGCTTCCCAGCCGGTTTTTAGCAGCCAGCGGGCTGAGTCTGGCTTTGTGTTAGTCAAATTTTCAACATAATGACCAAATGTCTCAATAATCTGCATAATTTTCTTCCTCATTATGGTGATGATAATTTATCAGTTGTTGGCGCACAAATAGCGCTACGGAATATTTTAGTAATATCTTTTTTTCAAGTCAAGCTGAATTTTCTCCAAAGTTCACCTGTTTTTGTACATTTTTCTTGACAAAAAAGTCTTAAATGATACACTTTTGAATGTATTATTTTTCAAAAAAGGCAGAAATAATATAGGAAAGATTTTTACGAAAGGAAGGAATTTTTAAAATGCGTTCATTGGCAGTTTATTTAAAAAACTACAAAAAAGAAAGCATCCTGGCGCCATTTTTTAAATTTCTGGAGGTTGTATTTGACCTGATCGTACCTATCGTCATTGCACAGATCATAGATGTAGGTATTGCAAACCACAACAACGGATACATTGTCCAGAGATTTTCTATTCTTATACTAATGGCGGCTCTTGGTCTTGCCAGTACCATCACAGCTCAGTTCTTTGCCGCTAAAGCCAGCGTGGGCTTTGCCACAGAATTAAGACAGGCAGTTTATGACCATGTACAGCGTCTGTCCTTTACAGAGCTGGATACCCTGGGAACAGACACCCTGATCACAAGACTTACCGACGATGTCAATCAGATCCAGAACGGACTGAACATGGGGCTTCGTCTTCTTCTTCGAAGTCCGTTTATCGTACTTGGGTCCATGGTCATGGCATTTACCATTGACTTTAAATGTGCCCTGGTTTTTGCTGTTGCGATCCCCTTTCTGTTTCTGGTTGTCTTTGTCATTATGTTTCTCAGTATTCCTCTGTTCAAAAAGGTACAGGGAAAACTGGATACAGTAACCGGACTGACCAGAGAAAACCTTACAGGTGTCCGCGTTATCCGTGCATTCTGCCGTGAGAAGGAGGCTGTTGCAGAATTTGATACCCGCAATCAGGAGCTGACAAAGTTAAATCTCTTTGTAGGAAAGCTTTCCGCTTTGTTAAATCCGGTCACTTACGTACTGATCAATATTGCCACTGTCATCCTGATCCAGAAAGCAGGAGTAGAAGTAAATCTGGGCGGTATGCAGCAGGGACAGGTGGTTGCCCTTTATAACTACATGGCTCAGATGATCGTGGAGCTGATCAAGCTTGCCTCCCTGATCATCACTCTGAACAAATCCGCAGCATGTGCAGGACGTGTGGCAGATATCCTGAAAGTGAAATCTACTATGAACTACCCGTCTTCCTCCACATATTCTGCTCAGACATCGAAGGACCTTGCAACAGCAACTGCTGATGCATCACTTTCTGAAACTTCCATCGCATTCAATGACGTAACCTTTGAGTACAGCGGTGCTGGTGCCCCCAGCCTTTCCCACATCAGTTTTTCAGTAAAGAAAGGCCAGACAGTAGGTATCATCGGTGGTACAGGAAGCGGAAAAACCACTCTGGTAAATCTGATCTCCAGATTCTATGATGCCAGCAACGGAACTGTTCTGCTGGATGGTAAGAATATTGAAAATTACACCAGAAGTGATCTCCGCTCCAGAATCGGCGTTGTTCCCCAGAAGGCAGCTCTTTTCAAAGGTTCTATCCGGGACAATCTGAAATGGGGTCGGGAAGATGCCTCTGACGAGGATCTGTGGCAGGCACTTACCACAGCACAGGGAAAAGAGGTGGTAGAGGGGAAACCGGAACAGCTTGATTTTATGCTGGAACAGAACGGTAAAAACCTTTCCGGCGGTCAGAAACAGCGACTTACCATTGCCCGTGCCCTGGTAAAAAACCTGAAATCCTGATTCTGGATGACAGTGCCAGTGCCCTGGACTTTGCCACTGATGCAGCACTGCGTAAGTCTCTCAACAGACTTGACTGGAAGGTAACTACATTTCTGGTATCCCAGCGTTCCTCCAGCATTCAGCAGGCAGACCTGATCCTTGTTCTTGATAACGGTACTCTGGCAGGTAAGGGTACTCATGCTGAACTGCTACGTACCTGTGATACTTACCGGGAAATCTACTTCTCCCAGTTTCCGGAAGAAAGAGCCAGATACTCCTCTGTATCTGCTGGTAATATAATGAAGGAGGTGACTGTATGAGCAGATCAACAGTAAAGGATCCTGCTAAAAGTAAAAGCAGCGAAACCTTTTTTAAAGTACTGCGTTTCATCGGAAGATACCGTTTTCTGCTGATCCTCAGTATCATACTGGCAGCAGTTTCCGTTATCCTTCAGCTGTATGTACCAATCCTGTTCGGAAATGCCATTGATCAGTCATTGCCCAACATCAGGTAAACTTCGAAATGATGTGGTACTATCTGTCACGTATCCTTGTAATGGTCATCCTCTCTTCTGCTGCCACATGGCTTATGAATGTGATCAATAACCGCATGACCTACCAGACAGTTAAGGATATCCGTGCCAAAGCCATCCGACACATTCAGGTACTTCCTCTTTCTTACCTTGACGGACACAGTACCGGTGATATCATCAGCCGTATTATCGCAGATACAGATATTCTGTCTGATGGTATGCTGCTTGGATTTACCCAGCTTTTTTCCGGAATCGTAACCATCATCGGAACACTGATCTTCATGTTCTCCAAAAACTTCTGGATTACATTAATGGTCATTGTCCTGACCCCCGTAAGCTTTCTGGTGGCCAAATTTATTTCTTCCCATACCTTCCAGATGTTCCGGAAGCAAAGCGACGCCAGAGGACGTCAGACTGCTCTCATTGAAGAGATGATTGGAAACCAGAAGGTTGTTCAGGCTTTTGGATATGAGGAAAAATCTTCTGAACGCTTTGCAAAGGTTAACGAAGAATTACAGGAATGCAGTCTGAAGGCTGTTTTTTACAGCAGCCTGACAAACCCTTCCACCCGTTTGTCAATAATATTATTTATGCCTGTGTTGCACTGGTGGGTGCATTCATTATCCCTGGAGGCAGACTGACAGTCGGAGGACTTTCCGTACTTCTCTCCTATGCCAACCAGTATATGAAGCCATTCAATGACATCAGTTCCGTTGTTACAGAACTTCAGAATGCTCTTGCCTGTGCAGGCAGAATCTTTGATCTGCTGGAGGAGGAACCGGAAGTTGCAGAGGCTTCTGAAATACTGAAAGATGTAAAGGGTGAAGTAGATATTAAGAATGTATGCTTCCATTATGATGAATCAAAAAAACTGATCGAGAACTTCAACCTTCATGTAAAACCAGGTATGCGCATTGCCATCGTAGGACCTACCGGGTGCGGTAAGTCAACCTTTATCAATCTTCTGATGAGATTCTATGATGTAAATGCCGGATTCATTTCCGTTGACGGCAAACCGATCAGAGACATTACCCGCCATTCTCTGAGAAGCAGCTATGGTATGGTGCTTCAGGAAACATGGATCAAAAACGGAACTGTCCGCGACAATATCTCCATTGGAAAACCGGAAGCTACAGATACTGAAATCATCGAAGCAGCCAAGCTTACCCACAGCTGGGAATTTATCCGGAGGCTTCCTAAAGGACTGGACACCATGCTCAACGAAGACAGCTTAAGCCAGGGACAGAAACAGCTGCTGTGTATCACACGAGTTATGCTCTGTCTGCCTCCGATGCTGATCCTGGATGAAGCCACTTCCAGTATTGATACACGAACAGAATTACAAATTCAGGAAGCGTTTGAACGAATGATGGAGGGAAGAACAAGCTTTATCGTAGCTCACAGGCTTTCAACCATCCGAAATGCAGATCTGATTCTTGTTATGAAAGACGGAAGTATCATTGAGCAGGGTACTCATGATGAGCTGATTGCAAAAGGTGGATTTTACCATACTTTATATAACAGCCAGTTTGCAAAAGTTTCTGAATAAAACAAACCAGATAATAAATCAAAAAGGAACAGCTGTCCATCACGGCTGTTCCTCTTTTTGATTTTGTAAAATGTTTTTTTATTTTTATCAGATTGCCGGGTAGCATCTTTCAGCCATTCTTTTTCTTCTTCGTTCAAATACGGAGAAATCTTCTCATATACCTGTGCATGGTAATCATTGAGAAGGTTACGTTCCCGGACACTCATCAGTTCCGGCACCACTCCATCCAGATCAAAAGGTACCATAGTCAGAAATTCAAAGCACATAAACTGACCATACTCTGTTTTTTCAGCTTTTTTGCAGACCATCAGATTTTCATGACGGATTCCAAATCCATCCTCTCTGTAATATCCCGGCTCATCAGAGGTGATCATTCCCTCCTCCAGCACTGCATTTCCACCCGGAACAATTTTCCATCGGAAGCTATTGGGTCCTTCATGGACATTCAGAAGATATCCTACTCCATGACCGGTTCCATGTTTAAAATCCTCTCCCATTTCCCACAGCGGCTGTCTCGCCAGAATATCCAGATTTACACCGGTACAGCCATGAAGAAATCTGGCAGCTCCCAGATTCAGAGTTCCCCGCAAAACTGCTGTGAAGTACTTTTTCTCTTCCTCAGTAGTCGGTCCCATGACAACAGTACGGGTAATATCAGTGGTTCCCTCTTTATAATGTCCTCCTGTATCTGCCAGAAGAAAGCCGGATGGTTCCAGAGGAATATCCGTTTCGGGTGTTGCAAAATAATGTACAATAGCAGCATGCTTTCCATAGGCAATAATCGGATCAAAACTGTTATCTATGAAATCCTCCTGTTCCGAACGGAATTCATACAGCTTTTCTGCTGCACTTAATTCTGTGATCGGAATCCTTCCAACATTCTTCTTTAACCAGTATATGAACTTTGTAACTGCAACTCCGTCTCTGATATGCGCAATGCGTTCATTTTCCACCTCAACAGGATTCTTCGTTGCCTTGGGAAGAAGTGTAAGATTTTCTTCATCCAGAATCCGGGTGTCTGCCGGAATATTGCTAACCAGACGACTGTTGACTTTCTTTTTGCAGAGAAGAACTTTTTTGTCCTTTTTAAATGTTTTCACATACTCATAGATACTGTCATAGGGAAAAAGGGTCACACCATCTTTTTCCAGCGCTTCCAGTACATCTGTCTGAAAGGCTTTCTCATTTGCAAAAAGTCTGATCTCTGTTTTTGTCATTACAAGATAAGAAAGAACCACCGGACAACAGTGGATATCTCCCCACGTATATTTAACAGCCAGGCAATATCATCCAGAGAAGTCAGTACAAATAAATCTGCACCCTTCTTCTCCATTGCTTTGCGGATTCTTGCGCATTTATCAGCTCTGGATTCTCCTGCCCATTTTATATCCAGCTCTGTAACCGGTTCACAGGAAAGTACCGGACGGTTTTCCCATATATCGCCTACCAGATCGTGATCAACACTGAGAGACACACCGTTTTCATCCAGCATTTTCTCCAATTCTGCTGCCTCTTTTGCACTGACAGTACGTCCGTCAAATCCCAGACACCTTCCCTGTGTCAGATTTTTTTCAGAAATTCATGAACTGTGGGAACTTCCGGTTCACCCATTTTAAATAAGTAATTCCTGTTCCCTCCAGCTGATCTGCAGCCTGGATAAAATAACGTCCATCCGTCCATAATCCTGCCATATCCTGCATGATCACCGCAGTGCCTGCAGAACCGGTAAATCCTGTGATATATTTTCTGCATTTGAAATATTCACCTACATATTCCGAACCATGGAAATCATCTGTAGGGATCAGATATGCATCAATTCCTGTCTCTTTCATGCGTGCACGAAGTGCTGCTATTCTCTCTTTTACTGTCATTCGTTTTTACCCCTAAGGCTGCTATCTGCAGTCGTTTTGTCATTTTCGCCAAGTGTTTCGTTCATACTTCCCATACGATATCCCAGAATATCCATGGTCACATAAGTGAATCCATACTCCTTAAATTTCTTTGCAATATCCTCTCGGACATTTTTTTCCAGAAGTTTCGGAAATTCCTCCGGCATGATCTCAATTCTTGCAAGTGAACCGTGAATACGGACACGTACCTGATGGAATCCATAGTCAAGTAAAAGCTGCTCTGCTTTCTCAACCATTCCAAGCTTTTCCTCACTGATGGTCTCTCCATAGACAAACCTGGAGGACAGACAGGCAAATGACTGTTTGTCCCAAGTCGGAAGCCCCAGTTCCTTTGAGTATTCTCTGATCTCCGCTTTCGTCAGCTTCGCCTCACGTAGCGGGCTCTTAACTCCAAGTTCTTTTACGCGATCAGACCTGGTCTGTAATCGCCGTTATCATCCATATTTGATCCCTCTGCAATATATTCAATCCCATTCTTTTTTGCAATATCGCCAATCTTCTCAAACAGTTCTTTTTTACATAAATAACATCTGTTCGGAGGATTCTTTGAAAATCCTTCAATCTCCAATTCTTCAGACTGGCAGATCACATGCTGAATCCCCTCTTTCTCGCAGAATGCCTTCGCTTCATTCAGCTCTCTTTTCGGGAAAGAACAGGATTGAGCCGTAATCGCAATCGCCTTATCACCCAGCACATCATGAGCTACTTTTAATAAGAATGTAGAATCCACTCCACTTGAAAAAGCAACTGCTACACTGCCAAGTCCCTTCAGATATTCTTTTAAATGTTCCAGTTTATTTTCCATATCAGTCTGCCTCTTGTCCGTTTTTTATTGTACCTGTAGCACTCCTCGTAAATAATGTATATTGATCCGGCTTAACAGAGCGTGAAAGTTGAACTTTCTCAAATGTATTATTTAACAGGGTGCTATAGCTTCATTATAATATAGGCAACGACTGTTCAGCAACCTATTTTTCGCATTGCGAAATGTGTTACTGAAAATAGAACGAACAATATTGATTTATGTTTCTTGTATCTTTTCTAACGCTTCCCCAACTTCTGTTACTTCTTTAAATAGTTTCTAAAGTAACAGCCTCTCTTAACTTCTTTATTTACGGTTTGTCTACTTCTTTTTCTGAAGCAGTTCTCCGTTTGTTTCTTCCCCATTCATACATGACATAATAATTAACCACTACCCCATATTATAAATAACACCCAGAGATACTTATTTCAGACTGATAATCAGATTTTTATTGAATTTATTAATCTATATGTTATGACAACATATCTTTCAGACATGTACTCCGGTAGTCACTCGGTGATATTTTATATCTTTCTTTAAATACTCGGTTAAATGTTCTCTGACTTTCAAATCCACTATCCAGACAAATGTTTGTAATAGAATCACTCGTATTTTCCAAACGATGGCATGCATAGTTCAGCCTTGCATCGTTAAGATATTGATTAAAGTTTCTATGGAATGTTTTGGAAAAGAGTCTGGATAAAACATATTTGCTCACCCCCAGATCTTTTGCCATCTCTTCCAGCGAAAATTTCTTCTTAAAATTTGCTGATATATAGGAAACTGTCTGGTAAATAAGATCGTTGCTCCCCACATTACTCTTTTCTACCAAATTTAATTTTCCTATGCAGCGTGCCAACACAATTTGAAGATATGCCTGTGCAACAGTAATATCCGACTGTTCTGTCTCTAAAATTGCATTTATAACCCTATATACCTCCGGTTCAACCTTTTCCGCTTTGATGATTGGGTATTCAGGAGCCATGGATTGCATGATATCTGCAAATTTGGCTATCGTAAATGGCGATGCAATCAGATAAGTCGCTTTATTTACACCGGGTGTCAGTATCTGATAGTGATGAATAACATCTGGAAATACAAAGCCTATATCTCCTTTTTCCATATGGTATAGTTCCTGTCCGACACCAAGTTCTAATGCTCCACTTGTTACACAAACGATCTCCAGTGCATTATGAAGATGTGGTTCAATATGTTTTGACTTCCTATTTATTGCTATGATCTCCTCTTTTGTGTCAACATATTTTAACTGCATGAAATACTCCCCTTTGCAACATTTGTCTATATCTTCTTTCGATTTGGCAAGCAATCCTTTTACACCTATCTTATAATCAACTTGTAAATAAGGAAAGGAGGAATTGCAAATGAGCAACCTAAAAAAATATCTGAATGGCCTTTTAGTATTCTACACTGAATATTTTGAGCATCCTTACCATGTATAAATACTAAAAGGACTATTTTGTGAAAACTGAATATTTTCTTAAGGCCATTTCACAAAAATGAAGTGGTCCTTTTTTATTTTCAAAATACAGTTCAATCACTTTATATATAGAAAAAAGCACTGTCTCATCAAGCAATGACCAGACAACGCTTTCTCCTGTCAATTCTAATTTATGTCTGATGCATCTGTTACTTCATCTGCAGCAATTTTTTTTTCTGCTTTCAGTTTTTTATTTGCATCTTCTACATTCATTCTTGAAAGTACAAACATAATCAATACATCAAAGATTAACGGAAGCCAAAGATACATAAACTGCATCATATCAAGTGCAGACTGCGGCTGAGTTGCATTTGTTCCGATATATCCACTGAACTCAAGCATCCATCCAACAACAGCGGTTCCAATACCTCCACCGATTTTTACGCCAAGAGAAGTACAAGAGTACATCGTTCCGTCAATTCTCTTTCCCTGTGTAAGATAAGTGTATTCAGAGCAGGATGCGATAACTGCATTCATATCTCCCTGCCATGGTCCCTGACCTAAGGCTGCAAGAGCTGTAAATGCCATCATCAGCGGAACACTGCCCATATATCCTGCAACAACAACAAGTGCTCTACCGATGACTGCTAAGACATAACCTCTTAAGTTCAGTTTATACATACCTTTCCACTTACCAACTAATGTCGGTGTGAAAATCAGGGCAATGATCAGTGGAATATTTACTGCCCATGCAAATTGTCCAAACAAATTCTTATTTTTCAGTACCCATGTCATGTAATAAATGCCAGCTCCAATCATGGCACCATATAACTGCTGTAAAATATATGTTCCACAAATCATCATGTAATATTTGTTTTTGACAAGAAGCTTGAATGCCTGTACCATTCCATACTTTTCATTATCATTCTTTACTTCTCCTTCATTAAGTTCTTCCTCCGGAAGTTCCTTAACAGAAAGTGCTGAAATCGTATTTACGACCAGACCAATGATTGCATAGATAATAGCAACCGTTCTCCATGCCGCAGCATCTCCACCACATTTATCTACAAATCCAACTGTAATCGCCTGAATCAGAAGACTTGTTGAAAATGCAAAAATAAAACGGTAAGATCCCATCTGCACACGCTCTTTGCTGTTCTTTGTAATCAGTGACGTAAGTGCTGAATAAGCAATATTGTTTGCTGTATAAAACACACCATTTAACAGTGTATAAGAAATAAAGAACCATGCATATTTAGCCGTTGTTCCCAAACTCACCGGTACTGCAAAGCAGCCGACCAGCGTAATGGCACAACCAATATATCCGTATAGCATCCAGGGTTTCGCTTTTCCCATTTTACTGTGTGTTTTGTCAATCATTGATCCAAAAAATATATCCGTAAAACCATCAAATAGTTTTGATACGGCAATCAGGGTACCTACGACACCTGCAGCAAGTCCTACTGAGTCCGTCAGATAGACCATCATAAAAGATGTCAGGAACGCATAGACTACATTACCTGCAATATCGCCTGATCCATATCCAATTTTGTTATACCATTTCAAATACTTTTTTTCTTCCATCGAATTTCTTTGCTCCTCATCTTCATCGCACTTAGAATTTCAAGATGTCTAACAGAGTATGATGTCTAATTCTAGTTTTTTCTCTGTTTTTGTCTGATTGCTCTGTATATCCGGACTTACATTACAAACAGACTCTCTTTCCTTGTTTACGGGTTACATGAAACTTTATTATCCCTTTACATACGGTATCAGTGTAAACTGGAACCGGAATAATACATCATCAAATCGGTACTGCTCCAATACAACTGGACCACAACTATTAGAACCAATGCCATTTAATGCGTAGTCAACACAGAATACTACACTATCTGATTCTATTAATTCATAATTATGCGTTTTCTTCTCAAGTTCTTCCTGTGTATAATAAGAAGCATTGAATGAAAATGCCTTTTCTGCGGATGCCACAATTCCATATCGGCTGTTGTTAAGCTCTACATATTCACAATCATAATGGCTTCCATTTTCCTGTGGACGGATATAGTCCTCATGTAAATCCCCTACATCTGCCCGGTACAAACCGTGGCTCGCAGCCTGATGTTTATCACAATAACTTTCCTGTGGTCCCATTCCAAAGTATCTTACAGCTGAAAGTTTTTTTATCCAGGAACATCCTCACACCAAATCTCGGAAGATCCGGGAATTCATCGTCTTTTGTTACTGCAATATCTGCATCAATCTTTCCAGCAGCTTCTATTTTCCATGTAATCGTCACATCAAGAATCTTCTGTACTGTCTCTGCCACAACGGAAGCATGGCTTGTAATCTTCACACCATGTTTTCCCTGCACAACCTCTGTCGTATAGGCTCTTGTGTAAGCCTTATCATAGTGGGCTTTCTTCCATTCAGACTTGATGTACATATCGTTATCTGTTGGAGCTCTCCAGATATTTAATTCCATCGGATGGTTCAAGTATTCCCGCCCTGCGAATTTCATCTCTGTAAAGAGTGCAGTACGTTTGTCTATGGTATAAGCAAATTCACGCCCCTTGATATGAATCTGTGTATCATTTTCATTTACCTGTAATTCAGAGTCCACTACTGTTTTTGATATCCATTTCTCTGCAAGTTTACATTTTGCATCATCTTTACTTACCTCAATTTCATCAAATCCAAGTAATATGTTCTTCATCCAATAATGGTAATTCTTTTTTCAAATGGTAAATAAGTTTTTAAATAACATTTTCCA
>ENA-OQEX01000245-OQEX01000245.1-human-gut-metagenome-genome-assembly--contig:-NODE-245-length-31705-cov-8.149091_pt1 | contig 31705 bp, 43 predicted proteins | sample MGYA00242802_ERZ504649 | MGnify/ENA primary metagenome ERZ504649 (study PRJEB26092, sample SAMD00036194) | human gut metagenome | host: Homo sapiens | study: EMG produced TPA metagenomics assembly of...
GGAGGCGGCACCTCGGCAAAGTCCTCATTCTCGATCCACAGCTCGCGGGTGAAGGCCACCTTGCGGGTGGTGGTGTCGTTGGCCTCGCGGTTGGGGTTGTTGGCCACATCAAAGTACTCAGTCTTGTCCTCCGGGTAGTTGTCTACGATCAGCTTTACGGAGTCCAGCACGGCAATGCGGCGCTGAGCGGTCAGGTCCAGCTCGCTGCGGATGCAGGCTTCCAGCTGGCGCATGTCGATCAGGTTGTCGGATTTAGAAATGCCGGCCTCCCGCACGAAGGTGAAGATGGAGGTGGGGGTGTAGCCGCGGCGGCGCAGGCCGCACAGGGTGGGCATACGGGGGTCGTCCCAGCCGTCCACAATGCCCATTTCCACCAGCTCACGCAAGTAGCGCTTGCTCATGACGGTGTTGGTCATGTTCAGGCGTGCAAACTCACGCTGCTTGGGGAAGGCAGTGCCGAAGATGTTCTCGATGACCCAGTTGTACAGCGGACGGTGGTTCTCGAACTCCAGACTGCACATGCTGTGGGTGATGCCCTCAATGGCATCCTGAATGGGGTGTGCGAAGTCGTACATCGGTAGATGCACCACTTGCTGCCCTGACGGTGATGCTCGGCGTACTTGATGCGGTAGATAGCCGGGTCACGCATGTTCATGTTGGGGCTGGCCAGATCGATCTTGGCACGCAGGGTCTTTTCGCCCTCCTGGAACTCACCGGCACGCATCCGGCGGAACAGGTCAAGATTCTCTTCCGGGGTGCGGTCGCGCCACGGAGAGGGACGGGAAGGCTTGCCGGCATCGGCACCGCGGTACTCGCGCATTTCGTCGCGGGTCAGGTCGTCCACGTAGGCCTTGCCTCCATGATGAGCTTTTCGGCATACTCGTAGCATTTATCAAAGTAGTCGCTGCCGTAGAAGATGCCGCCGTTGGGGTCGGCGCCCAGCCAGTGCAGATCCTCGATGATGCTGTTCACGTACTCCTCACCCTCGCGGGCAGGGTTGGTGTCGTCCAGACGCAGGTTGAACTTACCGCCGTACTGGTTTGCAATGGACCAGTTGATGTAGATGGCCTTGGCACTGCCGATGTGCAGGTAGCCGTTTGGCTCGGGCGGGAAGCGGGTATGGATCTCGCTGATCTTGCCCTCGGCCAGATCAGCGTCGATGATGTCGGTCAGAAAGTTTTTATCTGCCATGTGTTTTCCCCCTGTCAAAGGCACAAAGTGCCTATATATTCCATAATATTATATAATACACTATTCTGCCGATTTCTTCAAGAGAAAACCCTCTCAGTCTCGCATACGCTCGCCAGCTCCCCCGAGAGGGGGAGCTTAACTCCTCCAGTCACCTTCGGTGCCAGCCCCCTCAGAGATGGGGCCCTTGGCAGTACGGTAAAGCTTTCTCTCTTTGCCAAAGGCTCCCTCCCCGAGGGAGCTGGCAAAGCCGTCAGGCTTTGACTGAAGGAGTTCTCCCATCCGAAAAATCCCCAATTCATGTTGTTTTCCACAACTTTTTCCCTATCCCTTGACACCGCCGTGCAAGGAGAGTATATTTTTGCATGGCATACAGCGCATTTTGCCGTGTTTAAAATAGGAGGAACCCCATGAACAGTTTAAAAGAAGCGTTCAGCAGGAAAAATATGCTGAAGAATTTAAATTTCTTCGGTGAGCTGAACCTTGGCCTGATCCTGACGGCGGTCGGCATCGTATACTTTAAAAATCCCAACCATTTTGCATTTGGCGGCACCTCGGGCTTGTCCATTCTGCTGGCAGACCTGTTCCCCCGGATCAACGTGGGCGGCTTTATGTGGATCATCAACCTGATTCTGGTGGTGCTGGGCTTCGTCTTTCTGGGCATCAAGACCATGGGCTGGACGATCTATTCTTCCTTTGCGCTGTCCTTTTTTGTGTCGGTGTGCGAGTGGCTCTATCCCGTCAACGTTTCCATGAGCGGCGATGCCATGCTGGATCTGGTGTTCGCCGTGTTCCTGCCGGCTCTGGGTGCGGCGATCGTGTTCGACATCGGTGCATCCACCGGCGGTACGGATATTGTGGCCCTGATTCTGGCAAAATATACCTCTATGGAGATCGGCAAAGCCCTGATGGTCAGCGATATCCTCATTGTGCTGGCGGCGGCATGGCGGTTCGGCATGGGCACCGGCCTTTACTGCATCCTTGGCCTGATCGGCAAGAGCTTTGTGGTGGACGGTGCCATCGAGAACATCCGCCTGCGCAAGGTGTGCACCATCGTGACGTCCAACCCGCAGCCCATTCTGGACTTCATCATCAAGGAAATGAACCGTTCCGCTACCGTGGAAAAGGCTTACGGCGCTTACACCCACCACGAGCTGAGCGTGCTGGTGACGGTGCTGACCCGCCGTCAGGCCCTGCAGCTGCGCAACTTCCTGCGGGAGAACGACCCCCGGAGCTTTATCACCATCGTCAATTCCAGTGAGATCATCGGCAAGGGCTTCCGCTCCTTTAATTAAAGCACGGCAGGGCCACGCCGCTATTGACGAACCGCTCCAAAAACGATATACTATATTCCGGCGGTGCAGCAGTGCCGCCGGATGCCGGGGTGTTGCGCAGTTGGTAGCGCGCCTGCTTTGGGAGCAGGAGGCCGCGAGTTCGAGTCTCGCCACTCCGACCAGACAAAAATAATCCGAACTTGTTTCCGATAGGAGATGGGGTCGGATTTTTTGTTTTCTTCGGAAAGTTCAATAGAGGTTTCCGACAGAAGCTGAAATCCGAAATCATAGATTGACCGAAACAAATCAAACACTGATTTCAGGAGGACACGATTATGAAGTACGATGCAAGAGCCTGTTCGTTCAACATGGATACTGGCTGTGTGAAGCTGCTGCTCCGGGATGGCAGAAAAATTTCCATCGACTGCACCGGGGTCGAAGATGCGCTGGATGTTACCATTGCGCAGCGGTCTGAACTGGACTACCTCATCTATAATGACCCGCTGGCGTATGCTGAGCTGATTCTGAACGGCGAACCGGGGGAATATTTGAAGAACGTGGCGGGAAGCCACGGATTAGAGGACTAAACACAAAAACAGGGCGCGTCCACCCGGACGCCCCCTGAAAAATCCACACACGATAAGTAAGGCAGGGAGTTCCCCGACGGGAACTTCCTGTTTTTCTTTGGTTGCAATATGAGCCTGTTCCGCCTGCCATGCAGCAAACTCCCGTTGACCTTCCTCGCTGTTCCAGCAGGCAAGGATTGCCGGGTAGAATGCCCGTGCCAGACGTTCGATGGCTTCATCGGGATACGGGGAAAGATTTGTGGATTTTTTCTTCTTGTTCAAACGCACACTCCTCTGATCGTCCCACTGCGGCGAAGTCGGGCGGGAAAATCAGGATTACATGTTATATCAGGCGCAAGGGGCGGAAGTTTTCTACCCTGCACTTGCTTTTGGTGGATTTGTTGGTGACGTATAAGTGCCTTCCGTTATGCGGTCTTTTCTTCTTCAAGGGCTTCTGCAAGAGCCTTTTCCAGATAGGTTTCGATTTCAGTCAGATAGTTAGCAGGCCTCTGCATTGCGAAGCGGAGAACCTTCTGCTTTTCCGGGTCAGTGAAATAACTGGGATTGTTTTTGAGCGTTTTCTTCCATGAGTTTTTCATCATTTCGGTCGCGCGGCTCAAGGACTTGTAAACCTTCATAAACTCGTCCGGTACATGATAGCACCGGAATTCTTCTGTTTGTGGTGTGGGCATGGAAACAGGTTCCGCTTTTTCAGGTTCAAACTCTGCGCTGGCAGATTCCAGTACTTCCAATGCCTCTGGATGCAGGATTTGAGCAAGAACATCTAAACGATGCTCGGCACTTGCCTGCACGAGCTTGGACATTTCTTCGTTCGTGAACTTTACTTCGCCGGAAAAGACTTTCTGCTTGATGCCGGGAGAAAGCGTATCTGCGATGTCGATGCCCCGTGTATAGTGGCTGGCACGGAGAACAGAGGCACGGCTGACACCGTTTTCCTCTGCGATCCGGTCGCAGGTTTTCTTCCCGGAGTGGTGGTTATCATCGTGAGCACCACCACTTTTCTTTGCTAAAGTGTACTGGTTGCCCCGAAAGATTTTTGCAGCTTTCTTCTCGGCTTCGTACTGTTTGCCAATCAGATAACGCTTCTGTTCGGGACTCAAGTTGCGCCGCCCCAACTGATTTTTGCAGATCCATGCGAGGACTTCTTCTCTGCTTTCAAATCGGAGCGGCATGGTGGAGAAGTAAATCTCCGGGTGCTTCTGGAGGATGGCATAACGGTTGTGGCCGTCAACGAGGGTGTTTCCCCAGACGATCAAAGGAGAAAGCAGCTTGCCTTCCTTGAGGATGTTTTCTTCAAGCTGCTTGTACTCATCGTCCGTCAGCGGCGGAATCTGATTCTGGAACTCCGGTCGATTTTCAGATTGATCATACGCACACTCCTTATCTCTCGTGATGCTGCGTCTGTTTTTCCTCCCGGAAGAACAGGGCAACATTCTGTTTTGCGTCTTTCAGTTTGAGCAGCTCGGACTTGGCTTCCTTGTACTGCTCATAAAACTGGGCCTTTTCGGAGGCAAGCGCGCAGTATTCCGCTTCCAACTTGTTCGGGCTGGGCAGGCAGGTGATGTTGTTTGCCTTGAGATAGGCTGCTGCCGCCCGGTATGCTGTCAGTTCTGCACGGTACTGATCTTCAAAGGCTGCGGGGGATTTGACAGCGTTCCGTTTCTGCGTAAGCGGTCGATACTGCTTGTAGGCAGCAGCGTAGCTGCGCAGCTTCTGATTGTCTGCCATGCGGGTTTCGAGGTCGAGCACGACTTCCTTTGCACTGTCGTACTGCGTTTGCAGTTCATCAATGCGCTGGTCAAGTGCGCCCTCGTTGAGCAGACCTTTCTCCTGCAAGAGAATCAAGGTCTGGGCCATGGCTTTGAGGTTATGCTTCTTCGCCCAACGCTCGTAGCCAATGCTCTTGCCCTGCTTCAGCTTCGCCTGAATGTCCACCAGTTTCTGAATCCTGTCGGGCTTGTCTGTTGCGATAGGCTGGATGGTCGGGGCAAGCCGGATGTTCTGAGCGAGTGCGGCGAGCACCTGCTTTTTCTCAAACTTCTTGCTCAGCTTCCGGGCGGTGATGAACTTTACCCGATTGGGCGGGCAGTAGCTCAATCGCCCTCGGCTCTCTTTCACGGCAACGCCGTGTTCCTGCATGAGCAATGCAGAAAATTCCTCGAAGGTGGTAGCCTTCTTCAGAACAGAGTCGATTTGCTTTCGCAGCGTTTCCAGTTCCGTCTGGTAGACAGTCTGTTTAGGCTTCTGCCCCGCTACGATCAGTCGTGCGTTGGCTTGGTCAAGCCGTTTCTGTCCACGCCGCCGCGCCCAGTATTCCCGTTCAGAAACACGGTTGCCTTGTGCTTCCAGTAGGTTGATCTGGTGCAGGTCAGCGCATTCGCACATTTCCGTGACTGCGACACGCAGGTGCCGCATGGTCTGGGCTGTGCTGGAGTGCTTCATGCCCTCACGCCAGTCACGAGGCTTCTGCATATAGGGCTTGCGTTCCACTTCTCGTGTGCGGATGCTGCCGATCACGATGTGGACATGGATATTTCCCGAATGGTTATGCCATCCGGGTGGGTGCAGACGATGGCAGGATGACCGGGAAAGTTTGCTTTACAGAAGTTCAGGCCGAGAGCCTGTGCTTTTTCCATGGTCAAGCCGTTGTCGGCTGCATCTCTGGGGTCAAAGCTGATGATATACTGGTGGCTCTTAATATCATCGGGGTGGTTGTTCTTGTTGTACTTTCGGTTTGCCAGCAGGCAGGCCGTTGCAAACGAGAAATCGCCGCATTCAAGCGTATCCAGAATGTACGAATCCCGCAGCATGGGCCTGCCTTGTTGATCAAGAAGCTGCTTCCCGGTGAACTCATCGTGCTGGTAAATCAGGTACGCTTCGATGGCGGAGTAGTCCGAATTCTTAGAGGCGATATGCTTGAGCGTTGCCATACAGTTCACCAAGAATTTTCTCGGCGTTGAGCCGGAAGGCAGTCAGGTCTGTAAGTTCGTCAAGAAGTTTCGCCCGGAGTTGTTCGGTATCTGCTCCACCGGAGTTGAAGTGTCGTGCGAGTTGGTTCAGGTTTCCGCCCACCTTGCCGCACTGGGCAAGCAGAGTGGAAACGGCGTTCAGGGTTTCTTCTCCGCCGCCGGCAACGACAACCGTGCGCTCGATCTTTGCACTGTGCAGCGCACGGCGGATGAGAGTGGACAGGGAGAGATGAAGGAGTTTTGCGGTATTTTCAAGTTCCAACTTTTCAGTTTCCGTCACACGGAACTTGATGATGTGCGTTTTGTTGTTCGGCGTGTCGTGGCGGTGGGTCGTGCTTTTGTTCATTGAACCTCCTGTCGTCTTGCTAGCTTCTCGGTGAAGCTATGTAAGCACGACACGCCGTTCTTTCGCACCGCAAGGTGCGAATATGAGCAGGGTTTGGGGCAGGCACGCCACAAGATCACTTCGGAAATGCAGATGCATTGAAGAGTGAAGTCCCGATGGAGCACAACATTTTCAAGAATTGAATTTGTGGCCACGGGACGGTTCTTGCCCTCCACCGCTGCGCTCAAAACGTATTTCCGAAAATTGTTTCCGAATTGTTAAGACACAAAAATAAGTAGAGAGTTCCGCTGCTCGTGTATGTTGATCGCCGTTTGACCCGAACGAAGTTCCTGCCCCTGTTTTGCAGCGGCGTTGGCCGGAAAGCCGGTATCACATTCGGACGGCTCATGAAATTTTCAAGGTACAGCTTCCCGGAAAAGAAAAAGACCGCCCACGCAGTACAGGCGAAGGATTTTGTCGGGTGAAACGGCGGCAAAACGATCGGGTGTGTTGTGGGGCGGTACGTTCTTTTGGGGGCAATCACTCACTGAAAGTGGTGGTTATCACGGTGAGAACCACCACTTTTCATAGCAAGCCAACTTTTCAATGCATCGGCAACATCGTTGGCTTGCATATCGCAAATATGAAGTTTCGGTTGAGCCAATTTCTTATCTTGCGATAATGTGATTTGTGACAAAGGGTATCATGGTTTGCAAGGTGCGTCAAGATGGTTTTGAGTATTTTATTGTGGTAAAGCAATAATAGTAGGACTTATAAAAAAAATTGGAAGCTTTCAGCATAGCGGACACTTCCATAAGTTTTTACCCATTCATACTGAAATTTCAAGTCTATGTTTCGGATAAAAAACTGTTCTGCTTTTCAACGTATATCTTCTGCCAGGCACCGCCAGTGGCACGATATACAGCTGGCGTACAGCCGTAGCGCACCTGAAACTTTTTATAAAAGAAGTTCTGGTTGGAATAGCCACACTGGTTGGCGATCTGACTAATAGGTGCTTCGGTGGTCAACAGCAGGAAGGCGGCGCGGGACAGCCGCCCATCCGATACCAGATCCTTGAAGGCACTGCCGGTGCCCTCCTTGACCATGCGAGAAAGGTAATTGGGGTGGAAGCCAAAATGCGCTGCGGTGCTTTCCAGTGTGCAGTCGATGCAGTGGTCATCCATGTATTGCAGCACTTCGGTGAGATAGTTCTTGTTGGATTTGTGGTATTCGTGTTCCTGATTGCCCTGATAGCAGCGTGCCAGCTCGATGAAGATCAGCTCATATAATTCTCCACCGCACCCGCCGTGCAGGTGGTAGGGTCCAGATATTCGCAGAACACACACTCAAACAGATCCCGGAAAATATACGACCGCTCCGTATGAAACAGCAGATAATGGCCGTGATCGTTGCGCTCGTTCAGCGCATTGGAAAGAAACCGCGGCACCGCTCCACTGGCGGCAAGCCGCTCGATGAAGCTTGCCTTGAAATAATTCTGCCCCATCAGGCAGTTGAGCAGGATGTCGTTTTCGCCGGTGGGCAACACCCGGTGCACCACATCCCGGTCCAGAATGATCACATCGCCGGTGTACATCTCAACCGTCTGGCCGTTGATCTCTTGCACGCAGGTGCCGGAGTACACATAGTTCATTTCAATGTAGTTGTGGCGGTGCAGCGGCACCATGCCAAAACGGGTCTGCTTGTTAAAGGCCAGATTGCCTCCCTCCAGCACGCGGGGCGCAATTTTTGGGGAGATCACACCATGCAGATTGGAGGCCGCCTGTTTTTTAGGGGACGGAAAAAACAGGATCTCATCGCTGTTGTCCGCACCCGTCACAACAGTCGCTTCGCCCTCATACCGGAAATTTTTGAAATAGATCAGAGAATCCTCCGGGTGCTCCCGGTAGTGCAGTTCTTTTTCACTGAGGGGAAAGAGCATTTCCCGGAATGCCTCACGCGCCAGCATGGCAGATACCTCCCAAAAGGTTTGATTTTGTCAGTGAGTGTCTTAAACTTTGCCAGTATCGTTCGACGAAAAGTTTGATTTTGTCAGCACCGGAGTTTGCTTTTGAGATTGTGACACCGTGCCGGATACGGTACAATACAGGTACGATTTGGACACAAGCATACAATGAAATGCCAGCTGTGTCAAGTTTTTGTGCGTATTTTGGAAGATGTCAAAGAGAAGGAGAACAAGATCATGGCAAGAAAAGACTACGATCAATTTGCCGATGAGCTGATCGCGGCAGTCGGCGGCAAAGAGAACATTGTCAGTGTGACGAACTGCATGACCCGTCTGCGCTTTGTGCTGGCAGACGAGAGCATCGTCAAGGATGACGAGGTCAAAAAAATCAAAGGCGTGATGAGCGTTGTGCACGGTGCAGGACAGTACCAGATCCCCATCGGTACTTATGTCTCTGACCTGTGCCCCGTCGTCAAGGCAAAGCTGGGCCTGACGGAGGATGCCATGGCTGCCGGCAAGGCCAAGGCCGAAAGCATGCGTGTGGTCAAGAAGGACAGCTTCTTCAACAAGTTCTTCAAGGCCATTTCCGGCTGCATCCTGCCCATGATCGCACCCATGGCCGCCGGTGGTATCATCAAGGGCGTTCTGACCATCCTGACCACCTTCGGTGTGCTCACCAGTGACAACGGCATTTACCTGATCCTGTATGCAGCGGCCGATGCGCTGATGTACTTTATGCCCATCATCGTCGGTTTCTCGGCCGGCAAGGTCTTTGGCATGAATCCTTATACCGCTGCTGTCATCGGCGCAGCGATGCTGTACCCGAAGCTGGCTGCTTTCGTGGGCGCGGAGGAAACGCTTACCTTCTTCGGCCTCAAGGTCACGATGCTGGATTACTCCCAGACCATGCTGCCCATCCTGCTGGCCGTCTTTGTGGCAAGCTGGATCGAAAAGGCTGCGAAAAAGATCATCCCGCAGATGCTGCAATTGATGTTCGTGCCGACTGTGGTGCTGGTCATCACGCTGCCGCTCACCCTGCTGGTGGTCGGCCCGGTCATGGCAGGCGTTTCCAATGCTCTGGCTACCGGTGTCAACGCGCTGTACAATGCGGTGCCTGTGGTCTGCGGCGGTGTTCTGGGCGCGTTCTGGCAGCTGTTCGTCATGATGGGTGTCCATTCAGCCATGCTCCCCATCATCCTCAACAACCTTACCACCCTGGGTTACTGCCCGGTCAACGCCATCTTGGGCCTGACCGTCTGGGCACTGGCTGGTGTGGCTCTGGGCTACGCACTCAAGGTGAAGGATGGTGAGACCCGCGCAACGGCATTCGGCACCATGCTTCTGCGCTGTGCGGCATCACCGAGCCGGTCATCTATACCGTGGCCCTGACCAACTTCAAGCGGTTTATCTGCGCCTTCGTGGGTGGCGGCGTTGCCGGTGTCATCGGTGGTATCCTGGGCATCAAGTTCTACACTTGGGGCGGTGACGGCATCTTCCGTATCCCGTCCATGATCAACCCCGCAGGTCTGGATATCAGCTTCTGGGGCTTCCTGATCTGCGCAGCCATTGCGTTTGTGGTTTCTGCAATCGGCAGTTATGCTGTGACCAGCGCGGACGAAAAAGCGTAATATTTCCCGCATGGCACCTGCCTCTTGCAAAAGGGACGGGTGCTGTGCTATGTTCAGAGTGAGTGAAACGGAAGGAAAGGACCCGAGCATGAAAAGCGTTTGTGATGTCCTGCATGGACAGACCCCCAATGCCCTGTATCCCTTTTTGTGGGTGCATGGCGTAGAGAGTGAAGAAGAACTGCGCCGCGAGGTGCAGAAGATCCGCGAAAGCGGCATCGGCGGCTTCTGTGTGGAAGCCCGTCCGCACAAGGATTTCAACGGTCCGGGCTGGTTCCGGGATCTGGCCCTGCTGCTGGACGAAGCAAAGCGCACGGGTATGGAGATGTGGATCCTGGATGACAGCCACTTTCCCACCGGTTTTGCGGATGGTGCGGTCAAGCGGGAGCACCCGGAGCTGTGCAAAAAGTTTCTCTGCTGCAAAACGCTGGATTATGCCGGCCCGATGGAGAACATGACCGCTGTTCTCAAGTATGCCCTCCGCGACCCGCGTGACAAAATCCTGGCTGTGACCCTGAGCCGCAAAACCGCGTTTGAAACCATTGACCCGACCACAACCATCGACTTGACGGACAAAGTTTATACTTTTGAAGATGCCCGTACGGGGGAGATCATGCTTTCCTCCATGGGCCAGCCGCTGCCCGGCAACCCCAAGGAAGGTCCCTGCGTGGCCGTGGATTTTGACCTGCCGGATGGACAGTGGACTCTGAACGTCATCACTGTCAGCTACAAGGGCGGCGAGAAACAGACGGAAGGCTATCTGAACCCGCTGGATTCGGCGGCGACCAAGGTACTGCTGGATACCGTCTATGAGCCGATCTATGCCCACTTCGGGGAGGAGTTTGGCAAAACGCTGTGCGGGTTCTTCTCGGATGAGCCGCGGCTTGGCAACATCCACGGGGCGGAGGATGCCGCCATCGGCCACAACAGCGCCATGAACCTGCTGGCGGGATGGCATGGAGAACCTGCTGGCCGGAAAGCTGGCCGGAACGGCTCTGACAGACCGTGCTGCCGGGAACATCCGTGCGTTGCTGCCGCTGTTGTTCCTGCACAGCAGCGATGAGAGCGCTCATGTGGCACAGTATACCTATATGGATCTGGTCAGCCAGCTGTACAGCGACAACTTTGATGGTGTTCTGGCGGCTGGTGCCATGCCCACCACTGCGAGCACATCGGCCATACCATCGAGGACAACAATGCCACGGCTCGTCTGGGCTATGGTGCAGGGCACTTCTACCGCGCCATGGCGCATCAGGATATGTCCGGTATCGATGTGGTCATCCAGCAACTGCTGCCCGGTATGGATGAGGGAATGTTCAAGGGCATGCACAGCCCCGGCTGGGACGGCGAGTTTTTTACCTATATGTTGGGCAAGCTGGGGGCAAGTCTGGCCCACTTGGACCCTGCCAAGAAAGGCCGTGCCATGTGTGAGCTGTTCGGTGCCTATGGCTGGGGCGAAGGCAACCGCCTGTGCAAGTGGCTGTCGGACTATATGCTGGTGCGCGGCATCAATCAGTTTGTGCCGCACGCCTTCAACGCGGCACCCTTCCCGGACCCGGACTGCCCGCCGCATTTCTATGCCCACGGCCATAATCCGCAATATCCGGAATTCCGGCAGGTAGCCAACTACCTCAACCGGATGTCCGCAGTGCTGTCTGGCACCCATGTGGCTCCGGTGGCGCTGCTGTATCAGGCCGAAGCCGAATGGAGCGGCGAGTTTATGCTCACCCAGAAACCAGCGGCCCGGCTGGCCCGCAATGGTATCGACTATGAGCTGGTGCCCTGTGAGGTGTTGAAAGCGGACACCGCGAAGGATGGTGCGCTGCACCTGAACGGCATGCAGTTCCGCGCGCTGGTCATCCCGTACGCCGAGGCGCTGCCTGTTGCACTGCTGGAGAATGTACAGCGCTATCTGGATGCTGGGGTCAAAGTTTATTTTGTGGGCGGTCTGCCCATTCGCTGCTGTGAAGGCGGTCCGGCACCGGTACTGGAACATGCGGTCGTCACCACGCTGGATGCGCTGGTGGAGACGCTTACGGCAGACAGTATCCCTGCGCTGCATCTGAGCGCAGCGGCACCATATCTGCGATACTACCACGCTCGGCAGGCAGACGGTGATGTCTACTTCTTCACGAATGAGGGCACGCAGCCGCTTTGCACCACTGTGACTGGTGCAAAGCCCGGTGCAGCCTTTGTATACGATGCCTTTGCCAACGTTGTGACGGCAGCACCGGATGCCTTTGCTCTGACACTGGCTCCTTATGAATCCCGCTGCATTCTGGTGCCGGATGACCCGACTGCATTGCAGGTGCAGGCGGTGGCGGCTCTGCCTGCCGGTGTTCCGGCGGACTGCATTCATTTGACAGCATGCACTGTTTCGCTGGCCGATGCCGACACTGGCTGCGCCGAATATGGTGCCCCGCTCCCGCTGGAAAAACTGCTCTCTCTGCACCGTCTGCCGGGCTGCATCGCGTTTGCAGGCCGGGCACGGTATGCATTCCGCTTTACGCTGAACGAAGCACAGGCCGCACGGCCCGCCGTGCTGGCCCTGACGGCACAGGAAGGTGCAATCGTCCGAGTGAACGGGACGGACTGCGGTGTACGGATCTGCCCTCCTTACCGCTATGCAATCTCCGGTTCCCTGCACACCGGGAGAATTTGTTGGAAATCGAGGTGAACACCACCCTTGGCCGCCGGATGAATGATTTTCTGGGGCAGTATATGCCCACCGAGCCACAAGGCTTGAAGAGTGAAGTAACCATACAGCTGTTCTAAAAAACTATAATCAACGATGCCCTTTGTTACTGACAAGGGGCATCGCTTTGTTTTGGGTAGCTTGAGCGAGCGACAACCACCAGCTCTGCTGGTGGAGAAGAAAATGCTTTAGCTATAAGATTCGAGCGAAGCGAGATGACAAAGAAATTGTCATCTTAGAAGATGCACTTTATGATACTGCTCGTTAGAGCAGTAGGGCAAGTAATGCAGATGAAAGATGCTTGCTCGTGGCCCCTTGCAGGGGCTTTGCTAGTATTATGCCCTTCTAGGGCTTACTCAAGCCACCGGCTCAGCCGGTGGTTTTGACTGTGCGCGTTGAAAAGCAACCTTAAAATGTCAAATTCTTCCCACAGATTTTTCAACAGGATATTGCGGAGCAACTAAGGTTTGACGCATACGATCGTTCTGATTTTTTTCGTAGAAAAGGATGCGTTTTCAGTTTGTCTCGTTATAATTTGGAAAAGGACTTCTTCGGGTCAGAAGCCAGACAGAAAAGGTGGAATTTGATGCTGTTCTTGTCGTTTCTGTTTCATAACACTTTCAGAATGCGACTAAAAATGAGACAGGCCAGCCTCTTTTCGGGCCGTCTATCTCATTTTTTTGGAAAAACTGTTTTACAACAATCGCGCGATATCAGAGATGATCCAGAAAATCAGGAGAGATCCTCGCCATTGGAGGCGATGACTTTCTTATACCAGTAGAAGCTGTCCTTCTTCTCCCGGCTCAGGTCGCCGGTGCCGTCATCAAATTTGTTGACGTAGATAAAGCCATAGCGCTTTGCCATCTCACCTGTGGACGCAGACACCAGGTCGATGCAGCCCCAGGGGGTGTAACCCATCAGATCCACGCCGTCCTTCACGGCCTCGGCCATCTGCTCGATGTGCTGGCGCAGGTAGTCGATGCGGTAGCTGTCGTGGATCTTGCCGTCCTCGCTCTTCACATCGTAAGCGCCCAGGCCGTTTTCCACTACCATCATGGGCAGATGATAGCGATCGTAGATCTCGTTCAGGGTGTAGCGCAGGCCAATGGGTCGATCTGCCAGCCCCAGTCGCTGGCTTTCAGGTAGGGGTTCTTCTTGCCGGTGGCGATATTACCGCCCACGTCCTCGGCGTCCTTGTGGGTGGTGACGCAGTTGGACATGTAGTAGCTGAAGGTGTAGAAGTCCACGGTGCCGGCCTTCAGGATGGCGGCATCCTCCGGCTCCTGATGGATGGTGATGTTGTGCTCGGCGAAGAAACGCTTCATATAATAGGGATACTCACCGCGCACATGCATATCGGAACAGAACCAGTTCATGATCTGCATCTGCTTCTGGTTGGCCACCACGTCGGCGGGGTCACAGGTCATGGGATAGCTGGTGATGGAGCAGATCATGCAGCCCATCTTGAACTGGGGGTAGTTGTCGTGGGCATACTTGACAGCCCTGGCGCTGGCCACGAACATGTTGTGCAGGGCCTGGAAGCGTGCCTGCTCGTCGTTTGGCACATCGGCGGTGGAACCCTCGTATCCCTGGATGGTGCCGGTGTTCAGGATGCCGCCTATGGGCATGGTGCCGGTGTTGATCTCGTTGAAGGTGAGCCAGTACTTGACTTTGTCCTTGTAGCGCTCGAAGATGGTTTTGCAGTAGTTCATGTAGAAGTCGATTAGCTCGCGGCTGGCCCAGCCGTTGTACCTTTCCACCAGAGCGTAGGGCAGCTCGCAGTGGCTGATGGTGACCAGCGGCTCGATGCCGTGCTTCTTGCAGCAGTCAAAAACGCGGTCGTAAAATTCCAGGCCCTTCTCGTTGGGCTCGCTCTCCATGCCAGTGGGGAAGATGCGGGTCCAGTTGATGGAGGTGCGGAAGGTCTTGAAGCCCATCTCCGCAAACAGAGCAATGTCCTCTTCGTAGTGGTGGTAGAAGTCGATGGCTTCATGACTGGGGTACAGGCGGTCCGGGTGGATGTGGGTGGTCACCCACTTCGGGCTGGTGTGGGAGCCGTTGGTACACATATCCGGTACGCTGGGGCCTTTGCCGTCCACGTCCCAGGCACCCTCGAACTGGTTGGCTGCACATGCACCGCCCCACAGGAAATCATCGCGGAAAACACTCATAATCTCTTATTCTCCTTCTTATCGATCAATCGTTTCTTGTTCTTGAAAGGCTCATCACTGTAATTAAGAAAATCAGTCGAGGAACTCCTCGTTCAGGGTCACGCCAAAGTCGCGGGCGATGGCGCGCAGGTCATCATCGGTGATGGTCTGACGGATGAGGCCGCCACTCATGCTCAGCACCTTGACATAGATCTCGGCACTCTTCTCGATGGTGTGAGCCAGACCAAAGGCGATGTCAAAATCCGGGCCGGAAACGAACAGGCCGTGCTGTGCCCAAATGGCTGCCTGATATTTCTTCATCAGTTCGCTGGTGGCCATGGCGATGTCTGCACCGCCGGGCACCATCCAGGGGCAGACGCCCACACCTTCCGGGAAGACCACCGGGCACTCGGTGGCGCTCTGCCACAAAGCACGGGAGAAGTCGCGGTCGGTCAGGGGCAGAATGTAGGTCAGAGCGATGACATTGGTGGCATGGCAATGGTAGATGACGCGGTTTGCGCCGTTCGTGGCCGCCTTGCGGACGCTGTGGTTCATGAAGTGGCTGGGGAACTCGGAAGTGGCTTTGCGCCGCCTTCCAGGCCCCAGACGATGCGCCAGCTGTCGCCCTTGTCGTTGATCTCCACGATGCCGATGCTGTGGATGGGGTCCGGCTCCACATTGCGGAAGAACTTGCCGGAACCGGTGGTGATGAAATACTCCCCGGCCAGGTTGTCGGCCTGCACGCCCATGTTGACCCATTCACCGGGCTGTGCATTGAAGAAGGGACGGCACTCGGCCACTTCCTCTTCCTTCATACGGTAGGTCAGGTTGCCGCCGTTGCGCTCGTGCCAGCCCTGCAGCCAGCCGTCGTTGCACATGCGGATGTAGCCCTTGACGATTGCAATATCCAGAATGCCCATGATAAAATACCTCTCTTTTCTCTCAGCTTATCGGGTGATGACGTCCACCGGAATATTGAAGATCTTTGCCACCTTCAGGATGGTATCGATGTGGCGGCCGGTGGCAGCAGCCATGTGATGGGTGGGGCCTGCCTCGCTCCAGCGGTTGCAGAACTCCCGTGCCCCGCAGGTAAAGCGGGTGCGCATGTTGGTGTCACCAAAGGTGAAGATGGGGCCAGGCTCGTTGACGCCCTCGGCCACCACGAACTTGAAGTGACCGTCCTTGTCCTGCGTGATGCCCAGATAGGTCACGGGGCCAAGGTGCGGATAGAACTGGGTCAGATAGCCGCCGCCGGTCTTGCCGTGGAACACCGGCACGATCTTCATGGTGGGCTTCTTCTCGGAAATGTTGGCATCGCCGGAACCGGAATGGCCGATGATGCAGATATCCTCGTCAAAGTCGATGGAGTACATCTCACTCAGCTGGCCGCAGCCTGCAATGGTCTTGAGGATGGACATGGCCATAGCCACCTTGATGTCACCCTCCACGGCACAGGCAACGCCCTGCTTGATAAGCATGGAGAAGGCCGGGATCAGCATGCTGTCCAGCACACCGGCCTTGCCCTTGGCAAAACCATCGTAATGCGACGCGATGAAGGCGATCTTCTCGTCCTTGACCCACTGCTCAAAGGCGACGACATACTTTGCCATCTCCCAGACCTTTTCCACCGTGCCGCCGCCTTCGATATCGAAGGTATTCAGGATATCCTCTGCCTTGGCACGGATGGCAGCTTCGTCGGTGATGTTGTCGGCGATGGCCCACATCTTTTCCCAGTCGAACTGCTTGGTATACAGCCACATCCGGTTGTAGAGATTCGTTTCGTCGATGTACAGGTCCATCATACCGGGATACGGGCGGCCGATCTGGGCCAGATTGGTGTCGCGGAAACGGCGGCGCACCTGAGCCGCACGGCACCAGTCCTCGATCTCGGCCTGCACCTGCGGGTCGCCGCCTTCTACCACACCGGTGATGACGGCATGACGCTTGCCGGCACGCTCCAGATCGGCCACCATCTCGCCCACGGCACCGCAGGCGTACAATTCACCCAGCCAGGTGGGCGTATCGGTGTTGGCGTAGTCCGGGGCTTTCTTCTTCTGGACGTTCACCAGCACGACCGGGACATCCAGATCCCGCACAGCAGGCAGCATGTTGTAGGAAGTGGCGTAGGTCAGCAGCTGCAGGATCACCAGGTCCACATCTGCAGCGCGGAACTTATCACCCGCCGCCATGGACAGCTCTTTGGTGGTGACGATGCCGCCGTCGATGACCTCCACGGTGTCCGGGATGGTCTTTTTGAAGGCAGCGTACTGCTGCTCAAATTCGGGCACGAGGGTCGGGAACTGGGGCAGGTAGGCACCCAGCGCAATGGCGAACACGCCAACGCGGGCTTTGGTTTCAACCAGCATAATTTGTCCTCCTTAGTGGATGTTCATCTGTATTTTCAGGTTGCCGATGGCGGTCGCCTCAATGGGCAGGGCCACGACCTGTTTTCCGGTATAATGGGCGGTCAGCTCGTTCAGGGTGGCATTCTTGGCGCCGCCGCCTGCAATGTAGAGCTTGTCCCAGTGCTGCCCGGTGACGGCTTCCATCTCACGGTAGGCTTCGCCGTAGCAGTACGCCAGCGAATGATAGATGCAGTTGATGAGGTCAGCGTCCGTGGCAGGCGGTGCACCGGTCTCAGCAAGGGCAGCTCTGATTTCCGCGCTCATATCCTGCGGAGCCGAGAAACGCGCATCGTTCACATCAAAAATGCGGGTGTAGGTGCTGGCCTTTGCCAGCTCCACCATCTCCGCAAAGGAGATGCCCAGCTGCTTCTGCACGCACTGGATGATCCACAAGCCCATGATGTTTTTCAGATAGCGGATGTAGCCCACGCCGCCTTCATTTGTGAAATTTGCTTTGCAGCTTTCTGGAGTGGTGACCGGCTGTGCCAGTTTGACACCCAACAGGCTCCAGGTGCCGGAAGAAAGGAACGGTGCCTCCCCCTGCTCCATCGGGATGCCCTCCACCGCGCTGGCAGTGTCGTGGGTGGCACACAGCACCACGTTGGTCTGCCCGCCCACCTCGGAGGCGATCTCCGGCTTCAGCGGACCCAGCACCGTGCCGGGTGCGGTCAGCGGCGGGAACATGGTTTCCGGCAAGCCCAGCGCAGAGAGGATCTCCGGGTCGTATTCTCTGATCTGGCGTTGACAAGGCCGGTGGAGGTGGCGTTGGTGTACTCACGGGCCTTGACGCCGCAGAGTTTCCAGAGTAGATATTCCGGAATCATCAGGAAATCGTCTGCCTGCGCCAGCCGCCCGGCTTTTTTGTCCGCATACAGCTGATACACCGTGTTGAATGGCTGAAACTGGATGCCGGTGCGCTCGTAGAGCTTCTCAAACGGGAGGATGCCGTGCACCTCATCCAGAACGGCCTGTGTCCGGCCGTCGCGGTAAGCATAGACCGGATAAAGGGGCTGTTCCTTTTTCAAAAGTACGTAGTCCACCGCCCAGGTGTCGATGGACAGGCTTTTGATGGCGGGGTACTTTGCAAAAGCCGCTTTGATGCCCTGTTTCACGTTGGCAAACAGGCTGTCGATGTCCCATTCCAGGTGGCCGTCCACCCGCCGGACACTGTTCGGGAAGCGGTAGACTTCCTCGGTCTGCAAGGTCCCGTCCTCCATCCAGCCGATGATATGCCGCCCGGACGATGCGCCGATGTCGATGGCGAGAAATTTTTCGTGCATAGTGCGCCTCCTTCTGTCTCTTTCCGGTACCAGTATAGCGGCCCGGAAAGGCGGATTCCATCCGCAAAGGTGACGCATTCTTTGTGAAAAGTCCACTCTTGCATCACAGGGTAAAAGCCGCTATACTGGAAGCAGAAAGGCGGGAGAAAAATGCTGACTTACAACATGGATGTGACCCCGGAAAGCATCTGGAAGCGCACGACGCTCAGCGAAGCGGAGCGTGCACAGCCCTATTCCTGCACCGAGGCGGGGCTATTCTATGCACAACAGCGGTTCTCCACCGCCCGCACCGATAAAGAAAGCTATATCCTGTTCTACACCCTCCGGGGTGCCGGTCTCATCGAGCAGGATGGGAACCATGTCGTGCTGGAGACCGGGCAGGCACTGCTGCTCAACTGCCGCACGGCACAGAGCTACTGCACCGCACCGGGGCAGAGCTGCTGGCACCACTACTGGGTGCATCTGGACGGTGCCGGTGTTGCGGCCATGGAGCCGCTGCTTCTGCCGGACAAAAAACTGACCCCGGTCCAATTGACCGGGGTCAGGATGCAGGAATTGTTTGAACTTGTTCTGGAGCAGATGGAGCTTGGCACGGTGGACAGCATGGTGCAGACAGGTCTTGCCCTGCACGAGATGCTTGCCCTCTGTGCACAGAGCCTGTTTGCGCAGGCGGAGATGACCACCAACCGCCAGCTGATCCTGCAGGCGGCAGAGACCCTGCGCAAGAACTACCGGCAGGAACTTTCCCTTGCCGATCTGCTGTCAAGTGCGCACATGAGCAAGAGTTATTTTCTGCGCCTGTTCCGGCGGTACATGGGCACAACGCCGTACAATTATCTGGTCAACTTCCGCATCACACAGGCAAAAGAGCTGCTGGTGCTCACCGACCACAGCATCAGTGAGATCGCACAGGAAGCAGGCTTCGGGGATGCCAGTAACTTCTCCACCCGCTTTGCCAAGGCCACCGGCCAGAGCCCGATGCAGTATCGGAAGAGCACATTAAAGAGCAAAGAATCCAAGTAAAAACACAGCTTGCATTCCCTTGCAAAATATGGTATATACATTATACGAAGAACAGCCTTGAATAAACGTACATTCGTTCAATGATGTGTAAAAGTGAGGTGCTTTCCATGAATGCTGTGATCTACGCTCGCTATTCCAGTGACAACCAGCGTGAAGAATCCATTGAGGGCCAGATTCGGGAATGCACAGCATATGCTGAAAGAAACGGCATTACAGTGGTCAGGCACTATATCGACCGTGCACTTTCTGCCAAAACAGACAATCGACCGGATTTTCAACAGATGATTCGGGACAGCAATAAAAAGTTGTTTGAAATCGTTTTGGTTTGGAAATTTGACCGTTTCGCTCGGAATCGCTTTGACAGTGCAAACTACAAGATGATTCTGAAAAAGAACAATGTCCATCTGATATCGGTCATGGAGCCGATTGCAGAAGGCTCGCAGGGCATTCTGGTGGAGACGCTGCTGGAGGGTATGGCAGAATACTATTCGGCGGAACTTTCCGAAAAAGTCATTCGTGGCCAGACCGAAAATGCGCTGAAAGGCAAATGCACAGGCGGCACAGGAACGATTGGCTATAAAATCGACGCAGATAAGTTCTATCGCATCGACCCGCTGATTTCACCGCTTGTATTGGAGGCTTTTCAGCGGTACGACAACGGTGAAAAATCGTTGAGATCATGAACTACCTCAACGAAAAAGGGGTTCGTAATATGCTGGGTGGAAAGCTGACGTGCAGCAGCATGAACACCATGTTAAAGAACCGCCGCTATATTGGAGAACTTTCTTTCCGGGATATCGTTGTCCCGGATGCAATTCCAGCCATCGTTCCCAAGGATTTGTTTGACCGTGTGCAAAAACGTATGGAGAAAAACAAACGTGCTCCGGCTCGCGGAAAGGCAGATGAGGAATATTTGTTGACCACAAAGCTGTTCTGCGGTAAGTGCGGGGCATTGATGTTCGGCGAGAGCGGAACAAGTGCTACCGGGCGAACCTACTATTATTATAAATGTGCCACTGCCAAAAAGAAGAAAGGCTGTAACAAGAAAACCGTACAGAAGGAGTGGTTGGAAAATCTGGTCGTTCAGGAGACGATGAAGCTGATTCAGGATGATGCAGTGATTGAACGAATCGTTCAGCTGGTCATGGATTTCCAAAATCAGGAGAATACCGCGATCCCTCTGCTGGAAAAACAGCTCCGGGAAGTGGACCGAAAACTGGACAACCTGATGAAAGCAATCGAGGAAGGCTTGTTCACCCGGACGACCAAAGAGCGTTTGGATGCGCTGGAAGCGCAAAAGGATGAACTGACCGCCAAAATTGCTGACGAAAAGCTAAGAAAGCCTTCCTTTAATGCTGACTTCATCCGATTCTGGTTGATGAAATTCAGAAAGTTCGATGTATCGCAGCAAAAGCAGCGCAAGGCACTGATTGAGATCTTTGTGAACGCCATTTTCCTCTACGATGACAGAATGCTGATCACGTTCAATTATAAAGACGGCTCTCAAACCGTCCGCTTCGAGGATACTTTGGCTGCCGATGAATTGGCAGGAAATAGTTCGGATTTGTCCAGCTCTGCTCGATATGACAAAAAGCCACGATGAACCGTTTACAAATGCGGTTTCGTCGTGGCTTTATTTGTTGCCAGTCCCCTGAGATTCGGCTGGAAGATACCTTATTTGTGCGTTACCATCTTAAAAACCGCCCCTGCGCTAAAGGGCAAATGCGCACCCGGCAGCTTTCCGATTTTGTTCTTTTTTTATTTACAAACAGTACCTTGACACCGAAATATCCTTTTTGTAATCTTAAAGAGTATTCTGAATGTAAGTGAATGCCGTCCCGAATCAATACGGTTTTTTCGGGCAGGACGGCAGGAAGTTTCTCCAGCGAATGTCCTGGGGGTGGTACCCTGCTGCCACAGGCAGTAGGGCGGGACTGAAGTTCCGGGCTGTTCGCAGAGAAAACTTCCTGATGGCCTGCCAAGTGAGCGCAAGCTGACGGCAATGGGAAAGGAGCAACTACCAATGGATCATCTGCAGAACGTAATGGGATACTTCGACCAGCAGCAGCCGCTGTGCGCCGAACACGACCGCATCAGCAAGGACCTGTACAAGGAGTTTGGCGTTAAAGCGGGCCTGCGCGACGAAAACGGCAAGGGCGTGCTGGCAGGCCTGACCAATATCTCCGATATCCGCGCCTTCCAGTATGTGGACGGAGTGAAAAAGCCTGCCGACGGTCAGCTGCTCTACCGCGGCTACGACGTGAAAGACCTGATCCGCGGGTCGTCCGGCAGCCGCTTTGCCTTTGAGGAAGCGGGCTATCTGCTACTGTTTGGTGAGCTGCCCACGCAGGAAAAGCTGGAAGAGTTCTGCCGCGTGCTGGGCGAGTGCCGCACCATGCCCACCAACTTTACCCGTGATGTGATCATGAAGGCCCCCAGCCACGATATCATGAACTCCATGGCCCGCAGCGTGCTCACACTGGCATCCTACGACCCCAAGGCCGGTGATCTGGAAATTTCCAATGTGCTGCGCCAGAGCATCCAGCTGGCCGGCATCTTCCCCATGCTGGCCGTGTACAGCTACCATGCCTATAACCACTACGAAAAAGACGGCAGCATGTACATCCACCGGCCGGACCCGGAGCTTTCCACCGCAGAGAACTTTTTGCGGATGCTGCGCCCGGATATGAAGTACACCGAGCTGGAAGCCCGCGTACTAGATGTGGCATTGCTGCTGCACGCCGAGCACGGCGGCGGCAACAACTCCACCTTTACCACCCGCGTGGTCACTTCGTCTGGCACCGATACCTACTCGGCCATGGCAGCTGCCCTGTGCTCCCTCAAGGCCCGCGCCACGGCGGTGCCAACCTGATGGTGATGCAGATGATGCAGAACATCCGCGAAAACCTGCACGACACCGAGGACGATGAAGAGCTGGAAGCCTATCTGAAAAAGCTGCTGCACGGCGAAGCATTTGACCGCAAAGGCCTGATCTACGGCATGGGCCACGCGGTGTACTCCCTCAGTGACCCCCGTGAGGTGGTATTCAAGGGCTATGTGGAACAGCTGGCCCACGAGAAGGGCCGCGACAAGGACCTTGCCCTTTACAACAAGATCGAGCACATGGCCCCGCAGCTGATCGCGGAGGAGCGCAAAATTTTCAAGGGTGTCAGCCCCAATGTGGACTTCTACAGCGGCTTTGTGTACGATATGCTGGGCATCCCCATGGAGCTGTACACGCCGCTGTTCGCCGTGGCCCGCGTGATGGGCTGGAGCGCCCACCGCATTGAAGAGCTGCTCAGCGCAAACAAGATCATCCGCCGGCCTACAAGACCTTGGCGGCACCCACGAATATATCCGCCGCAATGAGCGGGAATAACAGGGAGGATGCATGATGAGCGTGGAACTGAAACATCACCCGGAAGAATGGTTCTTCCTGCACAATTTTGATATCGACAAGGTGTTCAGCACCATCCAACGGGCGGATTACCTGATCTTATATTACATCAAGATGCAGGCCGAACAGCACCCGGACAGTAAGGTTTATCTGGCTGACCTTGCTGCCGTGATGGGCCTAAAGGTGACAGAGCTTTCCAAGGCCGTTGAAAAGCTGCAGGACAAGGGCTTTGTGGCATGGAAGACCGACCGTGAAGCGGGCCGCACCTATGTGGAGCTTTCCAGCAAGGCTGTGGAGCTGATGGCGGAGGAGCGCGCGTTCATGCAGCGCTGTTACGCCCGCCTGCGTGCAGAGCTTGGCGACGAAGAACTGCATCGTGCAGTAAGCACCATGCAGAGCGTGACGGCCATCCTGAAGGATGAACGGGAACACAGCGGCGTATAAAAACAGCCTCAACGAAAAATGAGATAGACTTCCCCGAAAGGGGTTGCCTATCTCATTTTTGTTGTAAACTGAGGTTCCCGGATCAACAAATAAATTCTACTGAAAAAAGCCAGAGCGGCTATTTTAAATCCTTTACCGGATCAGGTTCACAAACACCGGGCAGAGCACTGCGGTCAGCACACCGGCCACCGCAATGGAAAGGCCGCTCATGGCACCTTCCACCTCGCCCATCTGCAGAGCTTTGCTGGTGCCCACGGCATGGGCCGAAGTTCCGATGCCCACGCCCTTAGCGATGGGGTCGGTGATGTGGAACATCTTGCACACCGTCTCAGCCAGCAGCGCCCCCACGATGCCGGTAACAATGACGATCGCACCGGTCAGGGCAGCAATGCCGCCCAGCTCAGCGGCCACATCCATGCTGATGGCGGTGGTCACGGATTTGGGCAGCAGGGTGGCATACTGCTCACGGGTCAGGTCCAGCGCCAGTGCCAGCGCCAGTGCGCTGCCAAGGCTCACCAGCGTGCCCACCGAGATACCCGCAATGATGGCGGCGGCATTCTCTTTCAGCAGGTCGATCTTTTCATACAGCGGAATGGCCAGTGCCACGGTGGCGGGCAGCAGCAGATAGTTCACCGGTGCCGCGCTGGCCTTGTAGTCCGCATACGGGATGTTGCACACCGACAGAAAGATGATCACAAAGATGCTGCCCAGCAGCAGCGGGTTAAAAATGGCTTTGCCTGTCACCTTATTGATAAGGGTGCCCAGTGCAACGCGGCCAGCGTAAGCAGAACGCCCCATGCTGCGGAGCCGGACAGAAAATCATTCAGCAGCTGCGTCATTGTCAGCCTCCTTTTTCTTGCGGCCGGTCAGGGCCTGCGTGGTCTTGCCTGCACTCACCATCACCAGCACAGTGACCGGGATAATGGCAACGAGGATGGGCAGCAGCATCTCGCCCATCTCTGCCCACAGTTCCATCACACCGGCGGCAGCGGGCACGAACAACAGCGGGAAGATGCCTGTGAGATAGGTTCCCACCTCTTTCACATCGTCCAGCTTTACCAGCTTGAAGTTCAGCGCTGCCAGCAGCAGCACCAGACCGTAGACGCTGGCCGGGACCGGCAGCGGCAGCACTACATGAAGGATCTCGCCCAAAAAGCAAAACGCAAGAATGCGCGCGAACTGAAAAATATATTTCGTAGTAAAGTTCCCCTTTCCTCGATCAAAAGCGTAAATGGACACATCAAGGGTAAAGTATACCGCAGGAGCCCCAATCCATCAACCGTGATTCTGGATAAGAAAAATTGCACATTTCGCCGAGAACTGTGCAAAAAAAGGCGCGCCGGTCAAGCCGGTGCGCCTTTTTGCATGTTATCAGAAATACCGTCAGATCACATAATCATTCCCAGCCTGATCAGGCCGGGCGAGATCGGCCAGCGTGATATTGCCGAAGTAGTTGGAGATCAGATCGTCCAGCCCCTTCCACATCTCGTAGGTGCGGCAGTTTGCCATGCGGGAGCAGGGGGTCGCATTGGGGGTCAGGCAGCTCACCGGCGCAAGGCTGCCCTCGGTCAGCATCAGGATCTCGCCCACGGTGTACTGATCCGGCTGCGGGTGAGCCGGTAGCCGCCGCCCTTGCCGCGCAAGCCCTCCAGAAAGCCGTTCTGCACCAGCACCTTAAGGATGTTTTCCAGATATTTTTCCGAGATCTCCTGCCGGGCAGCGATCTCCTTGAGAGGGACATATTTTTCAGACTGATGCTCGGAAAGGTCGATCATCACGCGCAGTGCATAGCGCCCTTTGGTGGACACGATCATAATAGTGTACTTCCTTTGTTGGTTATAGATTGAGTTTTTAACCTATTATACAACAGGGTAAATAATATTTCAATCCCACTTTTTTCAAAAAATCCATTGACAACCGCACAGAACGGGTCTATAATACCATCAAACCCACAAACAATGTTGGTATAAAGGTTTTGGAACCAGGTCGTCCCGCAGGGCACATGTGCCCATAACTGTATCAGAGAGGAAACTACAATGAGCAAGATTTATACTGCCGCAGATCAGCTGATCGGTCATACTCCGTTGCTGGAGCTGACCCACATTGAAAAGGAGCAGGAGCTGCCTGCCCACATCATTGCCAAGTTGGAATACTTCAATCCGGCCGGTTCTGTCAAGGATCGCATCGCCAAAAAGATGATCGATGATGCCGAGGAAAAGGGCCTGCTGAAGGAAGGTTCCGTGATCATTGAGCCTACCTCCGGCAATACTGGCATCGGTCTGGCCGCTGTGGCAGCCGCCAAGGGCTACCGCATCATCATCGTGATGCCCGAGACCATGAGCGTGGAGCGCCGCCAGCTGATGAAGGCTTACGGTGCAGAGTTGGTGCTGAGCGAGGGTGCCAAGGGCATGAAGGGTGCCATTGCCAAGGCCGACGAGCTGGCAAAGGAGATCCCGAATTCCTTCATCCCCGGCCAGTTCGTGAACCCGGCCAACCCTCAGGCCCACATCGAGACCACCGGCCCCGAGATCTGGGAGGACACCGACGGCAAGGTGGATATCTTTGTGGCAGGCGTGGGCACCGGCGGCACCGTGACCGGCGTGGGCCAGTACCTGAAGAGCAAGGATCCGAACGTCAAGGTGGTGGCTGTAGAGCCTGCTTCCTCTCCTGTGCTGAGCAAGGGCACCGCAGGCGCACACAAGATCCAGGCATCGGCGCGGGCTTTGTGCCGGACGTACTGGACACCAAGGTGTATGACGAAATCATCGCCGTGGAGAACGACGATGCCTTTGCCACCGGCCGTCTGATCGGCCACAAGGAAGGCGTGCTGGTGGGTATCTCCTCCGGTGCTGCTGTTTATGCTGCCCTGCAGCTGGCAAAGCGCCCGGAGAATGCCGGTAAGAACATCGTGGTCCTGCTGCCCGATACCGGTGACCGCTACCTGTCCACCCCGCTGTTTGCAGACTGATCTTTCAAAAAGCTCACTTCTCCCGTTCTGTGACTTCACAGGATGGGAGTTTTTTGTTACAATATCCCTATCAAACACTTTGGAGATTTGCCCATGAATTACTATGCTGCCCCCATGGAGGGCCTGACCGACCGGGTGTGGCGGCAGGCACACCAGAAATGGTTCGGCCCTGCTGGCAATGCCGACCGCTACTATGCCCCTTTCATCTCCCCGCCGGAGAACCGGGTTCTCATTAAAAAGAAGATGGCCGAGCTTGCCCCTGCGGCAAACCCCGGCGCACCGGTGATCCCGCAGCTGCTGGCAAAGGACGGCGAACTTGCCGCATGGATGATCGGCGAGCTGCGCGGCCTTGGCTACACCGAGGTGAACCTGAACCTCGGCTGTCCTTCCGGCACCGTCACCGCCAAAGGCAAGGGTTCCGGGATGCTGCGCGACCCCGTCAAGCTGGACGCTTTTCTTGCCGCCGTATTTGCCAATGCGGAAGGGCCTATCTCGGTCAAGACCCGGCTGGGCGTGGAAAAGCCGGCAGAATTTGCTGCCATTCTGGACATCTATAACCGGTATCCCATCTGTGAGCTGACCATCCACCCGCGTGTGATGCGCCAGCTCTACCGCGGGCAGGCCGACCGTGCCGCTTTTGCTGCCTCCCTGCCCGGGTGCCGGATGCCCGTGTGCTACAACGGCGATGTGACCACCGCTGCGGACCTGCACACGTTGGAAGCGCAGTATCCGCAGCTGTCCGGCATCATGGTGGGGCGCGGCATCATTGCGGACCCGGCGCTCTTCCGTGAAGCACGCGGCGGCGCACCGGCCGCACGGGAAGAGCTGCGCGGATACCTTGACGACCTCTACCACGGATACTCCGAACTGTTCGGCAGCGCCGGGTGCGCGGTGAGCCGCATGAAGGGACACTGGTTCTACCTCATCCACAAGTTTGAGGGGGCCGAAAAGCTGGAAAAGCAGCTGCGCAAGGCGCGGGAACCGTGGGAATATGAGGTCGTCGTAAACCAGATCTTTACGCTGCCGTTCCGGCCGTGACGGTTGGAATGGCCTCCGTTTCGCTCTGGCCATCTTCAGCGAAAATTTTATTTTATATAGTTGCAATTCAGAAAGATCTGCGGATTTTTCTGAATTGCGTTTTCACCGGAGGGGCTGTAACGGTAAACGGCATCTGCATTCTATTATGAAAAAGCCCCGCCATCATAGCGACGGCGGGGCATGAGCAGACAAGCGATATCAGACGTTCAGATAACTGCGCAGCATGGCCTGCAGCAGATCGTCACGATCCACCTTGCGGATCATGGAACGGGCATTTTTATAGGTCGTGATGTAGGTGGGGTCTTCGGACAAGATATAGCCCACCAGCTGATTGACCGGATTATAGCCTTTTTCCTTTAAAGCATCGTACACCTGCTGTACGATCTCATGGATCTCATAGTCCTTTTTGTCGTGGATCGAAAAAAATAGCGGTCTCGCCACTCACGGAATACACCCCCTTAGGAAGAACTACATTCATTGTACACGAATTGCGAGGAAACTTCAAGCTAAACAGACCGGATTTGCACAGTTTGCATAAAATTTCCGGTCCTGATTTTGCAGGCTGACGGCCTGCACCGCCGCAAATGCGGCAGAAGGAGGGCCTTTATGCTGTATGGCATCGGCTGCGACCTGTGCGAGATCGCGCATCTGGAAAAAAGCCTTACCGGCGCACACGCTGCAGCTTTATCCGCCGGGTGTACGGCGAGGCCGAACGCGCTGCGCTGAGCCTTGACGAACCACTGCCCGCCGGGCGCAGCGCCGCCCACCGGCTTGCCAGCGCCGCAGCCAACTTTGCCGCCAAGGAAGCCTTTTTAAAGGCGGCAGGCACCGGCCTGCGGGAGCCGTTCTCCCTGTGTGAGATCGAGGCTGTCCGGCTGGAAAGCGGTGCACCTGCCTATCATTTTTCCGGCCAAACGGCGGAATGGATGCAGGCCCATGGCCTTGCCGCCCGGCTTTCTCTGAGCCACGAGGGCGGCATGGCGCTGGCCTTCTGCATACTGGAAACTCTATAAGCCTTTGTGCATACAATGGAATATCCCCTGCGCTGCATAACCGGCGCGCAGCCGGCTCATACTGAGATCAGACGAAGATGCGCCGGACGCATCACATAAGCGGGGCGCATCCTCCAAATGCAGGGAGGGAGATTCCATGGAGGTACACAGAGGAGAAGTTTTTTACGCAGATCTTTCGCCGGTGGTGGGGTCGGAGCAGGGCGGCGTGCGCCCGGTACTGATCGTGCAGAACGAGATCGGCAACCGGCACAGCCCTACCGTGATCGCTGCGGCCATTACATCCCGGCTGGACAAGGCCCGCCTGCCCACCCACATCAATATCCGGGCAGCGGATACCGGCCTTGCCAAGGACAGCGTGGTGCTGCTGGAGCAGATCCGCACGCTGGATAAACACCGCCTGCGGGAGCGGGCCGGGCAGATCACGCCGGAAGATCAGAAACGTGTGGATCAGGCTTTGGATGTAAGCCTGGGGCTTACTTCATATTAAGGGGCTGTTGCAAAACAGCTCTCTGAAAAGATCATGCACAAAACCCGGAACTTTTTCGGCCAAAACGGCTCAAAAAGGCTCCGGGTTTCTGATTTTACGCTGTTTCTTTGTGCAAGCTGCGATCGTTTTTTCATTTTCCAGCTTAATTTTTTTGAAAAGGCGCGCGAAGGCTGGTTATTCCCGCCAGAAAATGCTATACTTTTCTGTAGAATGGTTGTGCTGTCGTGTGCAGCATATGCAGGTTTTATGATGATATCGGAGGGCTGATTATATGATCATCCAGAGCAAAAAAGTATGGATCGCCGACCAGTTCATTTCTGCCGCAGTCGAGCTGGAGCAGGGCAAGATCACCGGCATCTTCCCCTATGGTGAAAAGCAGGCCGATGTGGACTATGGCTCCAAGCGCATCGTGCCCGGTTTTATGGATATCCACTGCCATGGTGCCTACGAATTCGACACCAACGACGCAAAGCCGGAGGGCCTGCGCTACTGGGCAAAGCATATCGTCTCTGAGGGTGTGACCAGCTTTCTGGCCACTACCGTCACCCAGAGCGTGGAGGTGCTGACCAACGCCGTGGCCAATGTGGCCGACGTGATGGAGGGCAGCTACGAAGGTGCCGAGATCCTTGGCATCCACTTTGAAGGCCCCTACCTCGATATGAAGTACAAGGCGCACAGCCTCCGGAGTACATCGCAAAGCCCAGCGTGGAGCAGTTCAAGCACTACCAGCAGGCAGCACGCGGCCACATCCGCTATGTGACCCTTGCACCGGAACACGACGAAGGGTTTGCACTGACCCATTACCTGACCGAGCACGGCGTGGTGGTCAGCATCGGCCATAGTGCCGCCACCTATGAGCAGGCCGTGATGGCCTATGCCAACGGTGCCCGCTCCATGACCACGTGTACAACGGCATGTCCCCCTTCGCCCACCGCGCCAACGGTCTGGTGGGCGCAGCCTACCGCATCCGCACCATGTACGGCGAGATCATCTGCGACGGCTGCCACTCCACCCCTGCTGCCCTGAACAACTACTTCATGAGCAAAGGCCCGGATTACGCCATCATGATCTCGGATGCACTGATGGCCAAGGCACCCCCATTGGCAGCGAGTACATCTTTGGCGGCAACCATATCACCATCTACCCGGACGGCAGTGCCCATCTGGACAACGGCACGCTGGCCGGTTCCACTTTGAACATCAACAAGGGCCTGCGCATTCTGGTGGAGGAGGCATGGTGCCCTTCAACTATGCACTGAACGCCTGCACCATCAACCCGGCGCGCTGCCTGCATCTGGATGACCGCAAGGGTTCCATCCAGATCGGCAAGGATGCCGACCTTGTGGTGCTGGACGACAACTACGATGTGCTGCAGACCTACTGCATGGGCAAGGCCCAGCTGTAATTTCTGGCTGACGCGAGCAAAGGATGTGTTAAACCCGTTATGATCCAGATCGCCTTCTGCGACGATGACCAGACAGTTCTGGACCAGCTCTCTGCCCTGCTGGAAAAATATCGCGCCCAGCGCTGTGTCCAGATCCAGTGCACAGTCTTTCACAGCCCGCTGGATCTGCTGGCCGAGATCGAAAAGGGCACCCGGTACGATATCCTGTTTCTGGATGTCATCATGCCGGCCGAAAACGGCATTACCGCCGCCAAGGAGATCCGGCAGTACGATAACGTCGTCAAGATCATCTTTCTTACTTCTTCCGCCGAGTTTGCAGTGGAATCCTATGTGGTGGGTGCCTATTTCTACCAGATCAAGCCCATCTGGGAGGACAGCTTTTTCCGTCTGACGGATTCGGTGATCGCCGAGTGCCGCCGCGCCGACCAGCGCAGCCTGATCCTGCGCTGCAAGACCGGCATCTCCCGCATCGATCTGGACCAGCTGCTCTACTGTGAAGTGCTGGGCCGCACTGCAGGATGCCACTGAGCTGGTCGTCACCCTGCCGCTGCTGCTGGCACTGGTGCACTGGATCGCGCCTTCGGTGCGCGCGCTGTCGCACTCTTCGCTCAAGCTGCAGCTGCAGTTCGGCGTGGACGGCAGCGCAGGTTTTTACCGCATTGAAAAGTCCGGCACTTTGCTCCGCCTGAAGGCCGAATAAAATCACAGTGCGCATTCGTTCCACCTTAATACGCAAAACACCCCTCGCTTCCGCAGCAGGAAACCGAGGGGTATTTGTTATGCTTTATTTGTGTTATTTGTGTCAGTTCAAGCCCTTACGCGATCACTTGCGGGGATTCTTGATCGCAGCCTGGGCGGGCGATAAAATTGCAGAGTTCTCCTTTCCAGAAATATCATTTCACTTTCCGTTGCGCCCGTGGTTCTTTTTTGTAAGCCCCGCGTATGCGGGGAAAAGCCATTCCTACCTAAACAGCACGTTCCTGAACCTGGGATCACCCCCGCGTATGCGGGGAAAAGGCGCACCATTCCGCGCCGGCGCTCTGCCGCTCCGGATCACCCCCGCGTATGCGGGGAAAAGGTTAGCACAAAGAAGATTCTGAACAGCTACCTGGGATCACCCCGCATATGCGGGGAAAAGTGGTTTCTTCCTTCTCGATCAGTGCGTGATAGAGGATCACCCCCGCATGTGCGGGGAAAAGCCGCGAATACCGGGTATCAGACGAACGAAGTTTGGGATCACCCCGCGTATGCGGGGAAAAGAAGCCAGCCGGAAGCTGAGAGGGACGCTTAAAGGGATCACCCCGCGTATGCGGGGAAAAGTCAATGTAACAGTAGTTGTACTGCGGGGAAATGGGATCACCCCGCGTATGCGGGGAAAAGCCCGACAGGATTCTGTGGGAGCACTGGAAGGAAGGATCACCCCGCATGTGCGGGAAAAGCCTGAGCGGCTTTTGGAGCTGGTGACAGGAG
>ENA-OQEX01000246-OQEX01000246.1-human-gut-metagenome-genome-assembly--contig:-NODE-246-length-31504-cov-8.787265_pt1 | contig 31504 bp, 31 predicted proteins | sample MGYA00242802_ERZ504649 | MGnify/ENA primary metagenome ERZ504649 (study PRJEB26092, sample SAMD00036194) | human gut metagenome | host: Homo sapiens | study: EMG produced TPA metagenomics assembly of...
TAAGACCTTTCTTAACCTGATGTCAAGCAATTGTGCTTGTTATCTCTTTTCCGGTCACAATCTTCATGGAAATAATTCTGTTGTGTGAATGAGCTCCCTCTCTCGTATAGGCAAGTGAGCCGTCATCAATTTCTCGCAAAATCTGCTCCGTATGAAACAAGATCCTTAACCACCTCAGGTGATGAGTTTATCATTATCCCAACCGACTCCTTGTCATTCTCGTAGTGGCCGGCTTTAGAGTATCCTCAAAAAAGCTGTCGAAATCGGACTGCTCTTTAAGCATGCACATGCCGCCCTGCGCCAGAAATGAATCATTGCTCTCAAGATCTGACTTTGTTATCAGTGTAATTCTTATGTCTCTTGGAAGCTTAAGCGCACAATAAAGACTGAGCAGCCGCTTCCCACAATAAGTACATCTGTATTCATAGTATGTTACCTCTTTTATTTACCTGCATCCACCGATGTAGCCGCTTCTTTAGCAACATCCTCCAGGATGCGATTTACTGTAATGGGCGTATTATAACACTAAAATTTACAGCTGACAAGACACCTGTAAAACTTTTGTGTTGACAGCTGGTTTACAGCTAAGTATAATGACAAGTAACTTATTTATTTTGGCCGGTTTTTTATGTAAAATCCAAAATGGGCTTACATTGATATAACTGTGCTTCAATCACACTAGGAATTTCAAGAGGTATATCATATTATGATGACAACAAGAGAATTACAGGATGAGATTATCCGATTAAAGAAGGAAAATGATATCTGTATATTAGCTCACGCTTATCAGAGTCACGAGATACTTGAGGTTGCCGACTTCACAGGTGACTCATATGGACTCAGCAAGCAGGCTGCCACAGCACCACAGAAGAATGTGCTCATGTGCGGTGTCCGCTTCATGGCAGAGACCTGCAAGATTTTATCTCCTGACAAGCATGTATTTTTGTCAAACAGCGCAGCAGGCTGTCCTATGGCGGAGCAGCTCGATGTAGAGCTCTTACAATCGTTAAAGGATAAGAACCCTGACTATACAGTGGTTGCCTACATAAACACCACATCAGAGCTTAAAACCATATGCGATGTGTGCGTCACATCTTCATCCGCTGTAAAAATTGTTAAAAATATTGACAATAACAAGATTCTTTTCATCCCTGACTGCAATCTTGGCGCATGGGTTGAGGAACAGGTTCCGGAAAAGACCTTCAAATTTGTACATGGTGGCTGTCCTACTCACCTGCGCATGTCAATAGCAGATGTTGAGAGAGCAAAAGCGGCTCATCCTGCTGCAAAGCTTCTCGTACATCCGGAGTGCCTTGCTGAGGTTTCAAAGGCGGCAGACTATATCGGTAGCACCACCGGCATCATTGACTATGCTAAAAACAGCACAGACAGGGAATTTATCATCGGAACTGAAAACAGCATACTGCAGCACTTACAGTATGAGTGCCCTGAAAAGAGCTTCTATCCGCTCTCAAAGGACTGCGTATGCCACAATATGAAGCTCACTACCCTGATGGATGTATACAATTGTGTTAAGGGAGCAGGCGGAGAAGAAATCATACTGCCTGACGATATAAGAACAAAGGCCAAGGCCTGCATAGATACCATGCTCACACTTGGAGAGTAATTTAATTGCAATATTAAAAGACCACAGTTCATCTGTTTTGATGCCCTGTGGTCTTTTTTAATACTCCTTATTTCACATCCGTCTAATTGAATCCGACAACCTTCTGTGACAGCTTATACGCACCGATAGCTACCTTTCTGCCTCCCTTGCCCGGCAGATTCATTATCTGTCCCATGACACCATGGCGCAGCTTCTTGTAGGTTTCTTCATCGTGCTCCTTCATGTATGCCCACAGCTCATCCTTCTTAGCCATGTTCTCATCGGTGCCTGAGATAATTGCCAGAATAGTAGAAATAGTCGTGATAATCTCCAGATAGCTGTACATATACTTCCTGCACATCTCATTTGTTATCTCATGCAATTTGACATCGTCAAACATAATCTTATTTACACGAATCTGCTGGTCAATACGGCGTATCATCACCTGCTCATTGACCGACTGGTCATCGCGACCGATAAAATATCTGTAGAAGTCCACATCCAGATAGTACATCGTGCGCACATACGGAAGCGGCTTATATACATAGATATTATCCACATAAAATGTATGCTTTGGCAGCTCAAGTCCACAGCTTCTCAAAAGCTCTGTCCTGTATATTACCGAATGCATCAATATGTAATGCCCCTTATAAATATGCTTTATATCACTCCAGGTAAATATCTCATTGCGCGGAAAGCCGGTCTGACGCATAACCTTTTTACGCTTTGCTCCCTCTTTCTCGTAGACATAGTTGGCAAGAAGCATATCAATCTGTGTATTCTCCTGCTCAAACTCCCTTAGCTTGTCCAGTATCTTCTTGTATGAATCCAAATCCACCCAGTCATCGCTGTCAACGACCTTGAAATATTTGCCTGTGGCATTTTTGAGACCTGTGTTTACAGCCTCTCCATGTCCACCGTTCTCCTGGTGTACAGCCTTTACTATGTCAGGATATTCGGCTGCATATCTGTCAGCTATCGCTGCTGTCTCATCCTTTGAACCGTCATCAACAATAATTATCTCCACATCATCTCCACCCGGCAGGATAGACTCTATACAATGCTCCATGTAATCCTTTGAATTGTAACATGGGATTGCAAAACTTAATAATTTCATCTTTTTCCCCTTGTAAAAAAATAATATCGCTGTTTGATTATGCATAAAATTTTATCCTATATGCAATAACAAATACCGATACTATAATTATACACAAAATCATGATATTGTCTAATGATTTTTATGGTACCTTAGGACTACACAGTTTGTTCATATTTTGTTTACAGAAAAGTGAAATTCAAAACACACGGTTTTCACAATTAATTTGTATACTGATATCATAAACGAAAGATACATAACAAAAGCAACAAAACATATTAATTACGCAATACTCATACTAATCTTTTTCATATATAGCCGATGCAAGCCACATGCATCGGCTTCCTCTTTTTAGAGCATTAGATTATTTCTATCAGCTTCTCTTTATCTTACGTGAAGCCGTCTTTTCAAACTCACTCTCCCTTACTTTAAGGCTATAGATACGCTTGTACGCAGGTGCATTCACATTGTACTCATCGATAAGCACCTGCAGAGCCGGCCTTATATCGATGATACCTGCATTTTGAGCATACTCGCTGTCCGGGAAAATCTCAGCTTCAATCACTCCTTCAGACTCACGCACTATGATTTCCTTTATGAGATGATTTACGCTCAGAGCGTTTTCAAGCTCCTCCGGTGACACATTCTCACCGTTTTTGGTGATAATCAGATTCTTTCTTCTGCCGGTCAGATAAATATATCCATCCTCATCCACATAGCCCAAGTCACCCGTGTGAAGCCAGCCGTCCGACAGTGTCTCCTCTGTCTCCTTTGGCATCTTATAATAGCCCTGCATCACACTTGTACCGCGGACTAAAAGCTCACCGTCAACTGTTTTTGCCTCACAGTTTGGCATCAGCTTGCCTACAGAGTTTTTGCGGATATCCCAGCTTAGATTTGTGCTTATGACAGGAGAACACTCCGTCATGCCATAGCCCTGCAATATAGTGATACCAAACTCTGCAAATAAATCAACATAATCAGGATTTAGGTACGCACCTCCACTGCAGATTGTATGAAGCCTCTCTCCAAATATTTTCTTACGGACCGGCTCTGCAGGAAGTCCTGCTGCCCTTACCTCCTCAAGCTTTCTGGCAAATGCCTCAATCATGAGAGGCACCATAAGAATCATATCGGGAGCAAAAAGCTGTATGTTTTTTGCCATGCGCATGATGGAATCATTGATGCATATTACCGAACCCAGTGAAATTCCTTTCAGAATATCCATGCTCAGACAGTATGCATGGTGTATCGGAAGCACAGACAAAATTACCGTGTGAGGTCCAATTTTCATGTCAAGGCATGTGGCATTTTCAGCCAGGTTGTTCTGCGTCAGCATGACTCCCTTGCTCTTTCCGGTGGTTCCGGACGTAAACATGATAGTGCAAAGCGCATCCTCTGCCACGGCAGACTCGTAGCTTCCCCTATTGTCATCTATAAGCCCTTTAAACGAAAGCACCTGTGGACAATGCTCTGTACTGTTCATAGACACATACACATTTATACCATGACAGCTTTTAGCTGCGGCCTAAGCCACATCCGAACGTGCCTCATCAAATATAAGCATCCTCACATCGGCTCTGTCCAAAAGCTCACATATATCCGCTGCCGGAAGCGATGCATCGATTGGAACCGCAACACTTCCGCTTTCTGTGATTGCCAGATAGGATACTATCCACTCATATGATGAAGGGCCTATTACAGCGATATGCTGCCCTTTTTTGCCAAGCTTTTCGATGGCATTGGCAAAGCTGTCTGTGTCATTCTTAAGCTCACTGTAGGTTCTTGACTCTATCTCATTTTTGGATTTCTTCCATCTTATCGCGTCATCCGCGCCGTAAGCTTCATTTGCATATGAAAGAATATCCGGAATTGTGTGAAATAACATATTTTCTCCTATCTGCGCCCATTATGCGTCTTTTAATGTCTCAAGATAATCGATTGCTTCCTGTACTGTGCGGATTTCTGCAGCCTTTGTCTGCTCAATCTCCACATCAAAGGTATCCTCTATCTCCCCGAGCATGCTCATGAAATCAAATGACGTGAAGCCCAGATCCTCCATAAAACGTGACTCTTCGTGCACATCTGCCGGCTGAACATCAACATAATTACAGATAATTTTCACTAATTCATCAAACATAATAATCTCCTTTTACCTAATACGTTTCCTAATCCACTACACTAATTTAATGATTTCGCCTATTGTAAGCTCAGGGTTTTCTGCACCCTTGAACATGATTTTGCACAGGTAATAGTACATATACTCAAGCTGCTTTCTTGAGACTGCCTTGACCTGATGCTCGAAACTGAAATCCAGTCCGTTGTCCTCCGGACGGTGCATTACCGTTAGATACATAGCCTGTGTAGTCATGCCGTTCGGGTACCACTTAGTCTTGTATTTTATATCTCCCAGGTCGTTTAAGCCCTTTTCCTTTAATGTCATAGGCTGATATGTAAGCGACATCGGCTCATATGTAAGTCCCGCCTTTGGCTGCGGATACGTCTTTGAGCGCAGTGCAAAGTACTCTGTCGGGTTGTAGTTTGCATGGCGGAACAGCTCGTTTTGCTTATCCCTGATGGTATACACGGCATCGATAAAGCGTACATCCTTTGAAAAGCTCGTCCTAAACGGAAACGAATGAATACGTGTGCCGCCTGACCTCTTCTCCTTGAGTGTCGCACGTCTGGCGATGGCATTATTTACGGAGACATCATCGAAGCCGTTTTCCTTTTGGAAAAACGTCCTGATTCCCATGAGAAGCAGACAAGCAAGCGAAACATGATATTTCTCACAAAAATCCATAAGACGCTTTGTCGGCTCAGCCTCCAGATGAAAGATATCAAGCGCTGAGGTGACATCATCCGATGCATTGAACGCACTCCTTAGCTTGTCATCATGCATCAGCTTCCTTGCCGTATCAAGCTTTGCTGTGCCATCGATTCCGTTGTAGATTGGCTCCGACTGTCCGATAAGCTTCTCAAAGAACTCTCTGTCCCTAAGCTGTGCCTTGCTTCCGGCTTCATATGCCAGATCCTTCTTTATCTGCTCGATATATGAGCACATATCCTTTGGAAAAGGAACTCCCTCGTACATGGCATTGCAGTATATCTCAATAATATCCTTTAAAAATGCAATAAGTGACTGCGCATCAACCACCATGTGATGGCCTAGGAAGTACACTCCATTAAAGCCATCAGGCATCTTTATCATCACGATTTTGGTCATAGGAGAGTCCTCAAACTCAAACGGCACCTGTGTCCAGCCTCGCATCTCATTCTCTGCCTCCTCCATGGTTACATCAGTAAAATCCTTGAAATCGACAGTTCTCTCATTAAAATCCTCATCCACATCCGCAATATACTGATAGCACTCTCCATCCTTATCCCTTGTAAAACGGATACGCATGGCCTCGTTTCTGGCATACGCGTAGTTGATTGAATCCCTTAGCACGTTCCAGTCGAGCTCTGTGCCGATTGTCAGGCTTGTACCTATATTGAGCACAGCCATATTCGGACAGTACTTTGCATAGTACAAATGAAATTTTTGTGCAACCGTAATCGGATATACATTGTGTCCCTTTCTCGTCTTCATCATCTCATAACTCCTTCCAAAAATTTATCAAGTGCGTCCTCGAAAGCTTTCGTATTCTTGTAATAGCTCTCGCAGTGTCCTGCCCCCTTTACTATCAGCTTTGTCTTTTGTGACGCGCAGCTTGCATAAAGCTCATCACACATGCTGCATGGCACAAATGTATCCTTATCACCATGGATAAACAAAATAGGCTTCTTCGCCTTTTGCACCTCTTTTGCAGCATTGCATTCATCAAGCCCATACCCTGCCATTTTTCTGTTCACAAAATCCGCAATCTGAATCATCGGAAAAGCCGGCAGATGGTACATGCTGTGAAGCACATGTGTAAATACCGCCTTAGGCGAGGTAAATGCACAGTCTGACACAATTCCCTTCACCTGCTCTGGAAGATTAAGTCCACTTGCCATAAGCACAGTGGCACCTCCCATGGAATTTCCCATCAAAACAATCCTTATGCCATTGCCTGCCTTCTTAATCAACCAGTCAATCCACTTAAGCGCATCATAGCGGTCCTTGCAGCCGAAGCCTATGAATTTACCCTCGCTTTGTCCATGCGCCCTCGCATCTACAAGCAGCATGCTATAGCCCTTCTTTAAATAGTAATTTGATATGCTGCTGTAATCAGACATAGCTTCACTTGTGTAGCCGTGGAAGCATATGACGGCTTTATCCGGATTACCTCCATCTATCCCCGGAAAATATGTGGCATGCAGTCTTAATCCATCATCAGACTTAATCCACACATCCTCATGAGTCTGTGCTCTCATCCACTCTCCACGCGGCTTCATAAAGCTGTAATAGCTCTCCCAGTCAACCCCGGACATCTTCATCGTGCGCTCCTTCCTGGCATTGTAGCGCATCATGGTCCTCCTGTAGAAATAAGCACTGCCGCCTGCCTCTGCTGCAGCAATACCGCCTAAAACACCTGCAATTATTCCCCACTTCATCCTCATCACCTACGCCTTCTTACTGTCTATAATCTGCTTCAGGCGAAGTGCCTTATCAATATTTCCCTCCACCTTGAGCTTGCCTGTTGTAAATGCAAGAATCGGATCCAGCTTTCCTTCCGCCAGCTTGAAAAGAGTCTCTGCGCTGCATATAAAAATCGCATCCCTGTCAAAATACTCATACGGCTCCACTGCCAGCACTCCGTCCTTTACCTCAGCATAGAAAATTCCCTCTGCCTCTCCTGTTATATTGAACTGAAAAGCAAGATGCTCGCTTATATCGCTCACATCAGAATCCATAAACAGTCCCTTTACCTTTGAAAACATATCTGCATAAGTCATATCAATTCTCCTTTTTCGACCACCGGTCAACTCGTTACTTCATTACAGTATCACTTTTTCGACTGGCGGTCAATATAAATATTTTCATTTTCAAACTATTCTGTTATTTTTTCATAAACTATCCAAACGTATCATATCATTATCACCAAAACCTATTCCCCCGGTAAAATCTCATGGAAGAATCACATGGATTGTGATAATATATATTAAAATGCTCGTAACTGTTCAGTACCTTCACAGTTGCGAGCCGCAAGCGCATTAGAATCAGCTGTGCTGATGGGCGCTTGCTCCTACATAATATACGTTTTCTTACGAAATATGCGGTACCGCATATTTCTGTACTGAATAGTTACAAATGTACGTTACAGATAAAAGAGGAGCCACTATGCCACATTCCACAAGACCAAATTCGGAAAAATACGAGAAGATACTTGAAGCGCTAAGAACCCTTTTAGAAACAAAAAAAATATCCCAGATATCTGTCAGCGAAATCGCCCAGACAGCCGGGATAGGCAAGGGTAGCATATATTATTATTTTTCATCAAAGGAAGCTATCTTTGATGCACTTATGGCAAAAAGCTACGAAGAGCCGCTTGCCACCGCAAAGGAGCTTGCAAAGCGCACCGATATCTCTCCGTTTGTGCGCATGGCGATGATATTTCAGGCATGCCGCAACTCCTCTGCCGCCTTTTTAAAAATCCAGTCCGATGCCGGAAATGGTGTGCAGGAGAATGCATTTTTGCACAACAAATACATCAATTACCTGATTACCGAGCTAAAGCCGGTGACCGGTGAAATCATAAGGCAGGGAGCAGCTGAGGGACTTATCGTGTGCCAACAGCCTGATGCGCTTGCAGAGATTGTGCTTCTTGTGCTCGTCGTAAAGCTAGACAATACACTGATTCCGTCCACAAAAGAAGAGACCGAACAGACTATCTCAGAGCTCATCTCACTGCTTGAGAAGGGCACTGACAATCCTGAAGGGTCTCTAAATTTCCTGCGTGTCTAAGGACACTATTTATGCTTTTTTCTAAAAAAATATTGGACTATTGCTGCCGGAATGATTCCTCCCGCTAAAATCATTCCTTTTGAAAGCGCCGGTGTTTTACGTACAACGTGAGGTGACCTTTCCTTACTGTATCCTACATATATAGGCTTTTCTTCTTTGTCTGTGTAGTCTGCCTTTATATATCCGATAGCGTTATCCCTATCCGGTACATATACCCTGATTATATTATCACGCATATCACCATTAAAAGCTTTATATGCTGCCACTATCTCATAATCTGAGTGATGCGGCAGATACTCAAAAAAATACTGTCTATTATCAACACACCATAACAAAAGCCATATTACAAATACCATAATAAGTGCTCTCATGTCTTCTTTTTCATTTGAATTTTCCATATCCAAACATGCCTCGATTTTAATTGTATATATACGTGTTACACTAACTCCGGCACTCTGTAGCCAGCCTCACTCATTGATTTCTCAAACTCATCCACTGACATTCCAAGCTTCTCAGCTCCCCTGTTCACCGAATAGTCCCCATCCTGAACCGATAAGAATATTTCTGTACGACGTCCGGTCTGAATGCCAGTCTCAATTCCAGTCTCAATGCCAGTCTTAATTCCAGCCTTCATACCTTCTCTTCTTTGTTCCTCACCATACTCTTTTGCATACTCTTTTGCATATTCTTTTGCATATTCCATTGCGTACTTTCTTACTGCTTCACTCATAGCACCACGTCCTTCCTTTTCTTTGTAATAAGCCACTGCTTTTGACAATGTCTCACTTTTTATCTGCTCCGGCCTGCACTGGTGAAAATCTCTCATCATCCGACCTATATCATCATTACCTTCATACCTTCCATTTACATAGATAATATGCGAACCATCTCCAAAGGCTTCACCCGTTTCATCAACACGCCTTTGAATGTGGTAAAATGGCAGTCCTTTTCTGAACTTATCGTGATCATAAATAAAAATCACGTATGAATCCTTAATCTCCTTAAACTCCTGTCCTTCCTTCAGCATCCTCGCATCCATCATACTGCTGTGATATCTGGCTCTTCTGACATGCGAGCCTTCCGCATTGATCTGCACCTCGATATCAATATGCCTGCCATCGACATCTATTGCATGCACATCCAAGGTAATACATCGACCGCCAATCACTGGATTTTTTAATTCATCCTGCCCCCTGACGTCTATAACCTTAATATCACGCTCCATTATTACGCGAAGCAGCAGCTCCGTTGTCTCGATATTCTGTCCGAATACAAGACTCATCAGATTGTCATCAAACAGTGTCATTTTGTCAATCAATCTGTTGATGATTACATCGTTTTGTCCATAATTACTGTCCAAAACTTCTTTTGTCTCTCCCGACATTATTCTCCTCCTGTTTAGTTGTGTAAGCAAGAAGAATAGAATATCGCATGATACAAAATTTCTTGTCAATATAAAGCATCAACAACCCCAGTCAGCTTCATTCACATAATGTTTCTCAATCGACATATCCATTTTCCCTGCTATTGATAGGTAACTTAAAGCATTGAAAATTTCCATGTCTTTGTCGAAAAATACTAAGTGGTTCTACCCTCTTCAAAGTGATACGCACCGATGAAAATGTGTACTGTGGTGTCGCTCAACAGAAATATAATGCCTTGGCTTGATTGTAGCATTAAAACCGCAAAAGGGCAATAAAAATATCAGGCAAATTCCTATTATCCTATTATAAAAAAGAGACAGCCGCGAAACCGCAAAAACAGCCGGGCACATCTCTCACATATGTCTGACTGTTCTTATCGCTTACTATTCAGTTTTATTATAGCTATCCGCTAAATTCTCCTATAGTGGTACGCAAAGTATATATTACCGGCGATTGCGGTGAGCGTCCACGAAATGACGTATATTAGGTATAAGGACTGCAGTGTCTTAAAATACGCAAACACTGTGAGCAGCCATATAATCCTGAATACGACAGAGCCCATAACCACTATGATGGTAGGTGCTACACTTTTTCCAATGCCCCTGGCGGCGGCTGTGGCATTGTCCATGAAGGCTGACACGCAATAGACGAACGCCATCACACCGATTCTGATCTGTCCATAGTGTATCACGGCATCATCGCTTGTGAAGAGCAAAAGGAACGGTCTTTGGAATATAAACAGCGCCACTCCAAGCACCAGTCCCATCAGAAACGAGTATGCCAGGGTGATGAAAAATGTCCTAAGCACCCTTTCCTTTTTCCTCGCGCCCAGATTCTGCGCTATGAAGCTGGTGCATGCGGTGTAAAATGCTGCCATCATGTCATAGATGAGCGAATCCGCATTAGTGGCGGCTGAATTGCCCTCCACTACCACATGGCTGAAGGAATTGATGGATGTCTGGATACATATATTGGCTATGGCAAAGAGCGAGTACTGTATCGCTGCCGGCACTCCAATACGAAGCACTGCTGCTGCCGCATCCCTGTCAATCGCTATATCCTTCATGCGCAGGCCGTAGCTGCCGTATGTCTTCATGAGAAACCTGATAATGAGAGCCGCTGAGATATACTGTGCTATGATGCTTGCGATGGCCACTCCTATCACTCCGAGTCTGCATACTATTACAAAGAACAGGTTGAGCACTATATTGATAATTCCCGAGATACTCAGGTATATGAGAGGCCTCTTTGTATCTCCCACTGCGCTCAGCACACCGTTTCCGAAATTATAAAGCGCAAGTGCCGGCGAACCGCACAGATATATCATCAGATATGCTGTAGCACCGTCTATCAGCTCGGGCTTTGTATTCATCACTTCAAGCAGTGGCTTTGAAAAAACCAGACCTGCCACTAACAGTAAAAGTCCCGCTATAAAGCACAGGATGACCGATGTATGGACTGTCTTATGCACTCTCTGATAGTCCTCTGCCCCCATGTGTAGTGCCGTAACCGCATTGACACCGCCTCCCATGCCAAGCAGGATGCCTGTTGTGAGTGTGATGATAATTGTAGTGGATCCGACCGAGCCGAGTGCTCTTGCACCTGCAAATTTTCCCACCACTGCCACATCCGTCATATTGAAAAATACCTGAAGCAGGTTTGAGAACATGAGCGGTATGGAGTAAATCAGTATCTTCCTTGCGAGTGGTCCGTTCACCATATCCAGTTCTTTGGTCTGTGTTGCTCTTGACGTCATTTTTCCCTCTTGTAAATCTGTAATAATCTGATTAATTATAAATACATTTCATTCTTTTTTCAAGACTGTTGTTTACGCTTTACAAAAAAGATTATATAATAAAGTTAAAAAGACTTAAGAGGTAAAAAATGTTTGAAATAGTAATCTGTGATGATGACAGTGCATGCCTTGAGCAGACCTGTCAGCTCGTGAACGACTGGGAGGCTGCTATCAGCACCCCCGTCAGCGTAAAGACCATGGAAAGCGGTGATAAGCTGCTTGAATACTGTACCAAAAACAGTCCTGATGTAATTCTTCTGGATATCATGATGCCGCTTTTAAATGGCATGGATGCTGCAAGAGAGCTGCGCGAGCACAATCTGATATCTAAAATTGTCTTTCTGACCACATCGCCTGAGTTTGCCATTGAATCCTATGATGTGGATGCTTCCGGTTATCTGCTAAAGCCTGTTGACAGAGAGAAGCTATATAAGCTTTTGGACAAATGTTTGTCTGCTGTATCAAAGCCTGTCGATTCCATCGCAGTACATACTGCATTTGGATATCAAAATGTACTCATGCACCATATTGAGTTTCTTGAAGCACAAAATAAGAAGGTCATATTGGCACTATATGACGGAAAAAGACTTGAAGCCATTGGCAAACTTTCAGATTATGAAAAGATGCTCACTGTCGAAAAAGGCTTCTTCAAGTGCCACAGAAGCTATATTGTATACATGCCGGCTGTGGAGCATTTTTCAGCAACTGAGCTTGTCACAAAATCAGGCACGAAAATTTCTATTTCCAGAGGTCTTTCAAAGAGCTTTCAGGATGCCTATTTCTCCTATATGTTTAAGGAATAGACTTTATATCATGAAAAAGGAATAATTATATGCTTAATTTTATCACGCACACTGTGAGATACATACTCACTCTATACTTTGGAGTATTTGTCACTACATCTATAATAGGTATCAAAACAATAAAAAAAATATATTGATATTAAACGCATTCTGTGTCATAGATCTGCTTTTGGATCTCATGCTCATATACTTTAAAAGCTCTGCAAGTGTGATAAGTGCATATCCTCTCGTGACACATCTTCCTCTTTTGCTGATACTGATATTTGTTTTTCACCGAAGCGTACTCAAATCACTGCTTGCTGTCACAAGTGCCTACATGTGCTGTCAGATATGTAACTGGATGTCTATCATCACAGAGTGGCTCGGCTACGAGTCCTGGATTGTTGATTTGACCTATATTGCCGGCATTTTCCTCACATACTTTATCGTACACAGGTTCATCGCACCCGCACTGTCCGATATTTTTGCAAAGCCCGATGTTGAGCTTATACCTATATGCATCATGCCGTTTTTCTACTACATATTTGACTATGCGACAACAGTGTACACGAAGCTGCTTTACAGTGGCAGCCGCATAGTGGTCGAGTTTGTGCCATTTCTCATGTGCATCAGCTTTCTGACGTTCTGTGTGGTCTACTATCATTCGATTGAACGCCAGCAGCAGATTGCCACACAGAATTATTTTATGCAGATAAAGCAGGCGCAGTTTGCAAAGGAAATCGAGAGCATGCAGCGCAATGAGAAAAATGTTTCTCTGCTGCGCCACGATATGAGACACTTTCTGAATAATATAGCTGCCTTCATCGAAAACAATAAAAATGACAAGGCCTTAGATTACATACACAGTATCGTTAAGGCAACCGAAAAGACCACCAGAAAACGCTTCTGTGCAAACGAAATAATCAACATTATTATCATGTCCCATGCCGACAGCTTTAAGGATAAGCATATTGATTTCAGATATTCTATATCTGTTCCATCAAAGCTCCCCTTCTCAGACATAGATATGACCGCGATACTTCAAAATGCACTGGAAAATGCCGTGCATGCCGTCATGATGCTTGAACCTGACAAGCGCTTTATCAGACTTTCCATCACAGAAAAAAGCGGCAAGCTTTTGATTTCTGTTGAAAATCCTTATGCCGTAAGGCCTAAGCTCATAAACGATATGCCTGTTGCAACAGAAAGAGGGCATGGACTTGGCACAAGAAGCATCCGGCAGACTTCTGAAAGACTTGGTGGCAAATGCCAGTACAGTTTGACCGATACACTGTTTATTGTAAGAGTGATAATTTAGTTTATTAAAACAGCCGGTGCATAACGCACCGGCTGTTTTGGTTCATAGAAAACATAATGATTAATCACAATTAGAAATCTGTAAGGTTTGCAGCTCTCTTCTCAAGGAATGCTCCCATTCCCTCTTTCTTATCGTTTGTATCATTTACAACACCAAAGAGGTTTGCTTCCATCTCAACAGCGTTCTTGATATCCATATCATATCCGTTGTTGATAGCAGCCTTTGCAACTGCGATTGCGTAGCTTCCCTTAGAGATGATCTTTGCAGCCATAGCCTTAGCTGTTGGCATAAGCTCCTCTTTTGCTACTACTTTATTTACGAGACCGATGCGGTATGCTTCTGCAGCGTCTACATTGTCGCATGTGAAGATCATTTCCTTAGCACGTCCCATTCCTACTAAACGAGCAAGTCTCTGTGTACCACCAAAGCCAGGGATGATTCCAAGTCCTGTCTCAGGCTGTCCGAAAATTGCGTTCTCAGAAGCGATTCTGATATCACATGCCATAGAAATCTCGCATCCTCCACCGAGTGCGAATCCATTGACAGCTGCGATTGTTACCTGACGCATATTCATGAGCTTAAAGAATGGCTCTGAAGCTTGATTCCGAATGCTCTTGCCTGTGGTGCTGTGAAATTAACCATCTCTGAGATGTCTGCTCCTGCTACAAATGACTTGAACTCGTTGCCCTTCTTGTCAGGACCACCTGTAAGGATAAGCACCTTAACATCGTCTCTTGCCTCGATCTCTGTTAATGCTACATTTAACTCGTCAAGAGTCTCACTGTTTAATGCATTAAGAGCAGCCGGTCTTGAAATTGCAAGTACTGCAATCTGATCTGCTACGTCAAGTGTTAAATTTTTGAACTCGCTCATTGTATAAATCCTCCTTAAAAAACCTATGTATAACTGACATTTCTGTCGTAATTTATAAAAAAATAGTAACACTTTGACAAATTTTTGTCAATGTCTGAATGACCTTTTTCAATAATATTTACCGTTTAATTTAATACACAAAATTTAAGGAGACAGTCTGCTTAATGCAAACTGCCTCCCGCCTTAGAAATAATATAATCAAATTGTTTAATTAAATCAAAACTCAAATTACATAAGTCCATGTGTCCTGTTGTAAGCATTGCAGATCATATTTGAGTTCTTGATAAGGATATGCATAGCATGAATGGTCCGATTCCACAGATAAGTGTACCAAATATGCACCACATCAAAACAGTGGTTCCATTCTCCTGAATGCTAAGTCCGTATCTGCCTGCATTATTTGCCAGTCTGTTGCCCAGCTTATAGTACCAGTACCATGCATAAATACCGCATGTAATCATTGAAAGCAGGATAAATGCTACGAGACCTGATGTATTCTCGCCATCTCCATCACATGCTACATTGACATCATGAGCCATCTTGTAGATGAAATAATATCCATAAATACCACATGTAATAATAGACAGGATGATGTATGAGGCAAGACCTCTGTCATCCTTTAATCTTTCTCCCCTGTATGGTGGAGGAGTCTGACCACCATTGTTCTGGTAGCCTGTATTGTACTGTCCGGCTCCGTTGTTCTGGTAGCCTGCGTTGTACTGTCCGGCTCCGTTATTCTGGTAGCCTGCGTTGTACTGTCCGGCTCCGTTGTTCTGGTAGCCTCCATTGTACTGTCCACCTGCATTCTGCTGGTTTGCACTGTTTCCTGTGAAGGACTGCTTTACCTCATCAAATGCACTTCCAAGCTCCTGCTCTGCTGCATTGAATGCCTCTCCGGCTTTGTTTACAAAATCCTGTGCCTTTGAAACAGCGCTCCACAGAATGGGCAGAATTTTGTTGAATCAGGAATTTCTTTTCCACATTTCTCGCAAAACATCTTCGTTCTCCTTTTCTATTTACTGTTTATTACACGGATGATACGAAACAGGATGTTGTTTTGCGGCTCAAAAACCACGACATCATCGCCTGACCATATCAATCTGCATATATAAACTATAGCAAACATAATGATAATTGTAAACATAATTATTTTATAAATTTTTATATTTATTTTAGATTTACACAAAAGCACTATTACTGCAATAGCACAAGCCAAAAAAGCGGATGGTATGCAAATGCCTTTGCCATATCCAGCTGTAAAAATGCAAGCCATGCCCTCGACATGCCACAGCCTGCACATGATATTCCTGTGATAAACTTAATGGGGCATGTGATGCCTATTGACTCCATAGCCATGTAAAGTACCACTACAGCTGTGACAGCACATATGAGCTCTTTTCTTTCATTTTTTCTTTCATTTTTCTTTTATCATTTCTTTTATTGTCCATACAAATGTTATCTCAAAAAGTACGCGCTGTAAGGCGGAAGCTCAAGGCCACCGTTTAATGTAACCTGTTTTCCTGTTATCAGGTCTGTTGCTTCGCCCTTTCCCATATCAAAGCCTGCGAAAAACGGCTGGTCAGCAGCATTGATGCACACGAATACCTTTTCGCCCTCACATTCTCGACCGAAAACACACTGTCCGTTTGTGAGCACTACCGAATAGAAATTACCGTAGCATAGTGCCTTTGACTCCTTCTTTGCTTTTGCAAGCTTTGAAATCCACTCAGTCAGCTCATTGTACTGCGGTGCTTCAAAGCATGCTCTAAGTGCCGGGTCACCATCCTCTTTTTTTGCTTTCTCGCCCCACTCACTACCATAGTACACGCAAGGGATGCCCGGCATGCCAAACGCAAGTGCATAGATTAGTGGCAGATGCTTTTCATTTGTCAGTATGCTTGCCACTCTTGTCACATCATGATTATCCACGAATGACAACAGGTGCTTACCCTTGTAAAGCGTCCACTGCTCCGGTCCGAACTGTCTGAGAAGCGAATGATTTATCTCAAACATATTCATGGAATTAAAGCTCGAGTACAGACCCTTATAGCACTCATAGTTCGTTACCGAGTGAAGCATCGCATCATTCATAATCTGGTTGTAGTCACCATGCAGTGTCTCTCCCACCAAGAAGAAATCCGGCTTTAGTGAGTCGCAGAACTCCCTTAGTCTTCTGAGGAAATCATGGTCGAGGCAGTATGCCACATCAAGTCTCAGACCGTCTATATCAAACTCGTCTACCCAGCCCTTTATCGCTGAAAAGATATGCTGTATTACATCCTCATTTCTCAGATTAAGCTTGACCAGGTCGTAATTGCCTTCCCATCCCTCGTACCACAATCCATCATTATAGTTTGAGTTGCCGTCAAAGGCTATACGGCCAAACCAGTTTACATATGGTGAGCTTTCTCTGTTTTTAAGCACATCCTGGAACGCCCAGAAGCCTCTTCCCACATGATTGAACACACCATCCAGCACTACCTTTATGCCGTCCTTGTGCAGATTGTCACAGACCTGTGCGAAGTCCTCGTTTGTGCCAAGCCTTGTGTCTATTTTTGTATAATCCCTTGTATTATATCCGTGTGTATCAGATTCAAACACCGGTGAAAAATAGATTGCATCTGCCCCAAGCTTTTTGATATGAGGTATCCAGTCATTCACTTTCAAAATTCTGTGCTCCAAAACACCATCATTCTCAAATGGTGCTCCACAGAAGCCTAACGGATAAATCTGATAAAATACACTTTCATATGCCCACATTATTTTGCCCTCCTTGATAGTTGTGTAGTGGTTTTGTACCTATTATCTGTTATCTATTATACACAATTATACACTTATATGCCACAGTTTTTTGTTACTTTTTACCTAAATATAATATAATGATTAAAGGGTCAAAAAGTATTTTGCCCCTCATTTATGATTACGCCTTCTAATAAAAATTTCTGTAGATAACGCACGCAATTACCACATGAATAAAGAAAATAAGAGGCATCCCCTTTACAAAATACCAGTGCTTTGTCTTGTGCCTGAAGGCATACATCCCTGCCCATGTGCCAGCGCTTCCGCCCAGCAGACTGAGTCCAAATAATGTCTTCTCAGGGATTCGCCATGCGTGTGCCTTAGCCTTATACTTGTCAATTCCCATGGCAGCAAAGCCTGCTATATTCATAAGAAGCAGATAAATCAGAAAAATTTTCATATAAATGATTCTCCTACATAATATACGTTTTCTTACGAAATATGCACTACCGCATATTTCTGTACTGAATAGTTACAATATATAATCATATATTAATAAGTCCACAAAAAACAAATAGCCCGGCCATTAAAGGCCGGGCCGTAAATTATTAATTCTTAGCTTTTTTAGAACCCTTAGCCGGTGCAGCCGCCTGCTTTTTGATGGCGCTCTTGCCAGATAAAGCTTCATCACATACCACAGCTCTGTAGCGATGCAGATTGAAGAATATGTTCCGCAAAGCACACCTACCATGAGTGGTAATGAGAACTCTCTGATTGATGTATGACCAAAGATAAAGAGTAACAATACCATAACAAATGTAGTAAGCGAAGTATTGATGCTTCGTGAAAGTGTCTGTGTAAGGGACTCGTTTGCTATATCAGCAAGCTCATCTGCTGAGTATTTCTTGATACCGTGAAGGTTCTCACGGATACGATCAAAGATAACGATTGTATCGTTGACTGAGTAACCTACGATTGTAAGTATACATGCGATAAACGTACTGCGACTGAGATTCTGATAAGTGCATATGCTGTGACAACAACAAGTACATCATGTACCAGCGCAAGGATAGCACTTGAAGCAAATCTGATATCCTTAAATCTGAACCAGATATATAACAGCATGAAAATACATGAAATAATAACAGCCTTTACAGCGTTTGTTCTCATCTCTCCACTGATTGTTGAGCTGATACTCTGAGTCTCTATAGTTGATTTATCAACCTTGAAATCCTTCTCAAGGAGATCTGCGAGATTCTGTCTCTCATCGAGTGAGAGTGTACGTGTCTTTAATGTAACATCATGGCTGCCCTGGACTGTAGTAACCTGTACTGCGCTGTTGCCAAGGAGCTTTGATACTGAAGGCACGATGTCCTTCTCAACCTCTGCAGCTGTATAATCCTTGCCAAAGTCTGCAGTGGTTGATGTACCACCTACGAATCAAGGCTGTAGTTTAATGCATTGCCGCTTGTAGCACCGAAATAAATCATGCCGCCGATACCTGCAAGTATGACTACACCTGAGATAACAAAGTATTTAACTCTGTTCTGTACAAATCTGATAACCTTTCTCTTCTTTGCCTTGCCGTAGAACTTCTCAGCTCTGACACCGACACCGTAAAATGCTCTTGTAAGGTATTTTGCAATAAAAAGAGCTGTAAACAGTGACAGAATAATTGAAATCATAAGGGTGTATGCAAAGCCCTTTACTGTACCTGAACCGAGCACCATAAGCACGAGGGCTGCAATAAATGTGGTAACCTGTCCATCGAGGATGGCTGAAAGAGCCTTCTTGTAGCCCTCATTTACTGCCGCAAGCACTGACTTGCCGCCTGCTATTTCCTCACGGATACGGGCAAATACGATAACATTTGCATCTACTGCCATACCGATACCGAGGATGATTCCCGCGATACCCGGCAGTGTAAGTGTAATCTCAAACCAGTAAATAAACAGTACTGTAAGCATTGAGTAAAGTGCAAGTCCGATAGATGCAACCACACCGAGTATACCGTAGAGCACAATCATGAATACCATGATTAAGATAATTCCGATGATTGCAGCCTTTACTGCATTTGTGAGCGCTGTTCCACCGAGCTGTGCGCCAACAACATTTGACTCTAACTCCTCGAGCTGGAGGTTGATGGCTCCGACACGGATAAATGTTGCAAGGCTTGTTGCCTCGTCGTAATCCTTCATTCCGTTGATTACACAGTTACCATCTGAGATAACGGCGCTTACTGTAGGAACGCTGATGAAATGATCATCATAGTATATACCGATTGACTGTCCTGCATCCTTTGCCTTCTTTGTGGCATCTGCCCATGTGTCAATAGCCTTATCCTTGAGCTTTAATGAAACAACAGGCTCCTTGGTTGATGTAGATGATGACTGGTCATACTGGGCGCTTGCATCCTTTACATCGTTACCATCGAGTATGACTGAGCCATTGGCCTTTAGTGTGTCAATATCATAGTTGAGCTTGTAGCCGCCCTCAACCGATGTGTCCTGTGTATAGTTGGCATTTCCGTCACTGTCATACTGGGCGATGAAGTACAGTGATCCCGGACTTCCAAGATCCTCGAGTACCTTGTTAGGGTCGTCAACACCCGGAATCTCTACAGTGATACGGTCATCCCCGCTCTTGTATACAGAGTACTCTGTTGTGTAGCTCTCTGCACGCTCCTCGAGCTTTGCGATAGTATCATTTACGTCCTTGTCTGAAGGATTCTTGTCCTTGATATGGTAGGTGATTGAAACACCACCTGAGAGGTCGAGACCAAGCTTGATATTCTGATAATCCTTATCCTTGGTACTCTCACCATTAGCAGTTGCCTCCTGCTTTTGCTTTGTGTCGGTGATTACTGCAGTGGAATACCAGCCCAGCAAGCCGATACAAATGACTGCCACAAGGATAATCACCCAACTCTTTCCTTTTTTCATTTTCTTATACCTTCCTGTCATTTTGCTACCATCCATATAGGTATACAGATGGCAAATATATTCGCACACGGGTCACAAATACCGCTATCCGTTTCCCGTGACAAATTCAAATTATTGTGCATCATCTGCATATCAGCTCTGCTGCCTTAATCATGATAGCGCACTCTATACGCTTCTTCTGCAGCTCACAGCCTAAATCATAGGCATCAGTGATTGTGCCGTGGAAGTTGTATGAGTTGGCGGCACAGCCACCGCTGCAATAGAATCTGGCAAAACAGTTGCGACATTTTTCCTTGGCATAAACATTACAGCACTTAAACTCATCCTGGATGTCAGTGGCCTTGATGCCATCCCAGACATTACCCATAAGGAAGTCCTCATTGCCCACAAACTGGTGGCATGGATATAAATCTCCCCATGGAGTCACTGCCAGGTACTCTGTTCCTGAGCCACAGCCGGAAAGACGCTTATATACACAAGGTCCTCCCTCTAAATCTATCATAAAGTGGAAGAAATTGAAGCCGTTTCCTGCCTTATTTCTCTTTACCATCTCTGCTGCAAGTCTGTCGTACTCATCAAAGAGCACCGGTAAATCAGAATCCTTAAGTGCATACTCATCTGTAGGCTGTGCCACAACAGGCTCAACCGAAATCTGCTTAAAGCCTAAATCAGCAAGATGAAGCACATCCTTTGAAAAATCAGTATTGAAATGTGTGTATGTACCTCTCACATAGTACTTGTCCTGATGTCTGCTCTCTGCAAACTTCTGGAATTTCGGAACAATAAGGTCATAGCTGCCGGCACCCTTTCTGAAAGGTCTCATGCGGTCATGAACCTCCTTGCGTCCATCGATACTAAGGACTACATTGTCCATCTCTTTGTTGGCGAACTCCATAATCTCGTCATTTAAGAGCACTCCGTTTGTAGTGAGTGTGAACCTGAAATGCTTGTCATGAAGCTTCTCCTGCTCTCTTCCATATGCCACAAGCTGCTTCACCACATCCCAGTTCATGAGAGGCTCTCCTCCAAAGAAGTCTACCTCTAAGTTTCTTCTGCTGCCTGAATTGGCAATCAGGAAATCAAGTGCCTGTTTTCCTGTCTCATAGCTCATAAGAGCTCGTCTGCCGTGATACTCGCCCTCCTCTGCAAAACAATATCTGCAGGCGAGGTTGCAGTCGTGTGCTATGTGAAGGCAGAGAGCCTTTACAACCGTCTGGCGCTTCTTGAAATCTATGATACGCTCTTTGTATGTATCCTCTGTGAAGAGCTCTTCATTATCCTTAAGCTCATTTACCTCCTGTATTGCTTCTTCTATCTCCGTCTGTGGATACCTGTCCACAAGCTTTTCAATAATCTCCTTAGCTGAGTTGTCCTCAAACAGCTCAATAACGTCATATGTGACATCATCCACCACGTGAATTGCGCCACTGTTGACATCTAAGACAATATTATAGCCGTTGTTCTTGTACTGATGAACCACTACAATATTCCTCTCTTTCTATACACATTTTAAAATTACACTGCGAAAAGAGTGTGCACCTATCAGCGCACACTCTTTAAATCCGCTTCACCTATGACTATTTGTACTGCTCACAAGTCTGGTTTCCAACTGTACAAGATGTCTTGCAAGCTGACTGGCATGATGTCTGGCACTCGCCACATCCGCCCTTTTTAACTGTGTTCTGTAATTTTCTTGTATTTAATGTCTTTACGTGTTTCATTTTTATCTCCTTTTCATTTAGCGATGTCTGATTGACACATCATATTTGCTCACACCATTATATCACAGCATTATCAATATGAAAAGTCCTTTTTTTAGCGAAAAACAAGTGCTGAAAACATTACCAGAAGTAGTATTATCAAAAGCTCAAATATATTTTTGGATTCGCCTATATCTATGACCACAGTTGCTATCACATACGTTACCCAGTATGCCACAACCGTCACCCTGATAAAACGTCTGCGGTGAAAGCAGCATTTGAGTAAAAATCCGCACACAAGCCCCACCAATATATTGACCGCCATGGCAAGTGCAAACTGTATCCACTCTGCCATGTCGACAAAGCACTGTACTATGGAAAGTATGATAAGGCACAAAAGTGCCGTAAGATGCATGATACATATTGTTATCACAGGACCTTTGATTTTTCTCCACATAAAAACGCCTCCACACATCATATATATGTGCAAAGGGCGGTAATTATTCATGTATGAAATTCATTCGTGATTACAGCTCACAATTATTAACTGTTCTAGGGAATGGGATAACGTCACGGATATTGCCCATGCCGGTAAGATACATTACGCATCTCTCAAAGCCCAGTCCAAAGCCTGCGTGTCTTGCAGAGCCGTATTTTCTTAAGTCAAGGTAGAACTTGTAGTCATCCTCTGAAAGTCCAAGCTCATTTATTCTGGCAAGAAGCTTGTCGTAATCATCCTCTCTCTGGCTTCCACCGATGATTTCTCCGATTCCCGGCACGAGACAGTCAACTGCTGCAACGGTCTTTCCGTCGTCATTCAGCTTCATGTAGAAGGCCTTTATCTCCTTCGGATAATCTGTGACAAATACAGGGCGCTTATAAATCTGCTCTGTAAGGTATCTCTCATGCTCAGTCTGCAAATCACAGCCCCATGATACCTTGTAATCAAACTTGTCATTGTGCTTTGAAAGGATGTCGATAGCCTCTGTATATGTCACACGTGCAAAATCATTTTCAACAACATTTCTTAATCTGTCAAGGAGTCCCTTGTCCACGAAATTGTTGAAAAATGCCATCTCCTCAGGTGCATTCTCAAGCACATAGCTGATAACATACTTGAGCATGCTCTCTGCAAGCATCATATCATCCTCAAGGTCTGCAAAAGCAATCTCAGGCTCAATCATCCAGAACTCTGCCGCATGACGTGTGGTGTTTGAATTCTCCGCACGGAAGGTAGGTCCGAAGGTATAGATATTCTTGAATGCCATAGCATATGTCTCGCCGTTTAACTGTCCTGAAACAGTAAGGTTGGTAGGCTTATTGAAGAAATCCTTTGAGAAATCCACCTTTCCATCCTCTGTCATAGGGAGATTGTTCAAATCAAGTGTGGTCACCTGAAACATCTCTCCTGCTCCCTCACAGTCACTTCCTGTGATAAGCGGTGTGTGCACGTACACAAAATCCCTCTCCTGGAAGAATTTGTGAATAGCATATGCGCAGAGTGAGCGCACTCTGAAAACTGCCTCAAATGTATTGGTACGAGGTCTTAAGTGTGAGATTGTACGAAGATACTCAAATGTATGTCTCTTCTTCTGCAGAGGATAATCCGGTGTGGATGCACCCTCAACAGTCACCTCAGCTGCCTGAATCTCAAATGGCTGCTTTGCATCCGGAGTAAGCACAAGTGTACCTCTTACGATAATTGCAGCTCCGACATTGATCTTGCCAACCTCATCATAGTTGTCTAAGCCATTTCCGTATACAACCTGGATTGGCTCAAAAAATGTACCGTCGTTTACCACGATAAATCCAAAATTCTTTGAATTACGGTTGCTTCTGACCCATCCTCCGATAGTCACCTCTTTGTCAGCGAATTTGTCCTTGTTGCGGAAAATCTCGCGTATGTTTGTAAGTTCCATTATCTAATCCTCCATTTAAGCTGCCTGCGCATCACCACAGGCAGCATATTTATCGTTATTATTCGGCATCCGCGCTGCCACTTGAAGTATCCGGCGCTGCACTGCCATCCTCAAATGTCACATTTGCTTTCTCTGTGACTGTATCGATAGCCTTGTTTACAAGGTACTGGTTCTTAAGGTATGTCTTTCCCTCATCCTTGTGTCCGCTTCCAAAATACTTGTATACCTCAGAAGCCTTGCTGAACTGGCCATTGCTGGCTGATACGATGTAATCCACATAGCTGTTGAAGGCATCATCATCCATCTTGATATTTTCCTTCTCAGCGATAAGTCCAAAGATGAACTCTGTCTTTATCTGGTCTGTCAGATTCTCCTTCCACTTCTCTGTGGCCTGATCCACTGTCATGTTGTAGTTGGACTTTAAATATTTCTTAAGTGTCTGTCCATCCTTGACATTTTCCTTGGTAAATGAAGCAATATACTCATTGAGTCTGGCCTGTAAATACTCATCAGGAATCTCAACTGTGCTGTTGTCAATCATGTAGCTCTTTATCTTGTCCACCTCAGCGCTGTAGAGCTGCTGCTTCAAATCCTTCTCAATCTGTGTGCTAAGCTGGGCATTTGTTGTCACCCCGGCCTTTCCAAACACTGTGTTGACCTGCTCGTCTGTCATATCAGCAAGTGCAACAGGATCTGCTGAGTAAATGCCCTTTACTGTATACTCAAATGTAACTGTCTGTCCGTTTAGGTCATCTTTGCCATAATCCTCAGGGAATGTCACGTCACCCTTAACCTTGTCGCCCACCTTCGCGCCGATTAAAGGCTTTGTAAATCCATCGATAAAGGATGAACCGCCGACCTGGCTGTTATTTGTCACATCAAGCATCACATCTGTAGCTGAGCCACCATCAAATGCTTTGCCATCCTTATATCCTGTGTAATCAACCTTGACATAATCGCCATCTGCAACTGTATCACGATCTGTAACCTGCTTGTACGCATCTGCACCATATGACTGAAGCACATTGGTCAGATATGTCTGCTTTGCCGCATCGTTTATCTCATAATCATTTGAGACAGTAATTGCAACACCTGAATAGTCTGCAAGCTTCGTAACCTGCTTTGCGTAGTCTATGTCAAACTGACCGCTTCGCATCGTCTCGCCGCCGGCCTCGGTGCCTGCCTCTGTTGCGCTCTTTGAGCCACCCTTTTTGCTCTTGCCGCTTATCACAACAGCAAGCGCAATAATCACCACGATAAGTGCAATCACAATCACTGCTATGACTGCCTTCTTACCTGTATTCTTCTTCTCACTCATTGGAATCCTCCTGAAATCTGTAAGTCATGTTATTTATATGTATAATGCCCTGCCACGGCAAAAAAGCATTCGCAAAACACTATACCTGTCTACAATATCACATATCAGGTTAAATTACAACGAGTGAAAATTTCTTTATCTTTGCAAACACCGGAGGAGTATGCATCCTAAGCCTACTGTTACCCTGGCATTCTTTTGCAGCCTTACCGGCTTAAGCAGATGTGTCACAAACCTGACATCAGCCGGGAAAATATCGCTTGTACATGTATGAACGCCGCTTTCATCCTCCACATCCATAAACAGCTCAACCTCTACACCTGTTGTATTGGTTCCTCTATAGTCAACCGCTGCTATATACTCACCGGTATATTCAATATCCACCGTCTGGCTTATCGAATAGTCAAAATTGGCATCCGAAGAGATAAACACTCCATCCTTACCCAGTGTATACTGTCTTTCTTCAAGGCTTGTCTCAATCTGCCAATTATTAAATCCATCCTTAAATTCAGGATTTGAGATTAGATTTCCATGAATCATAAGAAGCTTCATGAAATCCTCCACCTCCGGTGTTTCTTCATACTCATAAAGTGATTCAATATACTTATCAAGCTCTTTAATCGGCGGATTTTTCGGATCAAAGTCCCTGATTGCATCCCAGCCCGGCAAAGCCCTGCCATGCTCGTCAAACATGCCCATATTCTCAAACCAGGTTCCCATGCCTTTACCAGGTACACCGACAGGCTCCCAGTAGTATACACCGGTCTTTCCGGTATCCTTTGACACCTCTGCTGCTATCTGCATGATTATTTCAAGAGACTTCTTCTGCTCTGCGATGCCTGCATCAAGACCTGCTGTCTCCATGAGTTCCTTTGAGATATGCTCTCCATGGCAATGCCTCCACGGATGAGCTGTCTCCACAATATAAACCGGCAGATTATATAATTTTATGAGCCTGCTCATAGTATCCTTTAAATCCATGAAGGTACCATGCCAGAACGAATAAAAGGAAAGGCCAATCGCGTCAATCGGCAGCATGCCCGCATTAAACATAGAATCAAACCAAGGCATAATACAGTTATATCTGCCTCCCTGATCCAGATGAATCATGACCTTTGTCTCTGGGAGCAGCTCCCTGACAGCTCTGATTCCCTCATTTACAAGCGCAGCCAGCTGCCTGTACTGTGGCACTGCACCATCCGGAAACAGCATACCACTCCTTATTTCATTGCCAATCTGAACCATATCCGGCGCACAATCCATGATTTTTAATCTGTATAGCACATCATATGTGTACTTGTGCACTGCTCCTTCAGCTCATCAAAGCTTAAATTTTTCCACGCATCAGGCTTATTCTGCTGTCCCGGATCTGCCCAGTAATCTGAATAATGAAAATCAAGCAGAAAATGCATTTTGTATTTTTTAATGACATGAGCCATCTCGAGAACATATGTAAGACTGCAATACCCCTTAGACTCCGGCACCTTATCAGGCTCATTCCATATGCGCAGACGGACTGAATTTACATTATTCAGCTTTAAAAAATCAAATCCCCTGCACACATGACCTTCCCTATCCATTATTTGTATATTATTGTCAACCATCATAGGAACGGATGAAATATCCACTCCTTTTAAGAAATTGCTATCCTTTTTCTGCTTGTGCTGCTGCTTAAGCTGATACATCTTTGTGTCAGCACTTACGAGATAATCGTCAAAGCTCTTACCACTGCCCGGCTTTGTATATATGATGCCGTGACTGATAAACAGGCTGTGCTGCTCCATGATATCATACACGCGCTTTATATACTTTTCAGCAGTGTCATGTCTGTTCCCAGGGATAAACACGATAAATTCATCTCCACCGAATCTATATACCATACTTCCCTCAGGCTTTTGCTCATCAAGCACCCTCGCCACAGTCTTTAAAAGCTCGTCACCGTACTGGTGTCCGTAGGTATCATTTATGTCCTTGAAATCATCCACATCGAGAAATACTATGGTGCAACCGACATTTTGAGCTTCAAGCTCAGCAAACACAGGAATGACCATCTCATTGCATGCCACACGATTGTATAGGCCTGTGAGTGCATCATGGTTGTAGAGATTCTTAAGCTCATTATTTGTATTCTCAAGTACCTTTTGCTTAAAAAGATTCTCAAGCTTCTTGAGCAGGGCAGACTGTATATCAAACTGCTCAGGATGGTCGTACAAAAACTCAGGATTCCTGAGTATTACATAGCCCACTATCTCGTCCCTGAAATGCAGCGAACAATACATATAGCAAGTGTTTTTATCTACACTCTGCATGTACTGCATAAGGTCATTTACACTCTTAAACTCAAGCTTTCCATTGTCCTTGTCATCCGCATAGAGTACAACCTCGTCGTCAATATCATAGCCATGCTTCCTAAAGTGTGCATTGTTCCTTGCAGCTGCCAGATCAGAAACACCGACCACATACACTCCGTCACACTTCATGCTCTGTATATAGTCAGAGTATCTCTCAAACAAATCATAGTATTCATCGCACTCCTCGAGCTCTTTCTGGAGGATCATTACTGCATCCTCCTCCTGCTCTCTTGCAACGGAGCCTTTGATAATATTCTTTATGTAATTACGATAGTCCACTCTGCCGGTATTAGGGCATCCGCAGCTCTCAGCCGGGATAAACTCAGAATCAAGGTATTTATCAGAAGCATCGCCCGTGCCATTCCAAAGCGCCTTAAATATCTCAAGAGCATTTCTGCCTATATTGCCCCTGTTGTGATCCACTGTTGTAATCTGTGGGTTAAAATACGCAGCCTTATCCAGATTGTCAAAGCCTGTGACCTTAAAATCCTGTGGTACCTTGTATCCAAGAACCTCTGCTGTCGCACACAGACCTGCTGCTATATTGTCATTTGCACATAAAAAGACATCCGGTAACGGCTTTTTGCTCTCGTGCCAATCACTCATATACCTGACACCTGTCTGATAGTCAAACTCACCAAACATGTACATGTCAGCTGTAAGTGGTATTCCATAATCACTTAAAGCCTCCTTGAAGGCCTCAAAACGCATTCTGTTCTCATAATGATACGGCGGGCCACCTGCAAACACAAAGCTTTTGCAGTTATGCTCATAGTACATATGATCCATCACCTTGCGAAACAGCCTCTTATTGTCGTTGCCTACATAGTAAAACCCATCAACCTTATACCCGATACTCACTACCGGCACATTTACCGACTGAAGCTTTCTGACCATATACTGTATCTCATCCAGGTTGGTCGTATTGGTGCAGTCAAATACCACTCCGTCGAAGCTGTTTAAATCAGGCAAATCGTTCAGCGCATACTCGCCTTTGTTAAACTTTGAATCCTGACTCCAGGTTCCGTTGGTGTTGTAAAAATACAGGCACACATCCAGTCCCAGCTCTTTAGAGCCTTCCATGATACCCTCAACCCACGAATATGTTACGTATCTTCTCCAGCCATCAGCCAGAAGAGCAATTTTCTTCATTAATAAATACCCCTTTGCGTCTTCTAAAGACCTTTTCCAAAATATAGTTCTATTATACTACGATTTTACCTATTCTTGCAATAAAGATTGATTTTTTTTAGCATATTTGATAGAATTAGTTTAAATAAGCAAATTTTTAGGAGGGATACGTTTTGAATCCAGCATTAATCGTACTTATTGTTATCGCAGTAGTGCTTGTGGTAGCATTTATAGTATTAACAATCCTCGGTAAAAAAGCACAAAAAAGAAAGGAAGAGCAGGACGAACAGATAGCTGCTGCATCACAGACAGTCAATATGCTAATCATTGACAAAAAGCGTATGAAGCTAAAGGATGCCGGTCTCCCACAGCAGATTATTGAGCAGACACCAAAGCTTATGCGCCGCTCAAAGCTTCCTGTAGTCAAGGCCAAGGTCGGACCAAGAGTCATGTCTCTTATCGCAGACGAGCAGATCTTCGATGAGATTCCTTTAAAGAAAGAGGTCAAAGCTTCTATCAGCGGTATCTACATCACATCTGTCCGCGGTATCAGAGGTCCTCTTGAGAAGCCTAAGAAGAAAAAAGGCTTCCGTGCAAGAATGGCAGAAAACTACAGCAAGGCCAACGAACAGCTCAAGGCTGAGGAGGCTGCAAAGGCTGAAAGAAAAGCTGCTAAAGAGGCTGCCAAAAAGGCTAAGCAGAAATAATATCATGATTTAATTTTCATGTACATAAACAGAGCATGTGGGATGGCTTTCATCCTCACATGCTCTGTTTTTTATATGCTTTATCCATATATGCTTTATATATTTTTTACCCAATAGACTTGGCAGACTTTTATGCAATTTTGACTGCTGCGCCTTTTTTCTTCACAGCTATATTGATGTGACAATCGCCTACAAATTCATAGTTGACATCAAGTGCATACTTTACCTCTGCCCTTATCTCGTCCTCAGTCTCCTTTACCTCTATGCTTGTGGCATCAATACCTATCTGGATACTTCCAAACGGTGTATAATAATATGTCAGGTTTTTCTTTCCCTTCTCAAATATCATATGTACACTCATAGGTCCCTTGCGGGTGAACTCAAGATAATTGTCATTGAATTTAAGCATATTTTTGAGTGTCTGGGTCTCACCCTCCATTATCTCCTCAAAAAGCACATAGTGCTTGTTATTTCTTATATAATACTCTCCCGGGGCAATCACCTCTACCGCATCCGACTGCTGGTCCGGTGCGAGCTGTAGGCCCTTTAATGATACTACTACATCCTTTGTCATTTCTTTCTCCTTATCCTCTTGCATATCTAAATTAATTCACGCTTTAATAATTTGTCATCACATATTTTTTTTAATATATTTTTTCAGCATGAATATACTAACTGTTTTATCTGAAAATATCAAGGATTTTTAGTTTTATTTCATATTTTCCACTGTCAAATATGCTCTCATACTCGTCCGGAGTGAGTACCTCCTTAAGATTTTCCTTTGCTTCGTCCTCCACCACCTCGTACACACTGCCCCTGAAGCACATGTTTGGATACAACACGCACCACCAGTTATGACCGGCTCCATCGCCCAGTGTTATTTCAAGCGCCTCGTAATTTCCCTCAGGAAATGTATAGTCCCCATACGTCTTTTCCGGGAAATCGGTGTGTGTAAGCTCTGCCGATGCGCCATATGTAAAACCGTTTGCTGCAAGCGTCTCCTTTGATACCGCTATTATTTCGTCCATATGGTCATTTACAGTGGCTCTGGTTTCTTCAATATTTTCGCACTCCAACAGGTATGGCTCAATATATGCGCCACTGCATCGCGCACCTGCTTTTTCACATTCTGGTCTGCCTCACTGTCGCTGTTTGCCAGCACGTGGAAACGCAGGATTTTGCCGGCGATGGATTTTTGCATGTCTGCTGCACACGCTGTACTATTGATGCCTGTGGCAGGTGCATGATTTTTTGCAGCTATCGCTGCCGCAAGTGATATTATTGCTATGGTTGTTATTATTATTTTCTTTCTCATGTAAACAAGTATTACCTTATTTGACGAGCTTATTCATCCTTTTTGAAAATTTTACCGGGTTTCATGAATTTCATTCGTATAGTCATCCAATAAGGTGCCAAGTGTAATTATCGGTTTCCCATCCTCATGATTCTCCTTATTCATTTTCTGCTCATAATAATCACCCATGTTATCAAAGATATCGTTTATATCGTCTGCTATGCACACATATGTGTTTCTCGGAAATTTCTTTGATGTCTTACAGTATTCCATGAAGTCTGAATAAGCTGCTTTATCGTTTCTCAGCGTTTTTCCTATTAATATCACCTTCAGATGATTGGTATCGGCCTTCTGTGACAGCCGCTCCTCGAAGTTGTCCACGGCTGTTTTGATATCATCTGCATATTCCGGTTCGTATGATTTGTCCATGTTATAGTAGAACTCTATATATCCGCTATTTTCATTTGCCGAAACATCTCTGTGGCTAACATATGCTTTGTTATCAGTTACTTCTTTATCGGTTATTTCATCAGTATCTAACAGCTACAACATCCACCGCCGCAAGTGTCGGAAAACAGCGCTCCTCAAGTTCCACTGCACTGCCAGCCGGTGAGCCATGAGA
>ENA-OQEX01000247-OQEX01000247.1-human-gut-metagenome-genome-assembly--contig:-NODE-247-length-31488-cov-9.824145_pt1 | contig 31488 bp, 35 predicted proteins | sample MGYA00242802_ERZ504649 | MGnify/ENA primary metagenome ERZ504649 (study PRJEB26092, sample SAMD00036194) | human gut metagenome | host: Homo sapiens | study: EMG produced TPA metagenomics assembly of...
ATGTGTCTCGAATGAAGAGTTGTGTGTCTGGATCAGGCATACAGCAATGTTTGAGCAGTGATCCGAAGCTCTCTCGCAGTTTGTGATGTAATCTGTGAGGAATACGCCGAGTCTGCTGTCACATTTGCCCTTCTGAAGGCGCTCGATATGATGATTTCTAATCTCCTTGGTGAGATCATCAATAACCTGCTCAAGAGGCTCAACCTTGACTGCCTCTGTCAAATCGTTTTTGCCAAATGCCTCTACAGTGAGAGTGAGAATCTCGCGCAGAGCATTATTGAGCACTGTGAGCTCTTTTCTTGCGTTCTTTGAAAACTCAAGCTTGTTGTCATCAATCTGCTTGGCAAGCTTTGCCATATTTATCGCATGATCTCCGATTCTCTCGAAGTCATTGATTGCATGAAGCATCTTTGAAATCTCGTTGTTGCCGTCCTCAGAAACATCCTTTCCGGATAAGTGAATGAGGAAGGTGTCAAGCTGATCCTCTAAGTAATCAAGTCGCTCCTCCATGACTTCAATATCATCAAACTTTGAATCTGAGTAATTGTCAAAGAGGTCTAAAGCATTCTTGAAGCTGTCTCTTGCAAGCTCAGCCATCTCGTTTGTCTTCTCAAGACATTCTTTGACAGCAAGTCCAGGTGAGAGTAAAAGTCTCTCGTCGAGTACAACCTGTCCGTCTGCGTTGTCGGTTGTGACAAGCTTCTTAGCAATCTTTACAAGAGTGTTGCTAAATGGCAGAAGAATAATAGTGGTAGCGATATTGAAGATTGAGTGGAATACCGCAATCATTACAGGAGTGATGCTGTCATTAAATAATGCCAGATCAACAGCATAACGTGCGATACAGTATACTACAAGTCCTATTGCTGTACCGAACAGATTGAAGCTGATGTGGATGATGGATACTCTCTTGGCGTTTTTGTTTACGCCGATTGACGAAAGCAGTGCAGTCACGCATGTACCGATGTTCTGACCCATGATGATCGGGATAGCCATGCTATATGAGATAGCGCCTGTCATGGCTAAAGCCTGCAGCACACCAACTGATGCGGCAGATGACTGGATGACTCCGGTAAATACAGCACCTACAAGCACTCCGAGGAATGGATTGTTAAAGGTGGTGAGCAGTCCGGTAAATTCAGGCATATCTGCGAGTGGTGATACAGCGCCGCTCATGAGCTGCATACCATACATGAGTACGGCAAAACCTGCCATGATGATTCCAACGTCCTTGCGCTTTTCCTTCTTGCTTCCCATAATCATAATCACACCAATAAGCGCGATGACAGGGGAGAAGTTCTCAGGCTTTAACATCGAGATGAACAGATTGTCACTTTCGATACCTGAAAGACTAAGAATCCATGCGGTGAGAGTGGTTCCGATGTTGGAACCATGATGACACCAACAGTCTGGGCAAGCTCCATGATGCCGGAGTTTACGAGTCCGACAAGCATAACAGTAAGTGCGGATGAGGATTGGATTGCAATAGTGACTATTGCTCCAAAAAATAAGCTCTTGACAGGGTTTGAGGTTACCTCCTTAAGTATCTTTTGGAGATTGCCTCCTGCGAGCTTCTCAAGACTGCCTGACATAACATGCATTCCGAAAAGGAAAAAGGCAAGTCCACCGCATAACTGCAATATAGAGTAAATGTTCATGTTTACCTCCGTTTGTAAAAATAATTTGTTTTACTATTTGCTCCAGTTATACATATTTAGTTTACACAAAACACATATAACATAACATAATTTTTACATTCTATCAATATAATCTGAAATTTTAATAAAAAAAGTGATATTCACTTTTGAACACTTTTGAAAACGTTTTAAAATTTATGTATATTTATGTTTTCTTTTGTTTACTTTTGAAGAAAAACGTTGTACAATTACAGTATAATAATTTCAGGTAATTATTCAGAAATTTACATTACAAGGTGGAGGTATATTATGTCAGACGTAAAAAGTGTTATTGAAAGCGGCAGGGCTGTACTCGGAATAGAGTTCGGTTCTACCAGAATAAAGGCGGTGCTTATCGGGGAGGACCATGCTCCTATAGCCACAGGTGCCCATGATTGGGAAAACATGCTTGTGGACGGCATCTGGACATACAGCCTGGATATGATTTGGGAGGGCATTTCAGACTGCTACAGCAAGATGGCGCAGGATGCAAAGGAAAAGTATGGAGTTACCATCAAAAGGCTTGCGGCAATCGGTATTTCCGGCATGATGCACGGCTATCTGCATTTGACAAGGAGGATAATCTGCTTGTGCCATTTCGGACATGGAGAAATACCATCACAGGTGAGGCTGCAGCAGAGCTTACTGAGGTGCTTGGCTTTAATATTCCGCAGAGGTGGAGCATAGCGCATCTGTATCAGGCTATATTAAATAAAGAAGAGCATGTATCAAAGATATCATATTTCACAACATTAGCAGGCTATATTCACTGGCAGCTCACAGGTGAAAAGGTCATGGGTGTCGGTGAGGCATCAGGCATGTTTCCTATCGATTCGAAGACCAGGGATTATGATGCGGCAATGCTTGATAAATTTGCAGCATTAGATAAGGTAAAAGAATATCCGTGGGATATAAGAGACATTCTGCCAAAGGTGCTTACGGCTGGAGAAAAGGCAGGTACGCTGACAGAGGAAGGAGCTAAAAGGCTTGATGTAAGCGGCAATCTGGAGAGCGGTATATTGCTTGCACCGCCTGAGGGAGACGCAGGCACGGGAATGGTCGCAACCAATTCTGTTGCAGTGCGTACCGGAAATGTTTCAGCGGGCACATCTGTATTTGCTATGGTGGTGCTTGAAAAGGCACTTAAGGCAGTTCATGAGGAGCTTGATATGGTCACCACACCATCGGGAGATGCGGTAGCTATGGTGCACTGCAACAACTGTACGTCAGACTTAAATGCATGGGTGGGATTATTCAAGGAATTTTCAGAGCTGTTTGGCATGGATATAGATATGAATGACATATATGGAAAGCTCTACAACAATGCACTTACAGCCGATAAGGACTGTGGCGGCCTTGTAGCCTTTAACCTTTTCTCGGGAGAGCCTGTCATCGGACTCAACGAGGGCAGACCTATGTTTGCCAGAAAGCCGGATGCAAGGATGAATCTTGCCAACTTTATGCGCACACATCTCTATGCGAGTCTTGCAACACTAAAAATCGGCTGTGATATTCTCTTTAAAGAGGAAAAAGTAAAGGTAGACACACTTTACGGTCATGGTGGTCTGTTCAAGACAAAGGGTGTGGGCCAGAGCATACTTGCAGCAGCCATGGATGCACCGGTTGCGGTCATGGAGACAGCCGGAGAGGGCGGCCCGTGGGGCATGGCAGTGCTCGCAGCTTATATGGTGAATAAAGTAGATGGAGAGCCTTTGGAAAAATATCTTTCAGACAGGGTATTTAATGGCGAAAAGGGCATAGTAATGCAGCCGGACCCTGACGATGTAAAGGGCTTTGATGAGTACATAAATACATATAAGGCAGCAATTGAGGCAGAGCGTGCATGGTAAAGGCGCTCCCGCTGTAATAGCAGTAAAAAATAATAAGAGAGGAACAAAAAATGCTTGAAGAATTAAAGAAACAGGTTTACGAAGCAAACATGGAGCTCCCAAGAAGAGGGCTCATCACATATACATGGGGCAATGTCAGTGGAATTGACAGGGAAACAGGCTATTTTGTCATCAAGCCAAGTGGAGTGGATTATGATGTGCTCACTCCTGATGATATGGTAGTCATGGATCTTGAAGGAAATAAGATAGAGGGAAAATACAAGCCTTCGTCAGACACTGCAACACACTTAGAGCTCTACAAAAAGTATCCGGATATCGGAGGAATTGTACATACGCACTCACCTGAGGCAGTTGCATGGGCACAGGCCGGCAGGGATATTCCGCTCTACGGCACCACTCACGCAGACTATTTCCTGGGCTCAATTCCATGTGCGAGAAATCTCACCACAGAGGAAATCAACGAAGCCTATGAGAAAAATACAGGCCTTGTCATTATAGAGACCTTTGAGAACAGAAAAATCAATCCTGTATACACACCGGCTGTGCTCTGTCAGAATCACGGACCGTTTGCCTGGGGAAAGGATGCGGCTGAGGCTGTGCACAACGCCGTTGTCCTTGAGGAAGTGGCAAAGATGGCCAGACTCACAGAGTCAGTAAATCCTGACGTGAAGCCAGCCCCGGACAACATAAAGGAGAAGCATTTCTACCGTAAGCATGGGGCTAACGCATACTATGGACAGAACTGATTTGTAGCTGTTATACGGCCCGTAGTATTCATATTATTTTGTGTTTACATAGCACAAAAAATGTGCTAAATTTTTATGTAAAGTACAGTCTCAAATGACTGTAAATAAGACATAAGGTGGTTGATAGAATGGTACTGGCAGTTGAAATAATAGTCTGCTGCTTAATATTTGGCATATACAGAGTAATACGGATAAAGCGGGATCCGGCATATAAGATAAGCAATATGCCCGAGAAGCTGCAGAAAAAGGTCATGCATATGCGCGGCTACAGAAATAGGAATATCCGTATCATGACAGACTGGGAGAAGTTTGTAAAGAAGCTTCCGACACTTATATTCTGGACGATAGCTCTTGTTATACTGACATCAATAGCAGGGGCAACAAGCTTTTCAACGGGCTTTGTGTTTGCACTTTTGATATGGATGGCAGTCCTATTGTTTCTTGAACTGGTAGTATACTGTGGCTGGTATGCACATACACCAAAGGTGTGGATAAAGGGCACCGAGGATATGGCGAAAAAGACATATACCAATTATGCACATTATATCGGGCTGATACCACAGAGAGCTCTGATGGGAATAGTGGTTGCTATTATAGTGGGTCTTGTGATAGATATGATTCCAAGGCTTGACAACAACAATTATTCGCCGAAATATACAGAGATAGAGGATACCTTAAAGGCAGCCTGTGACAATTACAGGATTCCGGGCATGGCTGTTGAGGTGGTAGATGCAGAGGGCGTGCTTTTCTCCGGTACATATGGGGAATGCAAGAGCCTTGACACACCGTTTATCACCGGTTCACTCAGCAAGTCGTTTACTGCGGCATGCATCATGAAGCTGTATGAGGGAGGACATCTGAATATTGACAGCCCGGTAAATCCTTATCTGGATGTAGCCGAGGTATTCAAAAATCCAAAGGATGCGACTAAGATTACGATAAGACAGCTGCTCAATCACACAAGCGGACTTGGCGTGTACCAGCATGTGGGAAATGCAAAGATTGTTGGCAAAAATGGAGAATATACCTATGCGAATGTCAATTATGACATACTTGGTCTTATAGTGGAAAAAGTATCAGGTGTTAGCTACAGCGATTATCTGACAGCGACATTTTTTACACCACTTGGCATGACTCACAGCAGCGCAGCCTATGCAAAAGCGAAGAAGGATGGTCTGATTACAGGCCACAACAATTATTTCGGTTTTTCGGTGGAAAGTGATGTGAAGTATCCGCTCAGCGATTCGTGGTCCACTGTACCGGCGGGCTATATTGCATCCAGCGCAAATGATATGGGAAAATATCTGCAGATGTATCTGCGTGGCGGCTATGGAATACTTTCCGACAAGAGTCTTAGCACAATGTTTCGCTCAACAGTGCCTATGGATGAGTCCGGTGAGACAGGCTACGGTATGGGCTGGGTACGTTCGGATAAATATGTCGAGACAGTGTACAATCATACAGGTCTCACGGAAAACTATATCGCAGACATGTATCTGCTTCCGGAGAGCGGGGTGGGCGTTGTATTCCTCGCAAATACCAATGACTATATGGTTACAAACAATCTGATGAACAAGGTAACCTCAAAGGTTGTGATGACGCTTATGGGATATGCAACAGACGAGCTTGACCCAAAGGATTATGTCGATGCGCACCTGTTCTATGACCTTGTTTTTGCAGCATTTATATTGGTTGCGCTGATGGAGATTATCAAGTCGCACAAATGGAGAACAGACAATAGCGGAAACCTGATAGCAAATATTTTCCTGCATCTGTTTTTGCCGGTGGGCATAGTTATTGCGCCTATTGTCGGAGGCATACCATACTGGGTAATAAAGGACTATGTTCCTGATTTATTTATTGTGGCATGCCTGAGTGTAGTACTTCTTGCAATAGGTGGAATCCTGAAGCTTAAAAACAGAAGAAATTCATAAGACAAAAAGAAAAGCGTAAGAAATAGTAAATGCGGCTACTGTAATATGTAGCCGCATAATTTTTTGACCATAGAATCGTGGGAGGAGTCACAGCACACTCCGACAGTACATGAAGAGTATAAGCCGGAGGTTTTGACAAATTCATTGTCATCTGCTGAAAGCCTGATACCACAAGGATATTCCTTGCCATCTATTGTCACATATGCAAGCCTGTCCTTGTATTTTTCAAGGACGGCTTTATCCAGATATTTGCTTATATCTTCAAAGCAGACATTTTTGGCGTAATAATCAAAGGTCTTATCATCCATAAAGCATATATCGTATTCGTTAGAAGCAAAGTATGCTGTGAGGACTGCCATGTTCTGATAGTCTAAGCCGCTTTTGTCTACATCGACACAGATATTTTTGTTTAAGGCAATTTCATCCTTTGACAAATCATAGCCGTTATCTGTGAGAAAGTCATTGAAAATATCGGAGCCGCTGTCCTCTGTGGTGCTGTTTTCTGCATTTACGCATAATACGCTCAAAACAGTATTTTTCTGCGCAAGCCGGCCGCAAATAAAGGCTGTGACTGCTATGATTCCGATGATGACAAGAAATATCGGTATTTTGTAATAGTCCCATATATATTGTATTTTCTGACTGAATGTCAGCTCCTTAAAAGGTGTCTTTTGTTCCATGATTTTATCTCCCTCTGATATGATGTGCTGCAATTTAAAAATATTATAAGGTAATTTATAGAAATTTACCAATAAACATTCTATTAACTGCCTTTTTCTTTTTAGATTATTATGCTATAATGAGCCAAAACACAGATAATACAAAAGGAGAATAATATGAAAGCGAGCCACAGAAAAGATGTTATAATCGCCAGACTGATTTTTGCAGCAATATGTCTTTTTCTTATTGCCCTGATTGCTACAATAGTGATTACCGTTACCTCAAAGGGCGGCAAAAAAAGGAGCAGGACAAGGCACAACAGAATGCAGTTAGCGAAAGTGAAACTGACAGTGCCGGCGATAGTGGTACAGAGATAGGCGCCATATATCTGCCACAGCAGACTACAGAGGGGACCGAAAAAACTTATGTCACCACTACAAGCAGTGTAAACATGAGAGAGAAGCCTGATAAAAACGCAAATATAGTTACTGTTATAGGACAGGATGTGAAGCTTGAGTTTGTATCAGAGGACAATGGCTGGACACAGGTTATCTTCCAGGGACAGACAGGCTATGTCAGCTCTGACTACGTCAAGTCAGATATGGCTGACAGCACTACAGACAGCGGCACATCAGGTGCGGCAGATAGCGGGGCTGCCAGTCAGGGTACAGCAGATGGCAGTACAACAGGAGCTGCAGATAGTGCTGCACAGTCACAGTAATAGATACATGGTGAGGTAATGTATATGACAGGAATTATATGGGCATGTGCTGCAACCTTTATTGCAGCATGTGTGCCTATTTTGGCCAAGGTTGGAACTAAAAAGACAGACCCGGCGCTGGCGGGAAGCATTGCCGGGATTGTTTTATGTGCGTCTATATTTTTTTACAGGAAAGATAATATAATGGGAAGCAGCCTGATTGCACTCGGCCAAAGGAGCGTTATATTTATACTTCTGGCAGGGCTTGCAACAGGGCTTTTTGGCATCTGTTTTTTTAAATCCATACATGAGGGCTACACATTTCAGGTTACAGCTATAGTTAAATGCAGCTATATAATCACGCTTGCAGCGGGATTTTTTCTGTTTCATAACACCCCTGACACTTTTGATTATATAGCGATTGCACTCATGATTGTTGGAACGGTTATTTTAAATCTGGATGGAACAGGTATTTTGTTTGCGCTTCTTGCTGCAGTTTGTGCGTCGGCAGCACATATTCTGGTGTCACTTGGCGGGATACAGCGGGATAAGGGCTTTATTGCGTTCTGGTGTGTATTTATAGGAACGCTGGTGCTTATTATATTTACTATTGCAACAGGAGGCATGAAGAAAATCAGATCCATGTCATTTGTTGATGGTATATGCCTGATTCTTGCAGGCATTGCATACCCGTTAGCATATGATTTTTATGGCAGGGCAGTTTCAATGTCCGGCAGCTATGCAGGGTATATTTTTAATTTGACGATTATTGTGATGATGATATGCTCCAGCGTGATACTGAAGGAGAAGGTATCGGGAAAGAAATTCCTGGGCGCATGCATTTTTATTGCAGCATTGTTTGTTATAGCATGCAACTAATAGCTGAATATAGCATATAATGATTAAAAAGAGGTTTTTTGATGTTACCTTTTTATAAAACATTTCCGTTTATGGATTACTATAAAAATGAGGATGCATTTGCAAAGGACCTGGGGATGATAAAGGATATGTATCCGCATGATACGGCGATGATACAGTCTGCAGTAGAGCAGCGAATGGATGAGCTGGAGTATGAGGGCAGCTTTATCTATGATGAGGTGCCTGACAGGCAGCGTCTTTTCGATGAGGCAGACAGGATTGCCGGCAGATTTATCTCAGAGCAAAGCAGCAGGTGCTTTATCTGTACAATAGCGGGCATACTTTTTAACTGTGAACTCTGCAGACGAAGATGCAGATACAGAAGGTACCAAAGATTCTGGTAGATATAAGGATATGATTTTATGAGTAAGAAAGTGATAAAGCCGATAGTACTTATAGTAGTATTTATTGCAGCATTAATTACATTTTGCATAACTACAAACAAGGGAAATAAGGATATGACCACGAAGCAGGCGGATGCAACGCTGCCGGTTATGTCATTTAATCTGGATAAAATAAAGATAAACACCCTCCATGGATATACTACCGAGATGGATCCGACAAAGATGCGAGATTGCGTTATTCCAATTTCGGATGACAGGAAGCTCTCATTATCCATTTCAACATATGGCATGGCTGTTGACAGGATATCATACAAGATCAGAAGCATGGATGGCAAGAGGCTGGTGGCCGATGACGAGATATCTTCTTTTTCTAATAAGGATAATACTATTAAGGCGGACATAAGCATGCCGAATGTTATGGATGAAAATACTGAGTATCTTTTGGTGTTTACCATCACAAGCGGTCAGGATAATGTATATTATTACAGCAGGATTATGCAGACCGATGGAAAGGCAGCTGCAAAGGTTGTCGAGTTTGCAAAGAAGTTTCATGATGAGACGTTTATAAAGGATGACAAATCTTTCTTTACAACATATATGGAGACAACAACCGGTGACAGAAATACGCTTGCACATGTGGATCTGACATCTACTGTGAGTCAGATTACCTGGGGCTCAATGGCCGCTGCACAGTATACGAATCCTGTCATAGCCATAAAGGAAATAAACGATTCTTATGATGTGGTCACAATAGACTATGTGATGAGCTGTGTGGACGGTAAGGGTGAGACTGAGTATTACAATGTGAGAGAATATTTCAGGCTGCGCCAGACGGAAAGCCGTATGTACGTGCTCAACTATGAGAGAACGGCAAATCAGATTTTTAACAGTGAAAACAGCTTTATATCGGATTCAGGCAGCGTAATGCTTGGCATCAGAAGCAGTGAGGCAGAGTACAGGGCCAATGAAGCAGGCAGTGTGATATGCTTTGTCCAGGAGGGAGATTTATACTCCTATGATATCAACAATGGAATGATAATCAAGGTATTCAGCTTCAGGGACGCTGAGGGCATTGATGAGCGTGAGAACTGGAATCATCACGATATAAAGATTGTCAGTGTAGACGAAGCGGGCAGTATTGATTTTGTGGTATATGGATATATGAACAGAGGCACCCACGAGGGAGAGGTGGGAACCGGTGTGTACCATTATGACGGTCTGGCACATACTATAGATGAGGAAGCGTTTATCCCTTCTAAGACATCATATGAGGTGCTAAAGGCTGAGATGGGCAAGATGCTTTATCTCAATGAGAAGAATGAATTCTATCTCATGATGGATGACAGTCTCTATAGGATTAATTTAGGTTCGATGTCAGTAAAGAAGGTGGTTGAGGCTTGTCTACAGGCTCTTACTGCGCATCGGAGAGTAACAGATACTTTGCATGGGTGGATTCTGCAAATCAGTACTCATCAAATACCATAAAAGTGATGGATTTAAAGAGTGGCAAGACCTTTGAGGTCAAAAAGGGCGACGACCAGTATCTGCGTCCGCTTGGCTTCATAGGTGAGGATTTCATATATGGACAGGCGAATGCTGCTGATGTGGTCTCTGATGCAGCCGGAAACACAACATTTCCGATGAATGGCCTTATTATTCTTGATACATCTGACCAGTCGGAGCTTAAGACATATACCCCTTCGGGCGGCTATGTCGAGAAAATTTCTGTGGATGGATATACGGTAACGATAGATCTGATTGCACAAAACAATGGTGTGTATGCAGAAATCGGTCAGGATACCATTATGAACCGGGAGGCTGATTCGAAGCAGAAGATAGCTCTTGATACGAGCCAGTCCGATACAAAGCTGACGGTCAGCGCTATTAGTATAGCAGGTGGTAAAAAGCCGGATAAGCTGAAGCAGCTGACAGCACAGATGACTATAAATTCGCATGATACTACTGTTGATTTAAAGTTTGATGACAATACAGTCCATTTCTATGTTTATGCAAAGGGGGATGTGATTTTTGCATCTGATAACATCTCGGATGCCATAAAACAGGCAAATGACAGCATGGGAGTGGTAATTGACTCAAACCAGCAGTATGTATGGATGAGGGCAAGAAAAAATGCAGTAAATGCATTTGCGAATATTGCATGTAATGAAACCGATAAGGATGCTGACAGTGTCGTGAAGTCAGTAAGTGCAATGCTTACCTACAATGATGTTACGGTAAGTGTGTCTGAGCTGATTGGAGCAGGCAGCAGTGCTGTTGATGTGCTCAAAAACAACCTGCCGGACAAGGAAATCCTGGATTTACAGGGAGTGTCTTCTGAGGATATTATCTTTTATATCAGCCAGGGCAATCCGGTATTTGCGATGACGGGAAATACGTCGGCAGTGCTTGTGACAGGATACTCTTCAAATGGAGCTTTATATATTTATAATCCGGATAATGGCGCAACAACATCGATGAGCTATGAGGATGCTGACAGAATGTTTTATAATGGTGGCTTGCATTTTATCACGTACATGACAAAATAAACAGAATAATGTTGTAATAATGCCGATTTTGTGACATTAAATGTAAGCTCCTTAGGTAAAGTTTAACAGAAATTTTCATAAGGATTGAAAAGCGGTTACAATTGGGATATATTAAATAAGTATGAAACAGGTTTAATACTTTTTGTTTAAGGAGAACGTATGAGTAAGAAGAGTATTGTCGTTACAAAAGTATGTGAAGGTCATGATAATCCAATCGCAGAGCTTGTTCAAGTGGCATGCAAGTTCGATAGTGAGATTACATTGGAGAGTGACAATCGCAAAATCAATGCAAAAAGCATCATGGGTATTATGGCATTTAATCCTTCAGATGGAATGTCTGTTGATATTGTTACAAAGGGTGATGATGAGCAGGAAGCTTTAGTTGCAATTGAAAATTTTTTAGTATGTGAATAATGAGCATGAGGAGGAAAATAGTATGCGTAAAAAGAATAACTCAAAGACAGCAAAGCCAGCAGTAAAGCCGGTTGAAGTAAAAAAAGAGGAAACAGTGGCACAGCCGGTTTCAGAGCCTAAGGCTGATGCAAAAGCCGATGTAAAGGCTGAGGTAGAAAAAGCCGTAGAGAAGACAACCGAGAAGGTTGAGAAGGCTGTTGAAAAGACAACTGAGAAGGTTGCTGAGAAGGCCGCTGAGGTTAAGGCTGATGTAAAGGACACTGTCAAGAAGACAACAGCAAAGGCAGCAAAAGCTGCAAAGACAGCTAAAGAGGCAAAAACTGCAAAGAAGGAGCCGGTAAAGCCGGAGATTATTGTTCAGTACCAGAACAGCGAGGTTGATACAGCAGCTGTCGAGGAGCGTGTTAAGGCTCAGTTCGTTGCTGAGGGACACAAGGCAGGCTTCATCAGAAAGCTTAACATCTACATCAAGCCGGAGGAGTATTCTGCATACTATGTTATAAATGATAAGTTTTCAGGTCGTGTAGATTTATTCTAGTCAGACATTATTAGGGAATACATATTTTATCTAGCGCATAATAAAAGCCGATACATTTCGTGGAGACACGGTGTATCGGCTTTTGTTTTGTGTATACGTATGTGTAAAAGCAGCTGTACGACAGCTTAAATATATTACGAAATACTTTGTGGACAAACAAAAAGGGTAACAAAAAAGCGGGTGATGGGAATCGAACCCACGTATCCAGCTTGGAAGGCTGGTGTTCTACCATTGAACTACACCCGCATAGGAATATTTAATTTGTTGTATAATGCCCAGTTCCGGAATCGAACCAGAGACACACGGATTTTCAGTCCGTTGCTCTACCAACTGAGCTAACTGGGCTTGTCTCACAACAAAAGTTATTCTACACGATTTGTCTGTTGATGTCAATATTAAAATTGAGAAAAATTGGATAGTTACAATAAACAAGAAATGTAGTATTAAAAACTATATAAAATAGAAAATGATATAATTTTACCTTGACATGAATACCATAAAGGGTTACTATGTGTATATGTTTGATTATCAAATAATTTGAATATCAAACAGAAAAATGGAATTTATACATGTTCGGAGGTACATATTATGTTGAGAGAACTGAGAATCGGAGATATGGTTGCAAAGCTTCCTATCATTCAGGGAGGCATGGGAGTTGGAGTGAGTCTTAGCAGACTGGCCGGAGCTGTTGCTAAGGAGGGTGGTGTAGGAGTGATTTCCACCGCGCAGATTGGCTTTGAGGAGCCGGAGTTTGAAAAGGACCAGGCAAAGGCTAATCTGATTGCTATCAAGAAGCATATTAAGAAAGCAAAGGAGCTTGCCTGTGGACATGGAATGGTAGGTGTCAATATCATGGTGGCTTTAAAGCATTACAAGGAGCATGTTCTGGCTGCGGTTGAAGCAGGTGCTGATGTTATTATAAGCGGGGCAGGACTTCCAATGGAACTGCCTGAGCTGGTTGATGAAAAGTCACATACAAGGATTGCTCCGATTGTTTCTTCAAAGAGAGCAGCAAATCTGATTCTTAAAATGTGGGCACACAGATACAACCGCACAGCGGACTTTATTGTTATCGAGGGACCAAAGGCCGGAGGACATCTGGGATTTTCCAATGAACAGCTTGCAGATATGGAGCATATGGATTATGACAGCGAGATTAAGGAGATTATCAGCTGTGCAAAGACATATGAGGAGAAGTTTAAAAAGCACATTCCCGTAATTGTAGCGGGCGGAGTGTTTACACATGAGGATGTCATGCACTGCATAGAGCTTGGAGCCGACGGAGTGCAGGTGGCGAGCCGTTTTGTGGCGACAGAGGAGTGTGACGCATCTGATGCTATAAGCATGCTTATCTGACGCGAATGAGTCTGATGTGCAGATTATACAAAGCCCTGTAGGAATGCCGGGGCGTGCTGTCAGAAATGAGTTTATCAGGGGATTGGAAAAGGAAAAGCAGCATATCACAAAGTGCTACAATTGTCTTGAGAAATGTAACCCTGCAACAGTGCCATACTGTATTACGAAGGCACTGATTGCAGCGGTTAAAGGAGATATGCAAAACGGTCTGGTATTCTGCGGTGCCAATGTGGGCCGCATAAACCGGATGACTACGGTCCACGAGCTTATGAGTGAGCTTGTGGGAGCATAGGCAGTACATCCTCACAGTAGCAGCGAAGCACTTCACCTACACTCCATGCCTGTGCATAGCAACCACGGCCGTTGTGAGGGGCATCGCCGTCAAATATCTCGCATATTGAGCCGATACAGTTGTTGAGCAGATGCTCCCTTACAGGGTCAAGCAGCTTGTCAGCGCATAAAGCGGTCGCCTTCGTGCGGCCGTTTACCTTTACATAGGCACTGATAAAACCACCGAGCAGAAAGCCCCAGGCTGTTCCCTGATGATAGGCGTGGTCGCGCTTTGAGAGAGAGCCGATGTAAATCGGATGGTAATCCTTGTGGTCAGGATCGAGCGAACGCAGTCCGCAGCCTACGTACAGCTTATCCATTACCGTATCCACAATTGCTTTTTCACGCTCCTTGTCAAGCATGGTAAATGGCAGGCTTACGGCATAAATCTGGTTTGGACGGATTGTATCGTCATCCTCGTCAACCACATCATACAGGCAGCCTGTGTTTTCATTCCAGAAGCGCTTGTTGAAGGAAGTCTTTACGAGAGAAGCAAGCTGTCTGTAGCTGTCATCGTTATCGCCAAACTTAGCCTGAAGCATATCCATGGTGCACAGTGCGTTGTACCAAAGTGCATTTATCTCGACAGGCTTGCCGTGACGAGGCGTAGCAACCCAGTCACCGACACGCACATCCATCCATGTGACCTGGTCGAGTCCGCTTCCGGCATGAATGAGCCCGTCCGTGTCCATATATATGGAAAAATCAGTGCCTTTTTTATAAGTAGATATGATATCCTTTAAGCATGGATAAATATCCTTCTTTATAAATTCATAGGCATCGGGAGTGGCCACATATTCAAGATATTTGTAGACAGCATAAAAATACCACAGTGATGCATCTACAGTATTGTAGAGAGGCTCAAGTCCGCTGTCTGGGAACATATTCGGATGAGCCCGTCCTTACAGTACTTGGCAAAGGTCAGTAGTATATCGTGAGCTTTTTCAAAACGGCCGGTGCAAAGTGTCAGGCCGGTGTATGAAATCATAGTGTCACGGCCCCAGTCTGTAAACCAAGGAAGTCCGGCGAGCACAGTGTCATAGCCTGTTGACTGTCTGTGTGCGATGAACTGGTTTGCAGCCACAGTAAGCTTCACGGCAAAGTCATCAGTGAAGCCGCTTTTTTTAATCAGCTCATCGGTGTAGTCAAGCTGCGCACGTAGTATTTCAAAAGCACTTTCGTTATCAGAAACAAGGTGTTTGGCGAAAGCTGAACATGCGTTGCCGTTACAAGCTTCAAGCGGTACGATATCGCACATTATAGAGAAATGCATTGATGCACCGGCTGGAATATCCACGCTCACGTCATATGGGCAAAATGCACAGTCGAGGCCCGGCACTTCATTGTCCACCTCGGTCTGAGCCTCAAGATCACAGATATATTTGTCGTCTCTTTCAATAAGCTCTCCGCCTGAAAAAGCAATGCGGATACAGTGGTCATCCTGAGCTTTTGGAATGAGGGTAAAGCCATGCTCCTGCTTTTGGACCTCGAATTTTAATGAATCGACGGTTGAACTTTCAGAGTGCTCACGGAAGTTCATAAGAGGCGTGATCAAAAGCTTAGCCGCTTCGCCTTTGTTTTGAACCTCATATGCCACGGCAGCGAGATTTTTTCCCTGTGCCAGTGCGATGTGTTTTTTTATGGTGATATCACGGCCTCATATGTAAAGCATATGGTTCCATCGTATGTGAACTCTCTTATATATTGGATGCCGTCTGTGTGGCATCGCCCTTGAACTGGTCACTTGAGAGATCATAGGTGTGGCTGCCTGTGACTATTTTTTCGTTTGTCTTTGAGAAGCAGACGTATCTTTGCACAGGAGCATGAAGCTTGCAATCAGATAGCCCTGATGCGTACGGTTTATCGCACCGGTGACTGAACCGCCGGCATATCCGCCAAGGCCGTTGGTTAAAGCCCACTCCCTTCTTATGTTGTTTTTGAAATCATTTTGCAGTTTTAAGTTAAATTGCATCTTAACCCTCCGAAATTTCACTAAATTTTTATAATATTTTAACCTATAACCATGAAAAAATCTATACGAAACGGTAAAAATCTGTTATAATTATAAAGATATATATTTTCAATATGCAAAGGAGAATTATAATGGAAGTATTTACATTGATTGCGCGTAAAAAAAATGTGGCGCTGGTATTTGTTTCGTACCTGCTTGTAGCTCTTGCGGCAATAAGCTTCTGACTATCTGCATCGGCTTTGCACCGGGTATTTTATTTGCAGTAGTATTTGGACTTATTGCATATCTTATGATAATGGCACAGAACACAGAGTTTGAATATTCATATTTTGACGGAGAGCTGCGCTTTGCCAAAATTAAAAACAAGAGCCGCAGAAAGCGCCTTGGAATATACAGCATGGAGTCTGTAGCAGCAATCGCACCGGCAGGTGACAGAAGTGTATACAATTACGAGAATGGAAATGAGATCAAGAAAATAGACTATACCTCAGGTCAGAAGGATGTACCTTATTATGATATCGTCATCAAATCGCCTGATGAGAACGTACTTATAAAGGCGGAGCTTGATGACAAGTTCCTCACAGAGGTTGAGAAAAAATACAGATCAAAGGTTAAAAGAAGAGAGGAGTAATTACTCCTCTCCTTCCAAATGGTACATTTTGGATTTTGTTTTGCCGGCATCGTATCCGGTTGAGTATCCTTTGCTGCCGTTTAACAGTCTCAGACATTTGGGACAAAGAGTGCCGAAGGTAACAGGTGCACCGCACCGCTGGCAGTGAAGACCGGCTATAGTGGAGGCTGATTCAGACTGCTTGTACTCGATGCGTCCGTCCTTTATCCAGCTCTTTACCTGTCTAAGCGGTATCTTAAAATGTTCTGCAACCTCGTATTCATTTACGTCGTGGGTACGGATAAATTCCTTTACCTCGTGGAATAATGCCAGATCAAGGCATCGTGGGCAGAGATTCTCTTTATAGTCATGTGGCAGAGGCCTTTTACAGTTTTCACATACTCTTGTGTTGTTGTTAAAAAGACTTTTAGGATTATCCATAGGTGCCTCCTTAAGCTTGTTTTATTCATTATATCATAACAGAATTTATAAAGAAAGTAGGGACTTTTATAATGTCAATTGCAGTTTTCGATTCAGGAGTCGGCGGAATAAGCGTCTTAAAGAGCCTGGTTGAAGTGATGCCTAACGAAGATTTTATATATTACGGTGATTCAGCAAATGCGCCTTATGGTACCAAAACACTTGAGCAGGTGCGAGCTTTGACCTGTGAGCATGCAAAGGAGCTGATTTTAAATCAGCATGCTAAGGGGCTTGTTGTTGCGTGCAATACAGCCACCAGTGCGGCGGTGCGTATATTAAGAGAGCAATATCCCGATGTTCCTATCGTAGGGATAGAGCCTGCAGTCAAGCCTGCGATGCTTTTTATGGAAAATCCGAGAGTGCTTGTGATGGCTACACCTATGACTATCAGGGAGGAAAAACTTAAAAAGCTTATGGACAGATACAGACACTTGGGTGAGATTATTCCATTGCCTTGTCCTGGACTTATGAATTTCGTTGAGAGAGGTGACTTGTACGGTGATGATGTGAGACAGTATCTCGAGGAACTTTTGTATTCATATTCGCATGGTGAGATAGATGCGGTTGTGCTGGGATGCACACATTATCCGTTTGTCAGAAAAATGATACAGGAGGTGCTTGGAGATAGGGTGCGTGTGTTCGATGGAGGAAACGGTACAGCGCGTGAGATGAAAAGACGTCTCGCAGAAAAAGGTCTGCTGACAGACAGCACCGCTGCAGGTACTGTGGATTTTCAAAACAGCCTGACCGGACAGAGCCATGAGGATAAAATACAGCTCTGTAAGGCACTTTTTAACAAAAAAATTTAGTTGTTATTTACAGAATATTACAAATCTAAAAAAAGTATAAAATAATCGCGGCTTTTTTAATAAAATATTTCTAAAATGTACATTGTTAGGACATAATTACCACATATACTTGTATCTGTAAGAGGAACAAAACCTTTTACATTATTCCCTTTTTATTAATAAACATTTTCATAACTAAACTCCTCGAGAAAGGATCGCGTTGTTACCGCGTGTAACATCGCGGTCCTTTCTCACGTTTTGCATGCAGGCTGCGGAGCCGCAGCCTTACTGTTTTAGCTATGTACAACGCTTCCACATATATCGTTCAGCACACACATGTCACAGTGCGGTGTGGTTCGGGCAGTGCATACGGCGCGTCCGTGATCAACCAGCCTGTGGCAGAAGTCATTGCTCTCCTCGGGTGGATGATTTTCCAAAGCTCCATCTCCACTTTTTTCGGGTCCTTTATTCCATCTACAAGTCCTATACGGTTGCAAAGGCGTATGCAGTGTGTGTCGGTGACGATGGCAGGCTTGCCGTACACATCACCCATAATCAGGTTGGCACTCTTTCTGCCGACCCCCGGCAGCTTCAGCAGATCGGTCATATTGTCAGGCACAAGACCGCCAAAATCATCGCGAAGCATCCTCATGCAGGCACTTATATCACGTGCCTTACTCTTTCCCAGGCCGCATGGACGTACAATTTCTTCTATGTCGGAAACATCAGCATCGGCGAGAGCCTCGATGGAAGGATATTTTTTGAACAAATCAACCACGACTACATTTACGCGGGCATCAGTGCACTGGGCTGCGAGCCTGACTGATACGAGCAGCTTCCAGGCCTCGTCGTACTCAAGAGTGCAATCGGTGCGGGGATATGCGGTTTTTAGTCTTTTTATTACTTCAATGGCTAATTTTTCTTTTGTCATATGAGCCTCCTTATATTTGTTTTGTAACTATTCAGTAACTTTATTTTATAGTATACAAAAATGCGCGGAGATTGTAAAATGGATTTACGTGGAGCGGATTACGTGAGAGGAACGGTGTGAAACTGGAAAATATGAATAACGCATATGCAAATAAAAGATATACAAATAACATATATATAAACAACAGATATACAATAGAAGTAACTAGGAAAAGAATAAAAAACATGTATCTTCGTGTGAAGGACACGGATGGCACACTATCAGTGAGTGCTCCTTATGGCATGAGTGATACAGAAATCAGGAAATTCGTGGAGAGCAAATCAGACTGGATTGAGCGGACCATACAGGAAATGCTTGTTGCAAGACAGCTTAAGGAACAGGAGCCGGTTATGGCACCCTTCATGGAGAGGGAGATGCGCAGGGAGCTTAAGATGCAGCTGCAGAGGTGTATCGACAAATGGGAGCCGGTTATGGGAGTTAAGTCAGCCGGCTTTACGATAAAGAAGATGAAGACAAGGTGGGGATCATGCAACGTGAAGTCACATCATCTGAATTTCAACCTTCTGCTGGCTAAGGTGCCGCCGGAGTGCGCAGAGTATGTGGTGGTCCACGAACTTACACATCTGCTTGAGCCAAGCCATAATGCCAGGTTCTGGGCGCTGATGGAACATTATCTGCCGGGAAGCAAAAAGCTGCGTAAACAACTAGCTGGCTTTTCTGCGCAGGATATGATATGATATTATTAAGGACTCACTTAGAGAAAGGAAGCTTCAAATGGAATTTTGGGATATATACGATAAGGATAAAAAGCCGACAGGCCGTACAATGAAAAAAAACGACTGGATACTTAAGGATGGAGAGTATCATCTTTCAGTGCTTGGCGTGATTCACAGACCGGATGGCAGATTTCTTATCACACAGCGTGTCATGACAAAGGCATGGGCACCGGGCTGGTGGGAGGTTTCAGGAGGAGCTGCACAGGCAGGTGAGAGCTCATTTACCGCAGTCTGCAGAGAGGTGAAAGAAGAGGTTGGTCTTGATGTATCACAGTGTCCGGGAGGGCTTGCCTATACCTATCACAGAGAGAATCCGGGCGAGGGTGACAACTATTTCGTGGATGTTTACCGCTTTGAGCTTGATTTCAAGGAGTCTGACGTACAGATTCAGACAGAGGAGGCACTTGGGTTTAAAATTGCCACACTCGATGAAATAAAAGAGCTTGCTGCGCAGGGAGTGTTCCTGCACTATGACAGCATAAAGCAGGTATTTGAAAATTAATTGTTATGATTATGATAATAAGATAACATAGAATTATAAGATTACATAGAATTATAAGGAGCAGATTATGGCATTACCAAAGGATCCGGTTATGCTGCTTAGTTTTGTAAACACACAGCTTCGGGACAACTATTCAGGTTTGAAGGAGCTTGCGGCAGCATATGATATTGATGAGAAAGAGCTTTGCGACAAGCTTGCACAGATTGATTACAAATATGATGAGACTGTCAATCAGTTTAAGTAGATTTTCAGCATACATATAAAAAGTGATGGAAGGATAGGATAATGGAGACATGCTGCGATTTTTGTGCATACAATGAATATGATGAGGATGATGAGGAGTATTATTGCTCGGTAAATATGGACGAGGATGATATGGCGAGATTTGTCCAGAGCAGCTATAAGCGCTGTCCGTTTTACCGCTCAGGCGATGAATACAGGGTTGTCCGTCACCAGATGTGAAGCATTATAACAAAATATAATAAATATAATTAAAAAATAAATTGCATTAATCAATTTAAGGCTGTATAATAAGTTGGTTATTTTAAAAATTAAGAATTTACAAATATACAAAGCATATTGATAAGGAGGAAAATTATGCCTGTAAAATACGTGTTCGTCACCGGTGGAGTTGTTTCCGGTCTTGGAAAAGGAATTACCGCAGCGTCTCTTGGACGTCTTTTAAAAGCTCGTGGATACAAGGTGACAATGCAGAAGTTCGATCCATACATTAATATTGATCCGGGTACCATGAACCCTATTCAGCACGGAGAGGTGTTTGTAACAGACGATGGAGCTGAGACAGATCTTGACCTGGGACACTATGAGCGTTTTATTGATGAGAGCCTGACAAAGAACTCAAACGTCACCACAGGAAAGGTATACTGGTCAGTATTACAGAAAGAACGTCGTGGTGACTACGGCGGAGGAACAGTACAGGTTATCCCTCATATCACCAATGAGATAAAGAGCAGATTCTACAGGGATTTCACATCTGAGGATACCACAATCGCAATCATCGAGGTGGGCGGTACAGTCGGCGATATCGAGAGTCAGCCGTTCCTCGAGGCAATCAGACAGTTCCAGCATGAGGTGGGACACGACAATGCCATCCTGTGCCATGTGACACTGATTCCATACATCAAGGCATCCGGAGAGCTCAAGACAAAGCCTACACAGGCCAGTGTAAAGGAGCTTCAGGGCATGGGAATCCAGCCGGATATCATTGTATGCCGTTCAGAGCATGAGCTTGATCAGAAGCTTAAGGACAAGATTGCGCTGTTTTGTAATGTACCGAATTCACACGTATTACAGAACCTTGATGTGGAGTATCTCTATGAGGCACCACTTGCCATGGAGCAGGAGAATCTTGCAAAGGTTGCATGCGAGTGCTTGAATCTTGACTGTCCTGAGCCGGATCTTGCAGACTGGAAGCAGATGGTTGAGGATCTCCGTCATCCTGATAAAGAGGTCAAGATCGCACTTGTCGGAAAATATACAGCACTTCACGATGCATACATTTCAGTTGTTGAGGCACTGAAGCATGGCGGTATTCCTGAGCATACCACAGTTGATATAAAGTGGGTTGACTCAGAGGAGCTTAATGATGACAATGCAGCAGAGGTATTCAAGGGTATTCAGGGAATTATCGTTCCTGGAGGCTTTGGAGACCGTGGTGTTGAGGGCATGATTGCAGCAGCTAAGTATGCCAGGGAAAACAATATCCCATATCTGGGACTCTGCCTTGGAATGCAGGTGGCAATCATCGAGTATGCGCGCCACGTATGTATGTTCCATGATGCACACAGTATAGAGCTTGATCCAAACACTACTCATCCGGTTATCGCACTTATGCCTGACCAGAACGGAATAGAGGATATCGGAGGTACACTTAGACTTGGCTCTTATCCATGTGTACTCGACAAGACATCAAAGGCATACCAGGTATATGGCACAGAGAATATAAGCGAGCGTCATCGTCACCGTTATGAGTCAACAATGACTACAGAACAGCTCTCACAGAGCATGGCATGAAGCTTTGCGGTACATCACCTGATGGCAGAATCGTGGAGATGATTGAGATTCCGGAGCATCCGTGGTTTATCGCCACACAGGCACATCCTGAGCTTAAGTCACGTCCGAACCGTCCACATCCGCTTTTCCATGGCTTCATAGAGGCGGCAAACAAGGTGAACAGATAATTTTTCGTTATATTTAATACAATATTTAGAAAGTGCGGTTGATTTTGACCGCACTTTTTCTTATAATAAAGTGAAGCTTCGCACTTTATATATTGTGAGGAGACGGTTTCATAGGAATGACTATAAAAATTGCAGGTCAAATTTGCTTTGAAGCTTGTAATAAATAAGAAAAGAACGGAGAAAATATGGATAATCAGGGACCTAATAACTATAATTACAACAATGGTCCGGGCAATAATGGGTCCGGTGGAAACGGAAATAACGGTGGTAACAGACCTGGTGGAAACGGTGGCAGAAACAACCGTGGCGGACAGGGTATCATGGCATTTATCCTGCTGACACTCGTGGCATTGTTTGTGTATGCACTTATATCAAACAGCATATCGCATGCCAGCACACAGGAAAAGTCATACAGCGATTTCATAAAACAGCTCGACAAGGGTAATGTCAAGAGCGTGGAGTTTGATTCCTACGAGATAGACTACAAGCTTGTGGATGACGGACACAAGGATTATGACATCACATATTACACAGGACGTGTGGCTGATGATGAGCTTGTGCCGACACTCAAAAAAGCAAAGACCTCAGAGGGCAAGTCTATTGAGATAAAGGCAGCGATACCTGATAATACATCTACATGGATTTTTAATATATTAAGCTTTATAGTTCCGCTTATACTGCTGTGGGTGCTTTTAGCATTTGTTTCAAAGAAGATGGGCGGCAGCATGGGGATGGGAGTCGGCAAATCGACTGCCAAGGTATATGTGGAGAAGTCCACAGGCGTCAACTTCAAGGATGTTGCGGGACAGGATGAAGCCAAGGAATCTCTCCAGGAGGTTGTTGATTTCCTTCACAATCCTAAGAGATATACAGATATCGGAGCAAAGCTTCCTAAGGGAGCGCTTCTCGTGGGACCTCCGGGAACAGGTAAGACACTCCTTGCCAAGGCAGTGGCAGGAGAGGCAGGAGTACCGTTTTTCTCACTTGCAGGTTCAGACTTTGTGGAGATGTTTGTCGGAGTCGGAGCTTCGAGAGTGCGTGATTTGTTCAAGGAAGCGCAAAAGATGGCACCATGTATTATCTTTATCGATGAGATAGATGCAATAGGAAAGAGCCGTGACAGCAGATACGGCGGTGGCAATGATGAGCGTGAGCAGACACTAAACCAGCTCCTTGCAGAGATGGATGGCTTTGATACATCAAAGGGATTACTTATATTAGCAGCAACTAACCGCCCTGAGGTGCTTGATAAGGCGCTTCTTCGTCCGGGACGTTTTGACAGAAGAATCATTGTTGACAAGCCTGACTTAAAGGGACGTCTGGAGACCTTAAAGGTACACTCAAAGGATGTCAAGATGGATGAGTCGGTAGACCTTGATGCACTGGCACTTGCAACAGCAGGACTTGTGGCTCAGACCTTGCCAACATGATTAATGAGGCTGCCATCAATGCAGTCAAAAATGGCAGACAGCTTGTAAACCAGTCAGATCTCTTTGAGGCCTTCGAGCTTGTAGCAGTCGGCGGCAAGGAAAAGAAGGACCGTGTCATGAGTGATAAAGAGAGAAAAATCGTCTCATACCATGAGGTTGGACATGCACTTGTATCAGCCCTGCAGAAAAATACAGAGCCTGTACAGAAAATCACAATCGTACCACGTACCATGGGAGCACTCGGATATACACTCCAGACACCTGAAGAGGAGAAATACCTTGAGACAAAGGATGAACTTCTCGCCAAAATCACAACATATATGGCAGGACGTGCAGCAGAGGTGCTGGTATTTAACTCAGTCACAAGCGGAGCCGCAAATGATATAGAAAATGCCACAAAGATAGCCCGTGCCATGGTAACAATGTACGGAATGTCAGATAAATTCGGCATGATGTGCCTTGCAACAGTACAAAACCAGTACTTAGAGGGCGGAGCAGGATTAATCTGCGGAGAGAATACAGCATCGCAGATAGATGATGAGGTACTCTCAATCATCAACAGCAGCTACGCAGAGGCCATGAAGCTCCTCGATGAAAACAGAGAAATCCTCGACCGTATATCAGATTATCTCTACCAGAAGGAAACAATCACAGGTAAGGAATTCATGAAGATGTTCCGCGATATGAAGGGACTCCCTGACCCAGACGAGGAGAACAAAGAGCAGGAGGCCACACAGAATGATGATGCGCAGAAAGATGTGACATCGGCAACAGATCCGCTCCTCCGTAACGCCATAGACAAGCCTGCAGATACAAATGAATCTTCCGGATATACAGCGCCGGATGATAATACATTGAATAACTAGTACCTTATAGGTCAATTTTCGAACACAACGAGCAACCAAGCAATTTTCGCGTAGCGAAAGAGCGAAAAAAGAATTTCGCATAAAAAAGCGCAGTAGAAAAGAGTTTCGCACACATAAACTGAAAAAAGCCGGAGGGTACATAGTGTGTTCAGAAGGAAAATATGAACTGCCGCGGGCTTCCAGACAAGAGAAGGGACGAAAAAGTCTTGCAAACAAAGAAAACCAAACGGAGAGAAACCCCGCGGCTGACTTCATATTTTCCTGAGGAATACACTGTGTGCCATGCCGGCAACCTCACAACCTGAAAGTGCGAAACTCCACCACAACCTAAAATAGCGAATATGGAAAAAACATTTGATATCAAAGAAGAATTAAAAAAAACTCCCGGATGCCCCGGAGTTTATATTATGCATGACAAGGATGATGTAATCATATATATCGGCAAAGCCAAAAGCCTGACAAAGCGTGTACATCAGTACTTTCAGGCGAGCCACAATGAGGGCATCAAGAAAAAACAGATGGTAGAGCATATAGATCATTTTGAGTATATAGTTACCGACTCTGAGCTTGAGGCCCTTGTTTTGGAGTGCAACCTGATAAAGGAGCATACACCAAAGTACAATACTATGCTTCGTGATGACAAGACATATCCGTACATCAAGGTGACACTGGGAGAGGACTATCCGAGGGTGCTGTTTTCGCGTCAGATGAAAAAGGACAAATCCCGTTACTTTGGTCCGTATACGAGTGCCTCTGCGGTGAAAAGCTCGATAGATCTGATAAACAAAATCTATAAGCTTCGCACCTGCAACCGCAGGCTGCCGCGTGATATAGGAGCAGACCGGCCGTGCCTCAACTATCATATACACCAGTGCAGTGCACCATGCCAGGGGTATGTGACGAAGGAAGAGTATGCCATATCTGTAAAGGGCGCGATAGATTTCTTAAACGGCGACTATGAGCAGACATTAAAGCTCTTAGCGATAAAATGCTAAAGGCCTCAGAGAGAATGGAGTTTGAGAAGGCGGCTGAATACAGGGATCTGATAAACAGTGTGAAGCAGGTAGCACAGAAGCAGAAGATAACAAATGCCGACGGCGAGGATAAGGATATAATAGCACTTGCAAATGACGATACTGATGCAGTGGTGCAGGTATTTTTCATAAGAAACGGAAAGCTGATAGGCAGAGACCATTTCCATGTGAGGGTCGGAAGTGAGGAGGCTGCGGATGATGTGTTAAATAACTTTGTGAAGCAGTTTTATTCCGGAACACCTTTTATACCGCGTGAGGTCATGCTGCAGAGCGAGATAGAGGATATGGCTGTTTTGGAGCAGTGGCTAAGCGAAAAGCGAGGCAGGCGGGTGAATATAAAAGTGCCGCAGAAGGGCATGAAGGAAAAGCTTGTTGAGCTTGCCTACAAGAACGCACTCTTAGTGCTTAGCCAGGATAAGGAGCGGATAAAGAGAGAAGAGGGGCGCACAATAGGAGCTGTAAAGGAAATAGAGGGACTTTTGGGCTTACACGGCTTAAACCGTATGGAGGCCTATGATATTTCCAATATCAACGGCTTTGAGACAGTCGGCTCCATGATAGTGTATGAGAAGGGCAAGCCTAAAAAGAGCGATTACAGAAAGTTTAAGCTTCGCACAATTACGGGACCTGATGATTATGCGTCAATGCACGAGGTGCTCACACGCCGCTTTACACATGGCATGGAAGAACAGAAGCAGCTTGAAAAAGATGGCTCTCCACAGGAAATAGGCAGCTTCAACCGTTTTCCGGATATCATAATGATGGATGGTGGAAGAGGTCAGGTAAATATATGCCTTCAGGTGCTTTCCGAGCTGGGACTCGACATACCTGTGTGTGGCATGGTGAAGGATGATTTTCACCGCACAAGAGGTCTTTATTACAACAATGTGGAGATACCTATCGACCGCCATGGCGAAGGCTTCAAGCTCATCACGAGAATACAGGATGAGGCACACCGCTTTGCAATAGAGTTTCATAGGTCACTGCGCTCAAAAAGTCAGGTACATTCGGTGCTTGATGATATTGAAGGCATAGGACCGGCGCGCAGAAAGGCGCTCATGCGCCGCTACCAGTCGCTAGAGAAGATAAAGGAAGCAGATGTCGAAGACCTTATGCAGACAGAGACCATGAACGAGAAAGCGGCACAGGCAGTGTATGCATTTTTCCACTCTGCCACGTAGATTTTGAAGCTAATCTGTGGTATACTAAAAAACAAATATACATCAAGGGGGACCGCGAATGGATGCATTACACTCAGTATCAGTTGCAAAGGTAGCAGAATTGCTCGATCTCAACAATCTCACAAAAGAGATGAACCTAAAGGAGAGGGCGATAGAGTGCTCGGACGTCAACAGACCGGCGCTTCAGCTCTCAGGATATTTTGATCATTTTGAGGAGAGACGAATACAGATTATCGGAAATGTAGAGTATACTTATATAGAGAAGATGAGCGACAGCGAGAAAAAAGAGCGCTATAGCCGCTTCATGGAGTTTGATATACCATGTATCATCTTCTGCAGAGATTTACAGCCGGATGAGATATTTATGGAAGAGGCCAGAGAGCACAGCATACCGGTGCTGTCAACAGGTCGTTCTACATCAAGCTTTATGGCTGAGCTCATCTATTGTCTTGGTGAACAGCTCGCACCATGCATCACAGTGCACGGCGTGCTGGTAGATGTATACGGCGAGGGAGTAATGATCACAGGCGAGAGCGGTATCGGAAAGAGTGAGGCCGCACTCGAGCTCATCAGACGAGGCCATCGTCTCGTGACGGATGATGTGGTGGAAATCAGAAAGATCAACGAGCATACGCTCATGGGCACTTCGCCTGAGATTACCAGACACTTTATAGAGCTTCGAGGCATCGGAATCATCGATGTCAAGACACTTTACGGAGTAGAGTGTGTAAAGGAAAAACAGCAGATAGACCTCGTAATCAAGCTCGAGGACTGGAAAAAGGAGGCAGAGTACGACAGACTCGGCCTCGAGGAAGAATATGCCGAGTATCTCGGCAACAAGGTAGTGTGTCATTCACTGCCAATCAGACCGGGACGTAATCTGGCGGTCATCGTAGAGACAGCAGCAGTCAATCACAGACAAAAGAAGATGGGCTACAATGCAGCTCAGGAGCTGTATCGCCGCGTTCAGGCAAATCTTACAAAAAATTCGGAGGCATAATAAATCATGGCAACAGAAAAGAAAAACGCCTGGGAGAAATATCCACAGGGACCTGAAAGAGAAAAATTATTTGCATTTGCAGAGGATTACAGAAGATTTATATCCGGCTGCAAGACAGAGCGTGAATGTACGTCAGCAGTGTATGCTGATGCCACAGGACACGGCTTTGAGGATCTTGATGAGCTCATCGAGACAGGAAAGAGCGTAAAGGCAGGAGATAAGATCATAGCAAACAATATGGGAAAGGGACTGGCACTGTTTATCGTGGGCAGCAAGCCTCTTGAGAAGGGTATGAATATCCTCGGAGCTCATATTGATTCACCTAGAATGGACTTAAAGCAGGTGCCTTTATACGAGGATACAGATATGGCACTTTTCGATACCCATTACTATGGTGGTATCAAGAAATACCAGTGGGTTACACTGCCGCTTGCACTTCACGGAGTCATCTGCAAAAAGGATGGCAGCACAGTGACAGTCAATATCGGAGACAAGCCAAATGATCCTGTAGTGGGTGTGAGCGATCTGCTTATTCACCTGTCAGGCGAGCAGATGGGCAAGAAGGCCTCAGAGGTCATAAAGGGCGAGAGCCTTGATGTGCTCATCGGAAGCATACCGGGACCTGAAAAGGACGAGGATGACAAGGATATCAAGGAGAGAGTAAAGGCCAATATCCTCACAATACTTTCACAGGAGTATGGTGTGGACGAGGATGATTTCCTTTCAGCAGAGATAGAGGTGGTACCTGCCGGAGAGGCAAGAGATTACGGACTTGACAGAAGCATGATCATGGGCTACGGCCATGACGACAGAGTGTGTGCATATCCTTCATACAGAGCTATGCTTGAGGTAGAGGGGACACCGGAATATACAAGTGTATGTCTGCTTGTGGACAAAGAGGAAATCGGCTCAGTAGGAGCCAGCGGCATGCAGTCACGCTTTTTCGAAAACTGTGTGGCAGAGGTGATGAACCTGGCAGGAGACTACAGCGAGCTTGCAGTCAGACGTGCGCTTAAAAACTCAAAGGTACTCTCATCAGACGTATCAGCAGCATTTGACCCGAACTATCCATCGGTTATGGAAAAGAAGAACTCAGCATACTTCGGAAAGGGCCTTGTATTCAACAAATATACAGGCGCCAGAGGCAAATCAGGCTCAAACGATGCCAACGCAGAGTATGTTGCAAGGCTTAGAAATATCATGGATACAGCAGATGTTTCATTCCAGACAGCAGAGCTTGGAAAGGTAGACGAGGGAGGCGGCGGAACAATCGCATACATCCTCGCAAACTATGACATGAATGTTATTGACAGCGGTGTGCCGGTGCTCAACATGCATGCGCCATGGGAAATCATCAGCAAGGTCGATTTATATGAGGCATTCAGAGGCTACATTGCATTTTTGAAGGAAGCATAGGCTAAAGGAATATAAGATGAATCAGACATTTGTAAAAAGTGTAACAGAACAATTGCCGCAGCTTGGTCTCCTGCAGGATGAGCCGATGAAAAAACACACGACCTTCCGCATAGGAGGCCCGGCAGATTACTATGCAGAGCCTGATATGAGCCAAATTTCAAAGCTTATAGAGATGGCTAAGGCATGTGATATGCCGGTTACAGTGATAGGAAACGGAAGTAATCTGCTGGTAGGAGATAAGGGCATCAGAGGCCTTGTAATTGGTATTGGAAAAGGCCTGTCCGAAATCGAGGTGACAGAAGCTGTGGCGCAGCAAAGCACAGCGCAGGACCTCACAGCACAGGACAACGGTCATATCATCACAGCCGGCGCCGGTGCTATCCTTGCAGCAGTGGCGGCAAAGGCAGCAAAGGCATCGCTTTCAGGTCTTGAGTTTGCATCGGGCATCCCGGGAAGTGTTGGCGGAGCGGTAGTCATGAACGCAGGAGCCTACGGTGGAGAGATAAAGGATGTCCTAATCGATGCCACAGTGCTCACAGCAGAGGGCGAGATAAAGACTGTCACAAGGGATGAGCTTGACTTATCCTACAGGCACAGCATAGTCCCGGAAAAGGGCTATATAGTGCTGTCAGCCAGATTCAGGCTCACACCAAAGCCTAAGGATGAGATAAAGTCATATATGGCAGAGCTTCGCACAAAGAGAGTTCAGAAGCAGCCGCTTGAGTACCCAAGTGCAGGCAGCACCTTTAAGAGACCGGAGGGCTATTTTGCAGGGAAGCTTATCATGGATGCAGGTCTTCGAGGTTACAGCGTGGGAGATGCACAGGTGTCTAAAAAGCACTGCGGCTTTGTAGTCAATAAGGGCGAAGCCACTGCAGCGGATGTCCTGACACTCATAAAAGACGTGCAGGAAACAGTTTTAAAGCAGTTTGGAGTAAAGCTCGAACCGGAAGTTAAGATGATTGGAGAATTCTAGTGAAATTTGTAATAGTGACGGGCATGTCAGGTGCCGGAAAAAGCACAGCAATGAAAATGATGGAGGATATGGGATATTTCTGTATAGACAATCTGCCTATACAGCTATTAGATAAGCTCATAGACTTTTCAAACACCTTCCACAGTGATGTGTCCAAGGTGGCAGTTGGCATAGATGTGCGAAACGGCTCAGGAATTGATGAGATTCCGCAGACGCTCGAGCAGCTAAGGCAGAAAAATTTTCCGTATGAGATACTATTCCTTGATGCTGAGGATGAGGTGCTCGTCAAGAGATACAAGGAGACGAGGCGTAACCACCCACTCGCAGGCAGTGAGCGCATCAATAAGGGCATCGTGCTTGAGAGGGAAAAGCTGCAGTATTTAAAGGACAATGCTGACTATATCATAGACACAAGCCAGCTTCTTACAAGGGAGCTTAAAATTGAGCTGGAAAAGATATTTGTGCAGAATGAGGATTACAAAAATCTGTTTATCACGATACTGTCCTTCGGCTTCAAGTATGGCATACCGTCAGACTCTGATATAGTCATGGATGTGAGGTTTCTGCCAAATCCTTACTATGTGGACGGATTACGCGCGAAAACCGGCAATGATAAGGAGATACAGGACTATGTCATGCAGTTTCCGGAGGCAAATGAGTTTATCGACAAGCTTGATGATATGATAAAGTTTCTCATTCCAAACTATATCTCTGAGGGCAAGAACCAGCTTGTTATATCTATAGGCTGCACCGGAGGCAAGCACCGCTCGGTAACGCTTGCAAACGAGCTGTACAAGAGGCTTAGCGGCTGTAATGACTATGGACTTAAGATAGAGCATCGCGACATAGGAAAGGATGCATTGAGAGGTAAATAACATGTCATTTTCCAGTGATGTAAAGGAAGAGCTGGCAAAGCAGATATCAAAGAGCAGGCACTGTCAGCTCGCTGAGCTTGCAGGTATCATAGAGCTTTCGGGCCGTATCAATGAAAAAACAAAGGGACTTGAGCTCGACACCGAAAATCTGCTGCTTTTAAATAAATATGCCACACTTATGAAGCGTGCCTTTGGCACAGATACCACAAAGGCGCTGGATGAGCAGGATACCGGAAAAATACTTGCAGCGCTTAAAATCACGGCACAGCCTGTCAACAGACAGACCACAGACGGACTGCTTCTTATGCAGACATGCTGCAAGAGAGCCTTTATCAGGGGAGCTTTCATGGCAGCAGGTCGATAAGCGACCCCAACAAAGCGTACCATTTTGAGATAGTGTGTCATACCGAAAGCAGCAGGCTCAAGGCAGCTCAGGAG
>ENA-OQEX01000248-OQEX01000248.1-human-gut-metagenome-genome-assembly--contig:-NODE-248-length-31479-cov-9.257719_pt1 | contig 31479 bp, 33 predicted proteins | sample MGYA00242802_ERZ504649 | MGnify/ENA primary metagenome ERZ504649 (study PRJEB26092, sample SAMD00036194) | human gut metagenome | host: Homo sapiens | study: EMG produced TPA metagenomics assembly of...
TGCATCAGAAGACGGGGTGATTGTGCGGCTCGCTTGCAGAAGCAGGCATTCGTGCATGGCACGGCAGGTTGAAGGGATCGACAGGCTGATCTGCGACTGGCACGGCCAGCGAGGCGTGAATCTTCCCAGCGGATATTCAGCATATCGCCAGAAACACGTCATTCGCGTGTGCCAAGATGGTGGGCATGCGAATCGCTGACGTACAAGAAGATATTGATCACGAGCTGATCAGTAAAGAAGAGATTGCCGACATCATCAACCATGCTGCAGCCCAGGCCAGTGAAGACTACCGTGGCAAGAACCCGCTGCTGGTTTGCGTGCTCAAGGGTGCGGTGAACACGCTTGCGGCGTTCTCGCAGGCCATGAGCATCCACGCGGAGATGGATTTCATGAGCTTGTCGAGCTACGGTTCCGGCACTCAATCGAGCGGCAAGATTACCGTGCGGCAGGATCTGTCCACCGATGTTCGCGGTCGTCACGTGCTTATTGTGGAAGACATCATCGATTCGGGCGTCACGTTGGCGTGGCTCGTCGATGAGCTCAAAAGCCGTGGTGCCGCTTCCGTGGAGATTTTTGCGCTGTTGGAAAAGCCGCGCGCCGTAAGGTGGATGTTCCTGTGAAATATAAGGGACGTGAGATTCCCGATGAATTCGTGGTCGGTTTCGGCTTGGATTATGACGAGCGATACCGCAATCTTGATTCGATCGCGGTGCTGAAGCCGGAAGTGTATGAAGGAGGTCAGGCATGAGTTTTCCTGGTCCGGGCCAGTCGCCGAATAACAACGGCGGCGGCAATAACCCGTTCACCAATCCGTTTGGACGCAATAATAACGCCGGCAATGGCAACGATTCCAACGGCAAGGGTGACAAGTCCAACGGCAACGGATCCAATGGCGGTCCGCGTCCGTTCTGGCAGTCCCCATGGCTGTGGGTTGTGGTTGTGGCATTGCTTGCCGTGACCATGTTCCAGATTTTCGCCGAACCGGTTCCCAGACCATCGACACCAAGGACGGTCTGCAGATTCTCAACGGCAACAATGTTGAATACGCACAGATCGTAGACAACACCCAGCAGGTCAAGCTCAAGCTTAAGAGCGACTACTCCGCTACAGACCCTGATACCGGGCGTATGAAGAACTACGGCAAAAACGTGCAGTTCTACTACACGTACGCGCAGTCCGCAACCGTGGTCAAGGCCGTACAGAAGGCTGATCCGGTCAAGGGCTGGACGGCGACCATGCAGCAGAGCAGCATTTGGACGTATCTGCTGACCTCGCTGCTGCCGTTCCTCATTATCTTTGGTCTGTTCTGGTTCATGATGAGCCGTATGGGCGGTGCTGGCGGCATGTTCGGTATGGGCGGCAAGAAGAACAGCGGCAAGCTGCTCGAAGGCCAGACCCCGACCACCAAGTTCGCCGACGTGGCCGGCGAAGAGGCTGCCGTGCAGGAAGTCGAGGAAATCAAGGACTTCCTGAAGGATCCGTCTCGTTACAAGGCTTTGGTGCCCGCATTCCGCGTGGCGTATTGCTCTACGGCCCTCCAGGTACCGGTAAGACGTTGCTGGCACGAGCCATCGCAGGCGAAGCGGTGTGCCTTTCTACTCCATGGCAGGCTCCGACTTCGTGGAAATGTTCGTGGGTCTTGGCGCCTCCCGTGTGCGCGATCTGTTCGATGAGGCCAAGAAGAACGCTCCGGCCATCATCTTCATCGATGAGATCGATGCCGTCGGTCGTAAGCGTGGCGGTTCCGGTATGAGCGGCGGCCACGACGAACGTGAGCAGACGCTGAACCAGCTGCTCGTTGAGATGGACGGCTTCAATAACGACACCAATCTGATCATCATCGCCGCGACCAACCGCCCCGACGTGCTTGATCCGGCACTGCTTCGCCCGGGCCGTTTCGACCGTCAGGTAGCCGTCGAAGCGCCTGATTTGGAAGGCCGCGAGGCTATTTTGAAGGTGCATGCCAAGGGCAAGCCGTTCGTGCCTGATGTCGATCTGCGTATGATCGCCGTGCGTACGCCGGGCTTTACCGGCGCTGATCTGGCCAATGTGTTGAACGAAGCCGCATTGTTGTGCGCCCGCGCCGGTGCGCAGCTGATCGACAACCGCGCCATCGACGAGGCCATCGACCGCGTGCAGGCGGGCCCGAAGCGCCGTTCCAAGGGCATGGCGCTCGACGAACTGCGCAACACCGCATACCACGAGGGTGGTCACGCGCTGGTGGCGGCTGCCATGAACGATACCGATCCGGTCACCAAGGTCACCATTCTGCCGCGTGGCCGCGCACTTGGCTACACCGCGGTGATGCCGACTGAAGATCGCTATTCCATGTCTCGCAACCAGCTGCTCGACCAGATGGCGTACGCCATGGGTGGTCGCACCGCGGAGGAAGTCGTGTTCCACGATCCGACCACCGGCGCTTCCAACGACATCGAAAAGGCGACGAACATCGCACGTCAGATGGTGCTCGACTACGGCTTCTCCGACAAGCTGGGTGCCATCAAGTGGTCCGATGACGAACAGAGCGACCTTGGATCGCTGAACCACAAGTATTCCGCACGCACCGCCGAAATCATCGACGAGGAAGTGCTCAAACTGGTGGAAACCGCGCATACCGAAGCGTGGAACGTCATCAACGAGAATCGTGAGATTCTTGACGAGCTCGTACGTCAGCTGCTCGTCAAGGAAACACTCAACGAAAAGGAACTTGCGGAAATCTTCGCTAATGTCAAGAAGGCGCCGAAGCGTGAAGTGTGGCTGAGCGACAGCAAGCGCCCGGATTCCGACATTCCGCCGGTTCCGATTCCCGAATCCCTGAAGAAAAGCGCAGGATTGACCAACTGATGAGCGATACCGAAGCATTCGATACCCTCTTCGACGACAAGGCCCGTGCCGCCATGCGGCCGGGCCTGTCGGCTATGACGAGGAAGGCGTGCGCCAGGCAGTACGCCTGTTTCTGAAATCCATTGGCGAAGACCCGGACCGTGAAGGCCTGCTCGACACCCCCGACCGTATTGGGCGTGCCTGCAAGGAGCTGTTCGCAGGCCTTGGACACGGCCCCGAGGAAGTGCTCAAAACCAAGTTCAAAGTCGATACCGACGAAATGGTGCTGGTACGCGATATTGAACTCTTCTCGGTATGCGAACACCATCTGCTGCCGTTCCATGGCGTGGCCCACGTCGGCTATATTCCGTCGAACGGCCAAGTGGCGGGCTTAAGCAAGCTTGCACGACTGGTGGAACTGTATGCCCGACGTCCGCAAGTGCAGGAGCGCCTCACCCAACAGGTGGCCGACGCGTTGATGGAAGGTATCGAAGCACGTGGCGTGATCGTAGTCACCGAATGCGATCACATGTGCATGGCCATGCGTGGCGTAAAGAAGGCGCAATCGCGTACGGTTACATCGGCGGTGCGCGGCTGCATGCGAGACGCGACGACGCGAGCCGAAGCCATGAGCCTGATCCTGTCGCAGCATGCGTGATCGGCGTGACTGCAGCAAGTCGAATCGTAAATACCAATAACCGGATATAGGAGGGGAAACCGGATGACCATTGATATGAAATCGATTCATGATAGTGACCGTACGCTGGTGATGGGCGTGCTCAACATTACGGAGGATTCGTTCTCCGATGGAGGGTTATGGCTCGATCCTGCGAATGCGAAAGCGCACGGCGAAGCGATGATGAAAGATGGGGCTGACATCATCGATATCGGTGCCGAATCCACTCGCCCCGGAGCCAAACGTGTCAGTGAGGAAGCCGAGCAAAACCGCGTGCTGGGTGCTGTGGATGCGCTGATTCCGGAAGGCGCGGTGCTGTCCATCGACACTACGCGCGCATCGGTGGCTCGCATGGCGTTGGAGCATGGTGCGCAGATCATCAACGACGTGTCCGGCGGTCAGCTGGACCGCGAAGTGCCCCATGTGGTGGCCGAACACGCGGAAAGCCTTTACATTGTGCAGCATTGGCGCGGTTGGCTTGCCGGCTCTGCAGGCGACGTGCCTGACGCTAATACGTCCGTGTACGCCAATGGCGTGGTGAACGACGTGTATGACGAACTCATGAAGCAGGTCGACGACGTGCTTCAGGCAGGCGTCTCGCCGTCACAGATCATCATCGATCCGGGTCTTGGATTCTCCAAACCGAGCGTCGAACATAACTTCCCGCTGATGATGGCGTTGGAGCGGTTCAACGCCACCGGGTATCCGGTGCTGATCGGAGCCTCGCGCAAACGATTCGTCGGCGCGGCGCTTGCCGATGCCGGTATCGACGAGCCAAGCATGGGCAGCAAAGACAATGCGACCGCCGCCATCAGCGCCCTGTGCGCCGAATATGGAGCGTGGGCCGTGCGTGTGCATGACGTGGAGAAAAGCCGTGACGCGGTGGCGATCGGCAATGCGTGGCGTGCTTTCGCTAACGCCTGATACGCGGTGCTCGCATACGTCGTGCGTTCCTGACAGCGTAGGAGCGGCAACGCATTTCCACCATTAAACCTTGAGATATGCAAAGAAAGGCTGGCATGGATCAGATTCGATTGACTGGCGTTCGCGCGGTCGGCAAACACGGTGTGCTTGATTTCGAACATGAGCGTGCGCAGACGTTCGTCGTCGACGCCACGCTGTTTCTGGATCTTGCGCCAGCCGGGCATTCCGACGATCTGCGGGACACCGTCGATTACGGTGCCATCGCCAAAGGAATAGTCGCCATTATCGAAGGCGATCATGTCGATCTCATCGAAAAACTGGCCGATCGCATTGCCAGCATGATTCTTGAATATCCTGCTGTGGCGCAAACGCAAGTGACCGTGCATAAGCCGAGTGCGCCAATCGTCGTACCATTCGACGACGTGAGCGTAACCGTGGAACGTTCTCGTGAAACAACTTCGGCTGCATCGCAAGTGCATCATGCCATCATTGCCATGGGTGGCAATCAGGGCGATGTAGTGGCCACCTTGCGTGACGCGGTGCGTTCGATCGACGGACTGGCGTCCACTCAGGTTACGGGCATTTCGCCGCTGTACCGTACCGATGCGTGGGGCATGCCCGATGGTACCCCCGACTTTTACAATGCGGTTGTTTCCGTGACCACCAAATTGTCGGCAATGGAACTGCTGCGAGGATTGCAGCGCATCGAAGCCGACCATGGTCGAGTGCGTACCGACCATTGGACTTCGCGCACACTTGATCTGGACATCATCGATTTCGATGGTCAGGAAAGCCAAGATCCCGACCTGACGCTGCCTCACCCCCGTGCATGGCAGCGGGCGTTCGTGCTGGGGCCGTGGCTGGCACTCGAACCCGATGCCGAACTGCCGGGCGATCATGCCGGTTCCGTGGCTCAACTCCTCCATGAATCGACCGATCGCGACCATATCGACGAAATCGCCGACGATTGGATGGTCGGAGGTTCAGTCGGTGACGGTATCGCCGACCATGCCGACGATACCGATGATGCGGATGATATGGGCGAATCCTATAGTACGATTGATGCCAGCGATCTTCCGGAAGGAACCGCGGCAGCCAAAGCGGCCGCATCGGCATCCGTACAATCCGGTCCCGCATCCCGACGCGCAGTAATCTCGCTGGACAGCCCAGCAACCGATGCCGAACAGCAGTTCCGCATGGCCATCGTCACGTTGGACGGCATTCCCGGCAACCAAGTCGAGGGCATCTCACCCCTCTACCATGTGAGCCAACTCGACGGACTCCCCGACAAAATGGCCGCGGTAATCCAGATTTCCACGCGCATGGGCGCCATGATCTGATCGAAGCATTAAGCAATGTGGAAGCCTCCGTCGGCGAAGACTTCGATCTCGACCTGATCGACATGGAAGGCGTGGCGTGCGACGAACCCGACTGCAAGGTACCGTGGCCCACCGCACGCAACCATGCCGCAGTGCTCGCGCCATGGCTCGACATGGATCCCGATGCGCGACTGGGCAAGGATCCGGTATCATTCCTGCTGGCCATGGCCCCCGATACCGCGCAAGTGGGACTGCTGACCGACAATTGGATCATCGGAGGTACGCTATGAAAGCGCGCAGAACCCCTTGGTGGTGCTATGTTCTTGCTGCCGCATTAGGATTGCTGGCCGGTATGGGATTGGCGAAATATGGCGAGATTTCAGGTTTGCCATTGGTCGGCGCTCCATGGATCGTGCCCGTGGTGTTGGCGATTCTGGGATTCGTCGTGCTGTATATGGCATTGCAGATCCACAAATACACCACCACGGATCCCGAAAAACGCGCGCAGCTGAAACCTTTGGACCCGCAGAAGGCGTTCGCCACACTGGTGTCATGCAAAGCGTTGGGCGTGGCAGGAGCGGCGTTGGCCGGCTGGTATGGTGGACAGCTCATCATGAGCCTGCCACATGGTGAGGCGACGTTCTACAGTCAGGCCATCCTCGAATGCGCGATCGCGGCAATCGTATGCATCGCTGACATGATCATCGGCATTGTGGGGGAGTGGTTGTGTCAAATCCCACCAATCGACGGTCCGGAAAGCCCGAAAATGAAAACGGCCACGCAACGAAACCGTTACGCGGCCCGCGGCAACCAAATCGGCAACCCAAACGAAAGCCTGATTGTCCTTACTTCTTCAAATCCTCCTCAGGAACACGGATCATCGCCTCCTGAGTCATGCAGGCAACAAGCTCGCCATCCTGCGTGTATACCTTCGCCTGCCCCAAGCCACGGCCGTGAGCCGCGGTAGGCGTATCCTGCACATACAAATGCCACTGATTGATGTCGATATCGCGATACCACCACATCGAATGATCGATCGAAGCGAACGAAATGCCAGGCGTGGCAATACTTAACCCGGCACGACGCAACACCGGCTCCAGCATCACCTGATCGCAACCCATAGCCAACATCGCACGATGCATGACCTGCGGAACGTCAACCGTGCCGTCGGCCTTCATCCACACCATCTGCTTGCCGGAATCGTTACTGGCGCTCTTCTTATCGGCACCCAGCATGATCGTGCGCGTCACATGACGAATGTCGAACGGCGACTTTTCCGCATAGTATTTGGCATACGAAGACTTTTCGGCAAACGGCTCCATCAGCTGCTTCGCACTGGTCAACGTTTCCGGCTCCGGCACGCCTTCCGGCATGGGATCGGCGAACTCAATGCCATTCTGACCCTGCTCCTGGAAGCTGGCGATGGCCGTCAGAATCGAACCCTGAGCCTGCGTGACATTCACGCGACGAGCGGAAAACGAGCGGCCATCACGCAGATTCTCCACATCAAACAGCAAATCCTGACGAATATCGCCGGCGGAAATGAAATAGCCATGAATCGAATTCGGCAGACGAGATGGCGGAACCGTTTTGGATGCGGCCATCATGGCCTGCGCGATCACCTGACCGCCGTACACGCGGCCAGTGGGGAAATACAGGCTTTCGCCATTCACATATGTGTGGCTGCGGTACGTGGAAGGCGTGCCCAGCTGAAGCACCTTCGCCAACCGTTGTAACGGAGTTATTGCTGTCTGCGCTGTCTGTGTCATAACGGGCCTCGATTCTTTGAGTCGCATACGATAAACGCTTCGTTCTGGAAACGAGTCTACGCAAGGGCGGTAAATTTCGCCGGATTGTTTTGTAACGAATGCGTGAGAAGCGTGAACGGCAGGTAATCGTCAAACGATTCACATACGGCAAAGCGCCGCACTTCGTAACGAAGCACGGCGCTTTGCTGAAATTTGCGAGTAACGTTCGCAATTATGGTCTTGCTTCGCAAGGCTCATTGTTGCCTTCGTTCGGCTGTTGCCTCACTCAGGCTAAGCCTACAGACAGTCCACAGGACTGTCTGCTTAACGGCTAGCCTGTGGCCCTGCAATTATGGTCTTGCTTCGCAAGGCTCATTGTTGCCTTCGTTCGGCTGTCGCCTCACTCAGGCCAAGCTACAGACAGTCCACAGGACTGTCTGCTTAACGGCTTAGCGCGTTAGCTTGCGATGGAGACGGTGGGGGCGAGCCGCGTCTTCGCCGAGACGAGCGACACGGTTCTCCTGATAGGCCTGGAAGTTGCCTTCGAACCAGTACCACTTGGCTGGATTCTCGTCATCGCCTTCCCATGCGAGAATATGCGTGGCCACGCGGTCGAGGAACCAACGGTCGTGAGAGATCACCACAGCGCAGCCCGGGAAGCCAAGCAGTGCGTTTTCAAGCGATTCAAGAGTTTCGACATCAAGATCGTTGGTCGGTTCGTCGAGCAGCAGCAGGTTGCCGCCCTGCTTCAGGGTCAACGCAAGATTCAGACGATTGCGTTCACCACCGGACAGCACGCCGGTGAGCTTCTGCTGGTCGGAACCCTTGAAACCGAAGGACGCCACATACGCGCGTCGGTACTTCAACGCCAGCAACCTCAATGAAGTCAAGACCGTCAGACACGGCCTCCCATAGGTTCTTATTCGGGTCAAGACCGGCGCGATTCTGATCCACATAGCTGATCTGCACGGTTTCGCCGATCTTCAACGAGCCAGACGTCAACGGTTCAAGGCCAACGATGGTCTTGAACAGGGTGGACTTACCCACACCGTTCGGGCCGATCACGCCGACAATACCGTTACGCGGCAGCGTGAAGCTTAGATCGTCGATCAACACACGATCGCCGAACGCCTTGTGAATATGCTCGGCTTCCAGCACAGTAGAGCCCAGACGCGGGCCAGCCGGAATCTGAATCTCGGAGAAGTCAAGCTTCTTGTTGTTGCGTGCCTCCTGCTCCATCTGGTCGTAACGCTCCAGACGAGCCTTGTTCTTGGCCTGACGGGCCTTCGGCGAAGAGCGCACCCAATCAAGTTCGCTCTTCAGGCGCTTGGCGAGCTTGGCATCCTTGGCGCCTGGATCTCCATACGCTTGGCCTTGGTCTCCAAATACGTGGTGTAGTTGCCCTTATACGGGTACAGCTGGCCACGGTCGACCTCGCAGATCCACTCGGCCACGTTATCCATGAAGTAACGATCGTGGGTAACGGCGATGACGGCACCCTTGTACTGGTGCAGGAACTGCTCCAACCACAGAATCGACTCGGCGTCAAGATGGTTGGTAGGCTCGTCGAGCAGCAGCAGATCAGGAGCCTCCAGCAGCAGCTTGCACAATGCCACACGACGGCGTTCACCACCGGAGCATACCGTTACCGGAGTATCCGGATCCGGGCACTGCAAAGCATCCATAGCCTGCTCAAGCTGAGAATCAAGATCCCAACCGTTTGCAGCATCGATATCGTTCTGCAGCTTGCCCATCTCATCCATCAAAGCATCGAAATCGGCATCCGGATTGGCCATCTCTTCGCCAATCTGATTGAAACGAGCCACCTTTTCAGCGATCTCGCCGAACGCCATCTTGATGTTCTCGCCAACAGTCTTGGTGTCATCCAGCGGTGGTCCTGCTGCAGAATGCCGACGGTATAACCCGGAGTCAAAGAAGCCTCGCCATTAGACACGGTGTCGAGTCCGGCCATGATCTTCAGCAGCGTGGACTTACCCATGCCGTTCGGGCCAACAACGCCAATCTTCGCGCCTGGCAGGAAGCTCAAAGTCACGTCATCGAGAATCACACGGTCGCCGTAAGCCTTGCGGGCCTTGATCATCTGGTAAATGAATTCAGCCAATGTTGTGTTCCATCCTTAAGAAACGTTGGAATTCCAGCGTGTTGCATGAGCGGTCAACGGAAACTCAATCAAGGATTCCGGAACGCAACCCACGCACAATACCGTGCATAATTATCCCATACCCCATCTACACGACGGTATGGGCGAAAGTCGTGCGCTCAGGCAGTAAGCGGAAGTAGCAGATGCTCATGCAAAGCAGGACGAACGATATTGTCGAAATCACCAGATTCCGGGCATTGAATCGCAACAACCAAACCCTGCTTCGGCAAAACCGTAGTAATCTGACCGTACGCACCATCCGCACGATATGCCCCCTCATAAGGCGACATCCAGAACTGATAGCCATAACCGCACGTCCAAATATTGCTATACGGAGTGTCGATCTGCTTACCGGAAGCCTGCTTGACCCACGATTCGCTGACAATGCGCGTGCCATGCCAAGTGCCATCATTCAAATAGACCTGGCCAAGTTTCAACATATTCGCAAGCGACATGTAGATCCCGCCGCCTGCAATCGGATGACCTTGCGGATCACATTCCCAAACAGGCCAACCCTGATCCAACTTGGAAAAAATCGTGCCATACAAATACTCGCCAAGACGCATGCCGGCAGCCTGCTCCAACATGCGGCCCGCCAAATCAGAATCCGCAGACGAATAGCAGAACGTGCTGCCGGGCTCCACCTCAACCCTGCGAGAGAACATGTACCGTAAATAATCAGGCGCACCAACACCACTGCGCCGGTCAGGGTTCATCAAATACGCATGATTGAAACCGCTCGACATAGTCAGCAAGTGCCTCAGCGTGATCTGGCCCAACTCCAGTTGCGCATCGGAGGGAACATACTCGGGGAACGAGTCGACCAATCGCGAATCGAGCGACAGCAAGCCATCTTCAATCGCAATGCCAATAGCCGTCGAAACATAACTTTTCGTATGGGAATAAATATTGCGATCCTGGTCGGGAACGAAATGACGTTCCGCGATAATGGCGTCGCCATCCGCAATCGCAACGGCTTCGACGGGCAGGGACTCGCTTTCAATGAGTTTGACGAAATCGTTGAACATATCGATGGCACCCATGAAATCTCCTTTGACACTGCCCTACGGTGCATTACGGAAACTGTAACGTAAGGCGGTTACGTACGATTGTTACATCAAACGATTTTTCCTAAGCCTGTCGCTAGATGGAGCGCCCGAAAAGCCGCTAGGTGCCATGCCTGAAAAAGTCGTTAAATGATAATGCCTTCGCAATGATCGATCTCGTGCTGGATGATCTGCGCGGTGAAACCAGTGAACGTGGCATGGCGCTCGCGGAACTTGCGATCCGCATACGAGACCTCAATGCGCTGGAAGCGGACCGTGCGGCGCTCGCCTTTGAGAGACAGGCAGCCTTCGGAGGCGTCGTAGGCGCCGTCTTTCGCAGTGATCGTCGGGTTGAACATTACGAAGATGCGACCGCCGAAATCCTCGTCCACGAATGCAATGATGCTCTTCGAGACGCCGATCATGTTTGCGGCCATGCCGACGCAGCCGTTGCGGTGCGCGTCGAGTGTGTCTTTGAGATCCTGTGCGACGGCAAGATCCTCGGGCGTATTGAGCGCCTCCGCCGACGGCTGGCTCAAAAACGGAATGGACGTCATGATTTCGCGCTGCATGTGATGTTTCCTCTCACTGGTTCCTTTGCTGGTCTGCCAACATTGTATGGCGTTATTGTGCGACGCCGTACGGCGATGGAACGGATGACCGGTTCGCGCCTATCCATTTACGAAATGTCTCATGGCGATTTTGAAATGTGGGACCGCAATCGACGCAATATGCTTGGAACCGTGGATGACATGCCTCAATATCGGAAATACATGACGCAGGCGCTGGAACTGGCCCATAAGGGAGCCGGTTGGGTGAATCCGAATCCGTTGGTCGGCACGGTGGTGGTCCGCGACGGCGAGATTCTCGCAGCCGGATACCACGACCGCTACCGCGGACCGCATGCGGAACGCATGGCCTTCGACTATGCCGACGAGCATGGTGTCGACATGCATGGAGCCACGGTCATCGACACTCTCGAACCTTGCTGCCATGTCGGATCGCAGCCGGCATGCACCGATCTAATTCTTTCGCACGGCATAACGCGCGTCGTGGTCGGTTCGATCGATCCGAATCCCATCGTGGCCGGCAAAGGACTTCGCATTCTTGAGGAAAACGGTGTGGAAGTGGTATATGACGTGATGCGGGCGGAATGCGACGCCATCAATCGCCATTTCTTCCACTACATCACCACAGGAATGGGGGTGCGGATGTTTTTTTGGACGGTCATGCGACCAGTCCAAGGCTTTTCCTGTATTGCATCGGGCTTTGCCAGCCCAGTGATTTCTTGATGCGTGTCTCATTGTAGTGGGTCAGGTAGGCGGCGAGCCGTTCGCGGAACCGTTCGTAGCCCACGCCCCTCCAGTCGCGGCAGTGGAGGAACTCGTTCTTGAGCCCGCCGAAGAACCCCTCCATGGCGGCGTTGTCCGGCGAGCATCTCTTGGCGCTCATGGAGTGGGTCAGCCCGTGCTCCTCGCAGATGCGGATCCATCCGGGCCGCCGGTAATGGCACCCGCGGTCGCTGTGGATCACGGGACGTTCGCCGTTCCCGAGGGTGGCTATCGCGTCGAGCAGCATGCCGTCGGCCATGGCCGCGTCGGGGCTTCTCGACAGCCGCCAGGAGACGATCTTGCCGTCGAAGCAGTCGACGACCGGGGACAGCCAGCACTTGTAGCCGTCCATGGCGAACTGGGTCACGTCCGTCAGCCACAGCATGTTGGGACGTTCGGCGTGGAAGTCCCGGTTCACGAGGTTGGCGGGCGCCCGGCCGATCTCACCCCCGTAAGAGCTCCACCGCTTCGGTTTCCTCAGGTATACGGGCCTGAGCCCCTCCTCCCGCATGACGCGGCGCACGACCTTCTCCGAGACGACCAGCGGATCCGCCGGGTCCCGCCGCAGCATGGCGTGGATGGTGCGGTATCCCCACACGCGCCCGCCCTCCTCGAACAGGAGGCGCACCCGTTCGCGCAGGACGGCGTACTTGTCGACGGCCCGCATGGCCGTGCGCCCGTAATAGTAGGTGCTGCGCCTGAGCCCCACCGCGCTGAGCGCGTCCGCGAGCCCGAACTCACCTCTGACCGCGTCGACGACCCGCGCCTTCTCCCGGCTCGTCAGCCCGGAGGGATCCAGGCGCGGGTCGCCTGCTTTTAAAACATTGATGGTCTCTCTCATCACGGCGTTCTCCAACCGCAGGGCCTCCAGCCTGCGTCTCAACTCGACCGGGTCTTCGCACCCGTCGTCCACCGCCGGGACGCGCGCATCATCGTCGTCTGGCATGAGCCCACCGATTCCTTTCCTCTCGTACGCGGCGGCCCACCTCCACACGCTCGCCGGCGAGCAGCCGACGTCCCTGACGACGGCGGCGTAATGCTCCCCGGCGGCGACGCGCCTGGCGGCCCCCCACCCTGACGCCAAGCGTATACGAGAACCGCCGGCCCCGCCCATGCCTGGGGTCGCGGGACACCCATCTCGCCAGGCACGACTCGGACGGATACCCCAACTCGGCGATCACCCTCCCCGGCGTCATGCCTCACTGAAGTACAAATCGACGGCCCTCTGCCTTTGCTCCCTACTGAACACGACGGACTCCAATCTGGACGCTCACGCGTCCAACATTTTGTCCGCACCCCTCCTGCGAAGAATGTTGATAAATCAACGTTTTTAGACCTTTTTCCTATTTGACAAATGATTTAACTATAGTTACTATGTACTTCAGTATTGTTTTGGCGCATGATGGCAACGTTTTGCGAAGATATGAGAACGATATGAGCAGTGAAGTATGCAATGAGGTAGGAATGGCTCTGGAATGTTCCGCCCGACGAGCCGACGGCGCGGGACGGTATGTGCGTCTTGATGAATGCGGTCTTGCCGTCGAAGTCGACTGGCACGGAGGAAACGGGTCCCCCGCCGATCCGTGGCGTTGCACGGTAACGGTGCGCAATGACGGCTCCGTTGCGTTCGAAGGGGTCGTTCGCATCGATATCCCGATTCGGGCTGACGGTGAACCGCGGTTCTTCCTGCCAGGGTTCATGTATGGGCGTAATCGTGGAGAGGCGCCGCTGCGAACCGCGACGAAATTTCCCCGGCTTCGTGAACGGAGCGAACTGCCGGCCTCATCATGGTGGATGATTCGAGGAGACAGGCTGTCCAATCCATGTGCATTGGCCGTGACCCGTTCCCGTGTCGTCGGTGTGGTGTCCAGCCCCTATCTGGTTGACCGCGGTGATGGGATGTTGGTCGGACATGAGGCATGTGATGAACTGCCTTTCGTCCAGTATGCGGGATTCAGCTGCATGTTGCCGACGCCTGGAATCGTGCCCTGCGACGACCACGCCTCGGTGGGCGTGACTATCGCTATGAGAACGCGCCCTGGTTGTTCGTCAGCTCGACGGATATCCGCGAACGTCCTGACTCGGCGGAAGGGCCGATTACACTGGCGCCTGGAGGCGCGGCGATTATGCGCTTGGACATCGTCGACGCTCCCGCCCGGGATGAACGGGCTATCATACCGGTGCTGGAAACCGTATACCGTCGTTTTCATGAACCGCCGCGTCAGGTCGGCGCTCCCGCTCGGGCTATACGCGACATTGCAGTCGCCGTTGATAGAGACGCGTGGCTGGAGGACGAACACATGTACGCGGGGTTTGTCTTCGACCATCATAGTCCGGGAGATGAGATCATCGAAGGTAAGCCGTATATGTACCGCCGGTTGGGATCGAGTAGTTGGACCAACGGCATGGCCTCCGCGGTACCGATGTTGGCGTCGGCTTGGCGGTTGGGGGACGATGCCATGCGTCGTCACGCCCTCGACGGCATCGAGCATATCATCCAACATTGCATCAACCCGACGAACGGATTGCCCTACACGGCGGTGGAACATGAGCGGTGGAGCAACCGCGGTTGGTGGTTCGACGGACTGTCCAATCCCGGACACAGCGGGTACCTTGTCGGGCAGACGATGTACTCGGCGTTGCGGGCGTGGCAGATCGAGCGGCGGTTCGGCGGAATCGATCACTCGGACTGGCTGAAGATCATCGGGAACGTCATTCCCCGATTGGCGGCAGGGCGCAATGCGGTTGGCGAATACCCATTCGTGTTCGATGAGATGGACGGCTCAGGAGCCGAGTACGAATCGTTCGGCGGTGTGTGGTGTTTGGCCGCATCCGCGTATTGGGCTTTGCTGACCGGCGACCACTCGGATCTGGATGGGATGCTCCTATCCGAACGTCATTATCATGACCGGTACGTGGCGCATATGGAATGCTATGGTGCGCCGCTGGATACATCGAAAGCCGTGGATTCCGAAGGTATATTGGGGTATATCAAGGCGGTCGGATGCCTATACGCCATTACCGGAGACGCTATGTATCTTGACCGGATGCGAGAGGCGTTCGCCTATGAATGCAGTTTCCGCTTTTGCTGGAATTCGCCCGTTGGCGTACCGCCTCTGAACGAAGTCGGCTGGTCGAGTTGCGGAGGCAGCGTCACTTCGACCAGTAACGCCCATATCCATCCGATGTCAAGTGTGGCCATCGAGGATATGGTTTATTACCTCCGATATCGGAACGACACATATATCGCGTCGCGTTTGTGCGATGCGGTCGGCTGGAGCTGCCAGACATATAACCTCAAGGATGGTGAGTACGGATATGGGCGGGTCGGCTGGATGTCGGAACGGTTTTGTCACTGCCAGGGGTTTTTGGACGAGAGGTACCCGGATGGAAGCCTGTGCAGCACGTGGCGTTGTCTGATGCCTTGGGCGGCGGGAGCGATCTTGGACGGTCTGACGGGTCTGTACTGGGACGTCATGCCGCATGATGAGTTGCCAACCGTCACCATGGTATCGCGGGCGATGGGTTGCGTCCATGATGAGAAAGGATGAAACAATGGGTGCGGGAGCCATGGGTCATATGGAGACCAGCATGTTCGAACAGTGCGGGTACGGCCGCGAGGCCATCCAGGCCCGGCTGGAACGCAACTGGACCGAGATGTTCGAAGGTCCGGACAAGATCTACTGGGAGAACGACGAGGGCCTTGGCTACGTGATGGACACCGGCAACCACGACGTGCGCACCGAAGGCATGAGCTATGCGATGATGATCGCCGTGCAGTACGACCGCAAGGACGTGTTCGACAAGCTGTGGGGCTGGGTCATGAAGTACATGTTCATGACCGAGGGCTTGCACAAGGGCTACTTCGTCTGGTCCGTGGACCCCAGCGGCGTACCGAACGCCGACGGTCCGGCCCCGGACGGCGAGGAATACTTCGCGATGGACCTGTTCCTGGCCTCCGCGCGATGGGGCGACGGTGAAGGCGTGTACGAGTACTCCCGCCACGTCCGCTCGATCCTCCACACCTGCGTGCACCAGGCGAGGACGGTGAAGGCTATCCGATGTGGAACCCGGAGAACCATCTGATCAAGTTCATCCCGGAAACCGAATGGACCGACCCGTCCTACCATCTGCCGCACTTCTACGAGGTGTTCGCCGAGCGCGCCGACGAGGCCGACCGTCCGTTCTGGGCGCAGGCCGCCAAGGCGAGCCGCGAGTACCTGGTCACCGCCTGCCACCCGCAGACCGGCATGAACCCCGAATACTCGAACTACGACGGCACGCCGCACGTCGACGAACGCGACCACTGGCACTTCTACTCTGACGCCTACCGCACCGCCGGCAACATCGGACTGGACTGCCTGTGGAACGGCGTCGTGCCGGACCTGTGCGACGCGAACGCGCGGCTGCAGCGGTTCTTCCTCGAACACGACCGCACCTGCGTCTACGCGGTCGACGGCACGCCGGTGGACGAGACCGTGCTGCACCCGGTCGGCTTCATCGCCGCCACCGCCGAAGGCTCGCTCGCCGCGATGCACTCGCAGGAACCGGACGCGCTCGACAACGCGATCCGCTGGGTGCGCCTGCTGTGGGACACCCCGATCCGCACCGGCACGCGCCGCTACTACGACAACTTCCTCTACGCCTTCGCGTTCCTGGCGTTGGCGGGGGAATACCGCACCTGGTGAGGTGCCGACAGACTTGAACCCATCGGTTGCGGGGCCATTCCGTTCGATGGGTTCGGAACAGGGCTGACGCGTCAATACGTCAGCGAGAGACAAGAGTGAAGGAGGTGCGAGCGAACGGGTTCGGGGGCAGAGTAGCTGCCGAACCGAACGGCCCGATACGCGGGCTACGCAAGGAATACACCATTATCAATGAGGAAAGTGATGGATACACATTGTTCAATACAACCGATGAACGTGGGGCGTCCAAGCGCCGTGGCATCGTCGCGGCGCTTGCGGCCGTAGCCATGCTGGTGCCGCTGGCATTCGCTCCGTCGGCTACCGCCGCGGAAGGCGACTACTCCGGTGGCATCAAGGGCGAGTACAACGCTCTGGGCATCGCCGCCGGTGTGGCGACCGAAGCCTATAGCGGTCTCAATAGCCAGGAACGGCAGGATACGGTGCTTGCCAACTTCAACCAGATCACTCCGGAAAACTCGATGAAGCCGGAAGGCTGGTACGACGGCAATCATGAGTTCGCCATGTCCGATAACACCCGGAGCCTGTTGAAGTTCGCCAGCGACAACAACATCCGGATCTACGGCCACGTTCTGGTGTGGCACTCCCAGACGCCCGACTGGTTCTTCCAAGCGGACGAATGGTGTGAGGACACCAATAACACCGCCGGTGTCACCAGCTGCCCGCTGGCCGACAAGGCCACGATGCAGGAGCGTCAGCGTCAGCACATCGAGAACGTCGCCAAGGCGATCTCCGATGAGTTCGGTCCGTTCGGCAGCGACACGAATCCCGTCGTGGCGTTCGATGTCGTCAACGAAACCGTGAACGACACCGACAATCCGGACACCAACGGCATGCGCAATTCGCTGTGGTACCAGACCTACGACGGTGAGGACTACATCTATGACGCGTTCGAGAATGCGAACACGTACTTCAACGAGGTGTACGCCGATCCTTCGGACGATCATCCGGTGACGTTGTTCATCAACGATTACAACACCGAGCAGTCGGGTAAGCGCACCCGGTATGCTGCCCTGCTGGACCGTATGGTTGCCGAAGGCGTGCCGTTCGACGGCATCGGCCACCAGTTCCATGTGACGTTGACCACGGCGACCTCGAACCTGGAGGCCGCGCTGACCGACATGGAACGCTTCAACAAGAAGCAGGCCATCACCGAACTGGACGTGACGACCGGAACCCCGGTCACGGAGGCCAAGCTCATCGAACAGGGCCAGTACTACTATGAAGTAAATCAGATCATCCACCGTCACGCTGCGCAGCTGTTCTCCGTTACGGTGTGGGGCTTGATCGACGGACTGTCCTGGCGTAGTGGCGAAGGCGCTCCGCTGCTGTTCGACGACAACCTGGAGAAGAAGCCGGCGTACATCGCTACATCGGTGATAGCGCCAACCTTCCCGAGCCGTTGAAGAGCATGAACGCATTCAAGGATGACGCCGTGGGCATCGACTCGGCGCTTCCCGGTACCGTGGCCGAGTCCGGCGCGTCCTCTCCGTGGGAACGTCTTTCGCTGGTCGAGATGACCCCGTCTGCGAATGGCGCCGTTTCCGGCTCGTTCAATGTCTATTGGAAGGACGGCTCTCTGGTCGTCTACGCGGATGTCGCCGATGTCAGCGCGGCGGATGACGACACCGTCACCGTGCGTGTGGGTGACGCCGAGTATACGATCGGCCGCAACGGTGTGACCGGCGGCGAGGGTGTGCAGGCCAACGTCGTTTCGTCTGATGCCGGATACGAAGTCGTGGCCGATATCCCATACACCGGTGCAGAGAAGGACATCGTCGAGATGAACGTCATCGCGACGGATTCCGCCACCACGGAGACCAGCGCGTGGAGCACGAACGACACCGGCGCCGTCACGCTGGCCGAGCCGCTGAGCTACACGGAAGCCGTGAAGGTTCCCGCCGACGCCCAAGCTCCGGTCGTTGACGCCGACCCGTCGGATCCCGTCTGGGCGGAAGCCAACGAGGTTCCCGTGGATAAGGTGACCGCCGCCACGCCTTCCCCCGAGGCGACCGCTACCGCCAAGACCCTGTGGTCGGACGGCAAGCTGTATGTCCTCATGGAAGTGACCGACGCGGACATCGACCTGACCAACTCGAATCCGTGGGAGAAGGACTCCGTGGAGGTATACATCGACCGCGGCAACACCAAGAGCGGCCAGTACACCAACGACATCCAGCAGATTCGCGTGTCCGCCGATGGCGCGGAGCTGAGCTTCGGCTCCGGCGCGTCGGAGGATGTCCAGAAGTCCATGGTCCAGACCGCCGGCACGATCGTCGATGGCGGCTATGTCGTCGAGATGGCCATCGATCTGGGAACGGCTGAGGCCGGCACCTTCGAAGGTGTCGACTTCCAGATCAACGACGCGAAGAACGGTGCCCGAATCGGCATCCGCAACTGGGCCGATCCGACCGGCGCCGGCTATCAGACGGCGTCCCATTGGGGCGTGCTGCGTCTGCTGGCCGATTCCTCCGAAACCGAGACCCCCGGCGGCGAGGAGACCCCTGGGGGGGATACCGACAAGCCTGGCGACGAGAAGCCGCAGCCTTCCGACGATGCTGACAACGACGACAAGATGCCGCAGACCGGTTCCGCGGTCATCGGAGTCGCCGTGGTGGCGTTGCTGCTGGTTGCCGCCGGATGCGGGCTGGTCATCGCTCGGCGTCGATGAGACTTGTACACCCGCCAGCGCACCGAATCGTTTCGGCCCCTGCAAGGCCGGACGACAAGACCGCAAGCGGGTGCACAAGCTGAGAGCGTAAGCGCTCAGTTCCTGTCATTCCATAGGCCATGGCATTGGTGGTGCAAGCCTATGGAATGACTCTTCAATAATTGCGGCGCTTCCTGAAAGCGCCGATGGTACCGACGTTTGTCGTAATGTTTGAGCGTGAAATTCTGGTTTGTTCGTCATAAATGGTGAGCGTGAAATCCCGTCCGGCATGGCCGGACGCGGGGATGCTTGCCTTATGGAAGGCGGACTGGACATGGCCACGAGGAAGCGGCTGGCGAACAGGTTCAGGCGGAGTACGCCAGGGGAACGAAGAAGCAGAAGGGCGAGGTCCTCGACCGGCTCGTGGCCGTGGGCATGGGCCGGTCCACGGCACGGCGCCTGCTCTCGCAGGCGGTCGGGTCCGAGGAAAGACCGGGGCCGCAGACCGAAGTACGGCGAGGAGGCGCAACGACTATTGGAGCGGTTGTGGCTGTTGATGGGCATGCCGTGCGTCCGTACATGAAGGCGATGCTCGACCAGTGGATCCCCGCGCTCAGGGCCGACGGGGAACTCGACGACGTGGACGGGGACGCGCTCGAGCAGGTGTGCTCGATGAGTGCGTCGACCATCGACCGGCGGCTGCGGCCGCTCAAACGGGCGGCCATGCCCAGGGGCATGTCGCTGACGCGTCCGGCCGGCGAGCATCTGCGCAACTCGGTCCGCATCCGCAAGTGCGCCGACGAGATCGCGCGCCTGCCGGGCCTGGCGGAGGCCGACACGGTCGCGCACTGCGGGCCCAGAGCCAGGGGCGAGTTCGCCAGGACGCTGACGATGGTGGACTACGCGACCAACTGGACCGTGAGCGTCACCGTGCGCAACAACGCCAAGTCCAACATCCGCAGGGCCGTCGACCTGGCGATCCCCCTGTTCCCGTTCCCGGTCACCTGCTTCGACTCCGACAACGGCACGGAGTCCGTCAACGACGAGCTCATCGACTGGCTCCAGCACAAGGACATCGAACAGACCAGGAGCCGCCCGTACAGGAAGGACGACCAGGCCACCGTCGAATCCCGGAACAACCACGTCGTGCGCAGGTTCGCGTTCTACTGGCGCTACGATACCGAGGAGCAGCGCGACCTGCCCGACCGGCTGTGGGCGAAGACCTACCTGCTGCTGAACCTGTTCACCCCGACGCGAAAGCCGGCCCGTATCGAGCAGGGGCGCGACGGGCGCAGGAGGACCGTCTACGACCGGCCCCGCACCCCGTGGGCACGCGTACTGGAATACGATGCGGCCAGCCGCGCCGACGGCGGCCGGGGCTACGTCGACGACGCCACCCGGACGCGCATCGAAAATCTGATCGCCTCCACCAACCCGCCCGGCTGGGCCGCGAGATCGCCGCCATCCAGGACGAACTCGAACGGCTCAGCCGCGAACGCACCGAAGGCATGGCGCGCCGACAGGGCCTGGACATGGGATACTTGGGAAAGGTGATCGAACGCATGCGCGCCGACGCCGAACAAGACAACAAATAGGAACGCAAGCACCGTTTCGCGCTCACCTTCAATGACGAACGAACAACGGTTTCGCGCTCACCTATTATGACAACCTCGGTACAAGGAAGAGTGGGAGGAATGATGACGACGATGAATGAGGGGCAGGATACCGTAACGCTTTCGCCGCTGTTCGGCGAAGGGGGAGTGTTACAGTCAGGTGCCCCGTTGAGAATTTAGGGAACGGGAAGGCCCTGTTCGCAGGTGCGGATTACCATTGCCGATCGATCGGCCGACGCTGTGGTCGGTGACGATGGAGCCTGGGTCGTACAACTGGGTCCGCTGGAACCCGGCGGCCCCTACCGGCTGGAGGTGCGGGTCGACGGCGGCGACGAACCGGTGATCGCGCATGACGTCTACGCGGGCGAGGTGTTCATCTGCGCGGGACAGTCGAATATGGAATACCAAATGGAGTTCCTGCGCTGGCGGTACCCGTCGGAATACACGCGCGAACCCGACCCGTTGCTGCGCCACTGCAAGGTCCCCGTCCGGTTCGACTTCCATGGTCCTCGCCGCGACTTCGACGAACCGGTACGCTGGGTCGGTGCGGTCGCCGACACGCTCGACGAGTTCACCGGCGTCGGATATTTCTTCGGACGCATGGTTCGTGCATGGCTCGGCGTACCGGTCGGTCTGCTCAACATCACGCTCGGCGGCTCGCCGATCGAATCGTGGATGGACGAGGAGACGCTCGCCGCGTGGCCGAAGGCGCTCGCCGACCTGGAACCCTACCGCGACGACGAGGTGGCCCGCACCCGCAGCGAGGAGAGCATCGCCGCAATGAACCGCTGGTATGAGGACCTGCGGACCCGGGAGACCGAAGCCCAATCCGAGGATCTGGGCCACGGCACGCTTACATTGCCCGCGTTCCTGAAGGACGCCGATCCGCGACTGACCGGATTCCGCGGCGTGATCCACCTGCGCCGCACGGTCACGCTGCCCGCCTACGCGGCCGGACAATCGGCGGCGCTGCATCTCGGTGCCATGGTCGACTCCGACGAAACCTTCGTCAACGGGGTCAAAGTCGGCCAGTCCGAACACCAGTACCTCTCCCGCGACTACATGGTGCCCGAAGGCGTGCTGAAGGCCGGATGCAACGAGATCGACGTGCGCCTGGTCGTCGAACACGGCACGGGCCGCGTGACGCCGGGCAAGCACATGCACCTCGACATGGGCGACGACTCGTACAATCTCGACGGCACCTGGACCTACTCCATCGGCGCACGCACGGACGCGGACTGCCCCGGCGAGGACTTCGTGCGCTGGAAGCCGCTCGGCCTGTACAACGGCATGACCGCGACCTGCGCCGGGTACGCCGCACGCGCGCGCTGTGGTACCAGGCGAGTCGAACACTGGCGACGTGGCGGACGACTACGGCCGTATGCTGGCCGCGATGATCGGCTGCTGGCGCAAGGCATGGGGCAGCAGCGGCTGCCGTTCCTCATCGTGCAGCTGCCGGTGTTCTCCATCGACGGTGTGGAGGACGGCGGCTGGGCACTCGTCCGCAAACACCAGTGGCAGGCCGCCAAGTCGATCGAGGACGTCGCCGCCGTGGTGACCCTCGACGCGGGCGATTGGAACGACCTGCACCCGTGGAACAAGAGCGTGGTCGCAGACCGCCTGTTCGCCGCGGCGCAACGCCTCGTCTACGGCAAGGACGACGCGCCTCGCTCGCCGGAACCGACCGGCGTGCGGCTGGCCGACGGCCGGCTGACCATCGCCTTCGACGACGGCACCGGCGATTGCGGTCTGGACACGATGGACGGCGCCGATCCGGGCGAGTTCGAATTGGTGTGGGAAGACGGCTCCCGGCACACCGTGCCGGCGCGAGTCGAAGGCAACACCGTGGTCATTGACGTGCCGTGGCGCAGGCCGGCGGCCGTGCGGTATGCGTGGCGCAACGCCCCGAGTCACGGACTGCTGTGCGGGTCGAACGGACTGCCGATTCCGCCGTTCGCCGAATCCATTGCGTAACGGAGCAGTTCATGAAAGGAATGAACACATGAGAAACTTCATCTTCCACAACCCGGTCAAGATCTACTTCGGCGAAGGCCAGGCCGTGCATGTCACCGAGGAGGCCAAGTCACGCCCCGGCGCCGTGCTGCTGGTCTACGGCGGCGGCTCGATCAAGCGCAACGGCGCCTATGACGATGTGACGGCCGCGCTGCGCGAGGCCGGCAACGAGGTCGTCGAACTCTCCGGCGTGACCCCGAACCCGCGACTCGATAAGGTCCTCGAAGGCGTGAACCTGGTTCGGGAGCACGGGGTGAGCCTGATCCTGGCCGTCGGCGGCGGCTCGGTCATCGACTGCGCCAAGTTCATCTCGCTGGGCTCCGGCCTGGGCGAGGACGAGGACCTCTGGGACGACTACGTCGAAACCGGCAAGCCCGCCCCCGAAAACCTTGTGCCGCTCGTCGTGGTGCTGACCATCGCCGCCACCGGCTCCGAGATGGGCGACGCGGCTGTGCTCACCAACTGGGCCCGCAACCGCAAGCTCGGCTACACATCCTTCCCGCTGACGCCGAAGTTCTCGGTACTCGACCCGACCTATCTGCTCACCCTGCCGGCTGAACAGACCACCTATGGATTCGTGGACATGTTCTGCCACACCTGCGAACAATATTTCTCGCTACCCAGCGACGACAATCTCTCCGACGAGATGGCCGAGGCCATCCAACGGCATATCCTGCGCTCCTGGTGCGCCTGCCGTCGCCATCCGCGCAGTTATGAGGCCCGTGGCAACGCGATGTGGGATTCCACGTTCGCGCTCAACCGCGTCATCTCGCGTGGCAAGGAGGAGGATTGGGGCACGCACGGCATCGAGCATGCGCTCTCCGCCTACTTCGACATCCCGCACGGCGCCGGCCTGGCCGTGGTCCATCCGCACTGGATGAAGTACGTCTACACCTCACGCCCCGAAGCCACCGCACGCTTCGCCCGCTGGGCGGTGAACGTGTGGGGCGTGGACTCGACCGGCAAATCCGAGCGAGAGGTGGCCGAGGAGGGCATCGAGCGCTACGCCGACTTTCTGCGTCTGGTCGGTGCCCCGCTCACCCTGTCCGAGGTCGCATTCCAGCCGATCCGGCCACGCTGGACAAGCTCGCCGACCATGCCGCGACGTCGGCGGCTCCTACCGCCGCATCACCCGCGACGATGCGCGTGCCATCCTCGCCTCGTGCGTGACACCGGTCGTGTTCTGAGGATGTATCAAGGTGTATCGAGGGATGGAGGCGCCGGAGACTTGATATCCACACCTGCCGTATACACGTCTATGACCACACATTTTGCCCTCCACCTGTACATCGATACGCAGCCGCCACGGTGTACAGGGAGGGCAAGCCGTACATGGATGTGCGATGAAAGGCGGCATCTCCGCTTCGGTGGCGGGGCAGGCTTGCCTCGCCACCGAGCCGTTGTCGGGCACATGATTCGGCAGCGGCCTTATTACCCTGCTCTTGGCGGGGTGCGGAAGTCCTTGAAGCGTTGGATTGCGCTTCCATACCATGCCGCGGCGGAATCGGACTCGGCATAACGGTTTGGTTTCGCCGTTTTGCTATGGTATCTCGGCTGTGGCATGGTACGGAGCACCGTTATCAGGTGCTATGGTGTTCCGTACCGGTATCGGGGCGTATCGTTCCTCAGCCCCCGCGGCGTCATCCATATGATCAGTGAATTGGTCGGCGGCGTGCTGATCGCCGGCGTGATGAGCTGGTATCTGTACAGGGCCATCGCCGCCACCGGGGCGTTGGATCGTTTCGCTTCCGGACGGGCGCTGCGCGACGATGCCGACCGTCGCGGGTGACCGCTGTCTCCGGTCGGCGGTTGTCAGGATGTCGCCCGTTGACGAGCATCCGGGCAAACGTCCAGCGGCTTGCTGGACTATAGGGGCCGGCCACGAACCGGCGTGGGGCTGTAGCTCAGTCGGTTAGAGCATCGGACTCATAATCCGCCGGTCACTTGTCCGATCAGCAGTGCCGCAATCGTTGTGGCTGCCAATCCCACGGTGAATGACACCAGCGACGCGCGAAACGGTGTGCCCAACGTTCCGCGCAGTCGCGCGTTGACGGCAGTCTGCAACGGCGTGACTATTCCGGTGAGCACTCCCAGCGCGGCAAGCAGCACATGATCCCCTTTCGTCTCGGCGACATTGTACTCACGACGCCGATTTCGGGGGTCCGGCTGTGCGCTGGGACGCGGCGGTTCGGATTGGGAGGGAAGGCATGCATGGCTTCGTGGGTGATGCGGGAAGATACAGGAAGATGCGGGAAAAGCGGGGGGGGGGGTACGAGCAAATATTAAGCAATTGATGTCTGGGTGTCCGGTTTGTCGAGACGTCTGCTTTTCATAGGTTCCCGGCCTGGCCCCGCCTGGGGGCAGTGCCGCAAAACGCAGGCACCAAGATACGGAAGAAGAGGAGTCGTACCATATGAACAACATGCCGCAGCGTTTGGCGTTCTTCGCCCTGGGCGTCGTCATCAACTCGTTCGGTGTGGCACTGATCACGTTGGGCAATCTGGGCACCTCGGCCATCTCCAGCGTGCCGTACGTGTGCAGCCTGCAGTTCCCCATGTTCAGCTTCGGCGTGACCACATTCATCTGGAACATCCTGCTGATTCTGGTTCAGGTCGTGCTGCTGCGCCGCGACTTCAAGCCCTCCCAGTTCCTGTAGATCATGGTCAACGTGCTGTTCAGCGTCATGATCGACGTAAGCATGGCCATCCTCGGTGTTCTGCACCCCCACCATGCTGTGGGAGCAGTTCCTGTGCATCGCTTAGGCTGCGTGGCGTTGGCCTTCGGCATCGTCATCGAGCTGGCGCCGAACGTGGTGGTGGTGCCCGGCGAAGGCGTGGTCCGTGCCATCGCTAAGGTCAGCGGCGTGCGCGTGGGCACGGTGAAGGCCGTATTCGACATCACGCTGATCATCATCGCCGCGGTGCTGTCATTGATCTTCTTCCACGGGTTGCGTGGCGTCGGCATCGGCACGGTGATTTCCGCGGTGTTGGTCGGGCCAATCATCAACATCGTCAATCGCGTCTTCACCTTCCAGCACCGCATCCAGGCGCTGGCCTTGTCCCGCGACGGGCGTTGACACCTGACTGTCTGGTCACCACAGGGCCGGGAATGGTGACGCGGAACCGATCGAGCGAATTGTCGATGCGCACCGGTTCGCGCGTCTCGTTCCTTAGCGTGGCGCCGATGCGCAGGTATCCGGTGCCGTCGTCGCGCAGCACGGTGCCGCCGTCCGGATACGGGGTGGACCGCAGCAGTGAGAACAGGAATGCGTTGCGCGTGGACGTTGACGCCTCATGGATGAGCCGCTGTTTGGAGACCGCGCCGAACAGGCCGCCCGGTTCGAGACCTCGATTCGGTTGGTGAACACGTCCACATGCACGGGCGTGCCGAGCGCGTCCGGGGAGTAGTCGCGGTGGGTCAACGCGTTGGCGATGGCCTCGCGCAGCGCCAGTTGCGGATACATCGGCGGCTGTGGCGACTGTGATGGTTGCGCGCCGGAATCGGCGCCGCCTGGGCCGGACGTCCATGCCATCAGCGAGGCGACCGCGTCATCGATCATGATCGGGATCGGGCCGGTGATGGTTTCGGAGGCGACGAGCCGTGCGTCGCCGGTGAACACGTCGTCGCGTGAGGTACCGGGGTAGACGGCGATGGTGACGTTGAGCCGGGGAAAGAACTTCTGCGGATACCGGCCGACGGCCAACAGTCCCGCAAGCGTGGGGCGCGGCACGGATGCGATCCGGGTCTCCTCGTCCGTGTCGGTGTCCGCGCCGATATCCGTGTCGTCTTCCCTGGACGCGGTTCCCGCCGGGTCGCAATCCGCGGCATGTTTCACGGTATGTTTCACGGTGTCGTCCGCGGGGTGGCCGGTTGGTATGCGTCTCAGGATGCGCAGGTCCAGCATCATGTCCATGTCGGAACGCTCCGCAAAGACATGCGGATGGCGGTCGCGCTCGCATTCGAGCAGCGCGTGGACGAGCGTGGGATTCAAGTCGTCGAGCGTGGCCTCTGGCACGACCGCGATGTCGTGCTCCGGCTGGCGTTGCTCATCAAGCAGACGATCGACCTCGTAGGAGGTCATCTTGCGGTCGCCGTCGCCGGTGCGGATGTAGGAGCCGCCGTGCGGGCCGACCGAGGAGACGAAGCAGGGCTTCTCCCGTGGCAGCATCTCGTCGATGACGGCGAACACCAAATTCGCGCCTCGAACGGGCAGGTCACGATCACGGGCCGGACCACGGGCGTGAGCTTCTCGCAGGCCTGGCTCAACGCTCCTGCATGGCGCGGGCGTCGAAGCCTCGACCGGCGTGAACCCCGCCTTCTCGCTCAGCCCCAGGATGATGTACCCGCCGTTGCCGTTGGAGAACGCGGACAGCGTCTCGGTGATGGTCGAGCTGATTCTGCGTTTGCACTCCTTAACCTCGCATTGCTGCGTGTCGTTGCCAATGACGCGCAGCAGTTCGATGAGCTCGGTCATCTTGGCCGTGTAGTCGTCGTTGTCCATCGCGCCTCCGGGAGTGTGCCGTTGCCACCTGGTGACGTCTGTACTCCGGCCGCCGCGGGCTCCTGCCACTATCCTATGCCGGCGGCGGCATATGCGTGGCGATGACTTGCGCGGGATCGGTGCCGTCCGCGAGTCGGATATGGTGGGGCCCGCGACGGGATCGTTCCCCGTCGCGGCCCCACCGTTACCGTATGGTCGCGTGGTTCGCGGGAATCAGAGCACCGCGTCCATCGCCTGCTTGAGATCGGCGATGATGTCGTCGGCGTTTTCGATGCCGCAACTCAAACGTACCAGGTCAATGCCTACGCCCGCTTCAATGAGCTGTTCCTCGGTGAGCTGACGGTGCGTGGTGCCTGCCGGGTACAGGGTGCAGCTGCGGGCGTCGGCCACATGCGTGGCGATGGACACCATCTTCAAATGGTCGAGGAACGCGGACACCTTTTCGCGTCCGCCAGGCACACCGAAGGAGATGACGCCGCAAGTGCCGTTCGGCATGTACTTTTCAGCTAGCGCATGGTACTTGTCTTCCTCAAGGCCTGGGAAGCTCACCCAGCTGATGCGCGGGTCGGCGCTCAGCCACTGCGCCACCTTGAGCGCGTTCGCGCAATGGCGCTCCATACGCACGCCCAGCGACTCCAAATGCATGCCCATGATCCACGAGTTGATCGGCGCCGGCGTTGAGCCGAAATCGCGCATGAGCTGTGCGGTGGCTTTGGTGATGTAGCGGCCTTGCCAAAATCTTTGGCGTAGGTCACGCCATGGTAGGAATCGTCCGGTGTGGTGAGTCCGGGGAATTTCTCCGCATGGGCCATCCAGTCGAAGTTGCCGGAATCCACGATCGCGCCGCCCACGCAGGAGCCGTGACCGTCCATATATTTGGTGGTGGCGTGCGTGACGATATCCACGCCATACTGGAATGGACGACAGTTGACTGGTGTGGGGAACGTGTTATCGACGATCAGTGGCACGCCGTGGCGGTGCGCTGCGTTCGCGAACTTTTCGAAATCAAGAACGATGAGCGCCGGATTGGAGATGGATTCGCCGAAGACCGCCTTGGTGTTCGGCTGGAATGCCGCTTCGAGTTCTTCCTCGGTGCAGTCCGGGCTTACGAACGTGCATTCGATGCCCATTTTGCGCATGGTCACGTTGATAAGGTTGAACGTGCCGCCGTAGATTGCGGAGGATGCAACGATGTGGTCACCGTTGTTGCAGATGTTGAAGAGTGCGAAAAAGTTTGCCGCCTGGCCGGATGAGGTCAGCATTGCGGCCGCGCCGCCTTCCATTTCGCAGATTTTCGCTGCGATGGTGTCGTTGGTTGGGTTCTGCAGTCGGGTGTAGAAGTATCCGGATTCGGATAGGTCGAACAGTCGGCTCATCTGTTCGCTTGACTTGTATTTGAAGGTTGTCGCCTGAATGATCGGGGGTGTGCGGGATTCGCCGTTTCCGGGCTGGTAACCTCCCTGCACGCAGATGGTGTCGACGTTTTTGCTCATGGATTTCCTTCTTTCGATTGGGTGCTTCGTTGCGTAGCGCTGCGGTGCAACAAACATGCTCACCTTATCACTGAGTTGATAATTGGCTATTCTTCAATGGAAACGCCGAATAGTTCACTGAATTGACAAACTTAGGAAATTGATTTTATTATATACATCAAGGCAGGCGGGAATCCGCTTGACGGGAAAACAATGTCTTGCGAAAGTAAAATCAATAGCAAAGGAGCAACCCATGGGTCTGTGGGATATCGAAAAGATTCCGTATGTCGGTCGTGAAAAGGGACCGCAGGAGGGTCTGGCTTTCCATTACTACGATGCCGACAAGGTTGTTGCCGGCAAGAAGATGAAGGATTGGCTGCGTTTTGGCGTCGCTTGGTGGCACACGTTCGATCAGGAGCTGGTCGATCCGTTCGGCACCGGCACCGCCCAGCGTCCGTGGTACGGCAAGTACTCCAATGCTGAGGATGAGGCTCTGGCCAAGGTCGACTACGCCTTCGAGTTCTTCCAGAAGCTCGGCGTCGAGTACTTCTGCTTCCATGATCGTGATATCGCTCCGGAAGGCGATACCCTGCGCGAGACCGACAAGAACCTGGACAAGGTCGTCGACAAGATCGAAGAGAACATGAAGTCCACCGGCATCAAGCTGCTGTGGAACACCTCCTCCCTGTTCACCAACCCGCGCTTCGTGTCCGGTGCTTCCACCTCCCCGTTCGCCGACATCTACGCTTACGCCGGTGGCCAGCTGAAGCATTCCCTGGAGATCGCAAAGCGCCTGGGAGCCGAGAACTACGTGTTCTGGGGTGGACGTGAAGGCTACGAGAACCTGTGGAACACGCAGATGAAGCGCGAACAGGCGCACATGGCCAAGTTCTTCACATGTGCCACGAGTATGCTCAGGAGATCGGCCTGGACGCTCAGTTCCTGATCGAGCCGAAGGCCAAGGAGCCGACGATGCACCAGTATGACTTCGATGCATCCACAGCCATCGCCTTCCTTAAGACCTACGACATCGACTTCATGAAGCTGAACCTGGAAGGCAACCACGCCAACCTGGCCGGCCACACCTACCAGCACGAGATCCGCACCGCCCGCGAGGCCGGCGTGCTCGGCTCCTTGGACGCCAACCAGGGCGACAAGCTCATCGGCTGGGATATGGATGAGTTCCCGACCGACCTGTACGAGACCTCCACCGTCATGTGGGAGGTCCTCGCCGAAGGCCAGATCGGCCCTCACGGCGGCCTGAACTTCGACGCCAAGCCGCGTCGTACCTCCTTCGCCGCCGAGGACCTGTTCCGCTCCCACATCGCCGGCATGGATTCCTTCGCGGCCGGCCTGCTGGTCGCGGCCAAGATGCACGAGGACAAGGTCATCGAGAACCTGCAGGCCGAGCGCTACAGCTCCTTCGATTCCGGCATCGGCGCGACCGTCGAGAACGGCACCGCTTCGCTGGCTTCCCTCGAAGAGTACGCTCTGGACATCCCGCAGTCCAAGCTCATCGAGGCCACCAAGTCCGATCACCTCGAGTCCGTCAAGGCCACGATCAACAACTACATGATCGACGCCCTGGCCGAGGCGTGAGCCGAATAGGGAGTTTCCGTTAGGCTCCTGATTCATCGCTGGATCAAGCAGTGAGGCTCGGCTGTGACAGAGCCGGATGTGGTGTGCCGAAGCGTTGGCGTTCCGGCACACCACTCATCTTTCCTTCCTTCTTCCTAGAATTTCCTTCGCAGGCAAGTCGTCTGCCGGTTATGTCGCCGGTGTACGGCTTGTTTGCGTTTTTGGGCCAAACGAAAGTTTCGATTGTTCGCAATGATGCGATGCTCACGAACGTTTCTGAATAAGGTGTATTTATGACCGCGACTATTACCATTACCAATCCCATTCTTAGTGGAATGAATCCTGATCCGAGTTGGATTTGGGATGATGAGTTCCAGCGAATTGTGTTGGTGACTTCTACTTTTGAGCTTGTCCCAGGTCTTCCCATTTACGTTTCCGAGGATATGACGTGCTGGAAGCATGTGTCGAATGTGATAGATGCTGACTTGGCAAGGCGCCTGCTTATTCCTTTCGTGGATGATTCGGGCGGTGTCTATGCGCCGACGCTGCGCAGGATTCATGGCAAATATGTGATTGCATGCACCATTGCCCGTCTTGATGATCGCCGTGCTATGGAAGGTGGTTGCACAGAAAGCGAGCTGATGCGGTTCCACGCCGCGGAGGGCAATTTTATCCTTGAAGCGGATTCTATCGAAGGGCCATGGCATGGCCCGTTCTGGATTGAGGGCGCTGAAGGCATCGATCCAGACATATTCGAGGACGGGGATGGCAACGTGTACTGGACTCAGACCCGTCCTGCGGTCAATCCGCAATGGGAAGGCCAGACCGAGGTCTGGACCCAACGCATTAATCCGGAGACTTGGACTTTTGTCGATGACGGTCTTCCTGCGGGATCGGGCAAGACGGTAATATGGCGCGGAT
>ENA-OQEX01000251-OQEX01000251.1-human-gut-metagenome-genome-assembly--contig:-NODE-251-length-31320-cov-3.112910_pt1 | contig 31320 bp, 40 predicted proteins | sample MGYA00242802_ERZ504649 | MGnify/ENA primary metagenome ERZ504649 (study PRJEB26092, sample SAMD00036194) | human gut metagenome | host: Homo sapiens | study: EMG produced TPA metagenomics assembly of...
GTCTTTTTTTGGAATGTTTCAATTGTATGGTTTACAGACTTGACAAAATTATAAAAAATACTATATAATACAGAAATGCAAATAAGTTGCAAATGTAAATAAGTTGCAAATACAAATAAAGTGCAAATATAAGGAGAACTATATGTCAGAGATTATATTAGATTCAGTAATAGACAGCATCAAGCTGCTACCCTTTCTTTTTCTTACTTATCTGTTTATGGAATGGCTGGAGCATAAGACAGGTGCGGCAGCACGAAAGAGAATCCGTACAGCCAGAAAATTCGGACCGGTATGGGGTGGACTTCTGGGAGTGATTCCACAGTGTGGATTTTCGGCAGCGGCATCCAGCCTTTTTGCCGGACGTGTGATCACAGTGGGAACTTTGATCGCGGTGTATCTGTCTACTTCAGATGAAATGTTTCCGATCATGATCTCCAATGCAGTTCCTGTAGTTACAATTGTGAAAATCCTGACCTGCAAAGCGGTGATCGGAATACTTTCCGGCCTGGTGCTGGAGTATGTTTACACACATATTCTGAAGAAACAGGAACCTGATGTGGATATTCATGAAATCTGTGAAGAAGAACGCTGCCATTGTGAACATGGAGTTATTTCTTCAGCAGCATTTCACACATTAAAAGTTTTTGTGTACATTTTCTTGATTTCTCTTGTTTTAAATATTATCATTGGATTAGTCGGAGAAGAGACACTGGCAGGACTTTTTACAGGAACACCGATTGCAGGTGAACTGATCGCAGCTTTAGTGGGACTGATTCCCAACTGCGCTTCTTCTGTAGTGATCACCCAGTTATATCTGGATCATATTATCGGAGCCGGGGCGATGATGGCGGGACTTCTTGTAAATGCAGGAGTTGGGCTTCTGATTCTGTTTCGTTTGAACAGAGACAGGGTTCAGAATCTGAAAATTGTGGGAGTACTTTATGGACTTGGTGTATTCTGGGGAATTATTATTGAATTTGCAGGAATTGTTTTCTGATCAACCGAGTCTGCTCTGTCAGAAGAAGCTGATTTTAGGAGGAATGATAAAATTATGGCAGGAAGCAGTTATGCGACAGCAAGCCGCAGAAAAATACTTGAATATTTGAAAAACAGTAATGACCATACGGTTACAGCTGCTGATGTGGATGAGTATCTGAAGAAACATGACAGTGAGGTAAATATCACAACCATTTACCGCTATCTGGACAAGCTTGCAAAGGATGGAACTGTGATCAAATATGTTGCAGAGAAAGGTTGCCAGGCTGCTTATCAGTATGTAGAACCGGGACGGGGATGTGAACAGCATCTGCACCTGAAGTGTGTAAAATGTGGAAAGATCATTCATCTGGAATGTCATTTTATGGAAGAAATTTCTCATCATATTGAAGAAAGTCATGGATTTACCCTGCAGTGTAAGAATTCTATTTTGTATGGAGTCTGTAAAGAATGTAAAGGCAGTGGCGAAGACTGTTGACTGTTTCTATCAGATGATGTAAACTGAAATACAACTGTTTGGTCAAATTGACTGGGAAGCAGTATGGTGAAGAGAAAAGACAGAGAAATTGCTGTAAGTACCGGTAAAAATAACAGATAATATATGAAATCATAAAAGAAGGCAATAATGAGAAAACAGAAGAGACAGATGTGTGTAAGAAGAATGTTATTATTTTTTCTGGCGTGTGTATTAATATGTGCAGCACCCCCGTCTGCAGCACAGGCGGCAATAATGCAGACTGCTAAGAATTCAACAGTGCAAAAGAAAAAAACATCCACGAAAACAGTTACAATAGAGACTTCAGGAGAAATCACAAAAAAGAAAGTGAAAAGCGGTGGTTCTGTGATTCTTCCTGTGGAAGTGAATAAGAGGGGATATACATTTCTGGGATGGTCAACAGTTCCCGGACAGACCTGTAATCCAATGTATCAGGCATATCAGAAAATTCAGGTTACGAAAAATATTCATCTTTATCCGGTGAAGTATAAATGGAATCAGGAACCGGATATTTATGCAGGCGGTCTTGCGGACAGTGTGGAGAAATATGATAAGATTATTTTTGTGGGAGATTCCCGCACAGCAATGCTTCGCAGTACTCTGAAGCAGCAATGCAGTTCTGACAGTTTAAAGAAAGTTGGATTTGTATGCAAGACAGGAGAAGGGCTTGACTGGATGAAAAAATACGGAGAAAAGGAACTGCTGAATGAAATAAGCGGGATGGATGATAATGCGAAGCCGGTGGCAGTTATTTTCAATCTGGGAGTAAATGACCTGATCCACAAAAACAGGGAGTCCATCAGTTATGATTCTGTTGCGTCAGACTATGCTTCTTATATGAATGGATTATCCAGAAAGCTGACTGCCAGGAACTGTGAATTATTTTATATGTCTGTGAATCCATGTAATACGGCAATGAAATCCACGCGGAAGGAGTCTGAGATCCGCGGATTTAATAACAGACTCAGACAGAGACTGAACGGGAATTTTACATGGATCAACAGTTATTCTTATCTGATGAGATGTGGTTATACGACTCGCTGTGAATTTCGCGGTTATACAGATGATGGTGTTCATTATTCTATGAGGACTTATAAGAGAATTTATGCATATGCAATAAAACAGATCAGATAATCCTGACTGAAACCCGGAGACAGAATACTGTTCTCCGGGTTATCTGTGTGTATCAGTAAATACGAAAGTTGTAGCTGTGAAAGAGTTAAACAGTTATCAAAGGATCACAAAAGGTAACAGGAGGAGAGAAACATGAGAAGTGAAAGCTTCAGAAAAGGAGTTAAGGATGGTATTCCCATAGGACTGGGATATTTTGCTGTATCGTTTACATTTGGCATGATGGCAGTTGCTGATGGACTGAGTATCTGGCAGGCTGTGCTGATTTCATTGACAACGTGACTTCAGCAGGGCAGTTTGCAGGACTTGAGATCATGGTAATGAGCGGTTCTTACTGGGAGATGGCACTGACACAGCTGATCATTAATCTGAGATATTGTCTGATGTCATTTTCCCTTGCTCAGAAATTCAGAAGAGATGAATCTTTGGTTCACCGCTATATTGCAGCATTTGGTGTGACGGATGAGATTTTCGGGATCAGTGCCAGTCAGCCCGGAAAAGTAAGCGCATTTTATAATTATGGTGCCATGTGTGTGGCAATCCCGGGATGGGTACTTGGAACCCTGGCAGGAGCAATTTCCGGAAATCTTCTTCCGGATTTTATGATGAGTGCACTCAGCGTGGCTATTTACGGTATGTTCCTTGCAATTATTATTCCTCCGGCAAAGCAGAATAAGGCAGTACTGGCAGTTGTCGTGGCAGCAATGCTGATCAGCACTTTGTTTAAAGTGATTCCGTTTCTGTCGGAGGTTTCGTCAGGTTTTGTGATCATTATTACTACACTGATCGTGGCAGGGGCTGCCGCATACTTCTGTCCGATAGAGGATGAGAAAGAGGAGGAGAGTGTTCATGAGTCATAATATTTATATTTACATTCTGGTAATGGCAGCAGTTACATATCTGATCCGTATGCTCCCGCTTGCTCTTTCCAGAAAAGAGATCACAAGTCCGTTTATCAGATCATTTCTGTACTATGTTCCCTACGCATGTCTGGCAGCCATGACATTTCCGGCGATCCTTTTTGCCACAGACAGTGTGATCTCGGCTGCTGTGGGATTTATTGTGGCACTGATCGCGGCATATAAGGAGAAAAGTCTTCTTACAGTTGCGTTATTCGCATGTGCTGCGGTATTTATTGTGGAAAGAATACTGGAATTTGCAGTGTAAAAGTTGATAAAAAACGGATACATAACCACAGCTGAATGGTGTGTATCGTTTTTGTTGCGTAATATTGTGACCGGCAGCTGAAGCAGATAAGCTGTCTGTTATTTGCTACAGTTTCAGACAGTTTTTTATTTCAGAAAGCTTACATCAATTTCACCGTCAAACACTGTGGTAGCCGGACCTGTCATGTAAACCAGATTCTCCTGTCTGTTCCAGAAAATCTGCAGGTCACCGCCGAGAAGTTTTACAGTGACAGGACTGTCACCGTCTACATGTCCGTTCAGAACAGAAGCGACTGCTACCGCACATGCACCTGTGCCGCAGGCAAGAGTTTCGCCTGAACCGCGTTCCCATACACGCATTTTTACAGTATGTTCATCGATCACTTCTACAAATTCAGTGTTTACACGATCCGGAAATGCAACATGATTCTCGAAAGCCGGGCCGATCTTTTCAATATCCAGATGGTCAATATCATCCATATAAACAATAGCGTGGGGATTTCCCATGGAAACAGCGGTTATGTAATAGATTTTTCCGTTTACATCCAGAGGTTCATTGATAACTTCCTCCTTCTCTGACACTACCGGAATCTGTCTGGCGGTCAGGATTGGAGAACCCATATTTACCTTAACCTGGGATACCTTTCCGTTTTCTACAGTAAGATCCAGATATTTGATGCCGCTTTTTGTAGCAACAGAAATATGTTCTTTGTCTACGATGCCGTAGTCATAGGCATATTTGGCAACACAGCGGATACCGTTTCCGCACATGGCACCCTGGAACCGTCAAGATTATACATATCCATCTCGCAGTCTGCGATTTTGGATGGCTTGATCAGGATCAGTCCGTCGGAACCGATACCAAAGTGACGGTCACTGACATATCTGGCTACTGCGGAAGGATTTTCCACAGTTTCCTCAAAACAGTTTACATATACGTAATCATTTCCAATACCATGCATTTTTGTAAATTTCATCAGAAAAGCCTCCTTATTTGGTTAAATATTTATACACCTCTTGTATCATATAGAAAAAATGTTATGAAAAAGTGAAAATTACGAATCCTTTACCGGGAAAGTTTTTCTGTGACCTTCATGTAAAAAAACATTTTGCCCTTCCCGGAACAGTTATGTATTATACATTATATGGAAAATATATCTGTTATTCAAGTTTTACCTTGCATTTTATAGAAAGTATGTTAAAATTAAAAACAAAAATATACAACCGAAACGCATAATTATACGCTGTTGTCTGAAGAAGGTAAAAAAGATGGCAGCCGTAGATATACTTTCGGATGCGAGGAGGAAAAAAGATGAAAGATCAAAAGAGATTTGCAGCTCTTGCACTCAGTGCAGTAATGGTATTTTCCATGGCAGGAAGCGTATCCGCAGCTCAGAAAGTTGAATCCAAAGATGACCTTGCAGGTGCAACAATCGGTGTTCAGCTTGGTACAACAGGTGACCTTGATGCATCTGATTATGAGAAAGATGGTTCTACAGTAGAACGTTACAGCAAGGGAAGTGAAGCTGTTCAGGCATTAAAGGCAGGACAGATCGACTGTGTGATCATCGATCACAGCCGGCTCAGAAATTTGTTGAGAATAATGATGATATCAAGATTCTGGATGAGCCATTCGAGGAAGAAGAATATGCAATCTGCTTAAAGAAAGGCAATGATGAACTTCTTGACAAGATTAACGGAGCTCTCAAGGAACTGAAAGAGGATGGAACTATCGACAGCATCATGGACAATTACATTGGTGAGGATGCCGGTAAGACTCCATATGAATCACCGGAAGATGTTGACCGTTCCAATGGAACTCTGGTAATGGCTACTAACGCTGAGTTCGAACCATATGAATATCATGAGGGTGATGATATCGTTGGTATCGATGCTGATATCGCTCAGGCAATCTGTGATAAGCTTGGATATGAACTGAAAATTGAAGATATGGAATTCGATTCCATCCTTCCGGCAGTACAGTCCGGCAAAGCAGACTTCGGTGCAGCTGGTATGACTGTAACAGAAGACCGTAAATCAAGCGTTGACTTTACAGATACCTATGCAGATGCAAGCCAGGTAATTATTGTAAAGAAATAAGTATTAAAATAACAAATAACAGAGCTGTTGACGATCTGCCAACAGCTCTCTTTTCGGAACAGAGGTTTTTATGAATAATCCTATGATATTAGCGAGTGTAAAAGAAGATTTTTATCTGAACTTTATTAAAGATGACCGCTATCTCTGGCTTCTGGATGGTCTGAAAACAACCCTTATTATCACAGTATTTGCGGTAATTGTAGGTCTGATCATCGGTTTCCTTGTAGCAATCATCCGTTCTGCGCACGATAAGTCAGGCTCATTTAAGATCCTCAATGCGATCTGCAGAGTTTATCTGACTGTAATTCGTGGAACACCAACCATGATCCAGCTGCTGATCATGAACTTTGTAATTTTTGGTGCTGTAAGTATTAACAAGATCATTGTAGGCGGACTTGCCTTTGGTATCAACTCAGGTGCCTATGTAGCTGAGATTGTCCGTTCCGGTATCATGTCCATTGATCAGGGACAGACAGAGGCTGGACGAAGTCTTGGATTAAATTTCAGCCAGACCATGCGACTGATCATTATCCCACAGGCATTTAAGAATGTACTTCCTGCACTGGTAAATGAATTTATCGTGCTGATCAAAGAGACATCCATCATCGGTTACATCGGCATGATGGACCTGACAAAGGGAGCTATGCTGATTCAGAGCCGTACATACAATGCGTTCTGGCCTCTGATGGCAGCAGCAGCGATTTACCTTGTGATCGTTGGAATCCTTACATGGGGTATGAATAAACTGGAAAGGAGATTAAGAACCAGTGAGCGATAAGAATGTACTGATCCAGGTAAAGGATCTGAAGAAAGCTTTTGGTACAAATCAGGTTCTCGATGGAATTACAACAGATATCTGTCAGGGAGAAGTAGTAGCCGTCATTGGTCCTTCCGGTTCCGGTAAATCTACTTTCCTGAGATCACTGAATCTTCTGGAGGTTCCGACAGGCGGTCAGATTCTCTTTGAAGGAACAGATATTACAGATCCGAAGGTTGACATTAACAGACACCGTCAGAAGATCGGAATGGTATTCCAGCAGTTTAATCTTTTTCCGCATAAAACGGTAAAACAGAATATTATGCTGGCACCTGTAGAACTGAAGTTGATGACAAAGGATGAAGCTTCAAAGAAAGCAGATGAGCTTCTGGCACGTGTAGGGCTTCCGGACAAAGCCAATGCATATCCGGATATGCTTTCGGGCGGGCAGAAACAGCGTATTGCCATTGCACGTTCTCTTGCCATGAATCCGGATGTGATGCTTTTGATGAGCCACTTCCGCACTTGACCCTGAGATGTAGGTGAGGTTCTGGAATTGATGAAAGAACTTGCGCAGTCAGGTATGACCATGGTTGTAGTTACTCATGAGATGGGATTTGCAAGAGAAGTGGCAACAAGAGTTCTTTTTATTGATGACGGTAAGATACAGGAAGAGAATACTCCGAAAGAATTTTTCGCAAATCCGAAGAATCCTAGACTGAAAGACTTTCTTTCAAAGGTTTTATAAGATGCTGAGAAAATTTAACAGTTTTATAGAAAAATGGATGGCCCTGGTGACACCGACCTGTCTGTTACTGGGGGTGTGCTTTCCTGATATTGCCAAATGCGGTCTGCCTTATGTGCCGGCCGTATTTGCATTTATGACATTTGCCGGGGCGTTGAAGTCAAGATTTAAAGATGTGGCAAATGTATTCCGGCATCCGGGCTCACTGCTTATTATCATGCTTCTGGTCCATGTGGTAATCCCGACAGCAGCCTGCGGGGCAGGCCATCTTTTCTTTGGAAATAACATGGAGCTGATCACCGGAATGGTACTGGAGTTTGCAGTTCCCACTGCAGTGGTAAGTCTGATGTGGGTGACGATTTATGATGGAAACAGTCCTCTGTCGTTGTCTCTGGTAGTGCTGGATACGGTACTGGCACCTTTTCTGATTCCGGCTACGCTGAAGATCCTGCTGGGCTCTGCGGTGACCATAGATTCTGCCAGGATGATGCGGGAACTGATATTTATGGTTGCGCTTCCTGCTGTTGTTGCGATGGTATTAAATCAGATCACAGATGGAAAAGTAATGGAAACATGGCCGGGAAAGCTGGCGCCTTTTTCAAAGCTGGCACTGATATTTGTGGTAACGTCCAATTCTTCCAAAGTAGCACCATATATCCGGGATATGAATATGCAGAGGGTGAAGGTTGCACTGGCAATCCTTGTCCTGGCTGCTTCCGGATATGCACTCGGCTGGTTTGTGGCGTATATCTTCCGAAAGGATCGCAGTACGGCGGTTTCCATGATGTATGGAACCGGGATGCGCAATATCAGCGCAGGAGCGGTGATCGCAGCTACATATTTTCCGGGTGAAGTTATGTTTCCGGTAATGATCGGAACTCTGTTTCAGCAGGTATTGGCAGCATTGTTCGGAAAGCTTCTGGCACAGAAAAAGGAAAAACAGGAATTTTGTTGAGGTCTGCTGAGGCGTTATAAAGAATATAAAAAGAACTGCCGCATTAGCAATTGAAAAATTGCAATGCGGCAGCTCTTTTTATGAATCTGAAGCTTTTATATATTTCTTCAGTTCTTTGTAGCAGTATTTAATGATCTCTTTACGGGTGATGATGCCGATAAAGTATCCCTGATCATCTACAACCGGAACATAATTCTGGTTGATTGCCTTGTCCAGCAGATCCTCCATGTCAGAATCTGCGTGAACTGCCTTATATGTTGCTCTTCGCGGGATTGCCATAATGGAAATGCTCTCTGCTTCTTTCAGTCCGGGAACATTTAAGGTTTTCATTCCCCAGAGAAGATCACCTTCGGAAATACTTCCTTTATATTTTCCGTCCAGACTCAGAAGCGGAATACAGGAAAACTTCCTGTGCTCCATTTTCTCAAGAGTCTGACGAAGAGTTTCATTCTCAAATATATATGCTACATCACTTTTAGGTGTTAGAAAAAATAAAATATTCACTTTTGTATTCGCCCCGTTACATTTGTCTGATAAGGCACTCAGATATACATTGTGTATTTACACATCTGTGTGTCTGTGATTTCTGAGTATTCCAGGTTTACGGCTTTTTTACAGAAGCTGTACTCCTTTTGCTGCTGCTTCTTTCATTACTTCTTCCGGCCACAGGGAAGCATGTACTTCACCGATATGTGCTTTTCTGAGGAAGAACATACAGATACGGGACTGGCCGATGCCGCCGCCGATAGTATATGGAAGTTCTTTGTTAAAGATTGCTTTCTGGAAAGGAAGTTTGCGTCTGTCATCACATCCTGCGATGGTAAGCTGTCTGTCAAGCGCATCCTCGTCAACGCGGATACCCATGGAAGAAAGCTCCAGAGCAATGTCGAGAACAGGATAATAAACAAGGATATCGCCGTTTAATTCCCAGTCATCGTAGTCCGGTGCACGTCCGTCATGACGTTCTCCGTTGGTTAAGGTTTTGCCGACCTGCATGAGGAATACGGCACCTTTTTCCTTGACAATCTTGTATTCACGTTCCTTTGGAGTTAGATCAGGATACATGTCGACCAGTTCCTGGGTGCTGACAAATGCGATCTCTCTCGGAAGGATTTCTTCGATGTAATCGTATTGAACAGCCATGTATTTTTCGGTTTTGCGGAGAACGCTGTAGATAGCACGTACTGTGGAAACAAGTGTGTCCATGTTGCGTTCTTCCTTGCTGATGATCTTTTCCCAGTCCCACTGATCTACGTATACGGAATGGATATTGTCCAGATCCTCGTCTCTTCTGATCGCGATCATGTCTGTGTAAGTCCTTCACCATGAGCAAAGCCATATTTCTGTAATGCATATCTCTTCCATTTGGCAAGAGAGTGTACGATTTCAGCATTCTCCGGCTGACCCTTGATATCAAAGCTTACCGGACGTTCCACGCCGTTTAAGTTATCGTTCAGACCGGATGACGGATTAACGAATACCGGAGCGGAAACACGCAGCAGATTCAGTTTTTGAGCAAGTGTCTGCTGAAAGAAATCTTTCACAGTCTTAATGGCAATCTGGGTATCGTGAAGATTTAAAGATGACTGATACCCGTCAGGAATTTTAATCTGTTCCATGAGTGGATTCCTCCTGTAATTTCTGTATTTGCATATTTTATGGCAAACTGATAAAAAATATTGTTGTTTACTGAATATCCATTATCTTTTCCCACGCTATTATAACAGGAAATGGTAGTTTGACAATTATTACTGTTCATTTGGAAGTATCTCGCGGGATATTATGGTTACGGAGAACAGAACGAACAGTAACACAATTTCAGCTTTGCAAGATTGGGGCGAAATGTTAAAATAAATATGTAAATGAATGAAGCGTTAAATTTATATAAAACTCAGGGGGAAGATATATGGGAAAAAGGTGTCAGGTCTGTGATGGACCAATTGTAAACGGCAGGTGTAAATATTGTGGAATGCCATATAGAAATGATATGGAACTGTATCATCTGAACGAAGACCGTTCAGAGCACTATCGTCATGCTTCGGCAAAGGTGAAAAAAGCAATGGCAGAGAACGAGATCCCTTTGTCTGACAGAAATAAAACAGTTCCCAAAGCTGCAAAAACTTCGTCTGCCAGAACACAGACTATTAGAACGCAAAATACAAAAGTACAAACTTCAAGAATACAAACATCAGGGACAAAGAAAACATCAGGTCAGTCGTACAGCGCACAGACTGCCCGTACATACAGCACCGGAAAAAAGACAGCAAAAAGTGAGAAGAAAAAGAGCGGCAAGGCAGGCAAAATTTTCTGGATCATTGTGCTGATTCTGATGGTAATAATAGGTCAGATGGCAGAGAATTGGGATACGATTGGATACAGGATAGAAGAATTTATCTATGATGAGTTTGACATAGATCTCAACAGTATTTTTGATGACAGCAGTTCTGATGAAGTAAATGAGAGTAATAAGAATAATGAAAGTAATGAAAATAATGAAAGTAATGAAAATAATGAAAGTAATGAGAATAACTGGACAGATGACTGGTCTGAGACTATCAGTGCAGTAAAGAACGGACAGGATGAACAGAGGGGCAATCCGGACTGGTATATGTTCACCGGAGAGAATTATATTGTCAGAACGGATGATACTGCATCAGAGATTGGCGATACAGATGCCAGTGACCAGGGGTATGATTTTACAATAGATCCGGGAGAATACAGGATAGTGTCCGGCTGGGAGAAGGTTGCTCTGGAAATCAGAAGTTCTTCAGGAAAAGATGAAACTGTAAAATTTGACGAAGCAGACCACGAGGAGAAAATAGAATTACATGCCGGGGATGAGGTATCTGTGGTATCTCTGGATGGTCAAGATAATTATCTTGCCATGTATCAAATTCAGCAATATGACGAATAATTTTTTGCCCCTTTCTTTTTGTCAGAGACTGTGCTATACTTGTTAAACGTACCACATATAGAGAGAATTGTGGTGAATGAAAGAAAAAAATACTATATATTGTATATGGGAGCAAAAGGTATGATATATGTTATAAAGAAAGATGGTACGAGAGAAGAGTTTAATTCACAGAAGATCGTAGCAGCAGTAAATAAGTCGGCAGCCAGAATTTTATACACATTTTCGGATAAAGAGAAGGAATTTATCTGCCAGTTTGCGGAAGAACATGCGGAGGCACTGGGAAAGAATGAGATAGAGATCCAGGAGATGCACAACATCGTAGAGGGAGCACTTGAGAGAGTGAACCCGGCAGTGGCTAAGAGCTACCGCGATTACAGAAATTACAAACTTGACTTTATCCATATGATGGATGATGTATATACCAAGAGTCAGGCAATCCGTTATATTGGTGATAAGAGCAATGCCAATACAGACAGTGCGCTTGTAGCTACAAAGCGAAGCCTGATCTTTAATGAACTGAACAAAGAGCTTTATCGTAAATTTTTTATGAATCGTAATGAACTTCAGGCATGTAAAGATGGTTATATTTATATTCATGACCAGTCTGCACGTCTGGATACCATGAACTGCTGTCTCTTTGATGTGGCATCTGTACTCAGCGGCGGATTTGAGATGGGAAATGTATGGTACAATGAGCCTAAGACACTGGATACTGCGTTTGATGTTATGGGTGATATTATCCTGAGCACTGCTGCACAGCAGTATGGCGGATTCACAGTACCGGTAAGTAGACAAGATTCTTGCACCTTATGCACAGAAGAGTTACGATAAATATATTCAGGAATTTATGAAATACTCTGACGAGAGCTGGACAGGACGTGAAGAACGTGCAATCGAGTATGCGCTTGACAAAGTCCGCAGAGATTTTGACCAGGGATGGCAGGGGATTGAGTATAAGCTGAATACAGTCGGATCTTCCAGAGGGGATTATCCATTTGTAACTGTAACTCTTGGACTTGGAATAAAGCAGTTCGAGAAGATGGCAAGTATTTCTCTTCTTGAAGTGCATAAAGGCGGACAGGGTAAGGCAGGACGCAAGAAACCGGTACTCTTCCCGAAAATCGTATTCCTTTATGATGAAAATATCCATGGAAAAGGCAAGATCAGTGAGGATGTATTTGAGGCAGGGGTTGACTGTTCTGCCAAGACTATGTATCCGGACTGGCTGTCCATGTCAGGAAAAGGATATATTTCCAGTATGTACAAGCAGTATGGAAAGGTTATAAGTCCTATGGGATGTCGTGCGTTCTTAAGCCCCTGGTACGAGAGAGGCGGTATGTATCCGGCAGATGATAAGGATGTTCCTGTGTTTGTGGGAAGATTTAACATCGGTGCGGTAAGCCTTCATCTTCCAATGATCCTTGCCAAAGCCAGAGCAGAGAGCAGGGATTTCTACGAAGTGCTGGATTTCTATCTTGAGATGATCCGTAATCTGCATATCCGTACCTATGATTATCTGGGACAGATGCGTGCGTCAACCAACCCGCTGGCATATTGTGAGGGAGGATTTTACGGTGGACATCTGAAACCGAATGAAAAGATTGGCAAGATTCTGAAACCAATGACAGCATCCTTCGGAATCACTGCATTAAATGAACTCCAGGAACTTTACAATGGCAAATCCATTGCTGAAGACGGGCAGTTTGCACTGGATGTGCTGAAATATATCAACAGGAAAGTAAATGAATTTAAAGAGAAAGATGGTTATCTTTATGCAATTTATGGAACACCGGCAGAGAGTTTATGTGGACTGCAGGTGGAACAGTTCCGTAAGATGTATGGCATTGTGAAAGGGGTTTCTGATCGTCCTTATGTAAGCAACAGTTTCCACTGTCATGTGACTGAAGATGTAACTCCGATTGAAAAACAGGATCTGGAGGGACGTTTCTGGGAGTTGTGCAACGGCGGTAAGATTCAGTATGTACGTTATCCGATCGATTATAATCGTGAAGCAATACGTATCTGATCCGCAGAGCCATGTCTTTGGGATATTATGAGGGAGTAAATCTTTCCCTTGCTTACTGTGATGACTGCGGACATGAGGAACTTGAAATGGACGTGTGTCCGGTCTGCGGTTCCAAGAATCTGACAAAGATTGACCGTATGAACGGATATCTTTCCTACAGCCGTGTGCATGGTGATACTCGTCTGAACGAAGCGAAGATGGCAGAGATTGCGGAACGTAAATCTATGTAATATCAGGTCAGGGGTAAACTTTTGAATCTGACATCATAATATGATAATTAAAAGACATATACCGGCAAGATGATATGTATTGCTCTGGTATATGTCTTTTTGTATTGTCAGATAAATATAGCAATCCTCTTAAATGTATTATTTACGAGGATTGCTATAGAATCATTTAATGATAGTTCCGGTTTTTCGAAATATCCATCCTTTGCATGCGCAATATCTGTGATGATCGTTCTTCTGTTATCTCCCTTTTCGATAAAAGAGATTCCGGCTTCGAATTTAGGAAGCATGGAGCCTGGGGCAAACTGATTGTCAGCCATATATTTCTTAGCATCATCTACAGAAATTGTATTAAGATATTCTTCATTGTCCTGACCGAGGTTCAGACTTACTTTCTCAACACTGGTAAGGATCAGAAGAGTATCTGCATTTAATTCCTGTGCAAGAAGTCCGCTGGAAAGGTCTTTCTCAATGATCGCACTTGCACCATGAAGATCGATTCCCTGTTCCATAACCGGGATTCCGCCGCCGCCTGCTGCGATTACTACCTGGCCCGCATCTACAAGTGTGCGGATTGTTTCAAGCTCTACGATTTTCTGCGGTTTCGGAGCTGCCAGGATTCTTTTATAAGTGCCGTCAGCCAGTTTAGTGACAAAGTTTCCCTTGCTTTCTTCAGTTTCAGCCTCTTCTTCTGTAAGGACACGTCCGATGATCTTCTCAGGTTCAGCGAAAGCATCATCATATGGATCAATGACAACCTGTGTAAGGATAGTAGCTACCGGTTTATAAATACCGCGGGAAATAAGTTCTGCGCGGATTGCGGTCTGGAGGTCATATCCGATATAGCCCTGACTCATTGCCGAACATACGGACATAGGTGCAAATGTATAGTCAGGATGTGTTTTGCCAAATTCATTCATGGCTGTGTGGATCATTCCAACCTGGGGACCGTTACTGTGGGAAATGACTACACGATTTCCGGCTTCTACAAGATCTGCGACAGCTTTGGCTACTTTTTTTGTAGCGATTTTCTGCTCCGGTAAGGTGGTTCCTAATGCTCTGTGGCCCAGTGCAACTACTGTAATTTTTTCGCTCATGGGAATTACCTCGATTCTTTCATGTTCTGTAAATATGATATCTGCGGGGTGATCTTATATATAAAGATTTTTGAAATTTTTTATCACTGATATCATAAATATTCAATCATATTGATATTCTACATTATAAAAGACTGCCAGTAGAATTGCAATAGAAAATAATCCAAAAAACACCTCGCGGGATATTACCAGTGAACAGTAACAAAAACAAACAGCTCTCACATTTTTGTGAGAGCTGTTTTGTTTTTGAGGGGGGAGATAGAGAGTGGTTTTCATCTATCCAAGACCTATTATATGGGAAAATTATGTTCAAAGTATGTCGAATTTCTGAAACAATCGGTAAATTTATAAAAGAATTATAAACAAATACGAAAAATAAAAAGTGGTATCTTGTTTTTATAGCATAGACATGCTAAAGTAGATTCATCGGCAACAGCGTTATCAGTATTCTTATTTTCATGCACCGGTCCGGTGCAAAAATTTCCAATTATTTATTGATAGTCCGGGAGATGGTTTTGAATCCTGAGCAGAAACTCTGAAAATCTTATTTATTGTGCAAAACAGAGAGGAGAGATGCGTATGTCTGTGGACATGAACTTATAATCTCGAAAGATACTGTACCGATATCATTCTGACAGTGGAAGTACCTCAGATGACATAGAATAAAAATTCAGGAGAATGAGAGAATGAAAAGAAGAATATGGAATCAGTTAAAAAAAGCAGTCATGATAACGGCTGCTGTCGGGATTTTGGGAGCAGGAGCAGTATCAGCAGCAGAATTTGAAGCTGCAGAGTTATATATTCCTGCTGTGGGTTTAAAGCAGAGTGCACAGTGGATCGATGAAGAGAAATTTCAGGCAGAACTGACACTGGAGGTGAGCGGTCTGAAAGAACTGTACAAAAGTCAACAGGAGAATACTGCTTCGGAGAACGGACAGTTGCAGATGGAAAATAGTACATGGGATGGAGAAGTGAGAGAAACAGAAGCAGCAGAAAATACGACAGATGACGTGGATTCCGAAAATACAGAGTGTGAATCAGAGAGTGCAGTAATAGATATAGAAGATATAGAAAGCGAAGAATACCGGAAGGCAGAAGAAAACGCAGAAGGATCTGACACAGAAACCGGACAGACACAACAGAGTGAGCAGGAGAACCCAAATGAGATCAGGGAAGATAAAACCAGATATTTTCTGACTGTATATATTTCAGAATATTTTCAGATAAATGCAGAAGCGTTAAAGAATGATCTGCAGGCTGAATCCGTACAGATACAAAATAAGAAAGGTGAGACAACCCAGATTACAAAGCTGACCTGTGAGGCTGCACTTTCAGATGCGGAAACAGATATCTTTACCATGAAAGTGCCGGTGTCTCTGCGTGAAGAATATCGTATTTCTTCTGTAAAAACAGATTATCCTCTGTGCCAGGATGCACCGCTTTGCAAAGATTGGGAGGGGACAGGTGCGTATTTCTGGATGAAATCAGGGGATGAAACCCGGACTGTTGCAGAAACTCCTTCAGCTCTGCTTTCCGTACAGGAGACAAAACAGGGATCACAGCCCGGTTACAGCAGGAGACGAAAGAGGTACGTGCAGGCAGAACCTTACTTATATATTGTCTGTAGAGAATACAGGAGAATTACCTCTGGAAAATATAGAGATATCCAGTGTTTTTTCTCAGGATAATATAAAAGCCGAATGGAAACAGGAAGAGGGATTTACTGCAAATGGTATGCAGGGAATTATTTCAGGTCTTAAGGCAGGAGAAATCAGAAATCTTCAGATGACAGCACAGCTTACAGAAGAGCAGGCAGGAGAGCTTATTCATACAGTAACTGTAAAAGCGAAATATCCGGGAAAGGAAGAAAGTATTGGATGTCAGAAATCAGTCGAAACAGAAGTCATTGCATTAAAGGCTGCTTTTGAGGTGGAGAAAACTGCGGACAGAACACAGGCATATCCGGGAGATACGATCACATATCAGATTTGCATCAGGAATACGGGTGAGCGGACACTTCATTCGGTTCTCAGTACAGAAAGATTCCAAAATGCCGGTATTCAGGCAAACTTTGTCAGGAAAGAGGGCGTAACATTAAACAGCACAGGCACACAGGCTCTGATTCCGCAGATCGCACCGGGAGAGGCTTTTGCACTTTACGCCACAGTGACTGTTCCACAATATATGGCAAGTCAGGAATTGATCAATGAGGTAATCGTTACATCTGATGAGACTGGTACACAGGCAATGACATCTAAGGCAAACGTAGAATTAAAGGAAACTGATAATATTGTTACAGTTACGCCGCAACCGGCATCTCTGGCTTCCCAGAGTTATGGATATGACTCAAAGTCCGGAAGTGCTTATACTACTGCTTCCAAACCACGTACAGGAGATGAGACAGAAACGGCTTTGTATATTGTACTGGGGATTTTTGCAATCATGTCCGGAGTCAGTGCATTCTGTTACAGGAAGACAAAAAACAGCAGAAGTAGAGAAACAACGTTGAAACGACAGGGGAGGTGTGCTATTCTTATATAGAATATACGCTTTAGTAAAACACCTCTGCCTGACTTTAAAGAAATTGCGTTACTGTGAACGGAGTGAACAGTAACGAAATTGCCGCAGAGGCTGTATAAAATTCAGGCAGGCAGGAAATGATATGGAGGATTAAAATGAAATTAATATCCTTACTGGAAAAGCTGGAATATACATGTCTTCAGGGCAGTACAGACCAGGAAGTAAAAAATGTGATTTATGATTCCCGGAAAGTAGAAGAGGGCTCTCTTTTTATCTGTATCCGCGGTGCAGTGGTGGATGGCCATAAATTTGTGCCGGATGTAGTTGCAAAAGGAGCAAAGGTTCTGATCGTGGAAGAAGCTGTGGAAGCACCGGAAGATGTGACAGTCATTCTTGTGAAAGATACACGATATGCAATGGCGTTTATTTCTGCCGCATATTTCGGATATCCCGCAGAGAAACTGAAAACAATCGGTATCACAGGAACAAAAGGAAAAACAACCACTACGTATATGGTAAAATCTATTCTGGAAAATGCCGGATATAAAGTGGGACTGATCGGAACCATTGAAGCGATCATCGGTGACAAAGTGATTCCTGCAAAGAACACAACACCGGAGTCTTATGTGATTCAGGAATATTTCCATGAGATGGCAGAAGCCGGCTGTGACTGTGTGGTTATGGAAGTTTCCTCCCAGGGACTGATGCTTCACAGAACTCAGGGATTTGTTTTCGATTTTGGTATTTTTACAAATATTGAGCCGGATCATATCGGACCAAATGAACATAAGGATTTTGATGATTATCTCAGATGCAAGTCCTTACTTCTGAAACAGTGCAAGGTAGGAATTGTAAACAGAGATGATGAACATTTCGAGAAGATTATTGAAGGTCATACATGCAGCCTGGAAACTTATGGATTTTCACCGGAAGCAGACCTTCGTGCGGAAGATGCAAAGCTGGTCGGAGGTAAAGGATATCTGGGTATTTCCTACCATCTGAAAGGACTTCTGGATTTTCATGTGGAGATAGATATTCCCGGTAAATTCAGCATCTACAATTCATTGACAGCAATCGCGATCTGCGTCATTTTAAGGTTTCGGAAGAGAACATTCTCAAAGCCTTAAAAGTAGCTAAGGTAAAAGGCCGTATCGAAATGGTAAAAGTATCCGATGATTTTACTCTGATGATCGATTACGCGCATAATGCCATGGCTCTGGAGAGTCTTCTGACCACTTTGAAAGAATATCATCCCCACAGACTGGTATGTCTGTTTGGATGCGGAGGCAACAGATCGAAGCTTCGCCGCTATGAGATGGGAGAGGTTTCCGGAAAGCTTGCAGACCTTACCATCATTACCTCTGATAATCCACGTGATGAAGAACCACAGGCGATCATCGATGATATCAAGATCGGTATGGCAAAAACCGATGGAAAATATGTAGAGATTCCGGACAGAAAAGAAGCCATCGCCTATGCAATCCATCATGGAGAGCCGGGGGATATTATAGTTCTGGCAGGTAAGGGACATGAGGATTATCAGGAAATTAAAGGAAAGAAATATCCTATGGATGAACGTGTCCTGATCGCAGATATTCTTGCTGGTAAATAGGTAGCGGGTCAAACAGGAATAAGTTCATGATATATGCTGATATAATAATTGATATTTCCAGTGATAAACTGGACCGGAGTTTTCAATATCGTGTACCGGAAAGGCTGGAGAAGAAAATAAAGGCAGGGATGGTGGCAGCCATCCCTTTTGGAAATGCCGGCCGGGTGCGTAAAGGATATGTGATCGGATTGTCAGATAAACCGAAAATTGCTCCCGAAAAAATTAAAGAAATCAGTGAAATCTGCAGTGGAGAAGAGACTACGGAATCCAGACTGATCGCTCTGGCAGCCTGGATGAGAGAAAATTATGGTTCCACCATGATCCAGGCTCTCAGGACAGTACTTCCTATCCAGGAGAAAATCAAGGCAAAAGAGAAAAAATATATATGCCTGGATATTTCCGAAGAGGCGGGAACGCAGTTGCTGAAAGAACTTGAACAAACAAGGTTTAAAGCCAGAACAAGACTTCTGAGGGAACTTCTGGAGAAAAAAAGAGTGGATTATACACATGCGGCGAAAGAACTGGGGACAACTTCTGCTGTTGTAAAGAAATTTCAGGAGCAGGGGATTATCCGCATAGAATATGATGAGATAATGAGAACTTCACTGAATACAGGTGATATTTCCGGAGAAAGGCGAATGCCGCTTACAGATGAACAGGAAGCGGCAGTAAAGCAGATACAGAGAGAGTGGAAAAACCCATCGCCGAAGCCTGTACTGATCGAGGGAGTGACAGGGAGCGGGAAAACCCAGGTGTATATAAAGCTGATCGAGCAGACGCTTTCTCAGGGAAAAGAAGCAATCGTGCTGATCCCGGAGATTGCTCTGACATATCAGACGGTACGCAGATTTTATGCCAGATTTGGGGATAAAGTATCAGTCATCAATTCCAGACAGTCTCAGGGAGAACGCTATGATCAGTTTAAACGTGCGAAAAAGGGAGAAGTCCAGGTGATGATCGGTCCCAGATCTGCGCTGTTTACGCCATTTGCCAGTCTGGGACTGATCATTATTGATGAAGAACATGAACCAAGCTATAAAAGTGAAAGCACACCCCGTTATCATGCAAGGGAAACTGCAATCCGGAGAGCTGTTTTAGAACATGCAAATGTGGTAATGGGTTCAGCTACTCCATCAGTGGAAGCCTATAGTAAGGCAATGAATGGGAATATAGTCTGGTCAGGCTGACAACAAGATATGGAAGCAGACCTCTGCCCCGGGTTTCTATCGTAGACCTGCGTGAGGAATTAAAAGCAGGAAACAGGTCTGTACTGAGCAGAGAACTCCGGCAAAAGATGAAAGGCCGGTTTGAGAAAAAAGAACAGGTAATGCTTTTTCTGAACAGAAGAGGATACGCAGGTTTTGTATCCTGCCGGTCCTGTGGACATGTGATGAAGTGTCCGCATTGTGATGTTTCTCTTTCGGAGCATAATAATGAAAGGCTTTTATGTCATTACTGTGGATATGAGACAGGAAAACCCCGGGTATGCCCGGTGTGTGGATCGCCTTATATTGGCGGATTTAAGGCAGGAACACAGCAGATCGAGAAGGTAGTGCGGGAAGATTTTCCAGAAGTCAGGACTCTCAGAATGGATTTTGATACAACAAGAACCAAGGGCAGCTATGAAAAGATCCTTGCAGCTTTTGCAGCTCATGAGGCAGATATACTGATCGGAACACAGATGATCGTTAAGGGGCATGATTTTCCGGATGTCACACTCATGGGAATAGTAGCAGCGGATCTTTCGCTGAATGCAGAGGATTATCGATGTGCGGAACGTACCTTTCAGCTTCTCTGTCAGGCAGTCGGCCGGGGAGGACGGGGGGAAAAACCAGGAGAGGCAGTGATCCAGACCTATCATCCGGATCATTACAGTATTCAGGCGGCGGCAGTGCAGGATTATCAGGCATTCTATGAGGAAGAGATGAGTTACCGTATGCTTCTGGATTATCCGCCTGCGGCACATATGCTGGCAGTTCTGGGTTCAGGTCCGGAAGATGAGAAACTGGTTCAGGCCATGTATTATCTGAAACTTATATAGAAAGGATATACAGAGAAAATGACCTGCATATCATTGGCCCGGCATATGCGTCAGTTGGAAAAGTTAAGGATATTTACAGACAGGTTATCTATTTAAAACATAAAGATTATAAAACGCTGGTACATATCAAAGACCAGCTGGAGAAATACATAGAGATAAATTCCGGTTTCCGTAAAATATACATACAATTTGATTTCAGTTAATTATGGCAGAGTTTTTCAAAATCTCATTACTGAAGTAATCTGCTGCAGAAAGGAAATCCGACAGGCAGTAATTTCTGAAATCGTGATATAACAATAATCAAGATATCAGGTTAGGGGCAAAATATCTTTTGATCCTAACATCATAATCAAAGAAGAGGAGAATAAAGAAATGGCACTTAGAAAAATCAGATTACAGGGCGACGAAGTACTTGCAAAGGTCAGCAGACCGGTAGAAAAGATGACACCACGTATTCATGATCTGATCGGGGATATGCTTGAAACCATGTATGATGCAATGGGAGTTGGCCTCGCGGCACCACAGGTAGGTATGCTGAAGCGTATTGTTGTGATTGATATAGGAGAAGGTCCTATCGTGCTGATCAATCCTGAAATCCTTGAAACATCAGGCGAACAGACTGGTGATGAAGGATGCTTAAGTGTACCTGGAATGGCTGGCCAGGTAACACGTCCGAACTATGTAAAGGTAAAAGCTCTGGATGAGGATATGAATGAAGTAGAATATGAAGGGGAAGGTCTTCTTGCGCGTGCTTTCTGCCATGAGATCGATCATCTGGACGGACATATGTATACAGAACTGGTAGAAGGAGAACTTCATCAGGTTTCCTATGATGAGGATGAGGAGTGATAATCAAATGAAGATAGTATTTATGGGAACACCGGATTTCGCAGTGCCGTCATTACATGCACTGACAGAAGCCGGATATGCGGTGGCAGCAGTAGTGACCCAGCCTGACAAACCAAAAGGCAGAGGTAAGACATTATTGCCAACACCTGTAAAAGAAGAAGCCGTTATGCACGATATTCCGGTATATCAGCCGGAGAAAGTGAGAAATAACCCTGAATTTCTGGAGATTCTGAAAGAAATTAATCCTGATATCATAGTTGTTGCTGCATATGGACAGATTATTCCAAAAGAAATCCTGGAACTTCCGAAATTTGGATGTATCAATATTCATGCGTCTCTTCTTCCGAAATACAGAGGAGCAGCGCCTATCCAGCAGGCTGTGATCGACGGGGAAAAAGTATCAGGTGTAACGATCCAGCAGATGGGAGAAGGTCTTGATACCGGTGATATGATTTCAAAGATAGTGATTCCGATCTCTCCGACAGAAACAGGTGGAAGCCTGTTTGGAAAACTTGCGCAGGCTGGTGCGGATCTGCTGATCAAGACGCTTCCATCTATTGAGCAGGGAACTGCGAAGTTTGAAAAACAGCCGGAGGAGAGTCCTACACCTTATGCGGCTATGATCACCAAACAGATGGGACTGATGGATTTCAGAAAATCTGCAGAAGAACTGGAACGCCTTGTACGCGGCCTGAATCCATGGCCAAGTGCTTATACATTTCTTAATGGAAAAACTCTGAAAGTGTGGAAATGTAAAGTCAGCACTGAGAAAACAGATGCTGTTCCGGGAACAATCTTCCTGGCAGATAAAGAGGGGATCCATACAGCATGTGGAGAAGGAGTGCTGATTCTTACAGAGGTACAGCTGGAAGGTAAGAAGCGTATGGAAACAGAAGCCTTTCTCCGGGGATATCACATTGAAAATGGAATTGTTTTTACAGATCATAAGGAGTGATTAGATGTACGGATATTATTATTTGATCCTACGTATTTACTGCTCGTTATCGGAATGGTGCTGTCTTTACTGGCATCTGCAAAGGTAAAGAGTACGTTTTCTGTTTACAGCAGAGTGCGCAGTGCATCGGGGCTTACAGGTGCCGATGCTGCCAGACGGATTCTTCGTATGTCGGGAATTACGGATGTTACGGTAGTACCCATATCCGGCAGCCTGACAGACCACTATGATCCGGGAAGTAAGAAACTGGCACTTTCCCAGGATGTATATGATAAAACATCGGTGGCTGCGATCGGAGTGGCTGCGCATGAATGTGGACATGCTATTCAGCATGCGACTAACTATGTGCCATTGAATCTTCGCTCTGCGATTGTGCCTGTTGCAAACATCGGTTCCACACTTTCCTGGCCATTGTTTCTGGCAGGACTGATTTTCTCAATCCGTCCACTGCTGACTGTTGGAATCATTTTGTTTACATTTGCGGTTCTTTTTCAGCTTGTAACTCTTCCGGTAGAATTTAATGCATCTTCAAGAGCATTGAAAATGCTTGGAAGTTCAGGAATGCTTGGAGCTGATGAGGTAAAAGGTGCAAGAAAAGTCCTTACAGCAGCGGCACTCACCTATGTTGCAGCACTTGCTTCATCAATTCTGCAGCTTTTAAGACTGATTATACTTGCCGGAGGAAGAGACCGTGACTAATGGAATAAATACAAGAGAACTGATATTGCAGATATTACTGGAAATCGAGGAAGAGGGAAAACACAGCCATATCGCTATCCGCAATGCTCTTTCCAAATATCAGTTCCTTCCAAGACAGGAGAGAGCTTTTATTACCAGAGTCTGCGAAGGAACACTGGAATATCGTATTTTAATAGATTATATTATTGATTCATATTCAAAAGTATCTGTAGATAAAATGAAGCCTGTGATCAGGGAAATCCTGAGAAGTGCAGTCTATCAGATCAGGTTTATGGACAGTGTGCCGGACAGCGCAGTGTGTAATGAAGCGGTGAAGCTGGCCCAGAGAAAAGGCTTTTACAGCCTGAAACCTTTTGTAAACGGTGTTCTTCGTACGATTGCCAGAGAGTGGAAAAATCTGAAACTTCCTTCAAGGGAAGAAAATCCGGTCAGATATCTGTCTGTCAGATATTCTATGCCGGAAACACTGGTAAACCGTTGGCTTGAGGATTACGGGGAAGAAAAAACAGAAAAGATCCTTACAGATTTTCTCACTGAGAAACCGATCACAGTACGCTGCAGAACTCATAAATATCCACAGAAAGAGATTTATGAGAGCCTGGTCGATCAGGGAGTGGAAGTGAAACCTGCACCTTATCTTCCCTATGCATATGAAATTTCAAATTATAACCATATTCTTGCACTGGATGCATTTATACAGGGGAAAATCCAAGTGCAGGATGTAAGCTCCATGCTGGTGGCAGAAATTGCAGATCCGCAAAAAGGGGATTATGTGATAGATATGTGCGCAGCACCTGGTGGAAAGAGTCTCCATGTTGCAGATAAAATGGGAGATTACGGAACAGTAGATGCACGCGATATCAGCCAGTATAAAGTGGATATGATCGAAGAGAATATTCACAGAACAGACTGCATTAATGTGCAGGCTCATGTGATGGATGCTACGGTATTTGATGTAGATTCAGAACTCAAGGCAGATGTCGTTCTGGCAGATGTCCCATGTTCCGGATATGGAGTAATTGGAAAGAAGCCGGAGATCAAATACAGGGTGACAGCACAGAAGCAGGAAGAGATTGTAATCCTTCAGAGAACAATCCTTGACAATGCGGCAGAATATGTGAAACCGGGCGGAGTGCTGGTATTTAGTACCTGTACTATCGCAAAGGAAGAGAATGAAGAGAACATGTTGTGGTTTATGAATAATCATCCGTTCAAACTGGAGAGTATTGATCCGTATCTTCCGGAAGAACTGCATTCTGAGACAACAGCTCTGGGTTATCTTCAGCTTCTGCCGGGAGTACACAAAACAGATGGCTTCTTTATTGCAAAATTCAGGAGAAAATAAGTAATGACAGACATTAAGTCAATGACGATCGACGAATTAAAGAAACTGATGACCACTCTGGGAGATAAGCCTTTTCGTGCGAAGCAGATTTACAGCTGGCTGCATGAACACCTTGTTACTTCTTATGATGAGATGACCAATCTTTCCAAAAGCCTGCGGGAAAAACTGAAAGAATATCCTGTCACAGCACTGAAGATGGTAGATGTACAGACATCCCGGATTGACGGTACACAGAAGTATCTGTTCCGTCTCAGTGATGGAAATGTGATAGAGAGTGTTCTCATGCGGTATAAACATGGAAATTCTGTCTGTATTTCTTCTCAGGTGGGATGCCGCATGGGATGCAGATTCTGTGCATCTACCATAGGAGGACTGACCAGATGTCTTCTCCCGTCAGAAATGCTGGATCAGATATACAGGATACAGGCTCTGACAGGAGAAAGAGTTTCCAATGTTGTGGTCATGGGAACGGGGGAACCTCTTGATAATTATGAAAATCTTCTCAGGTTTATACATATCCTGACAGAAGACGGAGGACTTCATATCAGTCAGAGAAACCTGACTGTATCTACCTGTGGGCTGGTTCCGAAGATTTATGACCTTGCAAAAGAAAAGCTTCAGATGACACTTGCACTTTCCCTTCACGCACCTAATGATGTGAAGCGACGGGAACTGATGCCGATCGCAAACAAATACAGTATGGATGAGGTTCTGGAAGCCTGCCGTTATTATTTTAAAGAAACCGGGCGCAGGATCACATTTGAATATATCTGGTAGCCGGAGTTAATGACAGCGATGAGGATGCAAGGGAACTTCCGGCAGAATCAGAGATATGAACTGCCATGTAAATCTGATCCCGGTAAACCCTATTAAGGAACGTTCCTTTGTGCGTTCAACAAGACAGGCTGTGGAGAATTTCAAAATAAAACTTGAAAAATGTGGAATAAATGTTACTATTAGAAGAGAAATGGGCAGTGATATTGATGGTGCCTGTGGACAGTTAAGAAAAAGTTATATGGAAAAAACAGAAAGCGAGAAGTGACATGAGGATATATTCAGCTACTGATGTCGGGCAAAAGCGGAAGATGAACCAGGATTATGTGTTCGCAACTGCTGACCCGGTTGGAAATCTTCCGAATCTGTTTGTTGTTGCAGATGGTATGGGTGGTCATAATGCAGGTGATTATGCATCCTCTCATGCGGTTACATCCATGGTGGAGGAAATCCGGCAGGATGCGGATTTTAATCCGGTAAAGGTAATCCGTCATGCCATTGAATGTGTAAATACCGAGATTCTTACCCAGGCACAGCAGGATGAGAAACTCAGAGGAATGGGAACAACGATAGTGGCAGCTACTATCGTAGGACATTACGCTTATGTGGCAAATGTAGGTGACAGCAGACTTTATGTGATCGGAGAGAAGATTCAGCAGATAACAAGGGATCACTCACTGGTGCAGGAGATGGTAAGAATGGGAGAACTTGACCCTGAACAGGCAAGGAAGCATCCGAAGAAAAATATCATTACAAGAGCACTTGGAGCAGAGAAAACAGTGGATATTGATTTCTTTGATCTGAAACTGGAACCCGGAGATGTAGTTTTGATGTGTTCGGACGGGCTCAGCAATATGGTTGAGGACAGCCAGCTGAGGGAAATCATTTCTGACACATCTACAGATCTGGATGAAAAAGGCAGGATACTTATAAGAGAAGCAAATCGCAATGGCGGCAAGGATAATATTGCAATTGTATTGGTAGAACCATTCGCAGACGAGGTGAAAGCATGTTAAAAACGGGAACGATCATAGCAGAACGCTATGAGATATTAGGAAAAATTGGTACCGGCGGAATGGCGGACGTATACAAGGCAAAAGACCATAAGCTGAATCGGTTTGTTGCTGTAAAAGTTCTTAAGCCGGAATTCAGAGAGGATACGACGTTTATCCGCAAGTTTAAAAGTGAGGCTCAGGCTGCAGCAGTCCTGACACATCCGAATATAGTGAATGTATTTGATGTTGGTGACGATAACGGAGTTATTACATTGTTATGGAGCTTATTGAGGGAATTACTCTCAAGGAGTACATTTCCAAAAAGGGAAAGCTTTCTGTAAAAGAAGCAACCAGTATTGCAATCCAGGTCTCCATGGGGCTGGAAGCTGCACACAGCCATGGGATTGTACATCGTGATGTAAAACCGCAGAATATTATCATTTCCATGGATGGAAAGGTAAAAGTAACAGATTTTGGTATTGCAAGAGCCGCTTCTTCCAATACCATAAGCTCAAATGTAATGGGATCTGTTCATTACAGTTCACCGGAACAGGTCAGAGGCGGATACAGTGATGAGAAGAGTGATATTTATTCACTGGGTATCACAATGTATGAAATGGTTACAGGAAGGTTCCTTTTGACGGAGATACCACAGTAGCTATTGCTATCAAACATCTTCAGGAAGAGATTGTTCCTCCAAGTATTTATACACCGGAGCTTCCCCACAGTCTGGAGCAGATCATTCTGAAATGTACACAGAAAAGCGTGGATCGCCGTTATCAGAATATGGAGGATGTGATCGCAGATCTGAAGCATTCTCTGATCGATCCACAGGGAGATTTCGTAACGCTGACGTCTGTGGATAACGAAGCAAAAACAGTTGTGATCTCAGATAAGGAGCTTGGCGAGATCAAACATATGCCGAAGCAGATCGCAAAGTCAGAACCTGAGGCTCTGGAAGAAGAAATCAATGAAACAGATTATGATGATGAGCCGGAAGTGAAAAAGCACAGGAAGAAATCAGATAAGCCTGAGAAAAAGAAAAAAGGAGGCGGACATGGGCTGACTATTGTAATGCTTCTGATGGGTGTTGTGATTCTGATAGCAATCATTCTGGTCGCAGGAAAGGCGTCCGGACTTATTGGAAGTAACAATGATACAGACAAAAAAACTGAGGCCTCAGATACATCGGAATCAGATGATGACGGAATGATAACTGTGCCGAATCTGGTAGGAAAAACAGAGGATGAAGCAAAGAATATCACAAAGGATATGAAACTGGGTATTCAGCCTATGGGCGAGGAGGCTTCAAATCAGGCAAAAGGAACCATTTCTTCACAGGATATTCCAAAGGGAAGTAAAGTAGAGCAGTATACGACCATTAAGTATTATATCAGCAAGGGTGCGCAGAAGATCACAATTCCGGATGTGGATGGACAGACCGGAGTAGACGCACAGCAGACTCTGGAAGATATGGGATTAACTGTTGAGATACAGAAAGAATACAGTGAATTAAATGATGATGGTACTCCGGTTACAGATCCGGGATATGCAGTCTCCACAACTCCGGCAGCCGGAAACTCTGTTTCAGCAGGGGACAGCGTAACACTGCTTGTCAGTCGAGGCGTGGACTATGGAGACAGTGTGGAGGTTCCAAGTGTTGTCGGGATGACAAAGAATGATGCAGTTACTACTTTTGGTAAGTTCCTCAATGTGGAAGTAAAAGAGGAAAAGAGTACAGAGGTGGCAGAAGGAGAAGTAATCTCACAGGAACCGGAAGCTGGAAACTGGGAAGATCCGGATAATGTAAATGTTGTGATCACAGTAAGTACCGGAGATCAGGAACCTTCGGCTCAGAGTGACAGCGCAGATACTGCTGCATCATCTGATGCTCCGGCACAGACAGCAGATAACAGTGCGGCGGCAGCAGCCGGGGAAGTATGGAAATGTACACAGACTCTGAATACTCCGTCAGGATATTCCGGAGGTCCGGTACGTCTGGAACTGATCCAGAATGTAAACGGAACACCGACTGCTTCAGTTGTTCTGGAAGATCAGGTAATCCAGTTCCCGTATGATCTGAATATCACAGGTGCACCTGGTATCAGCGAGGGTACTTTGTATCTGTCTGAACAGATTAACGGCACTTATCAGGAACTCGGAAATTATTCTATTACATTTGCTAAGGCTGAATGATCCATGCAGGGAAAGATAATCAAAGGAATTGCAGGATTTTATTACATCTATGCAGAAAATGATGAGATTTATGAATGCAAAGCAAAGGGAATATTCAGAAAAGATAAACAGAAACCTCTTGTAGGGGATAATGTGGAGATAGAGGTTTTGGATGAACAGGAGAAGGAAGGCAGTGTGACTGCCATCCTTCCCAGAAAAAATTCATTGATCCGTCCGGCCGTTGCAATGTGGATCAGGCTTTTGTGATTTTTGCAATGGAGAATCCTAAACCTAATTTTATGCTGCTTGACCGTTTTCTGATCATGATGGAGAAAGAGAATGTTCCGGCAGTCATATGTTTTAACAAGAAAGATCTTGCAAAACAGGAAGAACTGGAGCTTTTATATGAAACCTATAAGAGCTGTGGATATGATGTGATTTTTCCAGTACTTTTAATGGAGAGGGGCTGGATGAAATACGTGAGATCCTGAAAGGAAAAACAACTGTAGTTGCAGGACCTTCCGGTGTGGGAAAATCTTCAATTACCAATGCACTGCAGGAAAATGTACAGATGGAAACCGGGGAGATAAGTAAGAAGCTGAAACGTGGAAAGCATACCACGCGTCATTCTCAGGTGATACCGGTGGGACATGATACTTATCTGATGGATACACCGGGATTTTCTTCTTTATATCTGACAGATATAGAAGAACAGGAACTTAAGGCGTATTTTCCGGAGTTTCGCAGATATGAAGAACAGTGCAGGTTTCAGGGATGCAGACATATCCATGAACCGGACTGTGGCGTGAAAGCAGCATTGGCAGAGCATAAGATCAGCCAGCTTCGCTATGAAGATTATCTGGGACTTTATAATGAATTAAAAGAGAAAAGGAGATTCTAATTATGTATCAGTTGTGCCCTTCTATTTTATCGGCAGATTTAACCGTTTGGGCGAACAGATCAAAACCCTGGAAAAAGAGGGGATTGAATGGCTTCATATTGATGTTATGGATGGTGATTTTGTACCGAGTATTTCTTTTGGAATGCCGGTGATAAAGTCTATCCGAAAGGAATCAAAGTTGTTTTTTGATGTACATCTCATGGTTACAGAGCCTGAGAGATATATCAGAGATTTTGTGGAATGTGGGGCAGATTCCATTACAGTACATGCGGAGGCATGTGAAGATCTTGAGAGAACTATTGAACAGATCAGGGAAGCAGGTGTGAAGGTGGGAGTTTCCATCAAACCGGCTACACCTGTAAATGATATAAGTCATATGCTCAGCGATGTGGATATGGTTCTGATCATGACTGTACAGCCGGGATTTGGCGGTCAGAAGTATATGGAAGAATGTACGGAAAAGATCAGGGAAGTACGTGAACTGATCGAGGCCGAGGATCTGGATGTAGATGTTCAGGTTGATGGTGGCATCAATGATGAGACAATGGAGACAGTGCTCACAGCAGGTGCGAATCTGCTGGTAGCAGGTTCTTATGTTTTCAACGATGATCTGGCAAAAAATGTAAAACATGCCAGAGAACGAATGGATGAGATCATAAGAAGGATTGACTGAGGAAGAGCATGATAGATACGATAATTGTAAGCGGGGGCAATATCCACAGTGATTTTGCCCTCGATTTTTTAAAAAAGAATGAAGCCTGTCTAATCGCAGCTGATAAAGGGCTGGAATTCTTTCTGGAGCATCAGCTTTTGCCGGATGCAGTTATTGGAGATTTTGACAGTCTGTCTGAAGATGGAAAAAAATTCCTGGAAATTCAGGAAGAAAAAGGTATGGACAGTGAAATTCCCTATGGGGGAATGAATGAGTGGAAAGTGCAAAAAGGCTTTAGAAATGAGATAAAAGAAATAAAAGTTATCCGCCTGAGACCGGAAAAAGATGATTCAGATACACAGTCTGCCATGAATTATGCGATCAGGACCGGTGCAAAAGAGATAGTGATCTTTGGTGTGACAGGAAACAGAGTAGACCATCTGATGGCGAATTTCGGACTCCTTATCCTGGCACAAAACCAGGGGGCAGAAGTAACACTTGTGGATCGGTATAATTATATGAAGCTTATTTCAGACGGAACAGTTCTGAAAAAGTCAGAACAGTTTGGAAAATATGTGTCATTTTTTCCATTTGGAGGAAATGTGACAGATCTGACTCTGGAAGGATTTAAATATCCCCTGAGTAACTATTGTCTGACAGCAGCAGACAGTGGACTTACTGTAAGCAATGAGATAATCAGCGAACATGCCAGAGTTACATTTAGCTCAGGGGTGTTGCTTATGATAATGTCAAGAGAGTGAATTACTCGGTAACTGAGTTACCAGAGCATCTGAATTAAGGCGGTATCCCGCCTTTTTTCAGGGTGCATCCATGGCACCACTACTGTTTGCTCTTTAGAGCTATACAGCTACTTTTATTATTTCCGGTGTTTTCAGTCCGGTTACGGACAATTCTCTTTTTATTTCGGATACGGAGTGATATTTTCTCAGGATATTATATGCGCCTACCGCATCTGCATTATAGACTCTGTTTCCATCCCTATATGATCCTCTCTCTTTCCGGTTGGACGGTTCCGCATATCTTTTCCCTACTTCCGGTGACAGAGGACTGCACTGGCTGGTATAACTTCTTCCTACTACAATATATTTATGGTTAATATCCCTTACATCCAGTAAGGAATTATCCATCTTGTTGCTTAAGCTGTTAGAATGTAGGTAGCAATTGGATATCT
>ENA-OQEX01000252-OQEX01000252.1-human-gut-metagenome-genome-assembly--contig:-NODE-252-length-31250-cov-2.276548_pt1 | contig 31250 bp, 43 predicted proteins | sample MGYA00242802_ERZ504649 | MGnify/ENA primary metagenome ERZ504649 (study PRJEB26092, sample SAMD00036194) | human gut metagenome | host: Homo sapiens | study: EMG produced TPA metagenomics assembly of...
CACACCGAGGAAGCCGGGGATGGACGTTCACGCGGCCTGCCGGGACTGCCGACCGGGGTATCTGATGCAAACTGATGCCAACATTTCTTACACTGGTATTTCTGATGTCCATGAACGTCTTTTCCGTAACGATAAAAGTCCGTTTTGTTGTTGCACTTCGGGCAGCTTACCTGGTATACTTTTGCCATGAGGACTCGTCTCCTTTCGGGAGTACATGTGTTTTGTGGTGAAACCATTGTACCAGAAGGGCTATCGGGTCCTCAACTTTCATTTTACTTTACAGTCCGATGTATTATAAGGAGAGGAAGAGAACATGAAAAACATCCGAATTTTCTCGCTAGTCATTGCGATTATCTTTATGGTGGTCAGCATAGCGGCCGATATTGCGTTCTACTTTACCCACAAGCCGGATGATATCCTCGCGGATGAGATCGCCGTCTCCAACGGCAACCGAATCCTACAGGAAAAAGGCTTCGCCCTGCAAGCATGGTTCCCGGCCGAAGAATCTGATGAAAAACAGATCTCTTTTGAAAATCTGGAGCAGTTCGGCTTTGGCCCAACTTATTATCATGGCAATCTTTTTAATGCGCCGCTCCATCAAAAAGACAGTTCACTTATTTGGAGCATGGCGAAAGCCCAAACAACGTCAATGCCCTGGATATTGCGCCAAGCGGCCGGGAATGGATGAGTGACGAGCAGCTGCAATATGTAGATAACCTGATCAGCGTCTGCTTTGGCGATGAGCAATCATATTCCACTCATCAGGCCGAAATGCTCGGCCAATGGTTTGACGATTTCAGGAGCCGCAACAACAATGTGCTGCTCCACTCCAATCAATGGGCAAGCCAATGGAGCAAAAAGGAATATGAAGAATACATGCGCATTGCAAAGCCCGATATGCTGACTTATGATTCCTACTATTTGACGAGCTCGGAAATAATAAAGATTACCGGGTGGCGGCCGTGATCGCCGACGATATCAACCGCATCCGCATCCCCGCCATGAAGGCTACGACGGCAGCGGTTCCTCACCGATCCCGTTTGGGCAATACCTGCTCGGCTATAAATCAGGCGAAAACCCCGCTGATGTCGGCTGGTATGAGATCACCGAATCGCAGAAAAAGCTCGTTGCAAACCTTACGGTCACGATGGGCGGAAAATGGCTGAACCTCTTCCGGGTTATCGACAGCGAGCAGTTTCTCCTGTTTGATGGGGATGGGAACCAAACCCATCACTATCAGGAATATGCGCAGATCGCCGCTGAAATTAAAGCGCTCTCGCCGCACCTTGTCAACCTGCAAACGGAAAACGTTCAGGTGCTCAGTGGCAAGCATAAGCTGGGCCTCGTGGGCGTGCCCAATCTCAAGCCTCAACCGTCAGCAAGTTCTCCTCAGAAAACGGCTGCGGCATTAAAGCGATAGAGGCTCACAACCTTGGCACGGAAAATGATTCCCTGCCCGGCGATGTCTACATCGGCTATTTCCGCACGTTGCCTGGCGCGGACGAGATAAAAGGCAGGAACTATTTCATCGTCTGCAACGCATTGACATCGGGCAACGGTTTACATCCGGAGCAGCAGCACGGCTCAAGCAGGGAAACCGCGCAGAGTATCACGCTCACATTCGGTGAGAGTGAAAAAGAGCTATTTCTGGTCAACGGTAAAAACGGGCAGAGTGAAAAGGCTACTCTGGAAAACGGCCAGTATACCTTTGAGCTCGGCGGCGGCGAGATGCAGGTGTTTTACCTTGCATAAAATGGCTAGGCGGCTCGTCTCTTCACTATAAAACAGCCTTGCGTGCTACACGTTTTTCTCACAGTCAGATCAGAATAAAATCGTAGGGCTCCCCCCTTAAAAACTGAAGAAATTGCCAAAACCAGCATATTGCCTTGCAATGGTCTGCCTCAGGTGCTATCATAAACCAAAGGAACCCTCCTCCAGCGGCGCTCATCGCCGCCGGAGGAGGGGCTATTACGTTCCCACTACGAAAGAGGGGGTACTTGTGTATGCGTCAAAGACAGCCACACAGGCGCACGCCGCGCGTATTTGAAAATCCACTGTTTTTCTCGAACCATGCGCTTGTACGGCTGCTGGTCCCGCTCGTGATCGAGCAGCTGTTGGCTGTTACGATCGGCATGGCGGATACCGTCATGGTCACGAGCGTGGGGGAAGCCGCTGTGTCGGGAATCTCCCTGGTGGATTCCATCAATATCCTGTTTATTCAGGTGTTCTCTGCGCTTGCGTCCGGCGGCGCAATCGTCACAGCGCAATATCTTGGGCGGCAGGAACGCAAAAATGCCTGCATTGCGGCAAAGCAGCTGCTCTATGCCACCACCGCTCTTGCCGCGATCATCATGGCAGTGGCGCTGATTTTTCATCGCGCCCTGCTGCGGCTGATCTTCGGGAATATTGATCCCGCGGTCATGGAAAACGCGATCGTCTATTTTCAACTCTCCGCGGTTTCCTACCCCTTCCTGGCAGTTTATAACGCGGGGGCGGCGCTTTTCCGCTCCATGGGCAACAGCAAGGTGTCTACGCTCGTTTCCTTCTTAATGAATGTCGTCAACATCGGCGGCAACGCTGTGCTGATCTATGGCTTCCATTGGGGCGTAGCGGGTGCTGCAACCGCTTCCCTCGTCTCTCGTGCGATGGCTGCTGTGATTATGCTTGTGCTCATTTGCCATAAAAATAATCCGATCCATATCGAGAAGGTATGGAAGCCGGAGTTGCATTTTGACATGATCCGGCGAATTCTCAAAATCGGCGTGCCCAACGGCGTGGAAAATGGAATGTTTCAGATCGGCAAACTGATCGTGCAGGGCTGGTGGCCACCTTCGGCACCTCTGCCATTGCAGCAAACGCCATTGCAAACACGATCGCATCCTTTATTAATACGCCCGGCACGGCAATCCAGCTTGGGCTCACCACAGTGGTCGGCCAGTGTGTCGGCGGGCGGGATTACGAGCAAGCGGTTTATTACACCCGCAAGCTTTTGTGGCTTACCTATGGCCTGATGGCGTTTTAAATATTGCCGTTTTTTAGTGGCCGGTCCGCTGGTAGGGCTTTTCCATCTCAGCGCTGCGGCGGCTGCGGACGCACGCGCGGTGCTCTACACCTTTACGGTCGCTTCTATTCTCATCTGGCCGCTCTCCTTCTCCCTACCGAATGCGCTGCGCGCCGCAGGCGACGCTCGGTTCACCATGATCGTCTCCATGGTTTCGATGTGGGTGTTCCGCATCGGCTTCAGCTATCTGCTCGGCGGTGCGGCAAAAATGGGCCTGATGGGCGTTTGGGTTGCCATGTATATCGATTGGCTTGTTCGTTCCATTGTGTTTACAATCCGCTTTGCACGGGGAAAATGGAAGGAGCTCCGGGTTATCTAAAACATCCCTTTATCAGCTTGCGCCTACAAAATCAATATATGCATTGGGGCTGTTTCGCAACAGCCCTTTTTTGACTCTGGCGGCGCATATCCTCATCCATTAAAAAGATATCTCCCTCCAGCGTTTATTCAATTATTGACCCCATGGTGCACAACCGGCGTTTCTGGTGTGAGCACTTCAAACGTAAATCCCCTGCTCTCAAAATACGTTAAAATGTCAGGCAGGGCTTCTACCGTCGTTGTTTTCGCTTGTGAATCATGCATCAGCACCACAATATGCCCGTTCATATGCTTCGTTTCCGCTCGAATATTCCGCAGCAGCTTTGCAGCTGGGATTCCATTGCCGTTGGCGTCTCCGGATGAGCAGTTCCAATCAAAGTAGGTGTACCCCTTCTCCTCCACCTGCTTCGTCAGGCGGGACATGATCCCCTTCCGATAGCGCCTGCTGACGGTATTGCTGGAGCCGCCGGGGAAACGGATCACCTTTGCCTCGACACCCGTTTCCCGTTTCACCACATCCGATATCTTTGAAGATCTTCAAAATAGGCTGCTTCGGATTGATAAATCGTTTTATAACTGTGTGTAAAGGTATGCAGTGCAATCGCATTGCCGCTCTCCACAATCCGCTTCATATAGGCATTATATTTGGAATTGACCACAAAGAAAGTGGCCTTGGCGTTATGTTCCTTTAAAATGCGCAAAATCTCTAAGGTGTTTTGCGAAGGCCCGTCGTCAAAGGTGAGATAAACCTTATGATCATTTTGCAAGCCGGCCGGTATGCGGGAGGGCTCACGCCGCGCGGCGGGCTCGGACAGCGCTCCATCCGCCGTAGTGACGGCCGATGTTGTGGAGATAGGCAGCACGCTTTCTTGCTCTGTTTCACTCTCCTGTGTTGCCGTTGGCGGCTTCGCCTCCGGTGTGGCGGTGCTTTTTTCCGTTTCCCGCCGGCTAGGTGGCTGTGCGGCGGCTTTTTGCGCCTGCTTCAGGCTATACTCCGCAGAAAGCCGCTGTTCCTGCTTGACCTGCTGGTATTGGAAGGCGCCGTGCACACCCAAGCCCACCGCCAGGCAAAATAGCAGCGTAAAGGCACAGGCGGTCGCCGCCAGCCGTTTGCCCCTTCCTTCCCCTTCCATCATCTAAGAGCCCCCTTCCGATCCGTCACAGCCAATCCAATGCATTTTGTAGCACGGCCTCATCATAGCATATTCGACAGAACGAGGCAAGAACAGACCTATTACAGCGCGGTTACAGCTTGGTTACAATCAAAAAAGGAGCGCGATGCAAACAAAGCATGCACATCGCGCCCTTGGCTCTGCTATGGGAAACAGTCGTTTTACAAAATGCAGATTCTATTACACGGGATCTTCTCCCATTTTAAAGCCCTCGCCTAGGATCTCACCGGCCTCTGCCACCACAATAAAGGGGTTTTGGTCAATCCGCCGGATAATCCTGCTCAGGCGGGCGACCTCACTGCTGCGCACCGCGCAGATCAGCATATTTTTATCTTCTCCCGTGTAGCCTCCGCGCACAGAGGATGCTCACGCCACGATGCATCTCCCGGGTGACCGCGCCCGCAATCTCATTTGCATGGGTGGTGACGACGAAGAGCATCTTGCCGTTGCCCGTACCATACATAATATAATCGATCACCTGGCCGCTGACAAAGATGACGATCATGCATAAAGCGCGCTTTCCATATTGCCGTAAACCAGCCATGCCATGACGACCACCACCAGGTCGCAGAACATGATGAGCCTTCCCATCGGGAGATGCGGCCATTTTTTGCGCAGCAGGCGGCTGATGATATCCACGCCGCCCGTGGTTGCGCCCCGGATGAAAATGAGCGCCATGCCCGCGCCGGAGAGCACACCGCCAAACAGGCGGCCAGCAGGCGGTCGCCTGGTACGCCGGTAAAAACAAGGCGGTCACATCAATCGAAACAGAGAGCAAAACTGTTGCAATCATCGAATTGAGCAGGAAACGCCAGCCCAGGAACTTCCACGCAATCAGGAAAATCGGCACGTTAATCGCCATCACCATCACGCCGATTGGCGTATGGAATAGGTGGTTGAGCAGCGTTGCAATACCGCTGACGCCGCCGGGCGCAATCTGATTAGGAACGTTAAACACATTCATGCAATCGCATAGAGCAGGCACCCTAAGATCCACATTAATGTGTCGATCATACCTTCGCGCACCGCGCTGCCGCGCTTGCGAAGCCTGCCGAATTCACGCGGCCCCGGTTTTTGGGCTTGATCACCCCAGATTCTTCCTGTTTTCCGTTTTTATCATCCATACCGTATTGCCTCCTCTGTTTTTGATTCAAACAGCCGAATCAGCCGGTTGCGCCGCCGGCTCCATACCTTCCGCCTGCAAGAAACGGAACAGTTCCCGCAGCCGTTCCAGCCGCCCCTGCAAATAAAGGTAGCCCACCAGCGCTTCAAAGCCTGTGGCTGCATGGTAATCCTGATGAGACGCGTTTTTGGGGATATGGCCGGGGTGCGCGTTGCGCCCACGCTTATAAACAGCCAGCTCCTCCGCATCCAGCAAGGGCATCAATTTCCCGACGGCCTGCGCCTGTGCCGAAGCTTTCACCTGCCGAACTGCCAGGCTATGCAGGGCGTTGGCCGGGCGGTTTGCCGCCCGCACTAGGCTTTCCCGGACGAAGAGCTCATAAACGGCGTCACCCAAAAATGCAAGGGTCAGCGGCTCATCTGCCGCGGGTCGCATTCGCCATCTAAAAAGGTATTCAAACAAACAGCCCCTTTCCCCGATGCCTTACGGCACGTAATCGAACTCAATATCGTAAATATTCACCGTGTCTCCCTCATGGACGCCGCGCTCCACCAGCCCGTCAATGATCCCGCTCGAGCGCAGTACGCGCTCAAAATATTGCAGGGATTCATAATCCTCCGGGTCAATCTGATTGAGGATCGGTATCAGCCAGGGGCCTCCACAAAATACACGCCCTCATGCTCCGTGATGGTAAAACCGTTGTTTTTTTCTGCGCCAGCGTTTCCAGCGGGATTTCCTCGCGCTCATAGCGTTTGACGGGCGGCAGCGTATGCAGGCGCGCTGCCACAGCGTCTATAAGCTCTTTTGTTCCATAGGAGATGGCGGCGGACATCGGGTAATAATCATATCCCTTCCCGCGGATATACGATGCAAACCGGGCGAGCTGATCATCCTCCGCCAAATCGCACTTATTGCCCGCCACTATTTGGGGCCGCTGCGCCAGCTCCGGATTAAAGGCGGCGAGCTCCTGGTTAATTTTTTCAAAATCTTCGATGGGGTCGCGCCCTTCACTGCCAGAAACATCGACGATGTGCACCAGCAGCCTGCATCGTTCCACATGCCGCAAAAACTCATGGCCAAGGCCCACGCCTTCGCTCGCCCCTTCGATCAGGCCAGGAATATCCGCCATCACAAAGGATTGGCCCTCGCCCATGCGAACCACGCCCAACACAGGGGTAAGCGTGGTAAAATGATAATCCGCGATAATCGGCTTTGCCTCGCTCACCACGAAACCAACGTTGATTTTCCCACATTGGGGAAGCCGATCAGCCCCACATCTGCAAGCAGCTTAAGCTCCATGCTAAGCTCCCACTCCTCGCCGGGCGTGCCGCTTTTGCAAAGCGCGGCGCCTGCCGGGTTGCCGTAGCAAAATGAGGGTTACCCCATCCGCCGCGCCCGCCTTTTGCCGCAACGAAAGGCTCCTCAGAGGAAAGGTCGGCCATCACCTTGCCCGTCTCCGCCTCGCGCAGCACTGTGCCGCGCGGCACACGGATGACAAGGTCCTCCCCTTTCCTGCCGTTGCGCCGGCGTGGGCCGCCATCCTGCCCATTGGGCGCTTTATACTTTTTTTGTAGCGAAAGCGGAAAGCGTAACGAGATGATCGTCCACTTGAAAAATGATATCACCGCCTTTGCCGCCATCCCCGCCATCTGGCCCACCGGCCGCAACATATTTTTCACGGCGGAAGGAAACAGCGCCGTTGCCCCCGTTACCCGCTTCTATCCTGATCTTTGCAACATCTACAAACATTTTGCCCATCCATCCTGGCTGTCAGCTTCGTATTTCTTCAGAGGAAACAGAATTCCCCTGATTCCCCTGCATATTATACCTGAAAACTACCAAATAATAAACCATTCCGCAATACTTTTCTGCAACTTCTGATCTTGGATAGGTGCACAAGAATCAAGCGCGAAAATTCAGATACTTTGTACCGTTTTTTATTCATAATAGATGACTTTTGCGGAAATTTATGTTATAATGTAACAAAATATCTGAGTGGCCGTTTTTGATCACATCCAATCAGGTATTCTTAAAAGCAGGTGATTGACTTTCATGTTTGAACAAACCATCAGCGTAGACCGGCTCGAGCAGGCGGTTAGCCTTTTCGGCAGCTTTGATGAAAACATCCGGCTGATCGAGCGGGAATACGGCGTTAGCGTTATCAGCCGCGGATCCGACCTGAAGGTAACCGGCGAAGCGGAAAACGTTTCAAAAGCCGTGCGTGCTATTGGCGGGCTCTTAACGCTCATTAACCGCGGCGAAGCGCTCAGCGAGCAAAACGTGCGGTATGTTCTCTCCCTGGTGGAGGAAGGCAGCGAGGATAAAATTCACGCCCTCACGGCGGACTGCATCTGCATCACCTCGCGCGGCAAACCCGTAAAGCCGAAAACCCTCGGGCAAAAGCGGTATATTGAGGCGATCCAACACAATACGATCGTATTAGGCGTAGGCCCCGCCGGCACGGGCAAAACCTATTTGGCCGTGGCCATGGCCGTTACCGCATTCCGCGCCAAGGAGGTCAATCGCATTATTCTCACCCGCCCGGCTGTGGAGGCGGGGGAAAAGCTCGGCTTCCTCCCCGGCGATCTTCAGCACAAGGTGGATCCATACCTGCGCCCGCTATATGACGCGCTGTTTGATATGCTCGGCGCGGAAAATTTTCAGAAATATCAGGAGCGCGGCAACATTGAGGTGGCGCCGCTGGCCTATATGCGCGGCCGCACGCTGGACGACAGCTTCATTATTCTCGATGAAGCGCAAAACACCACCAACGAGCAGATGAAGATGTTTTTAACGCGGTTGGGTTTTAACTCCAAGATTGTCGTCACTGGCGATATCACGCAGGTAGATTTGCCGGATGGGAAACGCTCCGGCCTGGTGGAGGTCATGCGGATTCTCAAGGGGATCGACGATATCGCCTGCGTCACCTTTACGGAAAAAGACGTCGTGCGCCACAGGCTGGTGCAGGACATTATTAAAGCATACGAAAGACACGAGGAGGGCAAACGCAGAAATGACAGAAAATAAAGTAAAAGTGATTATTTCCAACGCTCAAAAGGAAGTAAAAATCCCCACAGGCGTGCGCATGCTGGTGCGCCGCTGCTGCACCGCCGTATTAATTATGGAAGAGTTTAAAGGCCCGGCGGAGATCAGCGTTAAATTTGTAGACGACGATGAAATCCACAAGCTGAACAAGCAATACCGCAATGTTGACAACAGCACGGATGTGCTCTCTTTCCCGCTTGGGGAAAACGGCGTGTACGATATCAATAAAGATACGGGGGCGCAGATGCTCGGCGATATCGTCATTTCCATGCCACACGCGGTGGAGCAGGCAGAGCGCTATGGGCACTCGCTCCAACGTGAGATTGGCTTTTTAACCGTGCATTCCATGCTCCACCTGCTCGGCTATGACCACGAGGGCGGCGGGCTTGAGAGCGTACGCATGCGTGAAAAAGAGGAAACGGTGCTCACACAGCTTGGCTTGCAACGCAACGGCAGCTATTACATGGGAGAATAATTCTGTAACGAAACATAAAGGCAGTGGCCGCAACCACGCCAAAAGCGCCGGAGGGGTGGAACAGAAGGCGCTGTATAGGGCTGCGGCTTGAAAGGGATTTATATGAAAGCCTTAGGCATGAGCTTTGTCTATGCGATCCGCGGCATTTTCTATTGCCTGCATCACGAGCGCAATATGCGCATTCACTTCGTTTGCATGGCATATATGTATTTTTTCCTGCTGGGGTTTGATTTTTTTCAGCTCTCCCGCACGCAGTTTGCCATCATCTTTTTGGCAAATGCGGCCGTCATCATGGGCGAACTGATTAACACCGCAGTGGAACGCACCGTTGACTTGCACAGCAAGGGAAAACACCCGTTGGCCAAAGCGGCAAAGGATACGGCGGCCGGCGCTGTTCTAGTGGCGGCAATTGGGGCTGTGGCGGCCGGTGTCGCCCTATTGTGGCAGCCGCCCGCTTTCCGCGCACTGTATCAATACTATGCCTCTCATCCCGGTTCCCTTGCGCTGTTCGCCGCTAGCCTTGTGTTCAGCTTCGCCTACATATTCATGGGGCCGCTGAAGCTACTGGGGTTGGACAAAACGTCCCAAAATCCATAACGGACTTTGGGACGCGCTGCATGATGATTCATGAATCTACGCAGAAACTGAAAAAGCGTGGTTTCGCGGTCATACAAACGCGAAATGCGAGCCACAAGTTTATGGCTCGCAAACAATTTTTTGCGGGACTGTTGCAAAATATTTTATTTTGCAACAGTCCTTTAATATGCTATACTAAAGTATCATGGTCGATAAAAATTTTCTCAATTTATGAGGGTTTATTCAATTTCCTATGATATTTACAGCCTATTCTGCGTGTTTTTCGTATGTGCAGGCAAGAATAGCGCCAACCGCGATGCTCCCTTTTTACCGTTTACTTCACTTTGCATCCATGAGGAAAGGTTGTTTGAAATGACACAAACGCGCACAGCTTTTATTTCTATCGTCGGCTGCCCAAACGTTGGGAAATCTTCGCTGTTAAACCGGATGCTTGGCCAAAAAATCGCCATTGTATCCGACAAGCCGCAAACCACCCGCACGCGGATTATGGGCGTGCTGACACAGGAGGAGACCCAGCTCGTATTCACTGATACGCCGGGTTTCCACCGCCCGCACAACAAGCTGGGCGAAAAAATGATCAAGGCAGTGGGCGACAGCATCGCGGATGTAGACGCCTGCCTGTTTGTAGTGGAGCCGCAGGGAGAACTGCGTCAGGCAGAGCAAGAGCTCATTAAGCGCTTCCAGGCGGAAAAGCTGCCCGTGATCCTCGCCATCAACAAAATCGACACCCTCGCGCGCAAGGAGCTTTTAATGGAGCGTATCCTCAAGTTCTCCGCCCTCTATGATTTCACGGCGGTCGTTCCCGTCTCCGCCTCAAGGGAGACGGGGTTACCGACTTGCTGGCGGAGCTAAAAAAGCTCTCCACTCCCTCGATGCACTTTTTCCCGGACGATACGCTGACCGATCAGCCGGAGCGCGTAATTGCAGCGGAGATCATCCGGGAAAAGCTGTTGCGCCTGCTTAATCAAGAAATTCCACACGGCATCGCGGTAAGCGTTGAAAAATGCGCGAGCGGGAAAACAGTGGATTGATGGATGTGGAAGCCACCATTTACTGCGAGCGTGAAAGCCACAAGGGCATTGTGATCGGCAAGAAAGGCGCGATGCTCAAAAAAGTTTCCACCTATGCCCGCGAGGATATGGAGCGGTTCTTTAATATCCGCATTCATTTGCAGTGCTGGGTCAAGGTGAAGGAGGACTGGCGCAACCGAGAGGGACTGATCCACAACTTCGGCTTGGATTGAGGCCTATGATAAGTTGAAAGGTTGTGTTTTTATGCGCAGCGAAAAGGAAATGATCGATCTGATCTTAGATACAGCCCGTAAGGATGAACGGATCCGGGCCGTTTATATGAATGGCTCCCGAACAAACCCTAATGCGCCGAAGGATCTTTTTCAGGATTATGATATTGTGTATGTCGTGCGGGAAACGCTTCCCTTTATCAAGGATATAACATGGATCGACCGCTTTGGCGAAAGGCTCTATATGCAGCTGCCGGAGCAGACCGGCCTGCTGCTGGGCTATGAGGCGGATTTGGCAAACTGCTACGGCTGGCTGATGCAGTTTACGGACGGCAACCGGATTGACCTGCATGTGCAGAGCATTCCCTATGCCCAGCAGGCCATCCGCACGGACGCCTGTGCAAAATCCTGCTGGATAAGGACGGCCTGCTGCCCGCCATGCCGGCGCCGACGGATGCGGATTTTTGGGTAAAAAAGCCCGACAGCGCGCACTTTCTCGCCGTTTGCAACGAATTTTGGTGGTGCCTAAACAACGTCGCCAAAGGGCTCTGGCGGGAGGAAATCCCCTACGTGCAGGAGATGCTCCACGCTGTGGAACGCCCGCAGCTGGTGCAGATGCTTGCCTGGAAGATTGGATTGGAACATGATTTTTCCGTCAGCATCGGCAAGGCTGGGAAGTATCTTCGCCGCTTTCTAACACAGGCGGATTGGAACGCATTTTTATCCACCTACGCCTCCGGGGCGCTTGCAGAGATGTGGGCTGCAACGGTTAGCATGTGCCGCTTATTCGACCGCACAGCGCGCGAAGTGGCTCAAAAGCTGCATTATCCCTACGATGAGCAGGAGGCCGAAAATAGCTTCCAATACCTTCTTCATGTGCAGAGGCTTCCAAAGGGTGTATCTGCCATTGATGATTTGCAAAAAATAGAAATCAAAAATTCCCTCTGATATTCTACTCCATGTGTGAGACAGTAAGTAATGCCGCCTGAACACGGGGCGCATTACTTACAAAACGCACAGATAGGGAGAGAATGGTTATGGATTTTAATCAACAAGCGTGGGCGCAATTTGCTGCAACCGGCCGGGTGGAAGACTACCTGCGCTTTCGGATGCAGGCGGAAAGCCAAAATAAGCCGCGCAGGAGGCATCACCTCATGCGCCTGAATACGGACGGCCTGGTCATTCGAGAACAGAATATCGGTGAAGCAGACCGCAGGGTTATTTTGCTTACCCGCGATTATGGCATCGTGCATGCCTTTGCACGCGGCGCGCGGCGGATTAAGAGCAACGCCCTGACGGCTACCCAGCTTTTGAGCTACTCCCGTTTCTCCATTTTTCAGGGGAGGGATAGCTACATAATTGATGAGGCTGAGCCAATTGAGGTTTTTTTTGCTCTGCGTGGAAACATGGAGGCGCTCTCCCTCGCCCTTTATTTTGCCCAGCTTATGGCGGAGCTGGCCCCGGAGCTGGACGATGCGGAGCCCTATCTGCGGCTGATTCTAAACACGCTGCACCTGCTTTCTTCCGGCAAACGCCCGCAATTGCAGCTGAAGGCAATCTTTGAAATGCGCCTGCTTTCCATCGCGGGCTACATGCCAAACCTAGTCGCGTGTGAAACCTGCGGTGCATTCGAATCCGACCCGATGTTTTTTGACGCCGTGCATGGTAGGCTCTACTGTGCAAACTGCCGTCCAAAAGGGATGCATGACACGCTCCCGATCGGCATTGTCACCGCTATGCGTCACATTGTGTTTTCTGATTTCGACAAGGTTTTTCACTTTACACTACCAGACGATAGCATTCGAACGCTGGCCAATATTTCCGAGCGCTATCTCCTTGCACAGACGCAGCGCGGATTTCAGACGTTGGATTTTTATCATCAGGTATCCTCCTAATCAAACCAAACGATTCCGCTTCTCCTTCACTCTGTGAAGGAAATTAACTTACATATTAAACAGGAGAGTTCATAATGAAAGCAATAGAAAACCGCCATTACCGCTCTCTGGAGCTGGACAAAATATTAGAAATGCTCGCTTCCCACGCTACCTGTGCGGATGCGAAGAGCCTCGCGCTTTCGCTTACACCTCAAACAGATTTATACTTGGCTCAGGCCCTGCTGAAACAAACCGAGGATGCGCACATGCTCCTTGCCCGGTTCGGCGGCCCAGCTTCGGCGGGCTGCACAATGTGAACAATGCTTTGCAGCGTGCAGCCGCGGGTGGAATGCTCACCATGCGCGAACTGCTTGAGATTGCGAGGTGCTGCGCGTAATCCGCTCCCTCTCAGAGTGGCGCTCCCGCAGCGAAGGGTGGAAACCTGCCTCGACAATTTCTTTCACGCTCTTATGCCAAATAAATTCCTGGAAGAACGCATTTTAAACGCGATCCTGTCAGAAGATGAGATGGCCGACGGCGCCTCCCCTACCCTACAGGATATCCGGCGTAAAATCCGCGCCGCAAGCTCGCGCGTGCGAGACCGGCTCGATCAGATGATCCGCTCCCCACGCTATCAAAAATTTTTGCAGGAGCCCATTGTCACCCAGCGCAACGGGCGGTTTGTCGTTCCGGTTAAAAATGAAAATCGCGGCGAGGTTCCGGGCCTCGTGCACGATACCTCCTCCAGCGGCGCCACTGTTTTTATTGAGCCGATGGGCGTGGTGGAGGCCAATAATGAAATCAAAGTGCTCCAAAGCAAGGAGCGCGATGAGATTGACCGCATCCTCACGGAGCTGTCCGCCGAAGCGGGCTCCTTTGCAGATTCCATCAAGGCAAGCTATGAATGCGCGGTGGAGCTCAACCTTATTTTTGCCAAGGCGCAGCTTGCCTATGAAATGAAAGCCGCTCCGCCGCTTTTAAATGACGAAGGCGTTATTGAGCTTCGGCGTGCACGGCACCCATTGATCGTAAAAGAGAAGGTCGTCCCCACGGATATCCGCCTGGGTGAAACCTTTGATACGCTGGTGATTACCGGCCCCAATACGGGCGGCAAGACCGTATCCATCAAAACCGTGGGCCTGCTCACGCTGATGGCGATGTGCGGTCTGATGATCCCGGTCGCGGATCAAAGCCGTATTTCCATCTTCACACATGTGCTCGCGGATATTGGGGATGAGCAGAGCATTGAGCAATCCCTCTCCACTTTCTCCGCGCATATGACCAACATCATCAGCATTCTGCACCAGGCGGATGCACACAGCCTTGTGCTGATTGACGAGCTGGGCGCGGGCACCGACCCGGTCGAAGGCGCTGCGCTCGCCATGGCGATTCTGGAGCAACTCCATCAACAGGGCGCAAAAATTGCCGCCACCACCCATTATGCGGAGTTGAAGGCCTATGCTCTGCAAACGCCGCGTGTGGAAAACGGCTGCTGTGAATTTGACGTTGCCACCCTGCGGCCAACCTACCGGCTGCTCATCGGCGTGCCCGGGCGATCAAACGCCTTTGCGATCTCCGAACGGCTGGGGATGGGAAGCGAGGTCGTCGACCGGGCGCGGGAGCTTGTCTCCGCAGAAAACACCCGCTTTGAGGATGTGGTAAAACGCTTGGAAAAAAGCCATCAGGCGCTTGAGCAGGAGCGGGAAGATGCCCGCGCGCAACGCGCCGAGGCGGAAACAATCCGGCAAAAGGCGGAGGAGCAGCTCAAAAGTGTTGACAAACTGCGCGAGCGAGAAATGGAGCAAGCACGCACGCAGGCCATGCGCATTGTGGAGCAGGCGCGGCGGGAATCACAGGCCTTCCTGATGGAGCTGGAAAAGCTCAAAAAGGAGAAAGAAAAAAATCAAAACCTTGCTGACCTTGCCCGGCGCGCCAAGTCGCAAATGAAGCAGCATGCGAACGCTATGGCAGAGGTGACGAACCCTGTCGTCGCCCCGGTGATCGACGATGCGGACTATGTGCTTCCCCGCCCTCTGCAAGTTGGCGATGCGGTATTGATCGCCGACCTCGACAAGCAGGCGACCGTGCTCACTCTGCCGGATAAAAACGGCAATGTGGAGGTGCAGGCAGGGCCCCTAAAAACGCGCGTCAAGCTGCAAAGCCTCCGCCTGCTCAACGCAAAACAGCGCAAAAATCAATCCAAGAGCCGAACAGTCCGCCGCTCAGACAGCATCGCCCAAACGAGCGTTAAAACGAGCTGCGATCTGCGCGGCAAAACGGTGGAGGAAGCGTTGCTTGATCTCGATCAGTTCCTGGACGACTGCGTGATGACCGGATTAAACGAATGCACAATCATCCACGGCAAAGGAACGGGCGCCCTGCGCGGGGCGGTGCAGAAGCACCTGCGCGCACATCCCATGGTAAAGGGCTACCGGCTCGGCACCTATGGCGAAGGGGAAGACGGCGTAACGATGGTAACGTTGAAATAATGCTATAAAAAGCGCTGCTTGCAAAAAATGTAAGCAGCGTTTCTTTTTTATAACTGTTATTTTACAAATAATTACCACAACGCTGCAATAGCTCAGGAGGGCTTACCCAAACGGTAGGCGCTTTACTCCGGCGGCGTATTGCGCGCTGCTAACCCCCTTGAAAAGGGTGATGCGCATGCAATTTGTTACATATGAGAATCTCTTCAGCTTCTCACTTGTCATCATCAGCATGATCGGTCTGTTTTTCACGGCCCTGAGCATAAAAAAGAAGTAGCCGCCCCACCCCGCAAAAGTGGACAGCTACATCTTTAACCGATAAACTTCAGGGGGCGAACCGTCTATGCGGTAATGCTCCGTCTATTTTTAATATAGTGCAAAAGGGCTTTGCTGTCAATCCCTGTGCAGAAAAGCTTTTTTCATCTTGGTTGCAATCATATCCTCCCCGCCTCTTTAAGCAAGCGGTAGAGGGTGGGATGCAGCAAAAATTCCTCCATGAGGGATTCCGTCTCCTCGAGCACGCCCGCCGGGGCCTTCTGCGATGGCGCGCGTTTTACAGCACGGATCAGAATATTCTTCGGCGTATGGGCAAGATCGATAAATTCCAGCAGCTGCGTTTTATAGCCGCAGCACTCCAACAGGTTGGCACGGATTGCATCCGTCATCAGCGCAGCGGCGCGTTCCTTGACGATCCCGTATCGCGTCAGGATGGAAAACTGTTCGCTCTGTATCTGCCCATTCAGTTCATGCTGGCAGCAGGGCACGGATAAAATCACGCGCGCGCCCCAGCTCACAGCATTGAACAGGGCATAATCCGTAGCGGTATCGCAAGCGTGCAGTGTAATCACGAGATCGACCTCTCCCGCAAGCTGATAGCCGTTGATATCGCCCAATTCAAAATGCAGGCCGTCATAGCCGTATTTACGTGCCGTCTGATTGCATTTTTCGATCACATCCGCCTTGAGATCGAGGCCCACCATCTGCACCTCGCGCTTTTTTATAACAGTCAAATAATAATACAGAATAAAGGTCAGGTAGGATTTCCCGCAGCCGAAATCGATCACGCGCAGCGGACGCTGCCGGGGGAGATTGTCCGATACATCGTCCACCATCTCAAGAAAACGGTTAATCTGCTTGTATTTATCATACATTGCGTGGATAACTTTCCCCTCTTTTGTGAATATACCCAGATCAACGAGGGCTGAATCACCATGCCTTCTTCAAGCAGATAGCGCTTTTTCCGGTTGTGCGACTGCACGGCCCTTGGGGCCTGGTTGGGGATCGCCTTGCGAGAGCAAAGCACTCTCCCTTTGCGCTGATTCGAATTTGGTATTCACGCGAGGTATCCCAGCCGTTATATTGGCGGAAGTGCTCCTGCAATGCGTTGCAAAGGAAGCTTTGCGCCTGATCCTGCGTCAGCTTTCATGAAACACCTGCTTCTCCGTATATTTTTCTAACTGAAAATAGCCTTGCAAACGGTTCAGCACAATTTTGCGGTATCCTTCTGCTTTGGATACCGGATTGCTTAAAATGCATTTATAAATTCCATCATGAAAGGAAGCGGCAACCGCTTCTTGAATTCCACCATCCATCGGCCCAAATCACCTTTCTGCTCCTATCTCAACGGTTATTATCTTACCACATGCGCATAGGCTAACCCCTGTGAAAAATAGCCTTCCCGCTTCTGTGAAAACCATTTTTCCATGATGTCATTGCACAGGGCGTCAGCCCGAATCAATGATTCAATGTTCTCCGGAGCTCGAGATTCGTGAGATTATTATACCATACACGCAAGGCCAACCTTTGTGAAAATGGCGTTGCCGCTTTGCGGCAGGAGGCGTTTCGCGCCGACAGGCATTTTTCCAATGCTTCAAACTCTGTTTGAAGCTATTATACCGCAGCGGCAAAACGGATTATTTTTATACAAGAAAAATAGTAAAGATCAAGTCTATCCGCATAACGGCAAAAATCGCTTTTCTTACTGGCCCGCCAATACAAAAAGCGTCACAATCCACTCCGGCGTAGCTGGCTGCGCCGCCAAAATAGCGTCGCGCACCGCCTGCGCTGAAAGGGCGTTCGTCAAAAGTGAAACCGTGCCTCGCGCCTCCTCCCCAATGGCAACCGGGGCAAAGGCTATCCCGCCCGCCGCGATGCGCCCCGCAGCCGCCAAACCGCCAAGCGCATAGCATTTGCTGGCCGCCAGGCGCCCATCGCAAAATAGCCGCCTACCGCAAGGCCCCCGCGGCAGCAAGCAAGCCGAGCCCCATGCCGCCGGCGGCAAACATGCCGATTGCCAGCCCACCCAATGCGAGCAGCCCGGCTGATAGGCCGCCGAGCGAAATGAGGCCCGCCGCAATACCGCCAATGGCGAACAGCCCTGTTGCGATGTCACCTATGGCGATAATCCCCTTGGCCCGGCAAACGCGCCTACCCCCGAAATGGATATGCACCAAAGGCAGGCCAAATAGGTGCGTCTGCTTTTATATTCATAGTGATACGGCCGCCAAACACGCTCTTCCGGCGCTCCATCCCCTAGCGCGGGTGCTAAAGCCGCCGTATCATTCTTTAAAAGCTGTCAAGCGTCACGCCGAAAAAATCGCTCAAAGCGATCAAGTTATTGGTATCCGGCTGGCGGCTCCGGATTCCCACTTCTGCACTGCCTGGCGCGAAACGCCGAGTGCAGAGGCTAACCCCTCCTGCGACAAACTGCGCTCCCGCCGCAGTTGGTAAAGTTTCTCTTGAAAAGTCATACACTCTGCTCCCCTCTGACTGGTTTCCACTCATTAGTATGGCACAGGATGCCGTATCCGTCCACCAATCATCGGATATTATTTGACAACCACCGGTAGCAATCCGAATCAAATCAAGCTTTCCCGCCTGATAACCATGCTGTGACACGGTCCGGCAAAACAATCCCATCCAGATGATCGAGCTCATGGCAGAAGCATTTTGCAAGGTCCCCTTTCCCCGTATAAAGCACCTCTTCGCCCTTTTCATTGCGTGCGCGGATCGTTACGCACTGTGGCCGCACAGTTTGCCCCACGCGACCGGGGAAGCTCAGGCAGGCCTCTACACACGCCTGCTCGCCGTAGACCTCCACAATCTCCGGGTTGACGAGCTTTAACAGCCCATCTCCCATATCGATTGTCACGAGCCGTTTAAGAATACCCACCTGGCAGGCGGCAAGGCCCGCCCCATTCTCCGCATACATCGTTTCAGCCATATCATTGAGCAGTTCACGGATGCGGTCTGTGACCTCGTCTACCAGGCGGCAGCGCTTTCTTAATATTGCATCGTCGTTATATCGAAGCGAACGAATCGCCATGTTTCTCTCTCCTTTCTTTTGATAGGGCAAGGCGGCGGACTACCCACCGCTTCAATAAATTTCAACCGTTCAAAAATCATTTTTTCGCCTGTAAAGCTATTTCACAGTACACCACTATATTCTAAAATAAACTATAGAATTCTATTCCTCAATAAACACAATGAAGGGCGCATCTCCTCTAAAGGCTCAGGAAAAAGGCTACCGGGTTTCTTTGTTTTGCTACAGCAAAAAAGCACACCGCGAACTGTTTACACATTTCGCAGTATGCTCTTCCATCATCTGATAGGCGCTCCACGGCCTTTCGCGTCAAAGCGGCGGGCAGCTCCATTCAATCGATATCCACACGGATTTTTTCATTCGCGCGGGTGGCAACGGATTTCATCACTGTGCGGATCGCTTTTGCAATCCGGCCCTGCTTGCCGATTACGCGGCCCATATCCTGCTGCGCAACATGAAGGTGGTAAACAGTCGTGCCTTCCTCATCCGGCGCATCCACATCGACTGAAACAGCGGAGGGATCCTCCACGAGGCCCTGTGCGATTGTAATCAGTAACTCCTTCAAAATGAAGCCCTCCTAATCAATGGGCAATTTATTTGATGATATCGTTCTTCTTAAAAATCGCCTTCACGGTATCCGTCGGCTGAGCGCCATTTGCGATCCATTTCGCTGCCTTTTCCGCGTCGATCTTCACCACGGGCGGATCCTGAAGCGGGTTGTAATAGCCGATTTCCTCGATGAAACGGCCATCGCGCGGATAACGGGAATCCGCGACCACAATGCGGTAAAAAGGAGCCTTCTTTGCGCCCATACGGCGCAGCCTGATTTTAACTGCCATAACTGCATTCCTCCAAAAATGAAAATAATTTATTGGTTCATCACGTTTTCACCTGCCGTTTGGGGCGAAGGGGCTGACGTGCTGAAAGCGATTCTTTAAAACATTCCGCCACCCATGCCCGGCGGAAGCTGGCCCATGCGGCGCATCTTTTTGCGCATGCCCTTGCCGCTGAATTGCTTGAACATCCGCTGCATGTCGCGGTATTGCTTGAGCAGACGGTTAACGTCTTCCACCTGCATCCCGCAGCCGGCCGCAATGCGGCGCTTCCGGGAGGGATTGATCAAATCCGGCTTTTCGCGCTCCGCAGGCGTCATAGACAGAATTATGGCCTGCGTGCGATCAAATTGCCGCTCGTCGATCTCCACATCATTCAGCTGCTTGCCTACACCGGGAAGCATCGCAAGCATCTCTTTGAGATTGCCCATTTTCTTCATCTCACGCAGCTGATTGAGCAGATCATTGAGGTCGAATTTATTCTTCCGAAGCTTGGCCTCAAGCTCCATCGCCTTTTTCTCATCAAGCGACGTCTCTGCCTTCTCGATCAGAGATAATACATCCCCCATGCCGAGAATACGGGAGGCCATACGATCCGGATGGAACGCATCAAGATCGCCAAGCTTTTCCCCTGTGCCGATGAACTTGATCGGCTTGCCGGTGACCGCGCGTGCAGAGAGCGCCGCGCCGCCGCGAGTGTCGCCGTCGAGTTTTGTCAGCACAAGCCCATCCACACCAAGCGCCTCGTTGAAGGCAGTTGCTACATTCACGGCATCCTGCCCTGTCATCGCATCGATCAACAGCAAAATTTCATGCGGCTTAATCTCTGCCTTGACGCGTTTGAGCTCATCCATCAGCTCCTCGTCGATATGCAGGCGGCCCGCTGTATCGAGCAGCACATAGTCATAACCCTGATCCTTGGCAAGTTTAATCGCCTCACGCGCAATTTCCACAGGGTCTGCCGTGCCCTTTTCAAACACGGGCACACCCGCTTTTTCGCCAACCACCTGGAGCTGCTTGATCGCCGCCGGGCGGTAAATGTCGCACGCCACGAGAAGAGGGCGATTCCCCTGATTTTTCAGCATCAGCCAAGCTTTGCGCAATAGGTCGTTTTGCCAACGCCCTGCAAGCCGCACATCATCACGACCGTCGGCGGATGTGGAGCGCTTGCAAGGCGGCTGCGTGTGCCGCCCATCAGCTCTGTGAGCTCCTCGTTGACGATTTTTACCACCATCTGGCCGGGCGTTAGGCTTTCCATCACCTGCGCGCCGATTGCCCGCTCTGTTACTTTTGCGGTAAAATCACGGGCGACCTTATAGTTAACGTCCGCTTCCAACAGTGCCAGGCGCACTTCGCGCATCGCGTTGCGCACGTCGGTTTCCGTCAATTTCCCTTTGCCGCGCAGCTTTTTAAACGCAGCCTCCAGCTTATCGGAAAGGCCTTCAAAAGCCAAATCATCACTCCCTTTACACTTCGCACAGCGATTGTGCGATTGCTTTGATCTTTACAGTCGTATCGTTGATTTCCCGGGATAGGCCATATCGCATATTGTACTCGCTGATCGTATTCGCGCAGTCGATGATTTCATCGAGCCCTCTGCGCATTTCATGAAAACGGCGCGCAAGCCCCAGCCGCTCCTCCATATCAAACAGCTGCGCCTCCGCACGCTTAATCGAATCGCGAACGCCCTGCCTGGTAATTCCTTCATTCTCCGCGATCTCGGATAGGGAAAGGTCGTCGTTATAGTAGTAGCCAAGAAAATCCCGCTGCTTTTCCGTGAGCATATCCCCATAGAAATCAAGCAAAATCGTGATTCCAAGATCCTTCGCCACAACTTCGCCTCCCACCCGCAAATCCCCTCTCCGCACCACAAATTGGTTCGATGTGGAAAAGGATATATGTAAAGTTCTTTTCTTTACAGCGGGATTTATTATACTAAACGTGTCCCTTTCTGTCAAGGGGAAAAGCTCGTCAATCTGCAAATTTCCTTTTCAATTATTATATATAGCATCGTTTGCACAAGCTTTTTTCTCTTGCCACGGCATTTTTATTTTGATGAGCCGCATGATATACGCCACATTAGCACGTTGATAAATAAACGCAAAACTGCAATTTCGCATAGATCTCCTTTCATGAAAATTGGGAAAATCGCATATCCATATACCACATTCTTTCGATGAGCCGTTATTTTGTCCAAAAAACATTTTATCAAACTAGACAAGATTCACAAAACGGCTCTATTATTTTTCAAAGTGATTGACATTATGTCTATTTAAGTTTATGATTTGTTTACGAAATCACCGCTAATTTCATAGAGAGCTGTTCTCGATGTGAAAAGTTTTCGGTTATTTCGCCGTTTTGCTCATTTCTTCATTTCCCGGCCCGCGCGCACCGTGAAAATTAAAGAAGGCGCGTCCAAGGCGTGAAAACGCCTAAAACAAAAATTTACTATTTGGAGGTGTAAAAATTTGAAGAAATGCAAACGGCTGCTGAGTATTTTTCTCGCCGTGATGATGCTGCTTGGTTGTTCCCAGGCCGCCTTCATCGTCGGCGCAGAAAGTGCCAGCACAGTCAAAGTCGCCACCATCTCGGACATCCGCTATCAGGCGGGAGCGGCAGATAAAGATGGCCTCATGCTTTCTAAGAGCGCCGCCCTGCTTGACGCTGCGATCGCCAAGGTCAAAGCAAGCGATGCGGATGTGCTGCTCGTCACAGGTGATCTCACCAATAACGGCAGCAAAACTTCCCACCAATATGTGGCAAGTAAGCTCGCAGAAGTCGAAACGGAGGGCATCCCGGTTTATGTCATCCCCGGCGAGCATGATGTCCGTGAAGGCGGTACGACGACTGCGGTATCGAAAGCAGTGTTTGAGGATCTCTACAAGGACTTCGGCTATGGTGAAGCCCAGCAGGATCCGAATTCCGCTTCCTATGTCGCAGATCTGGGCAATGGCTTCAAGATCGTCATGAGCGATTCCGTCGCGGCGGACGGTCAAGGCCAGATGACCCAGTGGGTGGTAGACAAAGCGAAGGCTGAAATTGCCAATGGCCATACGGTATTCGCCGCATCCCACCATCCGGCAGTTACCCGCGGCAGTGTGGATAGGACGTTCATTGATCTGCTCCATACGATCGCTGGTCTGCAAATTGATCTCGGCGGTATGAAGAAGCTTTATACCAATGACCCCGACCAGGCCGCCGCAAGCCTCGGCCTGCTGGACGATACGTACATCATCCCTCAAACGGCGTGAACCCCGCCGCCCTCGCGGATGCGGGCGTGAAGTTCCTCTTCACGGGCCACGCAGGCCAGCTGAGCATCAGCGGTTATTCCACGAACAACGGCGCGCAGATGTATGACGTGATGTCCGGCTCTCTCGTCAACGCTTCCTCCTCCGTCCGGTTTACCACGCTCAGCAAAGCGTCCGCCGGCATGAAGGAGCAGCGCGCAGAATTCACGACCAGCATGATCGCTTCCGCAGATGCGTTGCCAATGTGGAACAGGCCGCCCATGCGGCATTCCAAAAGCAGATGCCTAAAGAAGTCGACTATGCAATCGAAGTCGCTGAAAAGGTGATTGCGCATCTGATCCCAGCGATTAAGCCAAATGTACAGCAAATTGTCAGGGATATCGACATTGCTGCTTTGGCTCCGGATTATGCAGGGGTCATCAATCTCATTGGCGGCACTGTGCAAACCGTCAAGAACGACCTCGCGTCGCAGTATGTCGGCCCTTTGTTTGACCTTCTGGGCAATTCGGCAAAGCTGCACAGTGTTATCATGGATGTACGCAGTGCGCTTGAGGCAATGGACTTTAACGGCCGGAGCTTTTACGCATTCCTGACCGACATTTTCGTCACCATCCAGAAGGGCGACGGCAAAACGCCCGCTGCCGTAGAGGGCATCTTTGATGCTCTGCGTAATCAGGAACCGGCCATGCTGGTAGGGTTAATTCAATCCTTTGCGGATCATTTTGATCCCACCAATCTGGTCAACCTGCTTAACGAAATTCTGGATCTTCGGTTTGAGAAGAAGTATAACGTTGTCGGCCCGGCAGTTACCGCCACCATCTTTGTGCATCTTCGCAGCCTGCTGGCAGGTTCTGTGAATGTGGTAAGCGGTGTTGCAACTGTTCCGATCAACCTGTGGGATATTCTCGACGGAGCTGTTTCCCTGCCGAACGGCAAGAAGCTCAGCTCCATCGCACGCCCCATCGTCAATGATCTGATTCTGGGTGCGCCTGAAAGCGACAGCGTAAAGCAGACGCCTGCCCGTTTCACTCAAAATTTGAAGGGCAATGCCGAAGGCGTTGTCAACCTGCTCTTTGAGTTTGGCGTTGGCGATCTGATCGGCGCCAACATCTTTGCGCAGGGCCAGTCGGGCGTATATGTCGCCCGCACGGTCACGCTCGCAGAGCTTGGCGATTATCTCAACAGCCTCGTCCCGAATAAGGACGTATCCGCCCTCAGCGCTGCCGATTGGGCGAAAGTGCGCGACGTGCTCAACGCGGCCGGCCGCTTCTCTGCGGAGCAGCTTGCAACCGTGAATAAGGAGCTCGTGGCCGCTACGGATTCTACCGCAGCCGTAACCCAGCTCGACAAGCTGCAAGAGCTTGCAAATGCGGAGTTCTACAAAGCGGTTGCCGATGCATTCACTGTAAAGGTAAACGCCTTGCCGGCAGTGGACGCCCTCACGCTCGATCACGCACAACAGGTTTATGCGCTCCAGTCTGAATACGATCAGTCTATGCGGAGATCAAGGCAAACCTCAGTGCAGAAACCGTGGCGAAGCTGAATGCAGCCGTCGCCAAGATCTATTCGCTTGAAAATTACGATGCGGCAGTGGATGCTGTTATGACAAAAATTGCTGCAATCGGAACTGTCACAACCGAAAGCGAAGCAGCCATTCAGGATGCCCGCGCGGCTTATGACGCGCTAACCATCCGCCAGCAAAAGCAGGTCGCCAACTATCAGGTGCTTGTGGATGCAGAGGCTGCCCTGATTGTGGCAAAGGAAAACGCCGCTATGATCCAGTCCGTTGAGGATAAGATCGCCGCAATCGGCGAAGTTGCCTACACGGCTGCCAGCAAGGCAAAGATCGACGTTGCCCGCGCGGCATACGACAGCCTTGCAGCAGAGCTTCAGGCAAGCGTCGGCAACTACGACGTGCTGACCACCGCTGAAGCGCGCTACGCGGAGCTGAAGGCGGCGGAGGAGGACGCGGCGGCGGCAGCCCCGTCATCACGCAGATTGACGCCATCGGCAAAGTTACGCTGGAAAGCAAGCGCCTGATCGAAGCCGCCGAGGCAGCCTATGCCGCCCTGACGGATTCTCAGAAAGCGCTCGTCACCAACTATGAGACACTGACCGCCGCACGGGCAGCCTATGACGCGCTCGTGAAAGAGGAGGCCGATAACCAGGCCGCCGCGCAGGCAGTGGTGGATCAAATCGCTGCGATTGGCGCCGTAACGCTGGAGAGCGAGGCCGCAATCAAGCAGGCCCGCGCCGCTTACGATGCGTTGACCGCCGCACAGCAGGCGCTGGTCACCAACCTCACCGTTCTGACCAATGCGGAAAGCACGCTTGCCGCCCTGCAAAAGCAGGCAGCCGATGAAAAAGCGGCCAAGGCTGTGGATGAACTGATCGCTGCCATCGGCGATGTCACGCTTGAAAAAGAAGCGCAGATCGCCGCCGCAAGGGATGCTTACAACGCGCTCACCTCCGACCAGAAGCGTCTGGTAGAAAGCCTCGCCGTTCTGACCGCTGCGGAAGCGCAGCTTAGTGTGCTGAAAAACGATTTCCTCTTTGAGGATGGCGCAACCGGCATTACGCTGCGTGCAGACAGCGGCGTTCTCCCGCTCGATACGATCATGACCGTGCAGGAGATCGTCAGCGGCGATGTGTTTGACGCAATCCTAGCCAAGGATTACAAAGCCTTCCATCTTTATGATATTAGCCTTGCCTCCGATGGTTCCCCTGTGGCGCCTACGAAGGCGGTTAAGATCAGCATCCCGCAGTTTGCTGCGAACACCGCTGTTTACAGCGTTGCAGCCGACGGCACGATGACGCCGGTGGAAGCCGTTCTGGAAATGGCTCCTTCAACTTCAGCGCGGATCAACCGGCATGTTTGCCGTCGCGCAGGTGAAGGTATCCGTTGATACTACCGCCCTGAAGGCTGCAATCGCTGCCTTCGAGGCTTTGGACGACGCCATTACAACGCTGCGAGTTTCGCTAAGGCAAACGCCGCTTATGAGGCTGCCAAAGCGGAGCTGAATGCAAACTATGAGCTTACCGCGGCCAATCAGAGAAAGGTCGACGCGGCTGCCTCCGCACTCAATGATGCGATCGCAGTGCTTTCCTATCTCCCGGCTGATATTTCCGAGCTCAATACGGTTCTCTACCAGGCAAAGATGATGCAGGCCGCCGATTATGTGGACTTCTCTGATGTGGAAGAGGCAATCGCGGCAGCAGATGAATTCCTTGCCGGCTCCTATGATATCCGCAACCAGGCCACGATCAACGAGCTTGCCAGAATCTCTCCACCGCAATTGCGGCGCTGGCTCTGGCGCCGGCCGATTTCACGGCGATCGATAACGCCATTGCAGCCGTACCGAAGGATCTCCATAATTACACGGAGGCCTCGTCGCAGCCCTCAATGCTGCCGTTAATGCTGCAAAGGAAGCGAAGAACACCATCACCCGCGAAGACGCTGACTGGCAGGCCCAAGTTCAGGCGTATGCGCAGGATGTGCTGGATGCATCGCAGGCCTCCAGAAAGCGGACGTTTCCTATGCGGATACCGCGCTGCTTGAAATGGCAATCGATATGGTAGACCTTTACTATCCGGCCGACTATGTGGACTTTTCCGGTGTTGACGCCGCTGTTGCCGCGGCACAGGCACTGCTCAATGCGAAGCCCACAGCTGACCGACAGGATGAAGTCGATGCCGCCGCAATGGCGATCTTCGACGCGATCGGCGCACTCGAATGGCATAAGGAGCAGACGCTCACTTTTTATGTGAACCCCTCCAAATAGAATACCGCGCCGGAGCGCAGTGACAAAAGCCCTTCGGCGCGGCATTGCCCAAACGGCCAACCGATTTTGATTCAGAAAGAGGTGTTTTCACTCTATGGCAAAAACCAAAAAAGCGTTTTCCGCAAAGCGCGTGCTTGCGTTGGCGCTGGCGCTGATCATGGCGCTCTCCGTCATGCCGGCGGCCTTCGCGGCGGACGTAACAGGTCCGGTGCAGCGCACGGAAGGAAACCTGGTAGGCGGCGTTGACGCCGGGCATTACGTATCCTTCCGCGCTAACTTCCAGAATATGACCTTCATCCAAACAAAGGATAACGAAGCCTTCCGCTTCCAGTTCTGGATGGATGCGAAGAAGAATGCCGGCGTCAACTACGGTTGGATTTACAACCGCAGCGCTGATCAGCCGCAGACGCTATCCACCCGATTGGTAAATCCTTCTCCGTCACGTGGGATAGCTATATTGGCGGCCTCCCCGGCAATCTGTTCGGTGGAAATGACTGGACAGGGACCACCATCACTGTTGATTTCGTTGGCGATGGCGGTAAAGTGTATGATACTGCGCTGCGCGTTTATTACGATGGGCGCGGCACTGCTAGCGCTGGCCAAACCTGGTATACCTATGACATCCCGCTCACCGTCACCGTCATTGACAAGCGCGCCTTGAATTCCGCCATCAGCGCCGCCAACGCGGCCGCAGCCGATGCGGAGTATTACACGGAGGCTACTTGGGCCGACGTGACCGCGGCGCTTGCCAACGCGCAGAAGGTTGCGGGCGATGTGATCGAGACGCAGTCCGTCATTGACCGCTATACCACCGCCCTTCAAAACGCGGTGGACTCCTTGGAGTATCAGGATGCCAACTATACGGCTCTTGACGCTGCCAAAGATGCGGCCGAGGCTATTCTCAATAATGAGAAGGCAGACGATACCTACACGATCGCAACAATGGCCGCCCTTCGCGAGAAGTATGAGGCTGCGCAGAACATCCCCACCACAGGCTGGGATATCCGCAACCAGAATGCAATCGATAAAGCTGCAAATGAGCTCAGCGCCGCAGTTTCCGGCCTTGTAAGTTTGCAAACTATGCAACCATGCAGGCGGCTGTTACCGCGTTTGAAAAGCTCAACGCCGAATACTATGATCCGGCAGATCTCGCTGCACTGAAGGTCAAGGTGGACGCCGCTAAGCAGGAAATGCTGCGCGAAAACCGCCTCGACATCACAAAGCAGGCAGATGTCACCACCCGCGCCACGGCTCTTCTGAAGGAGATCACCTCCCTTCAGAAGCTCCCGGCAAGCTACGATGCGTTTAACGCTGCTGTTGCCGCTGCAAAAGCGAAGATCGAAGCCTCCGACTTCCAGAATTATACCAGCGCATCCGCAAAAGCCCTCAGCGATGCGTATCTTGCCTCCGCCTCCATTGAGACAGGCAAGGACATCACCTATCAGGCGACCATTGACGCCGCCACAAAGGCTATCAACGACGCGCTCGCAGGCCTGACCCTCAAGGGCGCCGATTATTCCGCTCTCGACGCTGCCATTGCCAATGCGCAGGCGCAGCTCGACCGCACGGATATCGGTGATTTCACGGATGATTCCGTGAACGCGCTGCGTACCGCCCTCGACGCCGCAAAGGCAGTCAGCCGCAAGCTGACGGTCGACCAGCAGCAGGTCATCACGGACGCCACGGACGCCTGCTTGCCGCAACTCGCGGCCTGGCCCTCAAGGGCGCTGATTACACAGCGCTTGACAAGGCGATCTCTGACCGTGAGGAAGAGGTAGCCGCCGCGAAGGAAGCGGGCATCTACACAGACGCCTCCATCTCCCGCGTGGAAACGGCAATGCCGCGGCAAAGGCGGTTGACCGCACCCTCTCCGTGAAGGAGCAGACCCAAGTTGACGATGCGCTTGCAGCTCTGAATGCCGTTAAGCTTGAGAAAAAGCCCGCCGACTACAGCGCGCTCAACGACGCATCAAGGCTGCTCAGGATACGCTGAATAACGCAGGCGACGAGTATACCGAGGCTTCTAAAACTGCGCTGAGCAATGCCATCAAGGCCGCCCAGGCAGTTGTAGCCGCTAAGTATGATGTTACACAGCAGCAGAAGGTAGACGATGCGGTTGTAGCGCTTGAGAGCGTAAAGCTCATCCTGAAGGATGCGGATTACAGCGCGCTCAACGATGCGATCAAGAATGCGGAAACCTTCCTCGCAGATCCGGATACGGAAAAGCTTTACACAGAAGAGGCCATTCAGGCTGTTAAGGATGCGCTTGACGCTGCCAAAGCAGTGGAAAAGGATCTCGACATCCTCCATCAGGATGAGATCACCGCGGCAGCCAACACGCTGGTAAATGCTGTTGAGCAGGCCAAGGGCGATTTCAACGCGGCTGACCTCACCGGCCTTCAGAAGGCTGTTGACGCCGCCAACGAGAAACTCGCAGCCGCCGATATTGAAGATTACACGAAGGATTCCCGTGACGCTCTTGCCGAGGCGATTGCTGAGGCAGAAGCTATGATCGAGCGTATGCCCAACATCACTGAGCAAGACGCTGTGAACGCGAAGGCCGCGGCTCTCAACGCCATGACGCTCACGCTCAAAGGCGCTAACTATGAGGCGCTTGATATTGCTATCGCCAAGGCAAATATCGCCTACAACGATGCAAAGGCCAGCGGGCAGTATACGGAGGAATCCCTGGCACAGCTCAAAGCCGCTATCGATTATGCAGAAGGCCTGAGCCGCAGCCTGACCATTAAGCAGCAGGAGATCGTGGACGATGCGGAGAAGGCTCTGAACGTAACGCTCGTCTACAAGGGCGCCAATATGGATGCTCTGAACGCCGCAATTGCTAACGCGAAAACAGCGCTCAACGACGCCCACATCACCAACTACACCGACGCCTCTGTTGCAACCCTCCGGGCCGCCTTGGAAGAGGCTGAAGCGCTCGTAAAGAGCAACCCGGATATTACAAAGCAGGATGCAGTGAATGCGATGGCCGCCTCTCTCAGCGCGATCAAACTCGTCCTCAAGGACGCTGATTTCACCGCGCTCGACGCAATCATTAAAACCGCTGCTGATAAGCTTGCTTCCCCTGATATCAACACCTACACGCCCGACTCCGTCGCCGCTCTGAAGGCAGCCCTGGAAGAGGCGAAGAATATCGACCGCGACCTTTCCATCCTCGATCAGGCCGATGTGGATGCTGCTGTTGCAAACGTCCAAAAAGCACTCGACGCGATGACGCAGTATGACGCGCTCACCTCCGTGGCTATCACCAGCGGCGGTAATGTAGTCGACGGCATCCTGTATGTCAAGGTTCCGTGTACAAGACCTACAAGAGCCAGTCCGTGGAAGTCGGCTTCCAAGTGAACGCCGGTGCCGACGTGAAGAGCGTAAGCTGGAACTATGCAAACTGGTCCATCGACAAGCCGGAAGCGACGATCGAAACCCCCACTGCCAACACGACGGTCCATCCGCCCGAACCGGCAAGGGCATTCGGCGCCCGCTCCTGCTGGATCACAGTTACGGTGGAGGATTTCTACGGCAATACCGTTACCTCCTCCCCCATCAAGGTCCGCTTCTATAACTGGAATTGGCAGATCAAATGAATGCGTTCAGGCCGCTTTTCAAAGCATCTGAACATTAACTAGGGGTTCCCCGCCGGATATGTTTCCGGCGGGGGATTCCTTTTTTTAATTGCCTGAAAAGGCCTCGTTCCGTCCGTTCTTGCGTTCACACTTCACACAATCGATCAAAACGTCTCTCCAAAGTGCCAACCGCGCCATTTTCCCCTGCCAAAAGCCTATAAAATCTTGCTAATTCCATGATAGTATGGTAGAATAAAGTGTTTCGAGATATAGTCATTGGAGGGTTTCATATGTCAGGACATTCCAAGTGGAGCACGATCAAGCGCAAGAAGGAAAAAACGGACGGCCAGCGTGCAAAAATCTTCACGAAAATCGGCCGTGAAATTGGCGTAGCGGTGCGGGAAGGCGGGCCGGATCCATCCTCTAACTCCAAACTGCGGGATGTGATTGCAAAGGCGAAGGCCAATAATGTGCCCAACGATAATATCGACCGCATCATTAAAAAAGCAGCCGGTGAAGGCGGCGCGGATAATTACGAAGAGATCGTTTATGAAGGCTATGGCCCCTGCGGAGTCGCCGTTATTGTGGAAACGCTCACAGATAACCGCAACCGCACCGCCGCTGATATGCGCCATTATTTTGATAAATACGGCGGAAACATGGGCCAGACAGGCTGCGTCGGCTTTCTGTTCAACCGGCAGGGCGTTATCGCCATCGAGATGGAAGGCCTGGATGAAGAAAAGGTTATGGAAGATGCGCTGGAGGCTGGCGCAGTCGACTTTTTGACGGACGAGGATGTTTCGACATCCGCACGGATCCAAGTGATTTCACCGGCGTGTGCGATGATCTGGAAGCCAAGGGCTATACCTTTGTTTCCGCTGAAATCGAATATGTTCCCACTACCTATACGAAATTGAGCGATCCGGATGATATCAAAAACATGGCCAAGATGCTGGAAATGTTTGAGGATAACGACGACGTTCAGAATGTTTGGCACAATTGGGAGAACGCCGACGATGCAGAGTAATCTCCTCCTCCTGCTTCCCAATTCATGAATCAGCAAGGCCCGCCGCAAAGTGATTGTTTGCGGCGGG